>WNGJ01005422.1_pt1 | contig 13397 bp, 9 predicted proteins | sample 5400611 | NCBI WGS metagenome assembly WNGJ01 (sample SAMN13153375, study PRJNA577476) | soil metagenome | isolation source: 40 cm soil or saprolite under Garry oak tree replicate 1 | place: USA:California | collected 2016-06-15 | reverse complement strand
GCAAGAGCTTGCGTCTCTCCGCATCCCATATCTGAAAACACTCGGCATGGACTTGAAGGGGTCTCCCGCCGCCAAGAGACGCCAGAAGCCCACCCATCAGCGCAAACTCAGCGCGGAGGTCTGTCGACGAGATCAGCGCCACTTTTCCTCGATGGTGCTTGACAGTTTCGCCGCGGTGAGCGTTCGCGGATCCTCGACATCCACTGTCAGATGCTCCGTCGGCTTTGGCGTCGCGGTCAGCAAGCTTACCTCCTCAGGCGCGTGGAAGCGGTGCCACGTCCCTTGCGGCATGATGACCATCATCCCGGCGCTCACCGCAAAGGATTTCGGACCGTCCTCAGTCATGATATGCAGCGTCGCCGAGCCATCGACGATCTGCACGAGCTCGTCGCCGTTCGGATGGCGTTCCCACGCTCCGTGGCCCGCAAATTTGGCGCTGAAGATATTGCCGTCGCGAAACGGAGCCAACGTGGCGAAGCCCCCACTCCCCTTTCGCTCGACCTCGGTCATCTGCGGGGTGCGCCCGCGCAGCAGCGTCAATTTGGCGAACTCGGCCTTGAGATCCAGGATGGTGATCATTCTTCCCTCCATGGCCTACGCGTGGACGCCGATGATCTTGTTCCAGTCGGTCGCGTGCTGATAGGCGTGGGCAACCCGCATGAGGAGCGGATCGTCGAAGAAGCGCCCGACGAGCTGCATGCTGACCGGAAGACCCGCCGACGACTTGCCCACGGGGAGGGCCAGGGCCGGGTGGCCGGTGTAGTTGAAGGGCTGGGTGTTGCGGGAGCCGCCCCTGCTCATTGCCATGAGGTTGTCCTCGACGGCCTCGAGGTGGCTGCCCGGCCTATGGTTCCTGGGTGCGGTCATGATGCAGGTGGGCATCACGAGCACGTCGACGTTCGCGAGTACGGCGTCGTAGGCCTTGATGTAAGCGGGCCGCACATTCTGGGCCTTGGCGTACACGCGGCCGCGGTAGTTGCGGCGACTCAACTCGGCGGCGATGAGCGACAGCTTGGTACGTGGTGCGAGCATATCGGCGTGGGAGGCCCACAGCGTGTTGATGGCCGCGATGAGCGGGGCGGGGTAGTAGGTCCGGGTGAAGGCGCCGAAGAAGCCGGTCTTGAATATCGCCAGGGCGCCTTCGCCCGTGAGCGCAGCCTGGGCGGTGCGGATGGCATGGTGAGCGGGGATGGACACCTTGGACACATCAGCGCCCGCGCGGGCGAGGACATCGACCGCTGCTAGCACCACGTCGCGCACGTCGTCCTCCGCGTCGTCGAAACCCTCCTGAAGCACGCCGATACGAAGTCGGGCGATTCCTTCAGCGAGCCGGCCGAGCACATCCATGCGAGCGGGGACATCGCGCGTCTGGCGGGGATCGTAGGTGTCGTACCCCGCGGTGGCCTGGAGTGCCGCTGCTGCGTCCTCCACGGTGCGGGCCATCGGACCCGTGTAGTCGATGCTCTGGTCGGAGCCGAATCCGATTCCGAAGTGCGACACGAGCCCGAACGTCGGCTTGTGGCCGATGATTCCGCAGAACGCTGCCGGGATGCGAATGGAGCCGCCCTGGTCGCCGCCAAACGAGATGTCCACCTCGCCAGCGGCCACCGCCGCGCCGGATCCTGACGATGATCCGCCGGTGACGTGCTCGTGGTTGTGGGGGTTGAGGGGCCGGCCGTAGTCCCCGATGGCGCCGCCGGTGCCGAAGCCACCGCTCAGGCCGTTCATGACGTTCTTGCCGATGATGCTGCCCCCCGCCTCCAGGACGCGGGTGACCACGGTGGCATCGAAGTCAGGGATGAAGCCTTCGAGGGCGAAGGAGCCAAAGCTCATAGGCATCCCGGCCACCGCAATGTGATCCTTGTAACTGACGGTCTTGCCGGCCAGCACGCCCTCGGTCGCTCCTTCGATCCGGCACTTCCAGGTCCAGGCGTTGAGCGGGTCTTCCTCCGGCGTCGGCCGGTACCCGGGTTTCCGGGCGGCCGAGACCATCGGCGGCCTGGGCTCCTCCAGCCGCGCTTGCACGAAGGCATCGAACTGGCTCAGCTGTTCCAAGAGGTACTTTCGATACAGGACGGCCTCCTCCGGACTCAGGTGGATGCCCAGCTCCTTGGCCACCGCCACGACTTCATCGACGTCAGGGACCGCGTACATGGGTTTTCTCCTTGCGGTGAAAGGTGGTCAGAACGCCGGACGCCGCAACACCCGCGGATCGATCTTGCGGGCGATGAGCTGCCCATCGCTGGGCGAGCCCAGCAGTTGGCCATTCGACACCATGACTTTCCCTCTTAGAATCACTGTTGTCGGCCAGCCCTCGACCTGCCAGCCTTCCCAGGGGCTATAGTCCCGCACGTGGAGGTCGGCCATGCGTAGCGTCTTCTTGATCGCCGGGTCGATGATGGTGATGTCGGCGTCGCTGCCGACGGCGATCGCACCCTTACGGGGATAGAGGCCCAGCAGCTTGGCGGCGTTGGTGGAGGTGACGGCCGCGTAATCCTCGAGGGACATCCGCCGGTGGACCACCGCTTCCGTATAGTTGACCCCCATGCGAATCTCGATGCCGATGTTCCCACCCCGGACGTCCACGACATTGCGTCCCGCGATCTTATCCAGATAGGTAGTGAAGCTGCTGTCGGTGGCCGTGAAGGAGAGATCGCCCCGCAGCAGGCCATCCCACAGGAACCGCTGGTCCTCCCCGTATTTCAAGGAGGGGTACGTGTGGTACTTCATCCCGTCGGCCTCTTTGTAGCGGTCGCAGGTGAAGGACAGCGCCAAGGTCAGCACCTCGCCGTAGACCGGCAATCCCCGGCCGCGGGCCTCCGCGATGGCATCCAGGCCTTCGCTGGCCGTGACGTGAACGAAGTAGGTGCCGGCCCCTGTCCGCGCCGCCAGTCGCACCACCTGCTGGAAGGCTAGCTCTTCCACCAGCTTGGAATGGATGAGATGGACGTTGTACCAATCCCACTGGCCTCGCTGCTGGGCCAGCAGGTAGTTGTACATGACCAACTCATCGTCCTCGCCGTGGACCGCCAACACCCCCCCGTGCCGCGCAACCTGTCGCATGAGGTCCTCGAGCCGCCCGGTGTCGATCTTGGCGATCGGGGTCAGGCTCGTTTGTCGCCCTTCGGGAGGTCGGATGTCGGTCGTGAAGATTTTGACGCTGGGGAAGCCCGCCTCGACGAGCTCATGGTACCGGGCGATCGCGTCGGGAGGAGTTCGGTTGGAGTAGATACAGTGGGTGGAATAGTCCGTGTACGCCTGACCGCGCCAGGGCGCCAGATAGTCGTGGATCCCCTGAGCCAGGTCCCCCGCGTGCGGCACGGGGGCAAAATCGATCACCGTCGTCGTCCCGCCCCAGATAGCGCCCAGGGAGTGCTCCAGCGGCCCAGCGTTGGGAACGCCCGCCACCAGCGTACGAGCGCCGGGCTGGACGTTGGCGACAGCGTGGGCGTGGGTCTCGATGCCGCCGGGCACCACAATCTTCCCGCGGGCGTCGATGACCTGGGTCGCCGCGGCAGGCAGCACGCCCGGAAAGGCTATAGACACGATTTTCTCGCCCTCGACTCCCACGTCCCAATCGCCGACCCCAGCCGGGGTGACGACGCGACCGCCTTGAATGAGCATGTCGAGCATGGCTCACCTCCCTTGTCCGGGGTGTGGAGTCTGATCTAGATGACGGTGAAGAGGTGCGGTTGATCGTGCGTCGCCGCGGGGGCGTAGTCAATGGGCAGGTCAGGGGCGACCATCACTTTGATCCGCGGGCTCTGCAGCTGGGTTGTGCGGCACTAAGAAGCCAGCTGTGCCGAGACAAGGAAGTATGTGCCCGATGAGTGCTTATCATGGCGCACTCGTCTTATCGCATCGTAGTCGTAACGCAACCCCTTCCCGGGACCAATTTCACCTCCTGTCGCTAAGGACATCCCTGTATCGAATCGGCGTTTCCCGAATAGCTTGGACTTGAGCCCCGGATTGAACTTCCCGTACGGGTCGTGGCACACAAACTTGACTGCGCGGCTGCTCATCGCGGGCTCGAAGTTCTCGTAACCGATCACAAGGATGATGTGACCATCTGTCCGGCTGTGATTCGTACTAACCATGACGGGGTAGCCGTGGTCGATGTAGTGGACTATCAGCTGGATCGCCTCATCCACACTCCTCGAGCTCTTGACCTCAAAGCGTCGTGGGCCGAAATACTTCTGCAGCCACCAGCTGAAATTGTCGTACGAGTTTCGGACCTTCGACGGCCGATTGGGGTCTTCATTGATCTCTTTCCAGATCTCCTGCACTGTTTTTTCCGCCCCCAACGAGGACATCTGCAGCTTCTGCTCCAAGTACTTGGCGTACATCTTGAGGCAGGTCGATTGACACGTAATAGGCGTCGGCTGCGTCAAGTAGGGGACATCGAGGATCTTCGTGTTCAACATGGACTCAGCCGGGTTGGCTTACGCACCTCGCCGTACTGGGATCGTGAACGTGAACGTCGAGCCGACCCCAAGCTCGCTCTTGACCCAGATCTTGCCGCCGTGCAGCTCGACAAACTTCCGGCAGAGCGTCAGCCCCAGGCCCGTACCCTCAGCTTTCTTCTCCACTGTCCCCACTTGGCGGAACTCCTCGAATACTGCCTCATGGTCCTCTGGCGCGATGCCAACCCCGGTGTCACTGACCGAGACCTCCACCGACCCATCTCGTGGTGAAGCTGCCACCTCGATTCGACCGCCCTCCGGCGTGAACTTGATCGCATTCGAGAGCAGATTGAGGACGACCTGTCGGATCTTCCGCTCGTCTGCCCGGACCTGACCGAGCCGCGCGTCCACAGCAGTGTGCAGCGTGATGCTCCGCCGCCCAGCCCGCTCCCGAACCAGCATCAAGGCGTTGTCGATCGCCTGCGGAAGATCGAAGTCGGCGAGTTCCAGCTCCATCCGCCCGGCCTCGATCTTGGAAAGGTCGAGGATGTCGTTTATCAGCGACAGGAGATGGGCGCCCGAGGCATAGATGTCCTTCAGGTACTCTTCCTGCTTCTCGTTGAGATCACCGAACATGCGGTCGGTCAGCACCTCGGAGAACCCTATGATGGCATTCAGCGGCGTCCGTAGCTCGTGGGACATGTTCGCGAGGAATTCGGACTTATGCTGACTGGCGACTTCGAGCTGACGACTCTTGTCCTCGATCTCGCGGAAGAGCCGGGCATTCTGTATGGCCAATGCTGACTGCGTCGCAAAGGTCCGCATCAACTCGATCGTCTCGGCGGCGAACTCTCCAGAATGGTTGCGCGTCACGGCGAGACATCCGATCAGTCGGTCCTCGCGGACCATCGGTACGGCCAAGATGGCCCGGATGCCGGACGCAATGAGGTTCTCCCGCAACCGACTCTCGTAGGCGCCCGGGACGGTGATGTCCGGCACTTGAGCCGGTTCCAGCGTGATGGCGGTCCGCCCGAGTACTCCTTCCCCCTTTCGAAACCTTGTGGTGCGCCGAACTTCCGCGAGCGTTCCGCCCGTCTCCGTCGCGACCCGCTGGACGAACTCCTCAGTAGGCTCGTCGTATTCGAAGACCACGCCGCCGTCGAGTCCCGACAGCTGGACGGCCCGCGAAACGATCGTGCTCAACACCGTTTCGAGATCCAGCGTAGAACTGACGGCACGTCCGACCTCTCCCAACGCTGTGAGCTGCTCGACCGACCGCGTCAAATCCTGCGTCCGGGCCTGCAGCTCGGTGACAAGGCGGACGTTTTCGATGGCTATTACTGCTTGGTCGGCAAACGTCTCGACTAACTGCTGTTCCTTGTTGGTGTAAGGCCGCACCGCGGTCCGCCACATCGCGATAACGCCGATGAGGACACCCTCCCGCCGCATGGGGACGCCGAGAAGACTGCGAACGCCGCTGAGGCCAGGTGCTCCGACGTTTCGAGCGCGCCACGCGGCGTCGGCCTGGGCATCCAGAATCTGGATGACGCACCCCTCGCGCGCGACGCGACCGACGACGGAGGCGTCTCCTGTTCGACTAGGGTGAGTGAGGACCCACTCTTTGAACGCCGGCGGTGCATTGTACTCAACCGCAAGGTGATGCAGCTCACCGTCCGACGTGAAGAGGAATCCCTGCTGCGCGCCGCACAGGCGCGTGGCATTCTCAATGAGTATCTCCAACACGGGCTGAAGATCGAACGTCGAGCGGCTGATGACCTTGAGAACTTCACTGGTGGCGGTCTGCTGATCAAGTGCCTCGGTGAGGTCGCGGTTGCGTGTCTCGAGCTCCCTAAACAAGCGGACGTTTTCAATAGCGATGACGGCTTGGTCGGCAAAAGTCTTGAGCAGGTCAACCTGTTGAGCCGAGAATGGTGTCGGCGCTTCCCGAGTGACGGCGATCAAACCGAGGGCCCTGTCTCCGCGTACCATCGGAACCATCAGCCGGGTCTGGTACCCCGCGAGGCGCGCGTTTTCGATATCGCTCGCGCTCGCATTCGGGTTGTGCTCAATATCCGCCAGGTGAAACACACGACGTCCGCGAATAGTTTGAGCGGTGTCAATCTTGGCGTCGAGCGGTGCCGGGTATTCTTGTCGAAACCGCTCGATCCGTTCGGGCCGTACTCCGTGAGTCGCGGCGACTCGGACCATGTCCCCGTCGATGACGAACACCGCGCAACCCAAGGCCGCACACACACTGACCCCGCTTCGGGCGATCGTCTCGAAAACAGGTTGCGCGTCTGTCGGCGAACTTCCGATGACCCGGAGGATCTCACTGGTTGCCGTCTGCTGCTCCAGGGCCTCCTTCGTCTCGGTGAACAGCCGCACATTCTCAATGGCGATCACAGCTTGGTCGGCAAATGTTTCGAGCAGAGCGATTTGTTTTTCCGTGAATGGCTCCGCTTCGGCGCGGCGGATGACGACGGCACCTAGCGCCGCCCCCTCTCGTAACAACGGAACGCCCAGTGTCGTGCGGTGCCCCAACTCCTTCGCGATTGCACTACCCTCGGGAAACTCTTCCTCCTCGGCCTGCAGGTCAATAACGTGAACCGTCTGGCGCTCAAGGACAGTGCGCCCCGCGACGGTCCCCCGCTTGATCGGCATTACAAAGCCGCGAACGGCAATAGGACCATGCCGACCGACTGCGCGTAGAGTCTCCCCGTCTACCCGGAAGATCCCACCGAACACGGCGTCGCAGAGTCGCACGGCGCTCTCCGCGATCGCATCGAACACCGGCTGCACGTCTGTCGGTGATTGGCTGATCACACGGAGGATTTCGCTGGTCGCCGTCTGCCGGTCTAGCGCCTCCTTCGTCTCGTTGAACAACCTCACGTTCTCTATGGCGATCACGGCTTGGTCTGCGAAGGTCTGGAGGAGCGAAATCTCTCCTTCAGAGAAGGGCTCTGGCTCGCGACGAGTTACCGTGATCGCTCCGATTGGGGCACCGTCGCGAAGCATCGGTACCGCCAAGATTGCGCGGAAGCCGGCTTCGAGAAGCTTGGGACGCGTGTGCTCCGCATCACTGGCTAAGTCAGGCAGGTGGATCACGCTTCGCGTAAGAATCGCCCGGCCCGTCACGCTTCCCCTGTCGGCCGGGATCGGAAAAACTCGGTGCACCACGTCGGCGGCCTCGGGCGCGAAGTTGTGGTGGGCTGCCACGTGAATCAGGCTTCCGTCGAATCGAAAGACAGTCCCATTGAACCCGCCGCAGAGCCGTACTGCGTTCTGAATGATTGCGTCGAACACTGGTCGCACATCGGTTGGCGAGCTGGAGATCACCTTCAAGATCTCACTCGTCGCGGTCTGCTGCTCCAAGGCCTCACTCACCTGCGCGTGGGCCTGCGTGAGCGCCTTGTTCCTCTCTTGAAGTTCCATGAACAGCCGCACGTTCTCGATGGCGATGACAGCCTGATTGGCGAAGGTCTTCAACAGCGCGATTTGCGTGCCCGTGAACGAAACTGCGTCCCCGCGACGCAGCAGGATCACACCTATCGGCGTTCCTTCTCGCAAGAGTGGAGCGCTGAGCGTCGCCCGCTGACCCGTCTGTCTGGCCAGAGCGCTTCCCTCGGGATACTCGTCCGTTTCAATCTGGAGATCGGTCACGGCAATAGTCTGCCGTTCGAGCACAGAGCGCCCCGCGACGGTTCCCCGAACGAGCGGTATGAGGAAGCCGGCGGGTTGAGAGACCGCGCCGTGGTGGGCCTCGGCACGCAAGTTTCCCCCGTCGAGTCGAAAGATCGACGCATCCGGGGCCGCGCAGAAGCGCGCTGCACTCTTTACCACCTCGTCCAACACCGGCTGGAGATTCGTCGGCGACGTGCTGATGATCCTCAGGATCTCCGCCATGGCGCTCTGCTGTTCAAGGGCTTCGGTCAGGGAATGCTGTAAGTCCGTATACGACGGCGTTGGCTGGACCTTTCCGGAGGCACGCTGGAGCGCCGTTCCGCACTCCGAACAGAACTTATGATCCGGGGAATTCTGGTGCTGGCATCTGGGACACTGCATGCCGCCTCCGGAGTATGGCCGCTAAAGGTCGGACGGTGGGCTGAGACTAGACTGTCGCCAGCCCGATGGTCAACTCCCGGGCTGTCTGTTGCCGGAGATCATCTCAGCGCCGCCACCCGCCCAGGAGATCCAGTTCGGCATGCACGGGCGTGATCCAGCGCTCGAAGACCACCGGGCCGGTGATGGTGAGGGGAGTAGGCCCGTCCGGCGCGGCGTGGTCAAAGCTAACCCGGCCAGGGGATAAGCTCGTGCGGGGTCACGTTTGAGCGATGGGTCACGCCTGAGGATGCTGAGCTGGATCTGCGCCGGCGCGCGTGAGCTGAACTGAGACGTTGACTCTGCCCGCCGCGGGCTTTAGGTTCACCCCAACTGACGCTGATCCGGATTCAGCTCCCCGACCCATGAGGGAGGGCACGATGAGCACGAAAACGCTGTACGAGCGCCTCGGCGGGTACGATGCGATCAGCGCCGTGGCCAATGATCTGCTACCGCGGCTTCGGAACGATCCGCAGCTCGGCCGTTTCTGGGCGCATCGTGGCGAGGACGGCATCCAGCGCGAGAAGCAGCTCCTCATCGACTACCTCTGCGCCTGCACTGGCGGACCAACGTACTACCGCGGCCGGGACATGGCCCTCGCTCACCGAGGCATGCGCATCAGCGAGAGCGACTGGAACGTCTTTCTTGGTCATGCGGCAGCGACCTTGGCGAAGTTCAAGGTGCCCGAGGCCGAACAGGGCGAGGTCGTCAAGTTCGTTCAAGGTCTCAAGAAAGACATCGTCGAGTAACGGCGCTTCCCCCATCGCCCGCGAGCAACCTTTTGAGCTGAAGCTGGGTGCGCGGGCCTTCAGTCGTGTGCTGGGGCGTCATGCCGGCGAGTGGGAAGTGGTGCGACGGCCCTACACCACGGCTGGCGGGAGGAACGCTCACGTGCGGGTCCAGCGGGTGAACCAGCCCGGCGTCACAGAAATACGGACGTGGGGCGCGCATGAGCGGGTCAGTGTGACGCGGACGACTTCACCGCCCCGCGCGCCCCGTTCCACTCGATAGCGTTGACCTAGGCAGCTCCTTCCGACGTTCAGTGCTGCGAGTTACGTTTTGGTCTTTGCCAGCTCCTCGGCACACGCGGTCGCGACTCCCGAGTTAGGCGCTTTGCCGCCTCGGGGAGTAGCCCATCCACCGGCTTCGATGAACTCCCGCTGTTTCCACGACTCAATCTTCTGGAACTCTGTTAGCTTCGCGGCTGCACCTGGCTGTTGCATGAATCTCGCGACGCAGGAGGGGGTGAGCGCGACGATCACGGCCGAGTTGGTTCGTTCGACGGCCATGCGCTCGGCAGTGCTGCCGAGGGTCCAGCCCAACCATGAAAAGCCAATAATCATAGTCCCTATAGCGCCGATGACAACGCCCCACGCAGCGGGTTTAAACCACGGCATTTGCAGTTGCATAACACGCCCCTTCGGTTGTTGACATCATAGTTCTTCGCCTAAGTGTCTTACGTGAGCTGGCTGATCAACCTCCTTTTCCGGAAAGCGGCAGAGCGAATCAGAACTTTGGTTCGCGGATACTAGGCGTGCCGAGCCACCTTGTCAAGAACGAGGGAGGCGCGATAGGTTTGGGGAGAACGGTACTGCAACCGGCATACGTTTGCGTCCCGGCTCGTCAATGGCGGGGGTCGACCTCCGCACGGTGCAGGATCTCGGCGGCTGGCGCACGCTGCAGAGGTACGCTCACCTGGCGCCGGATCACCTACAGGCCGCCGTCGAGCGGCTCGTCAGCGGCGGGTCGGCGGGCCCGAACTTCGGCATAACTTCGACGCACCCTGCGAGCGGTGCTCCCGGTGTATCGTAACTACCTGACACGCGCCTGTAGCTCAGTTGGGCGTAGATCCCTCGCGAAACTCCAGAACCGCTGCCGATTTCCGATCGTATCGGTCCACCCTCCCGTGCCCGCTCGTACCCGCTCTTACCCGCGTTTCCCGGCGCGCGTTAGCGCAAACTCAGCGCAGGTCCTCTGGGCCCCGAGCGTGCTGAGGGGATTCATAGTCGCCTTGACCCGTCTGTGCCCCGGAGCTACGCTCGCGCCGCCACGGCCCTGCTGGCCGGCTGAACTATCGGAGGCCACGGAATGCAGTGTCCCCGGTGCGATGCGGAGAGCCGCTTCTGCGGCGAGTGCGGGTCTCGCCTGCCGCTGAGTAGACCGATCAGTGCCGACCGACGGGCTCCGTCGTCGACAGGGAGGTTGCACACGACGTTCGCGCCCGTCATCGCTATGGCTTTTGTGCTGTTCGTGTTCCTGGGCGTAGGCGTCGTGGATGCCAGGGACTGTCGCGACGAGACGCCGCTTCCGGCGGACGTGAAGCTTGTTCCGCCTGGCCCGGACGTGTCGACGACTGCCGCGCGCTTTGCCGGTACTTGGGTCGGCGCGTGGAGGGAGAACAGCGTCGATACCGTCTGCGCCACGTTGGTTGTCGAGGAGCTTCTGTCGACAGGGCACGCGCGGGTGATCTACAGCCACGGCGCCTGGGAGCCTCTGCGGATCCGTCAGCCGAGGTTCTTTCGGGCGACGGGCCGCATCGTCAACGACGTGCTCCATTTCATGCTGCCGCTGCCCGATCGTCCCCCGTTCGCCTACAAATTCGCTCCCGATGGCTCTCTGTCGGGGACATTGAAGGGTGGCGGGAACCACGCCGTGACGCGAGCGGCGGACGTGAGCGGCATCGGCTGCCGCACGCTGGTGGCCCGCGTCGCGTCGCCACCGACTGCCTCCGGTCCGCGCGATCGGCTGACCGCCGCTGAACTCCTCGCGTCCGGCTCGACCGGCGACGGACCGATCCACAACGACTACTTCATGCCGTTGGGCCCCACGGCACCGGCGCGACATTCCCTTCGCGGCACCCTCGCCATCGCCGCTTCGTCGATGTCGAGCGCCTACCAGGGATGCCGAGGCCTCGCCGCTCCGACGCCGGCGGGCACGATCGACTTCTTCTCCCAGGGCGAGCACCTGGTGCCAGTGGTCCGCGGTATCGTCGGCTCGCCGGGCGCCGTGATCGTGTCGCCAGGCCGAGTGTGGTCCGAGCCTGGCGACCAGGGTATGTCGCGTGCGTCGTTCCCGTTCATCCTTGTGAACGAGTTCAACAACGGCGCGAAGAACGGCCTGGCCACCTTCCTCTTCGACGATAGGCGCGTGTCGGCGCTGCGGTTTCAGATCGTCCAGGAGACGATGGCGTGGGAACGGTACGACTACTGGGGCCAGGCGCCGATGACTTATACGCCCCGCACGCTCACCGACGAGGCCGCGGTACGCGCCCGGTTCGCCGAGGAATTGCGCCGCCAGGCCCCGATCCGGCCTTGGTCGGCACTGCCGACAGCCTGGGGATCGCTGCTCGACGGCATCGACGGCGAGGTCGCGGCCGACGATGTCAGCGCCAGCGGCCTCGTCGTGGACGGTGTCGCCTACGTCCGCGGCTGCAATACCCGCCACGGCGCCTATCCGTATTGCCGGGAGATGCGGCACGGCGTGTTCTCCGTCACCAAGTCGCTCGGCGCCGCGGTCGCGCTGCTGCGGCTCGCCCAGAAGTACGGCGACGCCGTTTTCGATGCGAAGATCAAGGATTACGTGACCGTCACGTCGTCCCACGACGGATGGGAGCACGTCACGTTCGCCGACGCCCTCAACATGGCCACGGGCATCGGGGAACTGTCGCCTCAACGCCAGCCGAACGATCCGGCCGCCGACGAGAACAAGCCGCGGATGTTCGCATGGATGGCCAAGCGCTCAGCGAAGGAGAAGCTCGACGCCGGCTTCGCCTATCCGAAGTACCCCTGGGCGCACGGCGAGGTCGTCCGCTACAACTCGGTCCACACATTCGTGCTGGCCGCGGCGATGGACGCCTACCTCAAGCGTCACGCGGGTCCGAACGCGGAGCTCTGGGACATGGTCGTGCGCGAGGTGCTTGAGCCCATCGGAGTCTTCCACGCGCCGATGATGCACACTCTCGAGACGGAGGGCAGCCGCGGCATTCCGCTCCTGGCGTACGGGCTCTATCCGACGATCGACGATATCGCGAAGCTCACCACCCTCCTCCAGTCCGATGGTCGACACGAGGGTCGGCAGCTTCTGAGCGCTACGAAGCTCGCCGAGGCGCTGTATCGGACGAGCGTGGACAGCGGCCTGCCACTCGGATCGCGCTACCGGGCCGGCGAGGCCCGCTATCACCTGTCGTTCTGGTCAGTGCCGTATCGCACGACTACCGGCTGCTTCTTCCAGATCCCATACATGTCCGGCTTCGGTGGGAATCTGATCGTGCTTCTTCCCAATCGCGTTTCCGTGTTCCGCTTCGCCGATGCGATGAGCTATGACCCCGAGAGAATGATTCTTGCCGGCGAGGCCGTTCGACCCTTCTGCACGCCGGCTGTCACGGCGGCGATGGCGGCGCCCCGAGTACCGTTGACCGCCACCGAGCTGCGCGTCGAGGTCGTCGGCCGCACGTTCGACTCGGACTTCGCGCGGCTGGTCATCGACCGGAGCGGCATCGTATCGTTCGACTCGAAGAGCGATTTCGACATCGGCCGGTGGCACATCACCGACGATGGGCAGTATTGCCGAACCTGGAACGTGTTGGACCGCGGGCGCCCACGGTGCTACCGACTGTATCGCGACGGAGAGACCTTCGAGCTCCACCCGATCGACCGATGGAACGTCACGAGGCTGCGGCGAATCAATTGACGCCGGGTGATCAGTCGTCCGTCGCCGCGGGGCTCCTTTTGGCCTGCCTGTTCGCCGCCGCGTTAGCCGGTTGCGCCTCGCCGCCGTCGCCCGGCCCGCGCGATGCTGGCGGTCCCGGCCCCCCGGTTGTGTCCGCGGCGCGGTTCGACGCGGGTGGCCCGGACGCCGAGGAATATGGAGCGAGCAACGGCTATCCGATCGGCGCCC
>WNGJ01005421.1_pt1 | contig 13397 bp, 11 predicted proteins | sample 5400611 | NCBI WGS metagenome assembly WNGJ01 (sample SAMN13153375, study PRJNA577476) | soil metagenome | isolation source: 40 cm soil or saprolite under Garry oak tree replicate 1 | place: USA:California | collected 2016-06-15 | reverse complement strand
GTTCGCGCGTGAGCACACTTTGACTCTCGCGTTGGTTCTGGCCGTTTGGGTTGCTCTTTGCGGCTACTTCGGGATGTATCATTCCAGGCGGTTGGATTCGCCTTTTGCCGATGTCATCATCCTTTTCAAAGTAGCCCTGTCGAGTTGGATAATTTTCGAAGGCGCCGCTCAACTGTTGCCATCACTGACTGCAGGCCGCTTCTTTCTCGTGCGCTTTTCGGCGTTGAGCTTTCTGGTTCTCGCAATTGCAAGGTCAGTGCTGCGGCTCGCGATTCGCGAGTTGCGCAGCCGCGGCCATAATGTCAAGCAGATCGTCCTTGTTACTTCTCCAGAGCTGGAACACCGGTTAGTCGGCAAAATCGAAAAGCGCGCTCACTACGGCTATCGGATACTGAAACACTTCGTCTATGTCGCCGGGGCGAAGGATGACGTCGGCGATTTGGTCGCGGGCTTCAGGGAGCACATTCGATCGTCACATGTGGATGATGTCATTATCGGCTTGCCTGCCCATGTCAACGGTCTCGCAGCTCAACTGGTGGCCGAGTGTGAGAATCAGGGAGTCAGCGTCCGAATCGTCCCCGACCTTTTTCCGTTGATCCGGACCGATACACAAATCTATGACCTGGATGGTATTCCCCTCGTCAATGTGCGGCTTTACCCGACCGAGTATCTGGCCTACGTCGTCTTAAAGCGCGTCTTCGACTTGCTTGTCTCATCGGCCGTTCTGGTTTGTCTTTCACCCATCTGTCTGCTCATTGCGCTTCTGATCAAGTTGACATCGCCGGGTCCTCTGTTCTTTTCGCAGGAACGCGTGGGTCTGAACGGCCGGAAGTTCAAAATGCTCAAGTTTCGTACCATGTATCAAAGCTCATCGCTCAATCCGGATTCGCATTGGACGATTCCAAACGATCCGCATGTCACGCCTCTGGGCCGATGGTTACGCCGAAGCAATTTGGATGAGCTTCCGCAGTTTCTCAACGTGCTCAAAGGCGATATGAGCATCGTCGGACCCCGGCCAGAACGGCCGTTCTTTCTCGAAAGGTTCAGGCAGGAGATCCCGGAATACATGGCGCGCCATTATGTGAAGAGCGGCATTACCGGGTGGGCTCAGGTGAACGGCTGGCGGGGTGATACGGCCATCGCAGAACGCGTCGAGCACGATCTTTATTACATTCGAAATTGGGGCATGAAACTTGACATCAAAATTCTTTTTCTAACGCTGATGCGCACTCTCTTCCAGGATAACGCTTATTGAGGACGCACTATTGGAGCAGCGATGATGGATGACGAACTGAATCAGCAATTCACCAGGCGATTAAAGAAGTTGCGCGGTCACTGGCTCCACATTCTCGAAGCGGCATGTGGATGCGCATTGGTTGCGCTCATTGTCAGTCTTTTCCTGCCCAAAATTTACCGGGCCACAACTTACGTCCTGGTATCAGAGTCCAAGATTGGCGCCGCTTCAAAAGACACGGCGGCTCTGCAACTGGTCATGTTGCCTACTTTCACTCCATTCGTCGATAACGACGCGCTCATCAGCGAATCTCTGAAAAAGTTTCACCTGGACGGTCCTCCGTACAACCTGAATGTCGACAAATTTCGACGGCGCGACTATCTGGATGTTCGAATCCCGAAGTCCACGCGACTGTTGGAAGTTAACGTCGAGTTCCCTGACCCACGATTGGCGGCGGATCTGGCCAATGCTTTCGCGCAAGGTGCTGTCGAATTCAATGACCGGATGAACAACAAAGACACTAAGGACACGCAGGATTTTTTGAAAAGGCAGCTGGACGCAGCTGTCGACAATCTGAATCGCGCAGCAGCTCAGCAGGTCAAAGTTCAGGAGGAGGCTCGGATCGAAGATCTGGAAGGAGAGCTGACAACGCTTCTTGCGGAAAGAGGCAAACTCTCAGGGAAACTGGGGCAACTGCGTTTGGATCTAGCTCAGGATCACAGCAAGGCGACATCGCTCAGGGAGGCGTTGGCCGGCGAACCTCAAACCATCCTGTTGAAGAAGAGCATCACGACCGATCGCTTTCTCGAAATGGCAGCCGAAAAGCTGAATCCGCAGGGACCACCGCTCTCAATGATCGAAGAATCGCCCAACAAGAACCGGGAGGAAATCCAGCGCGATTTCGTCAACGCCACCGTCAGCAGCGCCGCCGAGAGCGCCGGCGTTCAGGCGGCGACCGACCGGTTGGATCGGATGAACAAGGAAATCACACGTCTGATCACCAATCTTGCAACAGTTCGCAGCAGGGTCGCGAATGCGGCACAGGATTACGCGTTGGCCTCAGAGGCTGTCAAGAACGCGAGTCACGAATACCAGACCGCATCCGTAACGGTCAGTTCGAAGTCTCAAGACATGAAGCAGATCGCTCCGGCCCTTATCCCGGAGCGCCCCGTCCGGCCCAGCCTCCTGCTCAACACCGCCCTGGGATTCCTGCTGGGTGCGCTGATATCTGCGGCTATCTACTACCTCGTGATTCAAAACCGCCTGGAATTGACTCGCGAAAATCCCTTTCTTGACGAAGAAGACGAAGTTGTAACGCTGCGGCGGAGTTGAAACGAAGCATGGCTGTGCTTGCTCGTGTGTTTCCGCGACGAATATTGATCAACAGCGCGTCGATCTTCGCTGGCGAAGCCATAGTACGGTTCGCGACTTTCCTTATGGCTGTGGTCATCGCGCGCCGCTTCGGTTCGGCTGCGCTCGGGGAGTATGGATATGCGCTGGCCCTCGCAAGCGTTCTCCTGGTCGTACCTGATCTCGGTCTGCACCTCTTCGTCGTCCGGGAACTCTCAACAGACAAACGTCGTCTACAAGCCATCTTCTGGAGTGTCCACTGGCTGAAGTTGCTCCTCGTCGGCTTCGTAGTTGCGTTCGGTCTGGTCTTCGGTAAATGGGGTATCGCAGATGACGGCAGGCGCCTGTTATTCTATGTACTAATTGCCAGAGTGCTCCTGCAAACGTTCTCGCAAGCTTCAATGGCCGTCTTCAAGGCCTTCGAGTGCATGGAGTACGTTGCGCTTCAGCAGTCGCTCAATTCGCTGGTTGTAGTCGTGTGGGTAGGAGCAGCGCTCGCATTACACACCAGACTGCCGCTTCTCGTCGCGGCTCTGGTCGCCGGCCAGCTGGTCGAGACCGTTATTGGCTGGCGAATTCTGCGAGACAAGTTCTCGCCAGGACATTTGCGGAGTTGGGACAATCAACTATCGTGGGCAGTTCTGGCTGGCTGTCTCCCAATTGGAACTACTACGATTCTGGAGTCCCTCAATATTCGAATCGACATTCTGATATTGGGTGTTTACGGCTCCAGCCGGGTACTTGGACAATTTCAGGCTGCGGCCTGGTTTGCCGTCGGAACGTTCCTTGTTGCTTCCTTATTGATGGCCGTGCTGTTTCCCAAGCTTTCCCGCCTTTTGCACAATCATTCCATTCTTGGCAGCACCTACGTGCTGAGCCTTTTAAAAAACGGCTTGCTCGTCACTGCGCTTGCGGCGCTCGTCCTGTGGTTAGCGGCTCCGCGCCTCCTTCCAATATTGATTGGAAGTGACTCTGATCCCGCTGTTAGGACGCTCAGGATCCTCGTTCCCGCGCTGCCTCTGATCTTCTTGAACACAGTTCTCTTCTACGTTTTCGCAGCCGCCCGGCGGCGCTTCGTTTGCATGGGCATCCTTGGCCTGGGAATCGGCGCCGGTGCGACTCTATGTTTTTATCTCTCGGCCCGGTACGGCGCCGCAGGGTGCGCGTTTGCAGATGTGACACGCGAGTTCGTCATCACTGCAGGCTATCTTTACTTTCTGGTTGAGGGCAACCATGCGCGAATCGCAGGTCTTGCGCTCCTCAAGGTGTTTTGGGGAGCCACGGGGCTGCTCTTACTGGTCGTATATCTTACTTCGTCGTTACGTCACGGAGACGAATGGTTCGCGGTATGGATCGTCTTCGTACTGACGGGCACGCTGTTCATGCTGGGATTTCCACGTCGCCGTGAGTGGCGCCTGCTCCTGGACGGGGGCCTATGAATCATCCCGTCGTTTCCCAAAACGGACGAGACTGGGCCCGAGTGACGGTGTTGTCTCTTTGCGCTGGTGTGGGTTTGATTGTGCCCCTTTCCGGCTATCCGATCACTCTGGCCGCCGGGGCGTTGATATTGCTGGCCTACACCTTATTTGCAGTTATGTCGATGCGCGAGCCGCTGATTTTTGTGGCCGTGTTTCTTTTGGTCCTCGAGGTTTTGCCGCCGTTCTACTTCTCTCAAACGGGCGAGAGGCCCATCTACCTTTCCATTTTTCTCCTCCCCGTAGCGTTCGCGATTGTCCTGCTGCGCTTTCCAGACATCCGATTCTCGTGGGATCCTATAGCCATCGGTTTGGCTCTCTTTCTCGGCGGCACAGTGCTCTCGATTCCTTTTGCGTTTTGGCTTTCCGGGTCGGCGCCGGCGATGGAAGGCCTCTGGCGCTGGGTATTAGTGAGTCAAGCGGCACTCACTTATTACTTGATTCGTGGATGCGCGCGTCCTGAAAGAAGCGGATCGGAGTTGCGGGTGTTTCAGATGCTTCTGATAGGAGCTGTCGTCTCTGCAGCATACGGAATCATTGATTTTGTATGGCCAATTCCTCTCGCGCATGTTCCTGCAGCCCAATATATCTGGCTGGAGAATACGGTACTGCGCCGCGCGCAGGGTGTGTTCTATGAATCCTCTAACTTCGCGAATTTTTGCGGATTCTTTCTCATTACGGCTTCGACCGCCTTCCTCGCGCGAGCTGAACGTTATGTCGGTGTTTCGCGAACAGTATTGGTTTTCTCCATTTCCGTTCTTGGCCTGGCCGTACTCGTCGCGTTTTCGCGGAGCACGTGGGCAAGCCTGGTGGCGGCCCTGCTGGCCTCCATGGTTGTGACGCGCCTCGTTAAGGTACGTCGAGGCCTTGCTGTTGCTGCGGCCCTGGCGCTTCCGTTCATCCTGCTATGGGCATCTTCGACGGAGCTTTGGAACTACTTCTTGACCGCGCGCGTCGGCCGGCTGATCGATATCTTTTCAGATCCCAACGTAGCCACTAGCGGGCGCTATGACACATGGATTCGTGTTCTGTCCATCATGCGGGAACACCCACATTACCTGATATTTGGGATTGGCTATAAAACTCTACCGGTTACACGGCTTTTTCATGGCGAGATCATCACAGACAACGGTTACCTGAGTCTTCTGCTCGAAACCGGCGTTGCAGGACTCGGAGGGTTCATTCTCTTTTCGCAGTCTATTCTCAGAACGTTTTTGAGGCTGGCACGTGCCGGCACTGGAGCGCAATCCTTTTGGGCCGCAGTTCTGTTTTCTATCTGGTGCGGCGAATTGGTGCAACTGCTGGCTGCTGACGCCTACACCTACTGGCGCAACATAATTATCGTTACCGCACTGATGGCCCTCGTCTTGAACATGTCACAGCGTCCGGATTACGCCGGCTCGACAACGGCTCCATCTGCGCGGGTCGAGGCATGAAAAAACGGATCCTGATTCTTGAACAACAGAGTTGGTCTGGCGGTGCGCAGCGTGTCTTGGAAGTGGTACTCAGCTCCCTCGCAGACGAGTTCGATCCCATTGTGGTATTCCCGGATGATGGCTCTTTCTCCATGGCCCTGCATGAGCGGGGCATAGCAACCTGCACGTTTCCTCTGGGTACCTATCGGCCCGGCAAAAAGTCGTATCCGGAAATGTTCCTTTTCGTTTTGCGGAGCCTGCATTGTGCTCTCAAGTTGGCTGCCCTGATTCGGAAAGAGAGAATCGCTGTTATTTATATCAATGGTCCTCGATGTCTGATGGCGGGTGTTTTGGCGGCCTGGCTTACACGCAGGCCATCCCTTTTTCATCTGCATCTTATTCTGGCCCGCAAGTCTGAACTCTTTGTCGTTAAGTGTCTAGCGAGGCGTGTAGCAACGATTCTGGCCTGCTCAGAGGCCGCTGCGGAATCTCTGCTGAAAGCGGATCGAAGGCTTGCTTCAAAAACAAAAGTTCTTTACAACCCGGTGCCGCCACGGGTTGACACCGGTTGTGTCGCCATAACAGACCTGCCTGATACGACCGCCGATCAAATCACTGTCGGAATGGTTGGTCGCATTACGGAATCAAAAAGCTACGAGGTTGCGCTGAACGCACTAAGCAAGCTGCGGAAGGAACTCCAGGCAAGGATTCGGCTCATTGTCGTCGGCGCTCCCGCGCCAGGGTGTGCCGAGGATCTCCGCTATGCGCAAAGTCTCCAAGAGCGCGCGATGCGCTATGGCCTTCGAGAGAAAGTCCTGTGGGCTGGATATCAACCGGATCCAGGGCCCTACTATTCTTTAATGGATGTGCTTTTACATCCGTCTTCAAGTGAAGCGCTCGGTTTGACCATCCTGGAAGCGTTGGACCGGCGCATCCCTGTCATCGCGTTCAGGACCGGTGGCATCCCCGAAATCGTGATCCATAAGTTCAATGGCCTCCTTGCGTCTCCGGAAGATGAAGATGATCTCTGTCGCAACCTCGAATCGTTCGCGGACGACCGGGCCGTTCGCGAGCGCCTGGTTGGGGGCGCCCGTGCCGGCCTCGACAGCCGATTCTCTCTGGAAACGTTCAGATCCACCGTGCGCAATCTGATTCACGAATTATGCAGTGCAGGGATTTCGAGTAAGACTGGGTCTCCACCCGGGGAACTTGCCATATGGAAGTAATTGGGCTGCTCGCATGAAAACGGCGCTCATCCATCACTGGCTTGTGACGCTTCGAGGTGGCGAACGAGTCCTCGAAACTGTGGCTGAATTATTTCCTTCCGCCGACCTGTTCACTCTCGTTTGCGACAGGTCCAGGATTCCGGCCTGTCTCGCTCAACATAGGATTCAGAGTTCATTTCTTCAGGCCCTTCCAAACGCGACATCATGGTACCGCTATTACCTTCCTTTATTTCCGTTGGCCACAAAGCACCTGGATGTCGCCGGTTACGACCTCATCATCAGTTCAGATGCGGCCACAGTGAAAGGCGTTCGTTGCGACGCCGGCGCGATGCATATCTGCTACTGCCACTCCCCCATGCGCTATATCTGGACGGGTTACGAAACGTATTACGAGGCTGCAGGGCCAGTGGAGCGACGAATCTTATCCAGCGTTCGACGCGGCCTGTGCAGGTGGGACTATGACGCCGCCCAGCGGGTAACACATTTTGTTGCCAATTCGCGGAACGTCCAAAACAGGATTCGACAGTGTTACGGCAGGGAAAGCATCGTCATTTATCCGCCTGTCGACACTGATAAATTTGCGATGGACCGTGCGGTTGAATGTGATGGCGATTTCTTTCTGCTGGTCTCGCAACTGGTCCCATATAAGCGCGTCGACCTGGTCATCGACGCTTTCAATAAGAGCGGGCGTCGACTGCTTGTTATTGGGGACGGGCCCGAACGGCGAAAGCTCGCCCAACGTGCCCTACCCAATGTCCGTCTCCTGGGGACCCAGCCCGAAGGGATTGTGTTGCAGGCGATGCAGCAGTGTAAAGCCTTCGTTTTCGCAGGAGAGGAAGACTTCGGCATGGTTCTGGCGGAGGCACAGGCATGCGAAAAATGCGTCATTGCCTACGGCCGCGGCGGAGCCGCCGAAATTGTGGACCCGGGTGTTACCGGAATTCTGTTCGAGGAGCAATCGGTGGATTCGCTCCTCGATGGTCTGAACCGATTTGAGCGAATGTCTTTCGACAAGCTTGCGATTCGCACATCCGCGTTGCGGTTTGGACGCCGACGGTTCATGGCCGAATTCCTCGACTTCGTGAACAAAGTGACAGCTGTATCGAGTGACTGACCGCTCCGACACGCCTCGGGAGTCTGCATGACGCCGGATCAAGAGAATAAGATCAACCACGATCTCCTGCGCCCGCTTGGCCCAATCTCTGTGCGGTTCGGATTGCTTGCCGGGGTGCTCGGCAGCATCGTTCTCGGAGGCTTCGGCGCCTGGGTGTATCAGATGTCCAATGGTCTCGCAGTTACCGGGCTCAGATGGCCGATCTATTGGGCACTTTATGTCACGAACTTCGTTTTCTGGATCGGAATCAGCCATGCGGGTACGCTCATCTCAGCCATCCTTCGCCTGGTCAACGCGACCTGGCGCCGCCCTGTGACCAGATGCGCCGAAGTCATCACGGTTTTCGCGTTGATGATCGGCGCGATGTTCCCGATCGTACACCTTGGACGTCCATGGCTCTTCTTCTATCTCATCCCGTATCCGTCGGAGCGTCACATCTGGCCAAACCTCCGTTCGCCGCTCGTGTGGGACTTTTTCGCCATCAACACTTATCTGATAGGTAGCACCATGTTTTTGTTCTTGCCGGCCATCCCCGACTTTGCCTTAGCACGTGACCAGCTGATGGGCTGGCGAAAAAAAATAAATCGGGTGCTCGCGCTTGGTTGGCGCGGAACTGTGAACCAGTGGCGTGTCCTCGAGACTGCCATCCACATTATGGCGATTGCGATCATACCCGTAGCGGTATCGGTTCACACGATTGTATCGTTCGACTTCTCGATGGCGCCCGTGCCGATGTGGCATTCCACGATTTTCGGACCGTACTTCGTCGTCGGCGCGATCTTCAGCGGAATTGCGGCTCTGATCCTAGCCATGGCAGTGGTTAGAAAGGCGCTTCACCTCGATGAATACCTCCGACCCTTGCACTTCCACAATCTCGGAAAGCTTTTGCTGCTGATGAGCTTACTCTGGGGCTACTTCACATTCGCCGAGCGGCTCACGGTTTGGTACGGAAATACATCGTACGATATGGCGGTGTTCTGGCAAACGCAGACAGGCTCATTTGCCCCACTTTTCTGGACCATGGTGTCCTTCAACCTGTTAATTCCATTTCCGTTGCTTTCAATTGCAAAACTGCGGACGATCACCGGAACCGTTGTCGCTTCTTCAACGGTTATTGTCGGGATGTGGCTGGAACGCTTTTTGATCATCGTTCCGTCGCTTGCAACAAAGCCGTTGCCTTATAGCTGGGGCTCCTACAGGCCGCAACCCGTTGAGATTATGATTACGATAGGTGCGTTCGCTGCAATGATCTTCTTATATGTGATCTTCTCCAAAGCGGTGCCAATCATTTCCATTTGGGAATTAAAAGTCGGGGGGGATTTGGCGTTGGTTCGCACGTCTGGACACAAAGAGCCCAAAGACCGGCTTGGTCAACAAAACGAGACCTGATTGGCTTCCAACGAAGGCAGCCATCGAGTGGCTCGAGGAGCGGCCGTGGCTGACGCCCTTGACCTCGATCGCCAGGTTGCTGGGAAGCCTGCAATTACGGATTGGATAAAGGGCGAATTCAGTGAACCAGGCTGAGCAGCGCGTCGCGGACGCGTTCAGCGAAAGCCGCCGTTAAAGACCAGGGGCTGGGCTGACGCAGCACGTGGAGAGTTCCTTTGAGATCCTGGACCTCGTAGTCGCTTGCCCCACTTTCCCTTCTGAAAAACCGGATCGTCACAACCGCATCGCCGACTCGTAGATTGCGGACGGTAAGATCCGGAAGCCAGTCCGGCAAATGGGGATCGACCATGAGAATCTTCAGCGGTGCATAGGGATAAAGACCAAGCATCGCCTGAACCATTGAAAAGACGGTCGACGCCGACCAGGCTTGCGGCGAATTGGCATTCGGATAGTTCGCTGGGAATGGATGTGCGCCGTCACGCGGGTGACCACTGAATAGCTCGGGTAACCGATAAAAATCAAATAGTGCTGCAGCTTCGAACTGCGCGCGGCAAAGCACGTTCGTATCATCGTGCAAGCCATATCGCGCGAAACCGATCGCGAAAGTGCCTTGTTCGACAGGCCACACGGATCCCCGATGATAGCTGTATGGATTGTAGGCGGGATGCGCGGAAGACAATGTCCGGATCCCCCAACCCGAAAACATGTCGTCCGACAAAAGCCTCTTCGCGGCCCGCTCCACTAGGGCTTCATCGCTTATCCCTGTGGCCAGGCAGTGACCGGGATTCGACGCAATCGAGCGGATCTGCCGTTTCCGGGAATCCAGGCCCATGGCAAAGAAGCCCTCGTCCTCCATCCAGAACGTATCGTTGAATCTCTTCTTTAACTCTGTCGCTTCGTTATACAGCCTGCGCGCTTCATCGGTCATGTCCAGCCACCAGAGCAATTCGGAAAAATGGAGTTTTGCCAAATATACGAAACTCTGCTCTTCGCACGTGGCAATCGGAGCCTCTACGAACTTCCCGTCTTCATCAACAATGGAATCCGCAGCATCTTTCCAGCCCTGGTTTACTGTTGGCTGGCTGGATCTCGTCAAATATTCATAGAAGCCGTCGTGATCTCGATCGCTCCAGTCGTCGAACCAACGGAGTGCATTCAAAGCCGGCTCGACATATGGCCGGACGAGATTCTTATCGCCGGTCCAGTGCCACAATGCGGACACGACGAAGGCATAAAAGCTCGATGATGTCTCGGATCCGTAATAACGGCCCAGAGGTCCATAATTCAAAGCCGCGAGTGGCCCTGTATTCATTTGATGAATCATGCGTCCCGGTTGCTCGTCCCGCCAATCATTGACTTCTTTGCCGGCACACGCGGCAAGCGCCTCTAGAGTCCCTTGCATCATGCCGGTACCGAGCATAGCAGCCTGCCAAGATGCTGTAAGCGTGTCGCGTCCGAACAAAGCTGTGTACACAGGAAGACCGGCAGCCATTGTCCAGGCCGATGTGCCGTGATCGAAATCATCGAGCCTGAGGCCGGCAAGATCCTGGCGAGCCTGTGCGAGCGTTGCTGTAACGACAGGCGCAAGCGTCTCCGTATCCACACTGGCGAAGGAGGTGGCTTCAGCCAAAAATATCTGAGCGGGTTCTTTAGGATCTTCGACTGCGGTGAACGATTCACACCGGTAGACCGGATGAAGCGATTTCCCCTCGATCTTGGGTACGAAATTCAAACAGACGTGCCACGTCTCGTGCGGCCGGAGCCTGATGGGAAATCGTAAACGGTTCTTCTTGTACGAGGGCGTGTATAAGTCCCGCTGCAAATGATGTTGACTCCACGAGGCCATCCCGTGGAGTCGACGTAATCCACTACGGGACTTATAAGAGCTGTTGTGAATCGTGATGCGGAGGCTCCGTTCAATTCCTGCCGTTCCCGATTCGGATTCGTTGCGGTACCGGTGTTCGGCATGGTACTCAAACGACAATTCCCATTCGGAGTCGCTTATTTGCTTCCAACTTCTTCGAAGATCGCCTGTCTCTTGGCGATCTCCATGGACCTCGCCCCAGTCCGCAAAATCTGCATCGAGTTCGATCTCCGATAAAAACTCCACAGGCATTCCCGCGAAGTTCACGATATCGATGTCTTCATGCATGCCGTCGCAAACGAATCTCGAAACACGAAATTCGATGGTCTCGGCGCCGATCAGCCGCCCTGGGCCAAAGTCGGGACGCGAATCAGGATCAAGGCCGGGAGGCGCAGCAATGTAATAACCCATCCAGGTGTTTTGATGCACGTTCGATAGCGCCAGCGGGCGTGGTGGCTGGCCATTGATGAAGTATCTGTAACGCGAAAGCATTCGCGTCTGGTACACAAATAATCCGCTTTCGGGGAAGCTGCCAACTTCACCCTGCAAATCCGTCGCGAGAACCGTGCGGTTCTTGCTGACATAAAAACTGTCGCTGCGAGGCCTGAGTCTGATGAGATACCTACTCATCCTGCGGGCGCTCCTTTATTGCGGTGAACATCTTGCAATCGAAACTGCACCTGGCCGGACAGGCCATGGCGGCGGGCACGGCGTGTTGCAATTTGCAATTGGACTGGACTGATCGTCAGGCCAAGGACTGTGCACTTCAAATTCCGTGCTAGCCAAATGGACGATCCGCCCAGACCGCATCCGACATCGAGCACATGAGATCCGGGACGAATATCCGCCTTCGCCGTCAGCCTCTCGATCAGGGCCACTTGGGCTTCCTTCGCATTGCGGGCATCCTCCCAAAGGCCGTGGTGAATATGCTCGCCCCAGAATGTGCGATAGAAGCCCGACAGCCGGTCATAATGCCTTTGTATCGCGCCGATTTGGGTGGACGGACCTGTACCCATTTACCCTCAAAGCTGCACGCGCCGTGCCAGAGCGCGCCTTCCTAATGAGAAAAAAATTACACTGGTCCTCACAGGGACACCCGCATCCGTCTACATGAATAGAACACTATTTCAACAAGCGCAACGGGAGCGCCTGCCCTCGATACGGGACGCAAAGTCATCGTGGCCGACAACAGCGCATTTTTCAGCGTTAACTATGGCGGCGGAATTAAAGCCACCCGGCTGTGGGGGCCGATGGGTCTTCGTGTGGATGTTCGTGGACGTACATTCCCGAACTTCCGTCACAATGCGCTGACCTGGCCGGAAGCAACAGCAGGTCTTACGTTCACCCTCGGTGAATGAGAGGCGGGATTGAATCTAGGTCCTCTTGAACTGGAGCTGCACTGAATCCTCTGTAGGGGCGGTCTATGACCGCCCGCGATGTCTCGGTTTCGACATTGCGGGCGGTCATAGACCGCCCCTTCTACAGAGGAAGCGCTTTTTCACTTCAGGACGATTTCGAATTGTGTCTCCAGTTCGTCCTTCACTTTTACTGTACCGCCAGCTAATTGAATTGGTTTGATCAGGAAGCTGCTCTGTTTGAATCGGTACTCGCCGGTTGCGCGGTAAGTTCCCTCTTCGAGATGCGTGAGGGTCAAGGGGATCACAACCGGCAATGTTTTGCCGCGTATAGTTAGATTGCCGCGGACACGCATCCGGTTGGCGTCTCCAGTGCGTTCAACGGCCGTGGATTCAAAGGTGATACTCGGGTACTCAGAAACACGGAGAACATCCGTCTCCATCGTTCTCTGAACTTCGGCACGGTCTTTCTCGCTCTCCTTTGGATCAATGACGCGAATATCCGCTGAGGGAAATTCCAGCTTGATTGAGGAACGGGTGACATCGGTTTCGTCGATCGTTGCACAGCCCATGATCTTTTTTGCTTCGATGGAATGATCGTGTGCAAAAGCTCCAAAAAGACCCCCGGTACCAACGCGAATTCGGAAGTATCCCTGTCCGGGCACGGCGCAGAGGCGTTGCGCGCCAAACAGGGGAACGGAACAGAAAATGAAAAGCACGACGCCGGCCGTCCATTCCATTTTAAAGACCTCCTTATCTAAAAAAATTTTCCTCGAAGATAGTCCCGCAATTCAACAACCGTTGACGCGGCTTTTCGATCATTAACGCTTGTTCGCGAAGCAGAAATGGTTCAGAAAACCGTCGTGGCCTTGAGAAAGAGCGTGTTGCCTTGTGTCGATCGCTGACCGAAGGCTGCGGTTCCTCGTTGATACGCGACCTGGATCGTCCCAAACGGCGGCAAATAGCGATACACAA
>WNGJ01005420.1_pt1 | contig 13398 bp, 10 predicted proteins | sample 5400611 | NCBI WGS metagenome assembly WNGJ01 (sample SAMN13153375, study PRJNA577476) | soil metagenome | isolation source: 40 cm soil or saprolite under Garry oak tree replicate 1 | place: USA:California | collected 2016-06-15 | reverse complement strand
TACATAGGCTAAGACGAATGTCATGAACCGGCCCAAGAACTTCCGTGTTTACTCTTTGATGGTGGCGCTGGCTATCGGCGGGATCGTCCTGCTGCTCCGCGAGCATCGACCATCGTTCCTTCGGCCGGACCTGCATCTCTCCGCTTACGTCACCACCGCCGACGGCAACGTGACCGTTGTCGATCTCGTGAAGCTCAAGGCCGTTGCGCGCATTCCGGTCGGGCCGGGACTTTCCGGGATGCGTGAGCATCCCACACGCCCCGAGGTTTACGGCGTCAGCACTGCGGGCGGCTACTTGTGGATCCTCGATCCGCGCTTCGATCCGTTAGACGGGCACTTCACCGGGCAGGTCAGCGCGCGCATTCCCGTGGGGCCACTTCCCTACGCGCTTGATTTTTCGCCGGACGGCAAGCGCATCTACACGACGGCATCGGGGAACGACACGCTCCTCGCGATTGACGCCCGGTCGCGCGCCATCATCGGGCGCGCTTCCACCGGACGCGAGCCCGTCCTTGCCCACGCCACCCCGGACGGAGAGTCCGTCCTCGTAGTGAACCGCCGCGACGGGTCTGTTGGCATTCATGACGCAACCACTCTCGCGCTGCGGGGCAGCGTTTCCGTCGTTGCGCAGCCTGTAGACGTCGCCGTCCTGCCGGACAGTTCCCTGGCGTTCGTGTTGAGCCGCACCGAGCGCCGACTCTCCGTCGTGGACCTTCGCCGCGGCGTTCTGGTCACCAATCTCGAATTGGCCGGTGCGCCCACGGACATGCTGCTCAAGCCCGATGGCGGCGAACTCTACGTGATTTCGCCGGAAGCTCACGGACTCCAGGCCATCAACACTTCGACTCATGAGGTGGGCGACTACATGGTCCTCGGATCGGCGCCCACTCGCGGCGTCCTCAGTGAGGACGCCAGCCTGCTCTACGTTTCGGACACGGCTGCCGGCCGGGTCACGCCCGTCGATATCTATAACCGCCGCATCGTTCGCGATCCTGGAAAGGGTTTTCCTGTGCCCGCCGGCGATTCTCCAGCGGCGTTGCGATTCGATCCCGCGGAAAACTTGCTCCTGGTGGTGAGCCAGGGCTCGGGCGACCTGGCGGTCATCCGGGTGCGCACTAATTTTCTGCTCACGATGATTCCTGTCGGCGATCATCCGCAGGATCTCGCCGTTAATTTGTTTTAGTATGGTATTCCCGAAAAATCCGTAGATCCTTCAAGAAAGCTTTGGGCCAGCAGAAAAAGGATCAACAGGAGAGTTCACACAGAGCACAGAAGACACGGGAGTTAAGAAACGGAAGGAAGTCGTTCAAAGAAAGAAAAACATTAACTATTGCGAAAAACGCTCCTACCACTCCGCCGGCCAAGCCCAATTTTCTTCGCCAAGGTTTACGTCCAGGAAGCCCTCGGCGGGCAAAACATCGACCGGCAATCCTCCATGCCATAGCGCAACGCCAAGCCGCAGCTTGCGCTGGCCTCTGAAATCGATCTGGTCCTTATGGATGGCCACTTCCAGAACCCGCTCAAACGCCGCTTCCGCGACAAGTTTCGGATTCAGGAGGCACACGAGACCCTTTTCGACGGCGAACCCTCGCACGTGGCCGCGCTCCAGATGCACGACGAGGGTCACTTCTTCCGCGCCGCCGATGGTGATGCGAAACTCGGGATCTTCCAGCTCTCCGAGCGCCTCGACGAAGGGATCGATGCGCACGCAGAAGCGTTCTTCTTCGAATCCGTAGCGCATTTCGTGCAGGTAGAAGACACGTCCGTGCATGGACCCGCCGCGCCGTTCCGGCGAATACAATCCCGCCCCCAGCCATTCGAAATAGGACGTATCTCGTCCGTCAATGTTGATTTTCAGCTGGCCCGTCGGAGCGAGCTGAACGGCGTGCTCCGGTTTCCGCTTGATGGGCTTGGCCAATTCTTCCGGCGCTACCTGTCCCAGCGCCAGGTAGATGGCGGTCAGGAGCTTTCGAAACAGCGCGTCAAACTCCGCATCGTTCGCGGTGCTGTGTTCCGGGCCGAACCACCAACACCAGTCGCTCCCCTCCGCAGCCAGGAGCGATTCGCGCGCTTCCTTAAGCGCGGTTTCGGTTGGGGCGTCCGCCCTTCCCTGCTTGCGCGCTTCGAATGCGCGAGCGTAGGCTTCGCGCGCGTCCCACAATAATTCCCACGCGGCGACGTCCTCGGCGTGGCCGATCCACACATCAAAATTCGCGTTGATCCAAGATGCGGGAAAAATTCCGGTAGTGACGGGAATTTCACCGGCGGCGGCAATGGCCTCGGTGGCGGTCAGCGCGCGGAAATCCTGGTCACCCTGGATGCGTCCATAAAACTCACGGAGGAAGGCGCGTCCGTTCCCCGGGTAGTATTCCCAAGCATTTTCGCCGTCGAGGAAAAGACAGATGGTGAGCGGCTGATCGCCCTGCATGGATTCACCGAGATGGCGCATACGATTGTGGAGATCGGCGGCCGCGGCTTTGCCGTCCATGCGGCTGTAGACAAAACCAACAAGATCCGACAAGTGGTGATCGCGAAACAATCCTGCAATGCTATTTCCAGCTAGTTGCACGCGCCACGGTTTGTAGAGGCGATCGGCGTTAGCGGGAATGCCGTTTCCGTCGCGGAAAAATCCGACGTTCAGAGTGCGCCCAAGAACTCCCTCGTCCGTTCCGAACCACTTGAATCCTTCTTCCGAGGCAATGGTCAGCGCCTGGTCCGAGACCGAGCCTTCGGAAGGCCACAGACCGGCGGGCTTCACGCCAAAAACTCTTTCGTGATATTCGCGGGCAAGCTGCAATTGCTCGCGTGCATCTTCCGGACGCCGGTAAGCGCGGCGCGGGAGAGGGGTCGCCGGATTGGCCACGCGAGCAATATCCGAATCGCAGATCAGAGGAAGAATGGGGTGATAGAATGGGGTCGTGCTGATCTCGATCTGGCCCCGCTGCGCCGCGTCCCGATAAGCAGGGAGTACCAGTCCCAGAAATTCGAGCTGTTTTTTCCGCAGCGCGGATTTGTCTTTCTCGGTGTAGTCCTTCCCTTTCGTGGCCAGGCGGCTGACGACATCATCGGTCTCGAACCAGGACTCTTCCATCCACGCCAACTGCGAGAGGAGTTGCAGGTCGCGCCAGTCGCGCGGGGTGAAGGAGACCAGCGCCTGCGCGCCACCGGCAGGACGCGACCATTCGAATAACTCGACGAACCGGGGCCAACGCGACATCAGCCGCTCGTGGTTTACTTGAAACGCCCGCGCGATGATTTCCGCCTTATCCTCACGTGTTAATTCCTCAGCATTTTTGAACGCCAGCGAAAACCAGGGCTCGTTGAAATTGCCGCTGGCGTACTCCTCGAGCTGCATCCCGAGCGATGGCACGAGGTTGAATGTGGCATGGAAGTTGTGAAATTCGCGGAGCATCTCAACCATGCCCCAGTAATCTTTCAGGGCATGCAAGCGCGTCCACGGGAGGACATAGCGCCCACTTTCGGGGTCGCGGTACTGCGGCTGATGCATGTGCCACAACACAACAAGATGAACCCGCTTCATCTCTCGCGTCTCTCCTGTGCTCGTCCCACGACCGGAGGTTGTCCGGCCGGCAATTGAAGATTGAAGCGGCGATTCAAGCCCGACCCGATAGATTCGAGCGCGCCAGTCCTGTCTTAAGAAAGAACCGCTGTAAGAAAAACTATCACGTAATCGACGATAAGAGAAAGGAAGCGTGCAAACGTTGGCGGATGCCTGCTGGGGTCATAAGCAGATTTTAGATGCAGCCGCTACGGCCGGATGAATTCAGTGGATGGGAAGCAAGTTAGAGCCCTCGCATCAACCGGTTCAACCGGCGGGGTGCTCGAGGAGGTTACCTGACGCTGGTAACGGAACACCGGTCACGGCACTTATCAGTCCAACGCCGGAACAGTGTTCCGCTCCTTGCGCCGCCTATGCAAATAGTGCATTGCAATGTTCACATAGACATTCCCGCAGGGGGTCTCGATACAAATCACCAGCGCTTCCGTGTCGGCGCTGCCAGCCAGCCCGGTTTCGTCCATGTGAATCTCCGGCGGGAACACTTTAAAGTGAAATCCTTGATCGTTCAGCAGCGTCACGGAATTGCCGATGACCATGTTAGCCATCTCGCACACCGTCTCCCGCACCACTTGTTCGCTGGCCAGAACTTCTGTCCCCGCGAGCTGGCTCGCCACCTTCAAAGCCACTTCCGGAGAGAGATCGAGAATGACGCGCCCTTCGATGTCTCCCTTGATGGCGATGAGCGCCGCGACCCCCTTGCGGCGATACGCCTCTTGGTCCATTTCGAGGTCCACAATTTTCGTCGGCGCCTGCAACGACTCCGCGAAAACCGCATCCGCGGCGTTGATGAAGGGCTGGATCAATTCCATTCTCATGAGCGGTGTTCTCCTGCGAACGCCACCGGCGAGCCAACGGCGTTGGGATCGTCGCTGAGCACATACCGGAGGATCTCGTACAAAACTTCCGGCTTCACGGGTTTCTGTACGAAATGCTTGGCGCCCTTCTGGAGAGCTGCCAGGATATTCTCCTGGTATCCCACCGAAGAGACCATGACGATGCGTGCGGTGGGATGCTGGCGCACGATGCGCTCCACGGCTTCAATCCCTTCCATCTGCGGCATGGTGATGTCCATGAGCACGATGTCCGGAGTAATGCGGTTGAATTCCGCGATGGCCGTCAGGCCATCTCCGGCTTCGCCGGCCACTTCGCCGCCGAACATCTCGATCATCTTGATGAGATTCTTGCGCGCGAAGACGGAATCGTCCACCACCAGGTAGCGAACCGGCTGATTATCTTTTCGAAGCAGGGCGGCAAATTGTTTCATGGCCTTCTCCTTATCCCGGCGCTCGCCTTCACGAGCGCTGGGATGAAACGGATGTCTTTTCCATTTTTTCGTTCTTGTCGTTCTTTTCAAACTTTTCGTTCTTCTCGACTTTGTCAGGGAAGCCACGTTCCGCGCCGTAATTGCTCACCAAGTACGAGCCGAGTCCATCGAGCGGAACAATCTTGTTGACATATCCTTTAAGGATAGCGGCGCGCGGCATGCCACTGACCACGCAGGTATCCTCACTCTGCGCGATAGTCATTCCACCGGCAGCCTTGATCGCACCCAAGCCGTCCGCGCCATCATCTCCCATGCCCGTCATCAATATGCCGACGGCAGTGAGCCCAAACTCCTGCCCCACGGAGTGGAAGAGCACGTCCGCGGACGGACGATGTCCATTGACGGGAGGCCCATCGGAGAGCACTACCATGTCACCCCGGGGCATGCGGCGAACCATCATGTGGCGATTTCCCGGACAGATGAGAACGCGGCCGGCGAGAAGGAGATCGCCGGACCGCGCTTCGTGAATTTCAAGAGCGCAGCATTCGTCGAGGCGCTTCGCGAACATTTCGGTGAAACCTTCGGGCATGTGCTGCACAATCAGAATTGTGGAAAGAAAATCCGCGGGGATTTGCGACAAAACAAACTGCAATGCGTTTGGACCGCCGGTTGAAATTCCGATGGCGATGACGCGGCGCGGAGGCAGCGCGGGGCGAGCTCCTTTTTTCGGCGCGGAGGTTTCTTCGATGACGGCGGGGGGAAGTTTGCGGCCAGCGGCGCCTTTGGCGACTTTTATTTTTGCGATCAGCCGATCGGCGATGTCGTCGAGGCGGCCGGCCGCGGCGTCTTTTGGTTTTGCGAGAAAATCGACGGCACCCATCGCAAGGGCCTTGAAGGTGGCGTAACCACCCTCCTTCGAATGAGTACTGAAAAGAATGACCGGCAAGGGGGCGCTCCGCATGATGAGGCGCAATGTTTCCATGCCATCCATCCGCGGCATCTCCAGATCAAGGGTCACCACATCGGGCTTCAGCTCTTCAATTTTTTTCAATGCGAAAGCGCCATCCATGGCGGTGCCGACAACTTCGATGGAAGAATCGCGCGCGAGGATCGCGGGGATCAGTTTCCGCATGAGAGCGGAGTCATCGACGACGAGAACGCGGATACGTTCGCTCATGCGATCGCTCCGAGCGGGGTACCACGAGAGGCTCGCGATAGGACCGCAGGAACATTGAGGATGAGGACAACCGTTCCGTCACCGAGGATGGAAGCGCCACTGACCAGGTCGCTGGAGACGATTTCGGCAGGCAGCGCCTTGATCACGAGTTCTTCTTCTCCGACCAAACTATCCACGAGGAGGCCAAAGCGCTTTTCGGCGGCGCCAATGACAATGACGAAATGTTTCTTTCGAACCGGCTGCGTGTCGATACTGCGCAAGCGGCTAAGGTGATCCAGCCGAACCAGCGTGAGAATCTGGTCGCGAAGACGCAGCACTTCGCGCTGATCGATGCGGTGAATCTCAGGGGCGGTGATGCGCGTGATTTCCACAACGGAAGATAGTGGGACAGCAAACAAGCGGCCGCCGACGCGGAACAGCAAAGTCTGGATACTGGCGAGGGTAAGCGGGGCACGAAGTTGAATCGTTGTGCCGCGGCCTCTTTGCGAGGCAATGTGAACGGTTCCCTTGAGACGGTCGAGGACGGTTCGAACGACATCCATGCCGATTCCGCGGCCAGAAACTTCCGTGACTTCAGAAGCGGTGCTAAATCCCGACTCGAAAATGAGATTAAGGGTGTCCTGATCGGTCAGGCGCTTGGCCTCTTCGAGTTTCAAGATTCCTTTTTCAACGGCTTGCGTCCGCAGATGAGCAGGGTCCATTCCACGGCCGTCGTCACGAACTTCAATGACGACCTGAGTGCCCTGGTGATAGGCGTTGAGATAGACGGTACCGCGCGCGGGTTTGCCAGCGGTGAGGCGCTCGCCGGCTGGTTCGATACCATGGTCAACAGCATTGCGGACGAGATGCATGAGCGGTTCGGAAAGAGCATCGAGAATGCCCTTATCGAGGTCGGTGTTTTGGCCTGTAAGCTCCAGGGCCACATCCTTGCCACACTGCTTGGCAACGTCGCGGACGACGCGCGGGAAACGCCGGAAGAGTTGCTCGACGGGGACCATGCGGATTTTCAGAACGCATTTGTGGAGCTCGTCGAGAATACGCGCCTGAAATGCCATGGCGTCCGCAAGTTTGGCGCGCAGGGGATCACGGGAGTGCTTCTGGTCGAACTCGGTGAGCGTGCGATTGAGCATGGACTTTCCGATGATCAATTCGCCGACCAGATTCATGACCGCATCGATGCGGGCGGCATCCACGCGAAGCGTGCTTTCGGCAACCGCGGTTGCCGCGGAACCGGAAGTACTGGGATTAGTTGCTGCGCCGCTTTCGGTGGTCCCGGCGGCGCCGGCGACAGATTTCGCCGCCTGCGCCTCCAACAAATCACCAAGCAGTTCATGGTCCGGTGTCTCCGCGGTCGAGGCCCGTTCGAGACGCACATCGGAGACAATCGAAGGAATCCGGCAGCGCTGGAGAAGTCTTTCTTCCGGCTGGGAACTTGCCAGGGCCGCTTCGACAATTTCCACGGTTGCGGCGGCGACATTGTCTTCCGGACGCAAGGCGATGACGGTACCGCTGCCGTGAAGAACGTTTCGAATGAGCTGGAAAGCAGCGGCGCGCATCAGGCTGTTGGGGTCGATGCGAAGGGCCACGTTGTAAACGGTCTCTCCGCGATGCACGGCTTCCGAAATCATGAGCTGTTCGTATTCCGTCCAGGCAAATTGCGCGGGCAATTGAGGCAGCACCGGGCCAACAGTCTTCGGGGAAGCAGGTGCATCCAGCAATTTCCGAATCAAGGCGTGGAGCGCTTCCACAGCGGGCGGCTCGGCCTTCCGTTGATAAGCGGTGAGCATCGCGCCAAAACTATCCGCGGCGGTAAGGACCAGCTCCGCGAAGTCCGCGCCACGAGCATGGGCAATCTGCGGAGTGAGCACATCCTCGAGCTCATGGGCGAGCTCGCTCAGTTTGTGAAATCCACAGGCCGCGGAATCGCCCTTCAAAGTATGCACGGCGCGACGGACACGACGGATCACTTCCTCGTCAGCGGGGCGCGACTCGAGTTCGAGTCCAGCCTCGTTGAGCGATTGAAGCAGTTCGTTGGCGCTCTCAAAGAAGAGAGCGCGCAACTCGCCGCCGCGATCCTCGGGAAGACGACTCACGTATGGACCTCGTTGCGCTGGTAAGCGGTGCCGTTGTTTTCATGAACCATGCGGAATTTCTGACTCAGGCCGAACAAACTTTCAGCGTGCCCAACGAAGAGATATCCAGCAGGATTCAAGCAATGCCAAAACTTTTCAACTAAGCGCTTTTGTTCGGCTTCGTCGAAATAGATCATCACGTTGCGGCAGAGGATAATGTCGTTGCGGCGAGGCAAGAATTCCGTTTTCAAATTGTGAAAGTCGAACTGCACGAGTTCCTTCAACTGCGGCTTGACCTTGTACTTATCACCGGCTTTTTCGAAATAGCGGAGCCGGCAGGTGTAATCGACAGGTTCCATCTGCTGCTCGGTATAGAGGCCTTCCTGGCCGACGCGCAAGCTGGCATAGCTGATGTCCGAGGCAACGATTTCCACTTTCCATGGCGGGGGGATGAGCGGCTTCGGCGAAGGCATTTCGAACGGGAGCGGATTCCGCAGGTAGTAATAAGCGAGCGCATCGCAGATCAAAATGGCGACGGTGTAGGGCTCCTGGCCGGCGGAGCAACCAGCGCTCCAGACCCGGAGGGTGTAATCGCGGCGCTCCTGCTTGCGGCGGAGAATCTCCTCGAGAACGGATTTTTGAAGGAGATCGAGTTGCGGGCGATTGCGAAAGAAACTTGTTTCGTTGACGGTTAGATTCTCAAGCAGGAGGGCCAGTTCGGCTCGCCCTTCCCTGCTCGTAAGCAAGCGGTAATACGCATAGAAAGAGTCGAGCTGGCAGGCCTTCAGACGGCGCTGCAAGCGATCTTTCAGGAAGTGAGAGCGGCGCTCGTCGAAAAACATGCCGCATTCCTGATAGACAAGCGTCTGGAGGAGCTTCAGCTCTGCTTCGGTGAGTTGGACCTGGGCAGTAATCGTTCCCATTGTATTTTCGTGAAGCGGACCCGCAGTTCGGCGGTCTTCGATGCAAGCCGGAAAAAGCATTACCTTGCGGTAGCGACGGGTTCCGCGGCCTCCTCGAGTCGTTTGTACTCCGGGCGATGCAGGAGTTTGCAGATGTCCAACAGAATAATGAGACGTCCCTTCAGTTTGCCGACACCGGTGACATAACCGGATTCGCCTTCCGCAAAGACATTGCCCGGGGCTTCGATCTCGGAGGGAGGAATCTTCAGCACTTCCGAAGCCGCGTTCACGATAAGGCCGATCAACTTGTTGTCCAGCTCCACGACGAGAATGCGGTTCTTCTTATCGGGATGAATCTCGGTCTGGCCGAATCGTTTGCGGAGGTCCATCACCGGAATGATTTTCCCGCGCAAATTGATCACGCCCTCGATCAGCTCGGGAGCGCTTGGAACCGAGGTAATCTCCGGAACGCGCACAATTTCGCGCACGGCAGCGATACGAACGCCGTACGTTTCATTGCCGATACGAAAGCCGACGACTTGAAGATCTTTTTCCATCGAGAGGTCTCCGGCCCTCTAGGAACGCGCCATTCCGGCGTATTCAAGGTCTTGCGAGCGGTCCGACTCCGAGCCACGCCGTTTGTTGTACGCTTCTCCGCGACGCGGACGCTGCTGGTTGGCGCGGTCGAGAACGAAGCGGTCCATGCTGTCGAGCAAGTTGCGGGAGAGCTTCAGCATCTGCTCGGCGGCAGCGGAAAGCTCCGTGGAACTCGAGGCAGACTGCTGAACTAATTCGCGCATCTTGTCCATGGCGCGGACAACGGCTTGTGCGCCGGAAGCCTGTTCTTCGACGGCAGAATTGATTTCTTGGGTAATTTCGGTGAGGCGGCTGGTTGCTTTGGCGATCTGTGCAGAACCAACGGATTGTTCGTTGGTGGCGGCGCCGATCTCCTGAGAGAACTTATAAACTTCGGTGACCACGTTGGAAATCTTGTGCAGGGCGGCACCGAGATCGTTTCCGAGGGTCAAGCCTTCCTCGACGATGCGCGTGCTGCGCTCCATGTTTTCGACGGCCTGGCGGGCCTCGCGCTGAATGCTCTGGATGAGGTCGGCGATTTCCTTTGTGGATTGGGTGGACTTCTCGGCGAGTTTGCGGACTTCATCGGCAACCACGGCGAATCCAAGTCCATGCTCACCGGCGCGGGCCGCTTCGATGGCGGCGTTGAGAGCGAGCAAGTTGGTTTGTTCGGCGAGGTCGTCGATGACTTCGATGATTTTGCCGATGTCGTCGGCGCGATGGCCGAGGATGTTGATGATTTCGGCGGACGACTGGATGGCCTGGTTGGTGCGGTTGAGGCCGTCGGTGGCCTTCTCCATGGTCTGAATGCCGGTGACGACTTCCTCCCGAGAGCGGTTGGCGATATCGAGCAAGACCTTGGCGGTATCGGCGACGCGCTGAATGGAAGTAACCATTTGGTCAATGGACGCGGAGGTTTCCGCGACGCTGGAAGCCTGAACTTGCGTGTTCTTCACGACGTTCTGCACGTTGATGCTCATCTCGTGCATGGTGCTGGTGACTTCTTCAATGGCGGAAGAGGCTTGGACGCTGACCTTGGCGGACTCATCCGCGGCGCCAGCGACTTGAGTGGAACCAGCCGAAACCTGCCCGGCTGACTCGCGCGTGGTGCGAACAAGTTCCTGCAAGCCGTGGGACATGCGAAGGAAGGCATTGCCGAGGGTGTCGCGCTTGGAGCGCGGGACGACTTCCACGGTCAGGTCGCCTTCGGCGACTGCCATGGAGACGCTGGCCATTTCCTTCAGATAGGCAACCATGTTGTTGAAGGTAGTGGCAAGAGCGCCGATTTCGTCGTTGCGGTGAATATCAATGTTCTGATCGAGGTCGCCAGAGTCGCCAATTTCGCGCGCAACCGTGATGAGGTGAGTCAAAGGTTCCGTGATGGACCTGGCGGTATACAGAGCGATGAAGCTGCCAGCGAGGAGCGCCAGAAGGGTTCCGCCAGTGGTAACCCAGGTGTTGAAGGCGCTCATGCGGCCGGCGGACTTGGTGGTTTCCTCGAGGAACTTGCTGATATCCGCATTGCTCTGATCGAGAACGATCGAGGATTTCGTGAGCCAGGATGAGGGATCTTTTTGCAAGTAAAAAATCTGCAGGTCGGAGACGGTAGCATCTCCGGAATCGACTTGATGGCGCTTGGCGATCAGCGGCTTTGCAAAATTGTCGGCCCAGCTGGATTCCGTACTCTCAACCTGGATCAGGGCGGTGCGAACGGCTTCGCTGGAAGCTTGCGATTCTCCGCGCTTGATCTGGTCGACGATGTCCATCAAACCCTTGGTCACTTTCTCTTCATCGCGGGGATCCCCGCTGAGGAGGAAATTATTCATGTTCAGGCGATTCAACATGATCTGATAGCGCACGGATTCGACGGTGCGAACGCTTTCGAGGGCCGTACTGGCGTCGGCGCGCGCCGATCTTTCCTTGAATCCAGCGATGATATTCACGACGAACAGCACCGACAGGATGGCCAGGATCAGGCCAAAACCCGCATAGAGCTTTTTTCCGATGGTCATTGCGAAATGCCTCCGCTCACCTCAGCAGGGCAGCGTGGAAATGGCCGCATCTGCCGGAACAACCGTTCCTCAACTGTTTCCCCTAATTGCCATGAAACTCAAATTCAACAACCTGGGTGGTCTCTTCCGGCGCAGGCACAAACTTCCATTCCTTCACGGCGTCCTGGCAAGCCTGAACGAGCAAGGGGTGTCCCCCGACGACCCGGGTGCTTTTCACACGTCCCTCGGGCGTGATGACGACTTCGATTTTGACTTTGCCGGCAACATTCATTCGCTTTGCGAGGTCCGGATACAAAGGCGCCGTCTTGGTCTTGACCTTGCGCTTGGATTCATCCGTCGAACCAGACTGTGCAAATCCAGAAGCGCCCGAAAAAACGAGCGCCGCAGTTGTGGCCACGGCCAACTTTTTCCACCTGCTAGTTCTCATCGACACTACTCCTCAATGGATTGGAAGATGCCCCGCGTAAGAGAAGGCACGTCGGATGCCATGGCGGAGAGGTGTGGGAATAAGCGAATCGGAACAGGCCGAGCACCGGTAAGTAACAGAAGAACAGTAAGTTATGAAAGATTTAGAACATGATGGCGACTTGGGCATTGAAGTACCATTTGTCTCAGGCGGACGGGACTCGACAGGGTGAGGTCTCAGGCTGAGACGCGCAGAGAATTGGGAGCGACGCCACTATAGGCAATTTCGCTACATGGCACTGCCCGGCGATTGACTCACATTGAGACTCCCCGGTAGGGTTGAAGTGCGCAGCGCCTCGCAACTTGAGACGCATGACGCCTCCCTCTGGTCGATGCGCAGAATAAAGCCAAGACCGTCGCATCATCCCACGCGCCAGCGCGGAAGGGCGGAACTGTACCTGGCAATGTCGAGACACGCCGAGGAATTAATGGAACTAGCGGTGGAGGCGGCGCAGTCGCGAGATCTGCCGGATTTTCTGGAACAGTTTGCGTTGCGTTCGACGCGAATGCTGGATGCCATCTGGGGAGGCGTGGCCGTTTACCGTGGACGCGAAACGGAACTTCACGCCATGCCGGGAAGCGGCGGCGGTAGAACGGAAGCCGGCGCAGAGTGGCTCATTTCGTGCGCGCGGGCAAGCCAGAACGATGTCGAGACTCGAACGATCCCCAAAGAGATTGCCGCGGGCATGCCCCTTCCTGAAGAGCCAGGAGCGATTGTGTTTGTACGGATCGCGGCGAGCGACAATGAAAGGCTCGGAACACTCTGCTTAATCCGGAACCGAAAGACGCTGGGTGCGAATGAGAAACGATTGCTGCATGCACTGGCGAGTCATGCGGCGCTTTCGCTCGAGAATTTCAGGCGATTTTCGCAACTGGAGCGCTCCAAACGGCAATGGGTCGAAGACATCGACGCGATCAGCGATTACATTGTGGTGCACGACCGCGCGTGGAAAATCGTTCGAACGAACCGCTCTCTTGCGTCCCACCTTGGCGTTCCGCCAGTGGCCCTGGTAGGCGAGCCCATGAGCAGTCTGAGGCAGATCGCGGAGACAGGAAGCGATCTTCCCTGCCCGTTCTGCCGGGATACGCAGCGATCGAAGGAAGAGTACGTGGCCGCATCGGCGGAGCGTATCTTTCTCGTTTCGAGTTCGCGCACTCCGGGCCTGTCTGATGACGATACGCGCACCATCCATGTTCTGAAGGACATTACGGACCGGCGGGAAGCGGAACGGCGGTATCGCGAGCTGTTTGACAGCATCCAGGAAGGATTGTTTTTCGCCACGCCGGACGGGAGATTCCTGGACGTGAATGACGCGATGGTGCGCATGCTGGGATACGCGTCGCGGGAGG
>WNGJ01005418.1_pt1 | contig 13399 bp, 11 predicted proteins | sample 5400611 | NCBI WGS metagenome assembly WNGJ01 (sample SAMN13153375, study PRJNA577476) | soil metagenome | isolation source: 40 cm soil or saprolite under Garry oak tree replicate 1 | place: USA:California | collected 2016-06-15 | reverse complement strand
GGTCCGGCGGGCACTGTCGCACCGGCCGCCGAGCCGGTACGTGCTGCAGGCCGCGATCGCCGCCGTGCACGCCGAGGCGTCGAGCTGGGAGGCCACCGACTGGCGGGAGGTGGTCGGCCTGTACGACCTGCTGGTGCAGGTGTGGCCGTCACCCGTTGTCGCGCTCAACCGCGCCGTCGCCGTCGGCCTGGCGGACGGTCCGGCCGAGGGGTTGGCGGCGCTGGCCGTCCTCGGCACCGAGCCGCAGCTCGCCGGCTACGCCTACCTGCCGGCCGCGCGCGCCGACTTCCTGCGCCGGTTGGGGCGCACGGCCGAAGCGCGGATCGCGTACGAGGAGGCGATCCTGCTGACCGAGAACTCGGTCGAGCGCGCGTTCCTCGCCGACCGCCTCGCCAACCTCGACGCTTAGCAGGTCCGCCGCGGCGGGCAGCCGAGCCGACCCCGCGCACTCGTTGCCACGGCGCCGTGCCGGGGCCGCCATCTCTCTCTGCGCGCCACATGCCGTCGACCGGAGCGGGTGAGGGCAGTGGGGCGAGCAATACCACGTACTATACTTTCGGTATGTCCAAGGTCATGGTTTCGCTCCCCGCGGACCTCCTGGAGCAGATCGACGAGGAAGCGAGGAGGCGCACGATGAGCCGCAGCGGACTGCTCGCGCTCGCCGCCCGCCGTGAGCTCGAACGCCGGGACCCCGCGAGCGTCGCTGCTGCCGTAGCACGCTCGCGGCGGCGCTTCCGCTCGGCCGGCTCCTTCGACGCGGCCGATCTAGTGCGGGCCGACCGGGACGCGCGGGCATGACCGGCGTGCTGGTGGACACCTCGGTGGTGCTGAAGTGGTTCCACGAGTCGGGCGAGGACCAGGTCGAGGAGGCCCGGGCGCTGCTGGACGCCCACCAGGACGACGTGCTTCCTGCGTACGTGCTGGACCTATCGGTGTACGAGCTCGGCAACGTCCTGCTGCGGTCGTTAGGGTGGTCTGCGGACGACGTCGCGGACCAGGTGGACGACCTGATCGCTATCTGCGGGCCGCCGCTCGTGCCCGACCCGCGGTCGCGGCGGCGGGCAGCCGAACTCGGCGAGCGGCACAAGCTCAGCTACTACGACGCGGTCTTCGCAGCGACGGCGCAGGTGCGCGGCTTCCCGCTGGTCACCGCCGACCGCCGCCTGCTCGACAGCGGCCTCGGCGAGTCGCCAGCCGAGTTGGTGCGCCGCCTTGTCGACTCGCCGGGCTGAGCCTGGCGAGGACTCGGGCCCGGCGGGCCCCGGCGGGAGCCGGGGAGCAGGATGGGGACGTGACTCTGGTACGTCCGGTAGGGCTCGGGCTGGCCTCGCGCGGCGACGTGCGGGAGGCGGTCCGGCACGCCGAGCGGGCCCGCGCGGCGGGGTGCGAGTCCGTGTGGTTCCACGAGAGCTACTTCGAGCGGGACGCGGTCACCTACGCGACGGCGGTTGCCGCGCAGGTGCCGGAAGTCCGGATCGCGCTCGGCGCGCTGAGCACGTACGCGCGCCCGACCGCGCTCACGGCGATGACCGTCAGCGCGCTGGACGACCTGGCGCCCGGGCGGATCACGGTCGCGCTCGGCTCCGCGCTGCCGCTGCGGCTGGCGCAGATGGGGATCCGGTACGACCCGGACGAGGCGATCTCCTCGGCCGAGCAGATGATCGGCGACCTGCGCCGGCTGTGGCGGGGGGAGCGGTTGCCGGCCGGCGCGCCCGGCCTCCCGGACGTCGAGCCGATGTTCCCGCCGGTGCACCGGGTGCCGCTGTGGGTCGCCGGCTACCGCAAGGCCTTCCACGAGCTGGCCGGGCGGGCCGCCGACGGCTACCTGGCCCGCCCGGCGGAGTCGCTGCCCGCGGTCGAGCTGGCGGTCGGGCGGATCGCGGCCGCTGCGGAGGCGGCCGGCCGCTCGCCCGGGGACATCGAGGTCGGCGGCTACCTGCTGTCCCTGGTCGACGACAGCCGGCGTGCCGCACTGGACCGGGCCAAGCGCGAGCCGTTCGTCATCTACATGCTCTCGGTCCAGTCGGACACGGCGATGCGCCGGGTCGGGCTCGACCCCGAGTTGCGGCATCAGATCGCCGCCGCCTGGCGGGCGGAGGACTACCACGGCGCGGCGGCGCTGATCCCGGACGAGCTGGTCGACGCCTTCCTGCTCTGCGGGACCGTGGGGGAGGTGGCCGAGCGGGCCGACCGGTACGCGGATGCCGGCATGACCTTGCCGATCCTGCAGCCGGTGCTGCAGACCCAGGCGCAGGTCGAGGCGGTGGTGGCGGCCGCCGTGCGGTACGGCTCGGCGCGGGCGGAACCGGCGGGCGTGGCGCTGCCGGTCGGCGGCGGGTTCGCCGGACGCCGCCGTGGCGGCGCAAGAACCCGGGCGGCCGACGGCGGCGCCGTTCCGGACGGGTCTCCTGTGGTCGGCTCGGGTGTCGCCGGGTCCGGGCGGGCGGCGCGGGATGCGGTCGGGTCCGGCCCGGCCGGGTCCGGTCCGGTGGGGCCGAGCGCGGGCGAGCCGGCGGCGACAGGTGTCGCGGCGGCGGCCCGCAGCACCGGCTCGACCGGCGACTCCCGTGCCGGCGGCCGCATACCGCTCGGGCGGCGGCTGCGGAACCTGGTGGAGATCACCCGGCCGTTCAGCCTCACCGCGTCGATCGTGCCGGTGTCGGCGGCCGGCGGGCTCGCCCTCGTCGACGGACTGATGTCCTGGCCGCTGTTCGCGCTGGCGCTGCTCGCCGGCGTCCTGCTGCAGATCGGCACCAACGTGGTCAACGAGGTGTACGACGTCCGCAAGGGGGTCGACTCGATCACCTCGCCGCGGGCCAGCCAGGCGCTGGTGACCGGCCGGGTACGGGAACGGGACGCGTTCGTGCTGGCCGCGGTCGCCTTCGGGCTCTGCGCAGCGCTCGGCCTGGTGCTGGTCGCCGTGCGCGGATGGCCGCTGGCGGTGATCGGCGTGGTGGGCCTCGTCGGCGGCTGGGGCTACACGGCGCCGCCGCTGCAGTACAAGTACCGCGCGCTCGGGCTGCCGCTGGTCTTCCTGCTGATGGGCCCGCTGATGGTGCTCGGCGGCTACTACGCGATCACGGGCAGGTGGTCGCTCGACGCAGTGGTCGCGAGCGTGCCGATCGGGCTGCTGGTCGCGGCGATCCTGCACGGCAACGAGTGGCGCGACATCGGCGAGGATGCCCGCGCCGGCATCCGCACCATCTCCATCAGCGCCGGACGCAGCACCGCGCACATGCTGTACGTGGTCCTGCTGGTCGGGGCATACATCACCCTCGCGCTCGGGGTCGCGGCCGGGCTGCTGCCGCGGCTGTCGCTGCTGGCGGTCCTGTCCATGCCGCTGCTGGTCCAGGCCCTGCGCGCATCCGAGTTGGGCGCGACCGGGCAGCAGCGGGCCATCGCGATGATCGACCGCAACACCGCCCGGCTGCACGCCACGTTCGGGGCGCTGCTCGTGCTCGGTCTCGTCGCCGCCGCGTGACCGTCGACCGGCCCGACCCGCCGACTCCGCCCGAGTCGCCGATCGGCCCGAGCGGGCAACCGGCCGGCCGGGCCGAGTCGCCTACCCGGCCCGACTGGCGGGACCGACCGCCCGGCCGACTCGCCTGAAGGAGACGCGTGACCCCGTCCACCCTGCCCGAACGGCCGCACCCGGCGGTCACCGCGGCCAGCCTCGCCGTCGCCTACGCCGCCTTCGCCTCGGTCTTCCGCGGGCCGAAGCGGCGCTTCTGGCAGCGGATGACCCACACCGGTCTCGGCCTGGGTGCGATCGCACTGGTGAACAGCGGGCCGCTGCGGCGGGCCCGACCGAGGCCGCGTGACGTCGCGACGGGGATCGCCATCGCCGCCGGGCTCTACGCCGTCTTCCAGGTCGGCGACCGGGCGGCGCGGCGGGTCATCCCGTCCGGCGCCGACGACATCGGCGACGTGTACGAGCTGCGGTCCCTGCGTCCGAAGGGCGAGATCGCGGCCCGGCTGGCGGGGGTCATCGGCCCGGCCGAGGAGCTCTACTGGCGCGGGCTGCTGCAGCAGGAGCTGACCCGGCGGCTCGGTCCGGTGCGGGGCGCGGCGGCGGCCGCTGCGCTCTACGGCGGCGCGCACGTGGTGACGGGTAACCCGACGCTGGTCGGCGCTGCGACCGTCGCCGGTGCGGGCTGGTCCGCGCTGGCCGCGCTCGGTGTGCCGATGCCCGCGCTGGTCGTCAGTCACGTGGTCTGGGACATCTGGATCTTCCTGGTCCAGCCGACCCAGCCGGTCGCCGACTGACCCACCTGTCGCGACGATCACCTCCGCGCGCCGAAGCCCCGACCGGTCGACCGACGGGCGGCGTTCGAGGTACTCGCCGCGCGAGGGTGGTCCTCCGAAGCCCCGGTGCCGACCGCCGCTGAACCGGGCGGTCAGGCTGCCGGCTCGAGCACCACGACCGGGATCTGGCGCTGGGTCCTGGCCTGGTAGTCGTCGTACGCCGGCCAGATCCGGGTCATCTCCGCCCACAGCCGAGCGCGTTCCTCCGGCGTCGCGGTCCTGGCCCGGGCGTCGAACTCGCGCGGGCCGACCTGCACGTGGACCCGCGGGTCGGCCTGCAGGTTGAGGTACCAGGCCGGGTGCTCGTCCGCGCCACCCTGCGACGCGACGACGACAGGGGACTCCCAGTCCCGGCCGTAGATCAGCGCGGTGCGTCGGAGCAGCCCTGACCGGCGACCGCGGGTGGTCAGCAGCAGCGTCGGCACCCCCGGCTTCCACTCGTGGCCGTCCTCGCCGCCGGTCGCCACGTAGCGCTTGATGTGCTCGTTGACCCACCCCCGGGGGCTGTCGACGACCTCCGGCTCGCTCATCTGTCCTCCTGTGGTGGCTGTGTGCGGGCTGGTCCGGTCTTCCCGTGACCGGCTGGTCGACGCCGGGACCGGTCAGCGGGTGCGTGGCGGCAACTGCGGTGGCCGCCGGGACGGTCGGGTCGCCGGGTCCGGCGGGCTCGCGGCCGGCTGACGCTCGAGCGCCTCCAACGCGAGCCGCACGGCGGTGTCCAGCTGCGGGTCGCGACCCGCCGCCCAGTCCTGCGGGGGGATCGGCACCTCGACGTCCGGGTCGACCCCGTAGTTCTCCACTCCCCAGCCCAGGCTCGTGAACCAGAACGAGTATCTCGGCTGGGTCACCACGGTGCCGTCGACCAGCTTGTAGCGGCCGTCGATGCCGATGACGCCGCCCCAGGTCCGGGTGCCGACGACCGGCCCGAGCCCGAGCTGCTTGAAGCCGGCGGTGACGATGTCGCCGTCCGAGCCGGCCTGCTCGTTGGCGATCGCCACCATGGGACCACGAGGCGCGTTGGTCGGGTAGGTCGTCGGCGGGCCGTGCCGGGTGGTGTCCCAGCCCTGCACCCGGCGAGCGAGCTTCTCCAGCACCAGCTCGGACACGTGGCCGCCGTTGTTGTCCCGGACGTCGACGACCAGCGCCTCCCGGGCGACCTCGAGGTGCAGGTCGCGGTGCAGCTGCGCCCAGCCGCTGGCCACCATGTCGGGGATGTGCAGATAGCCGACCCGGCCGCCGGACGCGGCGTGGACGACGGCCCGGCGGTCGGCGACCCAACCCTGGTAGCGCAGCGCGCGCTCGTCCTCCAGCGGGACGACGACAACGCGCCGCACCTCGCCTTCGCCGGCGGGCTCGACGGTCAGCTCGACCGGAACGCCGGCCGCGCCGGCCAGCAGCGGCGACGGCCCGCGCTCCGGGTCCACCGGACGGCCGTCGACGGCGAGGATGGCGTCCCCGGCCCGGACCGCGACCCCCGGCGCGGCCAGCGGCGAGCGGGCGCCGCGGACCGAGGACTCGCCGGGCAGCACCCGCTGGACACGCCAGCGGTCCCCGTCGCGGGCGAGGTCGGCGCCGAGGTGCCCGAGCCTGCGGCCGGGCTCCGACCGCGGCGGCGGCGGGATCTCGTACGCGTGGGAGCTGCCCAGCTCGCCCTGCACCTCCCAGAGCAGCTCGGACAGGTCGTCGCGGGTCGCCACCCGCTCGACCACCGGGCGGTAGCGCTCCAGCACCGCCGGCCAGTCGACCCCGCCCATGTCCTCGATCCAGAAGTGGTCGCGCATCAGCCGGCCGGCCTCGTCGTACATCTGCCGCCACTGCGCGGACGGGTCCACCTGCACCCGCAGCCGGCGCAGGTCGACGTCGACCACCGCGTCGCGGTCTCCCTCGTCGTCCGGGTCCACCCGGCGGTCGGCCGGCACCACCCGCAGCGCCTGCTCGTCGCGCACCAGGACCCGCTTGCCGTCGCCGGTCACCGCGAACCCGTCGACCTGGTCGGCCAGGGTGAGATCCTTCCGCTTGGCGAAGTCGTAGCGCTGCAGCCTCGGCCGCACCGGGTCGGCGGCGTCGCCGGCCCGATCCTCGCCGAGCAGGCCGGCCGGCGGCGTCTCGAGCCAGAGCAGGCCCTCCTTGGCCGCCTGTAGCGCCGAGGCGCGGCCGGTCGGGACCGGCACCGCCGTGACCCGCTCCTCGATCCCGTCCGCGTCGAGCGTCACCGGTTGCGGCGGCGCCCCGTCCGAGTCCCCGTCACCGCCGTGCTGCTCGGGCCCGCCGCTCGGCCGGCCGCCGGGCTCCGGATGGAACGGGGACGGCGTGGTCGCTGCCAGCGGCACCAGGTAGGGCCGGGTCGCACCGGTGAAGGACAGATCGAAGACCCACTCGTCGTACACGGGGTCGAAGGTGCGGGTGGACAGGAACGCCAGGTGTTTCCCGTCCAGGGTGAACACCGGGTCGGTGTCGATGAAGCGCAGCGGCGTCACCTCGATCAGCGCCGGCTCCGTCCCGTCGGCGACCCGGGCCGCCCTGATCTGCCGGAGCGCTTCCTCCCCCGGGTGGGACCAGGCGAGCCAGGCCGAGTCGGGGGAGAAGGACAGCCCGGAGGCATCGGCGTGCCCGGTGCGGTCGATCTCGCGCACCTCGCCGCCGGCCACGTCGACCACGAGCACGCGTCCGTCGTGGCTGGCCGCCGCGAGCAGCCGGCCGTCCGGGGAGGCGGCCACCTCCAGCACCCGGCCGAGTTGCCCGGCCCCGATCCGTCGGCCCTGGTCGCTCCCGTCGCTGACCCGGATCTCGATCGCGTCGTCGCCCTCCGCGTCGGTCACCCAGGCCACCAGCGGCGCGGTCTCCGAACCGGCTCCGTGGGGCGGACCGAGCACCCGCGGCAGCCGCCCCCGCACGCCCGGCTGGTCCGCGAGCGCCGGTGCCGGGCCGTCCCGGCTGGTCAACCAGTGGATGGTGCCGAGCACCTCGACCGCGCTCGCCCGGCCGGAGCGGTCGGCCGAGACGTCGCCGAGACAGTCGCGCGCCGAGACCGGTCGGGGCTGCCGGGCCGTGCGAGGGCCGGCGAGGGTGACGTCGAGACGGCGCGGCTGCGTGTCGGCCGCCAGGTCCTCGAGCAGCCACAGCTCGCCGAGCCGCTGGTAGACCACGCGCCGCCCGTCGGTCCGCATCGCCCTCGCGTACGACTCGCCGAGGTCGGTGTGGCGGCGCAGGTCCGAGCCGTCCGGCCGCACCGAGTAGACGTTGCCCCAGCCCTCGTGGTCGGACAGGAACACCACCCGGTCGCCCACCCAGTCGGGGTCCTCCAGTTGCGAGCCGAGCTCGCCGAGCAGCCGGACGAACTCGCCGCTGCCGTCGCGGTCGATCCACAGCTTCCCCGCGGTGCCGCCACGGTAGCGCTTCCACGCGGCGGCGGCTCGCCTGCTCTGGTCGACGCCGAGCAGCATCGCCCCGGCCGGACCGGGCGACACCGCGTTGACCGGCCCGTAGGGCAGCCGCTCGGGCACGCCGCCGTCGAGCGGCATCGCCCACGCCCACACCCGACCGCGGAACGGCTCGCCGGCCGCCGTGCTCGCCACCACCCGTCCGTCCCGCGTCCATCCGACCACCCGGGTGAACGCGTCGCCCCAGTGGCTCAGCCGTCGCGCCGCGCCGCCCTCGGTGTCCACGACATGCACCTCCGGCGCCCCGTCCCGAGTGCTCGTGTAGGCCACCGCGCCGCCGTCGGGGGACAGCCGCGTCCCGGCCACCGGGACGGAGTCGGCGGTCAGCCGCCATGCCCGACCACCGTCGGCCGGGGCGAGCCAAACGTCGTCCTCCGCGACGAAGGCGACCCGGTCGCCACGGATGGTCGGGAAGCGCAGGTAGGCGTCATTTCCACTCACGCTGCGCACACTAGCCAGTACGGCCGACGGAACAGGCACCGGTTTCGCCGTCACGTTGCTCCGATCAGGTGATCTCGTCCGTCGGTGGCCAGGGCACGCCGACCGGGTTGGGCCGCAGCACGCCACCGGCTGCGACCACCCGCTCGGCCAGCCTGTGCAGCACTGCCAGCAGATCCTCGGTCCGCCCCAGGCCGAGGGCCGCGTACGGCCCGAGCGCGAGCCGGTCGGTCCGCTTCTCGATCTCCCGCCGGACCGTGCGGCCGGCGTCGGTGAGCTCACCGTCGGGGGTGAGCCAGCCGCGCTCGGCCAGCGCCGCGACGGCGGCGGCCCACTCCTGCTCGCTCCAGCGCCGGTTGGTCCGCAGCGCGTCCGCCGAGGCACGGCCGGCGGCCGCGGCCAGCACGTGCGACTGGCACGGCTGGACCTCGTACGCCACCAGCGATGCCACGTGCCCGTCACCGCGGTGCTCGCGCAGCACGGTCAGCGCCTGCCATAGCGCCAGGTGCGGCTCGTCCGGCAGTGGCAGCGCGGCGTTCGCGGCGGCCAGCGGGCGCCCCGACGTGTCCGCCTCCGCCGCCGCCGCGGCAGCCAGCGCGGCCGCCGACCGGACGTCGTCCCCGCTCACCCCGTCTGCCCCCATCCCATCCCTGCCCATCCCTGCGCCCACCCTGTCTGGGTCGGCGAGCAGCCGCCGGTACGCCCCGTCGACCGCGGTCAGCCGCGCTTCGAGCAGCCGCTCGGGAGGCGCCGCGTGCCACGCGTCCGGGATGGCACGCGCGACCATGCTCGGGTGGAAGCCGTGGAAGATCGCGGTGACCACGGCGGCGGGCACCGGTCCCAGCGGTGCCGCCCGGCAGCCGAAGTAGCTCATCCAGCCGCCACGCAGCCCGAGCGCATCGGTCGCCGCCCTGGTCTCGGGGGCGAAGTAGGTCACCGCGTGCAGCGGCTCGACCCGCTGCCAGGCCCTGCGTGCGACCACGCTGTCCACTGGTCCTCCGTTCGGCCGACTGCCGTCGGGTCCGCTCGTTCCGCCCGGCTCGCTCGTCCGGTTGCCCGCCCGGCGGCCGCCGGCCGCTGGTTTGCCGGGTCAGCACAGGGCAGACCATGCTGGGCTGCTAGAGCTGCACGGTGCAATCATCCGCCGAAGGAGAGCGTGTGACGTCGACCGCTGATGGCCCGGTCGGGGGAAGCCCGTCGCCGGCTGGCCTCACCCACCGGCAGATCCTCACCATCTTCACCGGCCTGATGCTCGGCCTGTTCCTGGCCGCGCTGGACCAGACGATCGTCGCGACCGCGATCCGTACCGTCGCCGACGACCTGCACGGCCTGACCCTGCAGGCATGGGTGACCACGGCGTACCTGATCACCTCGACCGTCAGCACCCCGCTGTACGGGAAACTGTCGGACATCTACGGCCGGAAGCCGTACTTCCTCTTCGCCATCTCGATCTTCATCTTCGGGTCGGCGCTGTGTGGCACCTCGACGTCGATGTACCAGCTGGCGGCGTACCGGGCGATCCAGGGCATCGGCGCCGGCGGACTGTTCTCGCTGGCGCTGGCGATCATCGGCGACATCGTCTCCCCCCGGGAGCGCGCCCGGTATCAGGGCTTCTTCCTCGCCGTCTTCGGCACGTCGAGCGTGCTCGGACCCGTGATCGGCGGCTTCTTCGCCGGGCAGGACAAGATCCTTTGGTTCGCCGGCTGGCGGTGGATCTTCTACGTCAACGTGCCGATCGGCATCGTCGCGCTGATGGTGGTCTTCCGGGTGCTCAACATCCCGCACACCCGCCGCGAGCACCGCATTGACTACCTCGGAGCGCTGACCCTGATCGTCGGGTTGGTGCCGCTGCTCGTCGTCGCCGAGCAGGGCCGGTCGTGGGGCTGGATGTCCGGTCGCAGCATGCTGTGCTACGGCATCGGCGTCGTCGGGTTGGTGCTGTTCGTCTGGGCGGAGCGCCGGATCGGCGAGGACGCGCTGCTGCCGCTCCGGTTCTTCCGCAACAGGATATTCAGGCTCAGCTCGATCATCGGCGTGATCATCGGCATGGGCCTGTTCGGCGGGGTGGCGGTGCTCCCGCTGTACCTGCAGATCGTCAAGGGCGCCACCCCCACCCGTGCCGGCCTGCTGCTGCTGCCGCTGACCCTCGGGATCATGACCGGTTCGGTGATCTCCGGCCAGCTCATCTCCCGCACCGGCCGCTACAAGATCTTCCCGGTCGTCGGGTCGGCGCTGATGGTGGTCGGGCTGCTGCTGTTCTCCCGCGTCGGCGTCGACACGCCGCTGTGGCAGACGGGCATCGCGATGGTCGTCTTCGGCCTCGGCCTCGGCGGGAACCTGCAGCCGCTGATCCTCGCGGTGCAGAACGCGATGCCCCCGCGCGACATCGGTGTCGCGACGTCGTCGGCGACGTTCTTCCGGCAGATGGGCGGCACCCTCGGCACCGCTGTCTTCCTGTCGATCCTGTTCTCGTCGGTCCGCTCCCGGATCGCCGAGGCGATCCGGGCGGCGGCGGGGACTGCCCAGTTCCAGGCGGCGCTGCACGACCCGAGGGTGCTGGCCAACCCGGTGGACCGACAGGTGGTGCAGGCGGTGCAGTCCGGCGGCGGTGGCCTCTCCCTGGACGACTCGTCGTTCATCCAGCGGATCGACCCGCGGCTGGCCCGCCCGTTCCAGGTCGGCTTCTCCGAGGCGATGGACCTGGTCTTCCTGGTCGCGGCGGCGATCCTGTTCGTCGGCTTCGTCCTGCTGCTGTTCCTGGAGGAGATCCCGCTGAGGACCGAGTCGGCGCTCTCCCAGCGCCAGGCCGCCGAGGCGGCTGATGCGCACCGGGCCGCGGTGGCCATCGATCCGGGCGCGGCTGGTGCGGCCCTTCCCGCGACCCCCGTCGCGGAGCCCGACGGGGACCGCCGGGTCGCCGGTGACGGCTTCGATCCCGGCCGGCGAGCCCGCCGGGCACCGGCCGGGCCCGGTGAGGCGGAGGACCCGCCGGGGTAGGTCGGGGAGATGACCACGACCTGGAAGCCACCGAAGCCCGAGCGCGGCGAGCTCAGCAGCGCTGACCGCAAGGAGTTGCCGGACAGCGCGTACGCGTTTCCGCGCCAGCGCAAGGAGCCGATCACCGACGCCCGGCACGTGCGGACCGCGTTGGCCCGGTTCGACCAGGTGCAGGACGTCAGCGACGCCGACCGCGACGTCGCCTTCGCGAACATCCGCAAGGCGGCCGAACACTACGGCGTCGACGTCGCCGAGAGTGACTGGCGCCAACTGGGCAAGCGGCCGCACACGCCGAACCCGGCGCGCTGAGCCGACCCGCCCTGCCTCTGCCTGACCGGGCTCAGCCGGGCCCGTCGACGACGGCGTACGCGCGGACCGGGAACGTGCCCAGGGCTACCACGGGCACCGGGGCCGCGTGCAGCCGGAAGCCGGCGGCCGGCAGCCGGTCCAGGCCGGTGAGGTGCTCCAGGACCGGTACGCCGGCGGCGAGCAGCGCCGTGTGTGCCGGGCGCGAGGGGTCGCCCCGGTCGTCGATGTTCACCGAGTCGATGCCGACCAGCACCGCGCCGCGCTCCACCAGGTCGTCGGCGCCGTCCGCGGTCAGGTACGGTGCGTCCTCCCCGTACCGGTCGGTCCGCCAGTGCCGGTCCCACCCGGTCCGCAGCAGCACCGCCCGGCCGGCCACGTTCGTGCCGGCTGTCGCCAGCGGGTCGATGCCGCGCACGTCGGAGCCGGTCACGTCCACGACGACCCCGGGAAGGTCCGCGGTGCTCCGGAGCGGCAATGCGGCGAGGTCGAGGCCGTCGGCGAACCGGTGGTACGGCGAGTCGAGGTAGGTCCCGGTGTTGGCGACCATCGAGATCCGGCCGAGGTGGAACTCGGTGCCGGGCGCGTACGAGGCCCGGGAAGCCTCCCGGGTGACGTGCGCGCCGACCTCGGGTCCGGGCAGGCCCGGATAGGTGGTCATGCCGTTCTCCACCGGGTGGGTCAGGTCCACCAGCGTGCGCACCGCCGGCGCCTGCGTCGTCTCGGTCACCCCGCCAGCCTCGGCGCTCGCGCCGGCCCGGTCCAGCCGCCGGCGGGATCTCCTCAACTGATAGCCGGCGAGCAGGTGCGGGGCGGCAGCGGCGCGGGCAGGATGCGAGCCGTGAGCGGAGCGCTGGACGGCAAGGTCGCGCTGGTCACCGGCGCGTCGTCGGGAATCGGCCGGGCGACGGCGGTCGCCCTGGCGAAGGCGGGGGCGGCGGTGGCGGTCGGAGCCCGGCGCACCAGGCGGCTCGGCGAGTTGCACGACGAGCTCACCGCGGCCGGAGCCAAGACGCTGACCCTGCACCTCGACGTCGCCGACGAGCAGGCCTGCCGGGACGCCGTGCGGCGGACCGCCGGCGAGCTCGGCGGTCTCGACCTGGTGGTGAACAACGCGGGGGTCATGCTGCTCGGCACGATCCTCGGTGCCGACACCGAGGACTGGCGCCGGATGGTCAACACGAACGTCCTCGGCGTGATGTACATGACGCACGCGGCGCTGCCGCACCTGCTCGAGCGGCGCGGCACCCTGGTGCAGGTCTCCTCGGTCGCCGCCCGGGTCGCCACCAGGGGGTCGGGCGTCTACAACGCCACCAAGCACGCGGTGAACGCGTTCAGCGAGTCGCTGCGGCAGGAGGTGACCGGTCGCGGCGTCCGGGTCGTGGTGGTCGAGCCGGGGGCCGTCGCGACCGAGCTGCGGACCCACATCACGCAGCAGGACGCGCGGGAGACGGCCGAGCGCCGGGCGGCGGCGATGCGTCAGCTGACCTCGCAGGACGTCGCCGCTGCCATCCTGTGGGCGGTCACCCAACCCGAGCACGTCTCGGTCAACGAGGTGCTCATCCGGCCCACCGACCAGGACTGGTGAGCTACGGCGGGTTGCGCCGCCACAGGGGCTGCGGCGGGTGCGCACTGCGCTGGTCCGAGCGCTGGCGGCGATGGAAGCCGGAGTCGGCGTGCCCGGTGGGCCGGGAGCGGCGGCCGACGGGCGGTGGGTCGCCGGCACGGACGGTGTCCCGGACGTTAACGACGCTGCGGCTGGACAGGCCGGCCAGATAGTACGCCTCCGGATCGGTGACCGCTCCCACGACCACCACGACGTCGAAGCTCGTCCTGGGCAGCTCCCTGGTGTACGTGGACCGTGTCGTGGTGGCCACGAGCCGGCAACGCCGGCGGAGGGTGACGTCGATCCT
>WNGJ01005417.1_pt1 | contig 13399 bp, 13 predicted proteins | sample 5400611 | NCBI WGS metagenome assembly WNGJ01 (sample SAMN13153375, study PRJNA577476) | soil metagenome | isolation source: 40 cm soil or saprolite under Garry oak tree replicate 1 | place: USA:California | collected 2016-06-15 | reverse complement strand
GCGGAAGAGGGCTACGCCGAGTACCTGCCGCTGTTTCAGGCGGCAGCTAAGAATTAGGCCCCACTTCCCTTCCTCCGGTAGCTCGTCCGCAGGCGCTGGACGGCCAGGCGGTACATTTTTCGGGCATGCCGGCAGCGATCGTTGCGGAGCGACTCAGCAAAGTCTATCGGGTGAAGGTGCGCGACCCGGGGCTCGCGGGCGCGGTGCGCGCGCTGGTGCGCCCCCACTACCGCGAGGTGCAGGCGGTCCGGGAGGTCTCGTTCCAGATGGCGCAAGGCGAGATCGTGGCGTTTCTCGGTCCCAACGGCGCCGGCAAGACCACGACCCTCAAGATGCTGACCGGTCTCCTGTACCCGACGGCGGGGCGGGCGGAGGTCGCCCAGTTCACGCCGTGGACGGGGGGACCTGAGTTCAAGCGCCGCATCGCCCTGGTGCTGGGCAACAAGCAGCAGCTCGTCTGGGATCTGCCCCCCGAGGAAACGTTTCAGCTCAACCGCGTGATTTACGACATCCCGGCAGCGGACTACCGCGCCCGTCTGGACGAGCTCGTGGCCCTGCTCGAGCTGGGGCCCGTCTTGGACAAGCCGGTGCGCCAGCTGTCGCTCGGCGAACGCATGAAGTGCGAGCTCGCCGCCGCCCTGTTGCACCGGCCGCAGATCTTGTTCCTCGACGAGCCCACACTCGGGCTCGACGTGACGGCGCAGGAAGGGATCCGCCGCTTCCTCCGCGGCTACCGCGACCGCCACGGCGCCACGATTCTCCTCACGTCGCACTACATGCAGGACGTCACGGCGCTCGCCTCCCGCGTGCTGATGATCAACCGCGGCCGGCTGCTGTACGACGGCGCGCTCGAGGCGCTGGTCGCCCGCATCGCGCGCACCAAGCGGCTGGAGCTCGTGCTGGGCGACGGCGTGACGCGCGAGGCGCTCGCCGCTTTCGGCACGGTGCTCGACTTCGACTTCCCGAACGCGGTGCTCGAGGTGCCGCGCGAGGAGGCGGCCGCGACGAGCGCCCGGCTGCTCGCCGCCGTCTCGGTGGCGGATCTCTCCATCGCCGATCCGCCGATCGAGGAGATCATCCGGCGCGCCTTCGCGCAGGGCGTCGCGGAGGAGGCGCCGTGACAGCGTTGGCCCGGTGGGCCCGAACCTACGCCGCGCTGATCCGCAACGCCTGGCTCGTGGACCTGCAGTACCGTGCGGCGATCGTGCTGTGGGTGCTGTGGGGCGTGGTCGAGCCCGCGATCGCGCTCGGCATCTGGTGGGCGATCGCGGGAGCGGGTCCCGTCGGCGGCTACGGCCGGGCGGACTTTGCCCGCTACTTCTTCGCCCTCACGCTCGTGAATCAGCTCACGCTCGCCTGGGACTCGTGGTACTTGGACCGCTGGATCAGGGAAGGGGACCTCAACTTTCGTCTCACGCGCCCGCTGCATCCGGCGCACGAGGCGATCGCCGACAATCTCGCCTACAAAGGGCGCACCGGGGCGACGATCCTCGTCGTGTGGCTGTGCGTGGCGCTGGCCTGGCCCACGGTGCGGCTGCCGCTCGACCCGGGGCGCTGGGCGCTCACCGGGCTCGCCGTGGTGCTCGCCGCCGCGATGCGATTCTTCATCTCGTTCACGACGGGGCTATTGGCGTTCTGGACCACCCGCGCGACAGCGATCATGGAGCTCCACGCTGGCGTCTCTCTCTTTCTCGCCGGCCGCATCGCGCCGCTCGCGCTCCTCCCCCCCGCGGTGGTCGCCGCCGCGGCCTTCACCTGGTTCCCATACATGCTCGCCTTCCCTGTAGACGTCCTCACGGGCGCGGCCGCTGGCCCTGGCGCGCTGGCGCGCGGCTTCGGCGGCCAGATCGTGTGGCTGCTACTCTGGATGCTCGCCTGCCGAGTGGCGTGGGCGCGGGGGATCAGGCGCTACGGCGCGGTGGGCGGATGAGCCCGCGCCCTGGACCTCGCTGGCTCCGCGTCTTGGGCGCGCTGTGGCGGATCAACGTCGCCGAAGAGCTGCAGTATCGCGCCAATTTCTTCGCGAGCGTGCTGGGAACAATCTTCAATCTCGGGACGGCGCTGTTGACGCTCGGCCTGTTCTTCCGTCAGACGACCCGGCTCGGCGGCTGGGACTTCTGGGAGGTCGTGGTGCTGCTCGGCGTCTTCAACGCGCTCTCGGGAGTCGTCGAGGCGGTGCTGCGGCCGGGCATCGGCCAGCTGGCCGAGGAAGTCCGCGCCGGCGAGCTGGATCTCGTGCTGGCGCGTCCGGTGGACGCGCAGGCGTTCGTCTCGTTCCGCCGGCTCGACCTGTGGCGGCTCACCGACATCGTCTTGGGACTCGCACTCGCGGGTTACGCGCTGATTCGGCTGGGCCGGCCGCCGGCGCCGCTCGCCCTGGGAGCGTTCATCGTGGCGTTCGCCGCCGCGGGCGTGGTCGTCTACGCGATATGGGTCGTGCTGATGAGCCTCGCGTTCTGGTTCGTGGCCGTGGAGAACATCTCCGTGCTGTTCGACGCCCTGTTCGAGGGGGCGCGGTATCCCGTGAGCGCGTACCCGGGCGCGCTGCGGTTCATCTTCGTCTATCTCCTGCCGATCGCCTGGATCACCACGGTGCCGGCGGCGTCCCTGACGGGGCGTCTCGGGCCGGCGACGGCGCTGGGGGCGGCGGGGGTTGGGGCGGTGGCGCTGCTGCTGGCTCGGTTGCTGTGGCGCGCGGCGCTGCGGCGCTACACCAGCGCCGGAGGCTGATGGCGCCACACCGCCATGTAGCTCTCCAGCCAGTCCGGAGGGACAGGCCGCCTTCGCGTGAGGGAGCGGTAGCGCAGATGTTGCGCGAAGGCGAAGGGATGCCTCAGGGCGGCGCCCATCGCGATGGAACGGTCGCCGTCCTTCGAGCGCCCCGGGGCTCCCCGGAATGCGCGCTCGGCCACCTCGGCGAATCCGGCCGCGCTCAGGCACGCCTTCCAATCCGACCGGGTGAGTCGCTCCCGGGATGCCATCGGCAGGCCGAAGGTGTCCCGGCTCTCATCGTGGACGCGGGCCGCGACCTCGGTGCTGGCGCCCTCGGTCCACACCATTTCGACGAAGGCGAGCAACCCGCCCGGTCGCAACAGGCGATGCACTTTCCCGAAGCCGGCGGCGAGATCCATGTCGTAGAAGACGCTCTCGCCGATCACCGCGTCGAAAGGTCCTTCATCCCCAAGGAAGCTCGCCAGCTCGCTTGGGTGAGCGCGAACGGTGAGCCTCCCTTCCAGCTCGCGGCGCAGAATGGGGTTCGGCTCGAGCGGCACGACGTGCCAGCCGCGCGCCACCATGCGTTCCGTCGTGAGCCCGATCCCGGCGCCGATCTCGAGGACGAGCCGAGGGCGCTCTCGGGCCAGGTGTTCCAGCAGGAACTCGGTTGCCGCTGGGCCTCCCGGATGGAGATCGCCCACCCCCAGCATGCCCATCGCTTCATGGAAGGCGAGCCGTCTCATGCCCGCGCGATGCGGCGCAGCGCCCGCCGCATGCGACGCCACTGCGCCCCAAGCGCAGCGCCGGGTGACACGCGCTTCTCGAGATGACGCGGCCACGCGAGCCAGGCCAGGGCGGCGAGCGCTTCTTTGAGCGTTGCGAGCCAAACGAAGCGCTCCATTAGACCCGGGAACGGATGGAGGCGCTGCGCCGTCGCCGGCTGAGTGGCGCGAACGAGGCGGCGCAGCCGCCGCGGCGCGGCCTTGGCAATCCGTGAAAGGACGAGCGGGTCGATGGTGCCTGGGACGAGGCGCTCGGCCAGGCTCAAGGCTGGAAACACGAACCTGCCGACGCCCCTGCGCGCGACCAGATCGTCGAACGCCTGCCAGCGGTCGGGGCGGCCTGCAAAGTCGCGCCGGGCGACGAGCACGAGCTCGATGAGTCGGATCTGCGACATCGCGTAGAAGTGACTCGAGGCATGCAGCGCGAGGTAAGCGAACAGCAGCGGCTGCGACAGGACGCGCACGGGGCGAGAGAACTTGCCCCAAACTGGGGCGGTGGCGAGATCGGGCGTTCCGAGCGTCGTGGTGAGTCCCGCAAAGGGGGTGCGCTCGAGTGACTGGTGAAGGTCCACCGACCACGCGCTGTCGGCGTGGGTGAACTCGAGCGCGCGGACCACCCGCGCCTCCGGGTGGCTCCAGAAGCTCTGGTCCGGGTGTCTCGAGTCGCGCTCTTCCTGGAACCCCAGCTCGCGAAGCACGTCTCCTAGTGACTGCCAGTCGTCGGGGCGCACGAGCAGGTCGATGTCGGTCGTGAGGCGCGTGCCGGGATCGGGGAAGTACGCGTATCGCGTGTGGGTGCCCTTGAGCACCAGCACGTCGATGGCGCGGTCCGCCAAAGGCCCGAGGATGTGTTCCAGCTCCGCGCGGAGTCGCGCGGCGCGACGGCGGCCGTGATCGAGGTGGGTCGCGAACAACCGGGTCGCCGCCGGGTCCGCGCCGACGGCGCCCGATTCACACCAGTAGCCCACGAGGGCACCGACACCGGCGGCGCATGCAGCGACGCCGAGGGCGTGCAGATCCACCTCTCGAGGGTGGCGCAAGGTCGGAGGAGCGTCGGACCCGTTCAACACGCTGGCGGCGACGCGCGCCAGCTCGCCTTCGGCGGCCCGGAACGAGGAGCGGGGGACCTCGGGCCACAGGTCCCGGGCGTTCCGAGTCGCGGCGAACCGCGCGAGCCGGGCGTCGATGACCGGCTGCGATACAGTCGTCATGACTTGTCGTAGCCCAGCGCGGGGAGGCATCGGAGGACGGGACGCACGCTCGCGGCACTGATCATCGAGTCCTTGTCTCGGTATCTTCCTCGTATGGTAACCCTGCCCCAGTTCACGAGCAATTTGCTCGTGCAACTCAATCAGGCGACCGGGCGCACATTGGCGCTGCCGATCCTGATCTTCTTTCCGACGGGGCGGTGCAATTCGCGCTGCGTGTCGTGTGATTGGTGGAAGGCGGACGGCGCGAGCGATCTCACGTTCGACGAGATTCGCCGGCTGACCGAAGAGCTGCCCGCGCTCAGGACGCGGCTCGTCACCTTCTCCGGCGGTGAGCCAACCTTGCGGCGCGACGTATACGAGATCGCCGCGCTGTTCCGCGCGCGCGGCGTGCGATTGCACCTCCTGACCAGCGGACTCTTCCTCGAGCGTGACGCGGCGGCGGTGGCGACGCACTTCGAGCAGGTCACCATTTCCCTGGACGCGCACGCGGCCGCGCAGTATCAGGAGATTCGTGGAGTAAATGGGTTGGGCGTGATCGAGCGCGGGGTGGCGAAGCTGAAGGCTTTGTCTCCACGCACCGCCGTGCGCGCGCGCAGCACGCTGCATCGGTACAACTTCAGGGAGCTGCCCCATCTGATCGATAAGGCTCACGCCATGGGGCTCGATGGGATCTCCTTTCTAGCCGCCGACGTGACGAGCGACGCCTTCGGGCGGGCGTCCGAGGGCACGTTGCGGACGGCGTCGTCCACGAGCGGCCTGCTGCTGACCGCGGACGAGGTGGAGGAGTTCGGGCGGGTGGTCGAGGAGACCATCGCGACTCGCGCCAAAGACTTCGAGGATTTTTTCGTCGCCGAGGCGCCGGAGAAGCTGCGGCGGCTGCCCCAGTATTATGCCGCGCAGCGCGGGCTCGGTGCCTTTCCCCCGGTGCGGTGCAACGCGCCGTGGGCGAGCGCCGTGGTCGAAGCGGACGGCGCGGTGCGTCCCTGTTATTTCCACCGCGCGGTCGGGAATGTTCGCGAACGGTCCTTGCGCGAGATTCTGGCGAATGAGATGGTCGCGTTCCGGCGAGGCCTGAAGGTGGCGCAAGATCCCACCTGTCGCCGTTGCGTGTGCAGCCTCCAGGTCGGCTTGCGCACGGCGCTGTGAGCGTCGAGCGGTCGGTTGCGAGGTGGCTCTGGCGGCAGTGGCGCCGGGTTCTGGCACGCGACGAAGCTCGGTTGCGGATCGCCGCCCTGAACGGCACGCCGATCATCGTGCTGCCGGGTGTGTTCGACGGTGTGCGGCTGCGTACCGGCGCCTTCCTGGCGCAGGCGCTCGATGGGGAGGCCTGTCCGCCCGGCGCCCGGGTGCTCGACCTTGGGACCGGCTCGGGGCTGGGCGCGGTGTACGCGGCGCGCTGGGGCGCGCGGGTGATCGCCACCGACTTGAACCCGGAAGCGGCGCGCTGCGCGCGCGTGAATGCCTTGGCACAGCATCTCGAAGAGCGGATCGAGACGCGCGTCGGTGATTTGTTCGAGCCGGTGCGCGGCGAGCGCTTCGACGTCATCCTCTTCAACCCGCCATACTATCGCGGGTCCCCGCGCGATCTGTCCGATGGCGCGTGGCGCAGCCCGGATGTCTTCGATCGCTTCCTGCGCGAGCTGCCGGAATACTTGACGCCCACGGGGCGCGCGCTCGTCGTGCTCTCGAGCGACAGCGACCTCGCCGGAGCGTTATCGGACGCGCGGCACCTGGCCGTGCGCGCCCTGCGCCAGCGCGACCTGCGCAATGAGGTACTGACCGTATACGATCTGCGGCTGGCGCAATGAAGCCCGTTATCGTGCTGTACAATCCCGTGAGCAACGCCTCTGGCAAGCGGATCTTGCCGATGTCGCTGCTGGCGTTGGGCGCGGTGCTCGAGGGCAAATACGACTACACCGTGGTCGACGGCAATTGCGAGCGCGACGCGCTGGCAGGGCTGCGCGGGCAGGTGAGGGCAGGTGCGGACGTGGTGGCCATGACGGTCATGCCCGGACCGCAGCTCGCGCGCGCGGTGCCGCACGCACGTGCGCTGAAGCAGGAATTCCCGCAGCTCCGGATCGTGTGGGGCGGGTATTTTCCAACGCAGCACTCAGACGTGATCCTCAAGGACCCGGCGATCGATTTCACCGTGCGCGGCCACGGCGAGATGGTCTTCCTGGAGTTGCTGGCCGCCCTCGAGCAGCCTGGCGATTATCGCTCCATCGCCGGGCTGGGCTACCGCGATGCGAGCGGCGGCGTGCAGCAGAACGACCTCGCGCCGATCCCTCATCCCGACCGGCTGCCGCCGTTTCCCTATCATCGGATCGACATCCGCCGCTATATCCGCCCGACGTTCCTGGGATCGCGCACGCTGCCCCATCACTCGAGCTACGGCTGTCCTTTTTTTTGCAACTTCTGCGCCGTGGTGAACATGGTGAATGGGCGCTGGCTCCCTGAGTCGGCGGCTCGCGTCGCCGGCGTGGCGCAGCGGTACGTGCGTGAGTGGGGCGTCAACGCGATCGAGTTCTACGACAACAACTTCTTCACGCACGAGGCACGCACTGCGGAATTCGCCGAGCGCATCCTGCCGCTGAGGCTGGCGTGGTGGGGCGAGGCGCGCATCGACACGCTGCTCAAGTACTCCGAGAAGACGTGGCGGCTGATGCGCGATGCCGGCCTCCGCATGGTGTTCATGGGTGCCGAGTCGGGGTCGCTCGACACCCTGAAGCGGATGGACAAGGGCGGCACGCTGTCGCCCGACAAGACGCTCGAGATGGCGCGCCGGATGAAGGACTACGGTATCGTGCCCGAGTTCTCCTTCGTGCTCGGCAACCCGCCCAACCCCGAGGCCGATGTGCGCGGCACGATCGAGTTCATCCGCCGCGTCAAGGGGATCAACCCGCGCAGCGAGATCGTCATGTACAACTACACGCCGGTGCCGCTGGCGGGCGATCTGTACGACGCGGCGCAGGCGCAGGGCTTCCGCTTCCCCGCCACGCTCGACGAATGGCTCACCGACACGTGGCAGCAGTTCGCGCAGCGCTATAGCGACGTCATGCCGTGGCTGCGCCGCAGCCTGCGGCGGCACGTGCGCGACTTCGAGCTCGTTCTCAACGCGTACTATCCGACCTCGACCGACGCGCGCCTCACGGGCGCGCGCCGGGCGCTGCTGCGCGCGGCGAGCGCCTGGCGGTATCACGGGCGCGTGTATCAGCTGCCACTTGAGCTGCGCGCCTTGCAGAAGGTCGTCCACTACCAGCGCCCCGAGACGAGCGGATTCTGACGTGACGACGACGCGCATACGGCTCCCGACCTTTTTCATCGCCGGCGCCCCCAACGCGGGCACGACCTCGCTGTACTACTACCTCCGGCAGCATCCCCAGGTGTACATGTGTCCCGTCAAGGAGCCGAACTTCTTCGGCGCCGCCGAGTTCCTCGCCGCGCGCGAGCGGAGCTTCAAGGAGCGTCAGGTGACGCGTCGGCTCTCGTGGATAGAGACGCTCCTTGGTCCCACGGAACGACCGCCGACCTGGGACGACTACCTGAAGTTCTTTCGGGGGGTGCGCGGCGAAATTGCCGTGGGTGAGGCGAGCGTGAGGTATCTCGAGTTGCCCGGCGCGGCTGGAGCGATCCGGTCGCGAATACCTGCGGCGCGACTTGTCTTCATCCTGCGGCATCCGGTCGAGTGGTTGCGGAAGCGCTATCTGAAGACATTCTGGCGCGACCCGCCCGGCATGTTCCTGAGCAGGTTCCGCGCGGCACAGCACTCCCAAGACCCATTTGTCGCGTTTGCGGCCGTGGGGCGGTACGCGACGCACCTGCAGCGCTTCTTCGACGCATTCCCCCGGGAGCAGATTCACGTTCATTTGTACGAGGACTTCCAGGGCGATGGACGCGCGGTCGTGCGGAAGATCCTGGCGTTCGTCGGGGTGGATCCGGACTATCCGATCAACATGTCCCGACGCCACAACGAGACCGGCGTGCCGCGGTTCGGCATCGGCGAAACGCTCCGCCGCCAGGCCTTCGGCGGCACTGCGATCATCGAACGGCTCCCCCTCTGGGTGCGTCGCGTGCTCCAGCGGGCGTATTATCGCCGCCGGCCGGACTTTGTGGTCGACCCTGCCGCACGGGCGGAGGTGATCGAGTACTATCGGGACGAAATCCTGCGCACGGCGGACCTCATCGGCCGCGACCTCTCGGCATGGCTCCGTTGACGAGTTCCTCGTAGAGCGACTCGAACCGGCGCGCCGTCCAATCGGCGTCACAGGCGAGCGCCCGGCGCTGCGCCTCCCGCGCGAGCGACAGGCGCCGGCCATCGTCCTGCAACAGGTTCAGCGTCGCATCGGCGAGCGCCCGCGCGTCGCGCACCGGCACCGCCACGGCCGCGTCCGGCGCCCACTCGGCAACGTGGCCGACCGCGGTCCCTACCGTGGGCACACCCAGCACGGCAGCTTCGAGCACCACGACGGGCCCGGCTTCGTGGCGAGACGAATGCCACAGGATGTCCCCCGCCGTCACCAGCGGGCGTAGGCTCTCGTGCGAGAGACGCCCGTGAAAGTGCACGCGGTCGGTGAGCGCCAGTTCCCGAGCACGTGCCTGTATCGCGCCGTCGAGGGTATCGCGCCCGGCAATGTCGAGCCGGAACTCCAGGCCACGTTCGGCTAGTCGTCGGGCCGCGTCGAGAAGGGTCGTTTGGTCTTTGACGTGGTTCAAGTCCGCGACGTGTACCAACCGGGCCGCCGTCCCTGCAGATCGCGCGCGCGGCGGGATGGGCGGCCACCGTTGCGGGTCCACCCCGAGCGGGACTCGCACCGCCTCACGTCCCCAGGCACGGAGTGCGTCGGTCAGCGACGCGCTCGCGGCGGTGATACGGGAGGCACCCGCGAGGCTGATGCGTACCCGCAGTCGTCCGCGTCGCGTCTGCAGGCCCCCGTACCCGATGTCGGGCAACGCCACGACCTCACCGCCCGCGACATGAAGGAGGACGGGCCGGCGAAGCAGCTTGCCAGCCAAGGCGGCTACCACACCTGGCTGCGAGGCCCAAAAAGCGTGCAGCACGTCGAACCGCTGGCGACGATGCTCCGCCGCGATCGCCACCAAGGTCCGCAGGAGGATGGGGCGCGCGCCAGAGTGATGCACGGTTGCTCCGAGAAAGGAGTAGCGCTCGGAGCTTGGCGCACCGCGCAGCGAGAACACGTGCACCTCGTGACGCCGGGCCAACCGCTCAATCAACCAGAGGAGGCACGGGATCCGCCCATCCGCGGCGAGACGCGCCACGCCGCCGGGGACCACGAGGCCGACCTTCACCGACTGGCACCTCGCTCTCGCAAGACACGCCGCGCGCCGAGGCCACGAACATAGGCCAGCGGATCCGTGAAGGGCAGCGCCCGCACGCCGCGGAAGCCATCGTCCGTGAGAACACCGAGGGCCTCGTGGATACGGCCGTAGGCGTGGCGATCCATCTGCCAGAACTCCTCCGCGAGCCCCCCCTCCCTCCCAATGCGGTGGTAGAACGACGCCCCGTAGCGCTTCATCCGCAGGCACCGCTCGATGCTTCCGAGCTGAGTCGCATAGCACCGCATCGCCGCGACGAGCTCCTGTCCGACGACCTGCACCGGCGCCACCAGATTCACGAGCAACGGCGTCAGCGGCACCTGGATCTGGTAGACCCGGAGGGTCAGGTCCCGTGATCCGGGGCCCGTGATCGCCCGCGCGACGCAGCGGGCGACGCGGATGTGCTCGGGGTGAAAGTCCACGAGCGACGGGGCGTACACGATCTGGGGCACCGTCTGGCGCAGCAGCTCTCGCAGCGCGGGAACGAGCGCCGACTCTTCCCACTCCCCCTCCCGCAGTCCCAGCCAGTGCGCGCCCGCGAGTCCCAGCGCCGGCGCGGCCGCCGCCATCTCCTGCTTCCGGCGCTCGGCCATTTCGTCGGGGCCGAGCCCTGCCGCGCGCGACCCCCGTCCGTCGGTCACGTACACCACATGGACTTGATCGCCGGCCCGCCGGTGCAGCAACAGCGTCCCCCCGCAGCCGATCTCGTCGTCCGGGTGCGGCGCCACGACCACCACGCGCTGCCCCCCAGGGGAGTGCCACGCGGTCGGCTGCCATCCTCCCGCGCGACCGACGATCCGCGCGACGCCGCGCCACAGCGCCACCACGCCGCCCTTCACGGCCTGCTTCGGCTCAAATGACGTCAAAGTCTCCCCCGGCGAGCCACCACGCGCGCGGGTCTCCCAAGGCGGCCGACGGGATCGTGGGATCCAGGCGAATCGCCTCCACGAGATACGCACCCGGGCTGAACAGAAATCCGGCGCGACGCAGGGCGCGATCCACGCCGCTCCCGGGGACGGCGAGCGTGACGATGCTGTCGGCATCCTCGGCAGCGGCGCACGCGATCACGTCGTGGACCAACGCGCGCAACGCCAGCGGGTCACCAGGCGCAAAGATCTCGGGGACGTAGACGAGCGTTCCGGCAGCCGTGTGCGCGACCCGGTGGACGGCATACCCGGCGGGCGAGCCGGCGCGCTCCGCAAGTGTGAGGCGATACGCGCTCTGCGGGGGATCGCAGTAGCGCCACGCCACCCAGGCGCGGTCGCGGATTAGAGAGGTTTGGTGGGGAGCACCCGGTGCGGCGCGCTCCCACAGCACGTCGATCTCGGGCGTCGCGTGGCCCAGGCGCCGCAGCGCGATCTCGGGCGGTGGCACACGATGCCACGCGCGGTTCCAGAGCTGTCCGGCTGCTCGAAGACGGCCGAGGGCCCGAATGCCGGTCTTGCGCGCGACCAACCGCTCCGGGCGGAGCGGTCGCATCAGCCAGCGCAGGCGGAAATAACGCTCGTAGCCGAGGGCTTCCGCGCGCGAGCCCCACCGATAGTCGTTGGCGAGCCCGAGGACCAGGGCCACGCCCGCGTCGCGCCAGCTGTCGAACAGCCGCCGCGCGGTCTGGGTGAAGACGCCACGGCGCCGGTACTCCGGAGCGGTGACGACGTCGGCGCCGACCATCACCGTGCGCGCGGTGCCCAGGACGATCGCTGGAGAAGGCATCCCCACAAACTGAAAAATGGGCCGATCATCGGCGGCGACGGCGACGCCCACGTTCTCGACCGGTGCCGGGCGCCCCTTTGCCTTCCAGCGCCAATGCTCTTCGGTCATGGCGCGGCCGAACGCCTCGGCCCACAGGGCGACTAGAGCGCGTTCGTCGCCCGGCCGGTAGGGCCGAATGTGCCAAGGCGCCGCGCTCAGTGAGGTCTCCACAGGGCGTCGTACGCGACGCGCAGTTGCTCACCGATGGCGTCGAAGGACAACTCGTGCTCGAAGTGATTCCGCCCGCGCTGCCGCAGCCCGCCGCGGTCGCGACTGCTCCAGTCGCGGATGGCGCGGGCGAGGGCGGAAGCGTCGCCCACCGGCACGAGGGCGCCAAATTCCCCCTGGCCGGTGATGCGGCGGGAGGACGGGATGTCGGTCAGCAGCGGTGTGGTGCCGCAGGCAAGGGCCTCGATGACGGCGGCGCCGCTCCCTTCCGCGTGACTCGCGGAGATGAGGAAATCGGCGCTGCGAAAGTGCGCTTCGATCGCGGGGTACGCCACCTTCCCCAGCAGCCGCACCCGGCCAGCTAGCGCCGCGTCCCCCGCGATGCCGGCCTGGACCGTGTGGAGCAGCGGCGCTTGCTGAAAGCACATATACAATCGGAGGTTGGGGAGGTCGGGCGCCGCCCGCGACACGGCCTCGAGCACAGTCAAGGGATCCTTGTTCACGTCGAGGTTGCCGACCCAAAGGAGACAGGGGTCTCCCTCGAGGCCCGTGGCCGCTCGGGCGCGGCGCTGGTCGCCGGGTGTGAAGCGGCTCGACACCTCGACTACTTCGAAGACGGGGAGGTCGGGGCGGAGGACGCGGGCCTGAAAGAACGGCTCAGCCTGCGCCCGCGCCGTGAAGGCGACTCCGGCAAGCGGAGCGAACCCCCACCGTAGCCACCAGCGCCGCCAACCCCGCGGGCACTTGGTCGCGTGATCCTGGGCCAAGATCGGGACCCGGGGCAGGGCGGCCGAGAGCGCGCGCAGCGCGCGAGGAAACAGCAGCCCCTCGAAGTGAACGAGGTCCGGCGTCGAGGCGGCAACCCGTTCGAGCAAGCGGCGCGGGCGTCGCCGCACAAGACTGCCGCCGGGCAGCTGCACGGCAGGGCGGCCTCGCTCGCGGACAAAGTGGCAGAGGACTCCGTCGATGTCTCGTTCTGCATCCTCCCAGGCGGCCTGGACGATCGCGACTCGCGCCCCCGCCCGGCGGGCCGCCGCAGCGGTGCGGCCGAAACCGCGCCACGGTCCTGCCAGCAGCTCGTCGGGAGTGCGACGCAGCGGATCGAGATGCACGCCCACCCAAGTCACTCGGGGCCCTGGGCTGTCGGCAGGCCTCGTCACTGCAGCCAAGCAGAGAGATCGCGGCCGAGGAGGGCGGCAGTGCGCCGAATTTCGTCCTCGTAGTACTCGATCAGCAGGCGGCGGTCCCCCGAATCCATCGCGATGTCCTCCCGCCGGCCGCGGTACATTCTCTGGAGCACTCGACGCGCTCCTTCGGGGAGCCACCGTATGGGGGACGTGTCGCCGAAGAGCCGCCGACGCAGGACGTGCAGGGTCGGGAATCGCGGCACGACAGTTTCGTTGTGCCGGAGCGACAGATCGATCGTGTGGTCGGGTT
>WNGJ01027873.1_pt1 | contig 13400 bp, 13 predicted proteins | sample 5400611 | NCBI WGS metagenome assembly WNGJ01 (sample SAMN13153375, study PRJNA577476) | soil metagenome | isolation source: 40 cm soil or saprolite under Garry oak tree replicate 1 | place: USA:California | collected 2016-06-15 | reverse complement strand
CCGCTGCGGCGCTACGTCAATCCGCCCCGGGTGGTGGACGCCGTGGCCATGAAGGCAAGCTCCCAATCAGAGATGCGGGAAGCGATGTCGCAGGCCGAGGCCGTCATGCGCAGCCGGCGCCACCTGCGGCCCCGCCAGGGGGATGACTTCGCCCTCGAGACCGCGGACGAGGTGCTCGACTTCTGGAGCAAGATCAGCGGCATTCTGCGCATCGCGCTCCCCTTCCTACCGGGAATTTCGCTGGTGGTCGGCGGCATCGTCATCATGAACATCATGCTCATGGCCGTCGCGGAGCGGACGCGCGAGATCGGGATTCGCAAATCGCTCGGCGCGCGGCGCAGCGACATCCTGCGGCAGTTCCTGGTCGAGGCCACCACGCTGGCGACGGTGGGCGCGAGCATCGGGGTCGGCATCGGCATCGCATTGGCTGCCCTTGTCGCCGCGACGACGCCGCTTCCCGCCGCCGTCGCGCCGTGGTCCATCGTGGTCGGAGTGATTCTGGGGGCCGGGGTCGGGATCGTCGCCGGCGTGTACCCGGCGACGCGCGCGGCCCGGCTCGACCCGATCACCGCATTGCGGGCCGAGACATGACCGGGGGAAGCCTCTTCGAAGGCGTCGGGATCGCCCTCGCGTCGCTTCGCGCCAGCAAGGCGCGTGCGGCGCTCACGATTCTCGGCGTCGCCATCGGCGTGATGGTCGTGATGCTGATGGCCGCGATGATCAGCGGGATCAACAAGAGCGTCGCCGGTGTGTTCGAGTCGATCGCGCCGCGGACGTTCCTGGTGTGGCGCTTCTTCCAGGCGGGGATCAACGTGTCGGACGGCTCGGACGAATCCAGCCCGTGGCGCCGCAACCCCGCGATCAAAGACCTCGAGGCCGACCGGATCCGGCTGCTGCCGTCGGTCCGTTATGTGACCCGCCGCGAGGAAAGCTCCGTGACGGTGGAGTTCGGGTCCCTGCGGCTTGAATCGGTGAACATCTCCGGCTTGTCGGCGGAATGGGTGGAGGTGAACGGGGGCGACGTGTATCCCGGCCGCACGTTCACGCGGCTCGAGGACCTCTCCAACAGCGCCGTCGCCGTGATCAATCGGAAGCTCGAGGATCAGCTGTTTCGCGGGCGCGATCCGATCGGCCAGACGATCCACATCGCCGGCGCGCCGTTCACCGTCATCGGCGTGTACGCACAGCCACCGAGCCTGTTCAGCGGTGCGGCGCCGCCGTTCGTGGGCATTCCGCACGGCGCGTTCGTCAAGCACGTGCCGTACTTCAAAGGCTGGATGCGGCTCGCCGTCGCGCCGGCGCCCGGATACAGCCAACAGGAGTCGATGGACGAGGTCGTCGCGACGCTGCGCTCGATCCGCGGGCTCAAGCCGGGCGACGAAAACAATTTCTCGATCGTGACCCAGGACAAGCTGCTCGACTCGTGGAACAAGGTGACGGGGATGTTCTTCCTCGTGATGCTGGTGCTGTCGTCAATCGGCTTGATGGTGGGCGGCGTGGGGGTGATCGCCATCATGATGATCTCGGTGACCGAGCGAACGCGAGAGATCGGCGTCCGTAAGGCGCTGGGAGCGACGCGCCGCGCCATCCTGTGGCAGTTCCTGGTCGAAGCGTCGACCCTCACGCTCGTAGGCGGCGCGGTCGGGATGCTGTGCGGCGGCGCGCTCGCATTCCTGATCTCGCGTGTCACACCCATCCCGGCCAACGTGCCGCTCTGGTCAATCGTCGCGGCGCTCCTCGCGTCGGCGCTGACCGGCATCGGCTTCGGTTTGTATCCCGCCAGTCGGGCCGCGAGACTGGATCCCGTCGAGGCGCTCCGATACGAGTAGTTTGTAGACCGTGCCGCTCTTCGAAGCCGTTGTTCTCGCCGTCGAGACGATCTGGAGCCATAAGCTCCGTTCGTTTTTCACGCTGCTCGGCATCATCGTCTCGGTCGCATTTCTCGTCGCCGTCGTCGCCGTGATTCAGGGCATGAACGCCTATGTCCGCGAGCGGTTGGCCGGGGCGATCGTCGGCGTCAACGCGTTTCAGATCCGTCGCGATCCGATCCAGGTGGGGTTCATCGACGATGAGGCGTGGAAGCAGATCCAGCGCCGGCCAATCATCGCGCCGGAGGACGTCGGCTTCATCGCGCGCGCGGTCCCCGATGCGGAAGCGATCGCGCTGCAATCAGGGTGGCCCACGCCGATGGCGGACGTGCAATGGCGCAACCGCACCACGGGTGACGTCTTTATCTTCGGCGTGACCGCCCCCTATGTGGTCGTCCAGGATTACACATTCGCCGCCGGCGAGGCGCTCACCGACGTCGACGTGCAGCAGCGGCGCTACGTCGCGGTCCTCGGCTACGACGTCGCCGACAAACTGTTCGGGAATGTCGAGGCGGCGATTGGCCGGAGCATCCGGGTCCGTGGCATGCAGCTGGTCGTGAAAGGTGTGATCGCCAAGAAGGGCACGGTCCTGGGGCAATCGTGGGATGGGTTCGTGATGCTGCCCCTGACCACGTTCGAATCGATGTACGGCCGCCGCCAAACGATGGTGATCGGGGTGAAGATGCCCACCGCCGAGGGCGTCGCGCCGGCGATGGTGCGAGTCGAGGAAGCGATGCGCATCGCGCACCGGCTCCGTCCCGGAACGGACAACGACTTCACGATCGACACCGGGGAAGGACTGATTGCGTTCTGGGCCAAGCTCACGCGCGTCATTTTCACCGTCGTCCCGGCCGTCGTGGTCATTGGAATCGTCGTCGGCGGCATCGTCATCATGAACATCATGCTCATGAGCGTCACCGAGCGCACGCGGGAGATCGGGATTCGCAAGGCGCTCGGGGCCGCGCGCCGCGACATCCGGCGCCAGTTCTTCGCCGAGGCGCTGACGCTGTCGGTGCTCGGCGGGATCGCCGGGCTCGCCGTAGGCGCTGGGCTCGCCGGTCTGGTGCAGGCGCTGTCGCCCCTGCCAGCGCGCGTCACCGCATGGTCGATCGGTCTGGCGCTGCTGCTCGGCATCGTGGTGGGTGTGGCGTTCGGCGTGTATCCGGCGCACCGCGCGTCGGGGCTGGACCCGATCGAAGCCCTCCGCCAAGAGTAGATGAAACTCCACTCCCTCCGCGAGGGTTGGCGCATTGCGCTCGATCAGCTGCGCGCCAACAAGCTGCGCTCGGCGCTCACGGTGCTCGGCGTCGTCATCGGCATCGCGACGGTCATGGCGATGGCCTCCATCGTCGCCGGCTTCCGCGAACAGATCGTCAATACGCTCGAGGTCGTCGGGCCGACGACCTTCCGCGTGCTCCGCTATTTCTCCGCGACCGGCGTGAACCCCGACGCGGTGCCGCGCGAGGTGCGCATTCGACCCAAACTGCTCCCGCAGGACGCCGAGGCGATCGCGCGCCTGCCCGAAATCCACTACGCCGCGATCTGGACCCAGGTCTTTCAGCGGTTCGAGTACGGCGGAAATCACACGCGCATTCTCGGGGTGTTCGGTGCCGACGACCGCTTTATGGAAATCCTCGGCGGCGGCGTCTCGTCCGGCCGCTCGTTCACCGCGGCCGAGCTGCGCGGTGGTCAGCCGATCGCGATTGTCGAGCAGCGGACCATCGACCGGCTATTCGGCGCCGTCAATCCGCTCGGCCGCGTTATCCGGATCGGCGGGCATCCGTTCAAGGTCATCGGGGTCTGGCAACGACCCACGAATATCTTCGAGGTGCCGGGGGCGCCCGAGATCGCCGCGGTGGTGCCATTCGAGTCGGCGCGGCGGAGCTTCATCATCGACGAGTGGAACAGCCTGATTATTCTCGTGAAGCCGAAGCCGGAGGTCAGCGTCAGCCGCGCGATGGATGCCGCCACGGTCACCTTGCGCCGGCTGCGTGGGCTCCGCGTCGGCGACGCCAGTACGTTCGATTTGCTCACCTCCGATCAGGTCCTGAGTATCTTCGACAGCCTGACGTTTGCGTTCTTCTTCGTGATGCTCGTGCTCTCCAGCATCGCGCTGATGGTGGGAGGCATCGGGGTGATGGCGATCATGATGGTGTCCGTGACGAGTCGAACCCGGGAGATCGGCCTGCGCAAAGCCCTCGGCGCCACGCGCCGCGCCATCCTGTGGCAATTCCTCGTCGAGGCGGCCACGCTGACGCTGCTCGGCGGCATCATCGGCATCGCGCTGGGCGTGGGTGTCGGCGAAGTGTTGAAGCGACTGCTCGCGTTCAGCACGACGATCCCCGTCGTGCCGGCGGCGATCGCCACCGTCGCGTCGATTCTCGTGGGCCTGGTGTTCGGAATCGCCCCCGCCGCGCGCGCGGCGAAACTCGACCCAGTGGAGGCGCTGCGGTATGAATGACGGGCGGGCGGTGGGACGGCCGGACGGTCAAACCGTTGACCTTTTAGCGATCGCGGCGCATCGCGACGACGTCGAACTTACCTGCGGCGGCACACTCGCGAAGGCCGCGAAGGCCGGTCATCGCGTAGGAATCCTGGATCTCACCCAGGGCGAAATGGGAACGCGCGGTGATGCCGCGACGCGGGCCGCGGAAGCCGAGCGGGCAGCGAAGACCTTGGGGGTGGGCATGCGACTCAATGCCGGCATGCGCGATGCGCATTTGGAAAACAATGAGGCGTCGAGAAAACAGATCGTGACATTCATTCGCCAGCTCAGACCGAGAGTCGTCATCCTGCCCTTCCCTGTCGGTCGACACCCCGATCACCGAATCGCCTCCGAGCTGGCGCGCGATGCATGCTATCTGGCCGGACTCGCCAAGTACGAGCCGGGAAAGGGGGGCGAGGCCCATCGGCCGTTCAAGGTGCTGTACGCGCTCGCCTATCGAGAGGACCCCGTGAAGCCGACGTTCGTCGTGGATATTTCGGGGGTGTTCGAAACGAAGATGGAGGCAGTCCGCTGCTATGCATCACAGTTCACCGGCGCGCAGGCCGCTGGAGAGATCCATCCTACCGGGCAGGATCTGTACGAGTTGATCCGGGTTCAAGCGGCGCACTACGGATCCCTGATCCGGCGCCGTTATGGCGAGCCGTTCTACACGAGCGAGACGCAGGAAGTCGATGACGTGCTGCAGCTTGGCGTCCAGTCCATGTAGTTGGTAGATTGCGCCTTCCATGACCAAGCGCATCACCTATCTCGACAACGCCGCGACGACTCCGGTGCGGCCGGAGGTGCTGGAGGCGATGCTTCCCTATCTCGGGAAGGAAGCCTTCGGCAACCCCTCCTCCGCGCATCGGTTCGGACGCGCGGCGCGCGCCGCGATCGAAGAGGCGAAGCGCGCGGTTGCCGCTGCCCTCGGCGCCGAGCCGAATCAGGTGGTGTTCACGTCCGGCGGCACGGAGGCCGACAACCTCGCGATCATCGGCGCAGCGCTCGCGGCCAAGGATCGCGGCGGTCCGTTCCGCGTCGCCGTCTCCGCTACCGAGCACAAGGCCGGGCTCGCCGCGGCGCATGCCGTGAAGCGTCTGGGCGGCGAGGAGGTCATCCTCCCGGTCACGGCCATTGGACAGCTCGAGAACGGCGCGCTCGACAAGGCCCTCGCGCGCGGCGTCGCAGTCGTGAGCGTGATGTGGGTGAACAACGAGGTTGGGACGGTCCAGCCCGTCGCCGATCTGGCCACGCGATGTTGCGACGCGGGCGTCCTGTTTCATTCGGACGCCGTCCAGGCATTCGGCAAGGTTCCGGTATCGTTCCACGACTCGGGCTGCACACTCCTCACCATCTCCGGCCACAAGATCGGCGCTTCCAAAGGCATCGGTGCACTGATCGTGCGCGACCGCAAGGCCGTCGAGGCGATCATCCACGGCGGCGGCCAGCAATTCGGGATTCGGCCCGGGACCGAGAATGTGCCCGGCATCGTTGGGTTGGGAGCGGCGCCTGGTTGCCATCGTTCCGGATGCCGTGATCAACGGCTGGCAGGGGAAGCGCGCACCGCACATTTCGAACGTGTCGATTCCCGGAACCGACAGCGAAGCGCTGCTGATGCACCTCGACCTCGCCGGGATCGCCTGCTCGTCCGGCTCCGCGTGCAGCACCGGGACCGTCGAGCCGTCGCATGTGCTCACGGCGATGGGGGTGCCGCGCGAGCTGGGCGTCGCCGCGCTGCGCTTCTCGTTTGGGAAGGACAGTTCCGCCGAGGACGTCGAAGCGGTCGCCGCCGCACTGCCGCGCATCGTCGAAAAGGTTCGCTCGCTTTCGACGGTACTGCACCGATGAGAGTCCTGGTCGCAATGTCCGGCGGCGTCGACTCCTCGGTCGCCGCGGCGCTGCTCGTCGAGCAAGGTCACGAGGTCATCGGTGCGACGATGAAGCTGTTCTGTTACGGCGACAGTGTCCCCGACCGTCCCTGCTGCTCCCTCGACTCGATCACCGACGCCAAGCTCGTCGCGCACAAGCTCGGCATTCCGCACTACGTCCTCAATCTCGAGGACCGGTTCGGGCACGACGTGATCGACAATTTCGTGGCCGAGTACGCGCGAGGGCGGACGCCGATTCCGTGCGTGCGGTGTAACTCGTTCACCAAGTTCCGCGACTTCCTCTATCATGCGGACGCGCTCGACTGCGACGCGATTGCCACCGGGCACTACGCGATCGCCGCCGGCGGCGCGCTGTTCCGCGGCCGCGACCGCCAGAAGGATCAGTCGTACTTCCTGTGGGGAATCGATCGCGCCGTGGTGCGCCGCATGCGCACGCCCGTCGGCGATCTCACCAAGGAGCAGACGCGGACCGTGGCGCGGCGGCTGGGGTTGGTGACGGCGGACAAGCAGGAGTCCGTCGAGATCTGTTTCGTCCCGGACGACAATTACGTGGCGGTGCTCGAGCAACATCTTCCCGCCGATGCACCGGCGCTGGTGCCCGGCCCGCTCGTCACCACGAGCGGCGAAGTGATCGGCGAACACGACGGCTTCGCGCGCTACACCATCGGCCAGCGCCGCGGGCTCCCCGGCTCGAAGAGGTCAACTGGCTCGCCGATCCGCTCTCGCCAGGTGACGCTGTGTGGGTGCAATGCCGCTATCGCGCGCGTGCCGTCCCCGGCACGATTGCTGCGCAGGCGGACGGCCGCATCGCGCTCCGGCTCGCAGAGCCGGTACGGGCGATCGCGCCTGGACAGTCCGGCGTGCTGTACGACGCCAGCGATCGCCTACTGGGTGGCGGCGTAATCCGCTAGCCTGCCCTGGCGTGCCGGCTGTCACAGCGCCTCCGGTCGCCGCGCGTGCAGAATTCAGTTTCGTCCCCACAATTCCTCTCGGGAGGTTGTATGCGGTTGCTCCTTCGTGCCGGAGTCGTGGTCGGCTTAGCGGCGATGGTCGCGTGCGGCAAAGACGCGCCGTCCCCGGTCGACTTCAACGATCCGGCTGCGGTGTCGGCGAATCTCTCATCGGTCGACTCCGCGTTCGATAGCGACGTCTTCCGCAGCTTCTCGACGGCTTCGGTGATGCTCGACGTTGCCACTGCTCCGGCCTTCCGCCCGACGGCCACGCTGATCGAGACGCTCCGGCCCAAGCTGGTGCAGAGCGGCGCCCGGATCTTCCTCCCCGCCATGCGGCAGGCGCAGAAGCTCCAGGCCATGGTGCCGAACCTCAGCGTGTCAGCCGCGCAGGGCCGCATCATCCCCGACACGATGTACGGTCGGGTCTTCGAGTGGGATACCGCACTCAACCAGTATCGCTATCAGGGCACGACGGTCGCGAATCTCACAGGCGTGCGATTCGTCCTGTATGCGACCGGACTGGATGGACAGGTCGTCGAGCCCGTGAGCGCGATCGGCACGCTCGACATCATCGATCAGAGCACGCCGACCAAGCTCCAAGCGCAGGTGCTCGTCAAAGGCCCGGGCGGGACGACGACGTATGTCGACTACACGGCCTCGGTGACCACCTCCTTCACTTCCGCGAGCGCGAGCGTGTCCGGAACCATCACGAACGGGCTCAGCGGCGGCACCAACAAGACGCTCTCGTTCGACGAAACACTTTCGGTCAACGCGAGCGGCGCGAGCGTGCATGCGACCTTCTCGCTGAACAACCCGGCGATCACGTTGATGCTCAACGAGTCGGTCACGTTCAACGACCCCAACATCATCATCGGCGCCGACCTCCGGTTGATTCAAAACGGTGAGACGATCCGTGCCGTCGGCCACATCACGATCAACAATCTGAGCGGCGCGCTCACCGTCAGCGTCACGGTCTCTGTGGACGGCCATCCCGTGGCATCGATCAGCGGCGATCCGACCGATCCCGCGACGCATTGGGTCGATGCGGGTGGCGAGCCGCTGACCGTGGCGGACTTGCAAGCGCTCGCAGATCTCTTCGACGCGTTCGAGAACTTCGGGAATACGGTCTCGAACCTCTTCGCACCGGTCGGAACGTTCGCCGGCCTGTAAGCGCGCAGGAGCAAGACTGACTCCCCGTCCGGCTCTGGCCGGGCGGGGAGTTTTGCTTTATTACGTACGGACGGTCCGTCGACTCACCCGAGGCTCCTGAGGCTCCCGATGCCCACTCGCCGCCGCTTTCTCGGTTCGCTGTTCGCCGCCACCGCCACCCTGCCCGCGCTGAAGAGCGACGCGTTGGCGCGCATCCTCCCGGCCACGCGGTACGTCGATGGGCGGAGTCCGGAGGAGGTCGCCCAGGACGAGGATTTCTGGCGTGCGATCCAGGCGGCGTTCGACATCGACCGGGGGATGATCAACCTGAACAACGGTGGCGTCGCGCCGTCACCGCGCGTCGTGAACGCGGCGTTCCAGCGCTACCTCGCGGTCTCGAACCAGGCGCCCGCGATTACGATGTGGGCCTGGATCGAGCCGGAGATCGAGGCGGTGCGCCGCCGGCTCGCCGCGAACTTTGGCTGCGACCCCGAGGAGATGGCGATCACGCGCAATGCGAGCGAGGCGCTCGAGATCGTCCAGCTCGGCCTGCCGCTGCAGCGCGGCGACGAGGTCCTGACGACCACCCAGGACTATCCGCGCATGATCACCACCTGGAAGCAGCGCGAGCGGCGCGACGGGATCGTGCTGAAGCAGATCACCTTCCCGGTGCCGCCACCGTCGCAGGACGATCTGGCGCGCCGGATCGAAGCCGCGATCACACCGCGCACCAAAGTGATCCACGTCTGTCATATCACGAACCTCACCGGGCAGATCTTCCCGGTGAAGCAGATCTGCCAGCTGGGCCGCGCGCGCGGCATCGAAGTGATCGTGGATGGAGCGCACGCGTACGCGCATTTCCCGTTTACCCAGGGCGAGCTGGATTGCGACTACTACGGCACGAGCCTCCACAAGTGGCTGACCGCGCCGATCGGCACCGGGTTCCTGTACGTCCGGCGTGCGAAGATCGCAAAGATCTGGCCGATGATGGCGGCGCCGCCCGAGATGAACGAGAACATCCGCAAATTCGAGGAGATCGGCACGCACCCCGCGGCCAATCACAACGCGATCGTCGAGGCGCTCGATTTTCTCGACGGCATCGGGCCCGACCGCAAAGCGGCGCGGCTCCGCTTTCTGCGCGATCGCTGGGCCAAACGGCTCGAGCGCGTCCCCGGGGTGAAGATCCTGACGCCGTACGATCCCTCGCAGTCGTGCGGACTGGCGTCGTTCACGCCGGGTCAGCTCGACGTCGGCAAACTCGCCGGCTTCATGTTCGACCGGCACCGCATCATCGTCACGCCGATCGCACACCCTGAATTCAACTGCCTCCGCATCACGCCGAACGTCTACACGACGTTGGCGGAGGTCGACCGCTTTGCGGATGTGATGGAGGACGTCCTCCGCAAAGGCCTGCCGACGTCCTAGGGGAGCAAAGCCACGATCCGGAGCGGCCCGCCGCTGCCGCCTGTGATCTTCATCGGCAACGCGATGACGAACGCACCCGTCACCGGCAGCTCCTCCATGTGGGCCACGTTCTCGAACGCCGGGATGTTCGCCGCGAACAGGCGGCGATGCACGCCGTAATTCTTCGTTTGGCCGTAATCGATGCTCGGCGTATCGATCCCCACTGCGCTCACCCTGCGCCGCGCCAGCTCGCGCGCGGCATCGAGGCTCAGACCCGGGAAGTGCAGCTCGGGAACGGCCGTCGCACCGGTTTTCGTGGTGCCCAGCACCCGCTGGCGATCGGGCCACCGGCTGCCCCAGCCGGTCCGGATCAGGACGATCGACCCCTCAGCGATCGCGCCGTGCGCGCTCTCCCAGTTCCTGAGATCCGAGGGAAGCACGCGGTAATCCCGCGACGAGTCTGCCTGATGGCTCACGTCGATCACGACCGCGGCTCCCATCAGCTGGGAGAGGGGGATCTGATCGGTGCTATGCTTGCCCTGGCCAAAATGCACCGGCGCGTCGAGATGGGTGCCGCCGTGCTCGGCGGCCGCGAAGTTGTTGGCTGCATAGTACCAGCCGCCCGGCATGCGCTGCGCCGATACGACCGTCAGGTGAGACGATCTGCAAACGGCGCATGGTCTCTCCTGTGTGAGCAAGTTGAGTTGCAACTGTAGGGCAGATTGTTAACGTTGCGAGTCATGAAATCAATCCTCCTCGTGGCTCCCCTCTGTGCCGTGTTGGCATGCGGCTCGGACAAATCAGGCCAAACCGTGAACCGCGACACGCTGACGGAGCGCCAGAAGGACAGCATCCTCGCGAACTCGAAGATTCCCAACGCGCGCGCCGTGGGACGGGCGATGAATGCCGCCGATTCGATGAGCGCGCGCATCCGGAGTAGCGACACGGTCGCGAGGGATACCACGGAGTTCTAATGCGCGCCGTGATGTGCGGCGTGCTGTTCGTGGCCGCCGCGTGTGGACCTCCCAACCCCTGCTCCGGTCATCAGTTCGACCGCCAGCGCCGCTATTCCCTGCCCTACGCCGGCCACTGGGTGGTCGCACGCGGGGACACGCTGACGTTTCCCGCCGCACCCGGTATGAGCGATCGCTTCCGGATCCACGACATCCTGCTCGACACCACCACGGCGATCGTCGGCCGGGAGTGCCTGTTCCGCGGGCACATCGTCTTTCGCGCGCCGCGCGCCGACACCGTCTCCGCCACCTGGTTCGGGCAGCCGGAGCAAGCCATCGTCAGCGGCTGGCCCGCGGACCTCGGCCCGTTCGCGGGCGTGTCGCTGGCCTGGTCGGGCCGAGATTCCTTGGGAGGGGCGATCCTGCTCGATTCCAAGCTGGGCGTGCAAGCCAAGCCAGGCATGACGGCCCGTTTCGTCGCGGGACGCGCACAGCGGTTATCTTCCCAACCATGAGAGGCTTCCTTGTCAGGTTCCTGATCACGGCACTCGGGCTGTGGGTCGCCGACAAACTGCTGCCGGGGATCGCGTTCACAAGCACCGGCGCGCTGATCGTATCGGCGTTGGTGCTCGGCCTCGTCAACGCCGTGATTCGGCCGATTCTCTTCTTCGTCACGCTGCCGCTCACCGTGCTGACACTCGGCTTGTTCATTCTGATCGTGAACGGCATTTCATTGGCCATCGTCGCGTGGCTGGTCCCGGGATTCGTCGTCTCCGGGTTGGGCTCGGCGACGCTCGGCGCGATCATCGTCGGGCTGACGAGCTGGGCCGCGTCGCACTTCATCGGCGGCTCGGGACGAATCGAGCGCATGAAACGTGTGGAGGTAACGGGCCGCCGCATCGATGGCTAAGCGTTCGCCCGCCACGTTTCGCCTCCTTCGCGAGCGATGATCGACGTCGACACTCCAGCACTGCTGCTCGATCGCGACGTGATGGAGCGGAACCTGAAGTCCATGGCCGAGCGAGCCAGGCGTCTCGACATCTCCCTCCGTCCCCACATCAAGACGCACAAGTGTCTCGAGCTGGGCCGCCGCCAGCTGGCGCTGGGGGCACAGGGCGTCACGGTATCCACGCTGTTCGAAGCGGCGGCGTTCGCGCGCGGCGGCTTCACGGACCTGACGTGGGCATTCCCGCTCGATCCGTCCCACGTTGCGCAGGTGCAGCGCATCGCGCAGGACGGCGTGACGCTCCGCGTGATTCTCGACGATCTCGACACGGCGAAGGCGTTGGCCGGCAGCGGCCTGCATGTCTGGCTCAAGGTGGATTGCGGCTATCACCGGGCGGGGGTCGACCCGTCGTCCCGGTATGCCCTCGATGTCGCGCGGGAATTGGGGGCGGAGCGGGGCCTGACGTTTGACGGGGTTCTCAGTCATTCGGGTCACGCGTATCGCACCAAAAACAAGGATGAGGCAGCGCAGATCGCCGAGCAGGAACGGCAGGTGATGACCTGGTTTGCGGAACTGCTGCGGAAGGACGGGTTACCAATCCGCGCGGTCAGTGTCGGCTCGACACCCGCGATGGCGGCCGTAAAAGACTTGACGGGCGTCACAGAAGCTCGGCCCGGGAATTACATCTTCTATGACCGGACCATGGTTCTGATCGGATGTTGCGAATGGCGCGATGTCGCGGTCTCTGTGTTGGCGACAGTGGTCTCGCACCAGCCCGGGGCCTCCCACTTCGTCATCGATGCCGGCGCGCTGTCGCTGTCGAAGGATCTCGGACCGACCCACCTGGGGCTCGAGACCGCGTTCGGCGCGGTGAAGGATCATCCGGAGCTGACGGTGGCGTCCGTCTCGCAAGAGCATGGCGTGATCCGCGCCGCGGCGCCCGCGGCGATCGACGGGAAGTTCAAGGTCGGGCAGCAGGTCGAGATCATTCCCAATCACTCCTGTCTGACCGAGGCACACTTCGACGAATACGTGGTGATTGAGGGAGGTCGCGTTATGGATCGCTGGCACATCGAGCGTGGCCGATGAAACTCCAGCTCCGACATTTCTTCATCGCGCTGTTGCCGCTGATCTTTGGTCTGGCGGCGAGCTGGGGATTCGCCTTCCGACAGGACAAGTGCGGGCGTCTGGTCGGCCCAATCTTCGCACCCAAATGCCACTGGATACAGCTCGAATATCAGCTTGGCTTTCAGATGGGTGGGACGGCGTTAGGCTGTCTCATCGCCGCGGTGCTCGGCGCGTCGCTGGAACGACGCAGTCGGCGCGCGGCGGAACACGCGCACTTCAACCAGGGAGTGACCACATGAAAGCGGTACTCACGCCGGTGCTGGTGCTGGGCCTTGTGGGTTCTCTCGCGGCGCAGGATTCGACCGCTAAGCCCGCGGCGCCGCCGCCGGCCGCCCCGAGCACTGTGAATGTCGAAGCCGTTCTGGCACGGTCGGTCGTCGATCGCACGCCGCAAGACACGGGCTCCGCCTTTGCGGACAGTGTCGGCACAGTCGTGCTGTGGATGCGCGTGACCGGAGGCAATGGGCAGACGCTGCATAACGTCTGGTTCCACGGCGGCGATCAGGTGGGCGACGTCCCCCTGACGATCGGCGGATCCCCGTGGAGGACCTGGAGCCGCAAGACGATCCCGGCGGACGCAAAGGGAGCATGGCACGTCGAGATCCGCGACCAGGCCGGCACCGTA
>WNGJ01005413.1_pt1 | contig 13401 bp, 10 predicted proteins | sample 5400611 | NCBI WGS metagenome assembly WNGJ01 (sample SAMN13153375, study PRJNA577476) | soil metagenome | isolation source: 40 cm soil or saprolite under Garry oak tree replicate 1 | place: USA:California | collected 2016-06-15 | reverse complement strand
AGAGAAAGGTATTGGAACCGATGGAGAACCCACGCAAACAGTACACCCCAGAGTTTAAGCTCAAAGTGGTGCTAGAAAGCTTGCAACGCGAGACGACGTTAGAAGAAGTCCGCAAGAAGTTTGGCGTGAGCAACTCGATGATTCACCGCTGGCGACAGGAGTTTGGAGCCAAGGCGGCTGACATCTTCGTGGACAAGCGCAATCCGCGGCAAAAAGCGCAAGCGGCGGGCTACGCGCCAGGCGAGTCCCCCGATGACCTCAAGAAACTCATCGGTGAGCTGACGGTGCAGAATGAAATTCTAAAAAAAGTACAGGGGTTGTTGGGACGCTAAAGGCTGCCCAGAAGGTGGAACTGGCCCATCAGGTGATGGCCCCCAACGGCCCCTATAGCAAGAGTCAGGTGGTGCGCGCGCTCGAGTTTGCGCGTGGCAGTTTGTATCTGGTGTCCAAGCGAGCGCTCAAAGATAAGCAAGTGGCGGTAGCCATCGCGCAGTGGCACGAGTTGGATGATACCCTGGGCCATCGCAAGCTGGCCGTGCTGCTGGGCATGGGCCACAACCGCATCAATCGCATCATGCACAAATATGGCATCACCGCTCGACGCAAGCGCAAGAAGTATGTCTATCCCGGCAAAGCGAGCGACGTGGCTCCCAATCTGGTCAAAGACCTGGAGCAGCAGAGTCCGATGGAGATCGTCTTCTCCGACATCTTTGAAGTGCAGCTGGCTGACAGAACACAGGTGCGGGGCTGCTTTGCGCTCTGGAAGCGCACGCGGCATATCCTGGCGCTGGCCTTTGATTACCGCATGCAAGCCGACCTAGTGGTCAAGACGATCCAGATGGTTCCCTTCCAGGTCCCTGGAGCGATCTTTCACTCGGATCAGGGCAAACAGTATGGGGCCGAGCAAACCAGAACCCTCTTGCTAGAGAAGGGCTTCCAACGCTCGATGAGTCGGGCCGGCACGCCGACTGACAATGGCTATGCCGAACGCTTTGTCGGGCTCTTTAAGCTCGCGGTCGCCGAGCGTCAGCCGTATCGAACGTTGGGCGAGTTCTTGCGAGCTGCCCAACAATGGGTGAACTTTTACAACACGACTCGTCCCCATGAGAGTCTGGGCTATCGCTCACCTGAGCAATATGCTCACGAACAGCAACTTGGCAGTGTCCCTTCTCTCACCCTGTTTTAGTGTCTAGTAAATCAGGTACTTGACAGTTGGTAACTTTCCTACTCTCCCCTGCAATCGCGAAATTGCAAGGGATCGGTAGAAAAACTACCCCCACTTCGCCTTTTCGTATTCCGGTAAATTCATAACTATTTTTAAGGCTAAGTGGTGCGCTACCTCTTCAAAAAATTGGTAGAGTTTTGTTTCGGGGACATCTCCCTCGCTGCACTGGTAGTTCCAGCATTGCAGCGACTTGAGCACCTGCACGAGGGAATAATATATTTCCGGTTTGTACGTAAAGTTCAGCGGTCTGAACTTCTCCGCTTCACCATTCCCGTATCGCGCATTGACCCCGTCGCAATTCAACTGAAACATGGCCTGTGCCAGCATTTCATCCCATTGGTCGCTGGTCAGATCAACGCCGTATTCCCGTGCCAGAAAGGATAGCGTGAAACAGCTGGTGGCAACTTCGCGCTTGAGCCATGTCACAACTCTGTTGATGGTTGTATCTTCAACCATGAAAGCACTCATATCCATTTGTTCACCTCCCTTCTCAGGTCAAGTTGACCTGCTCCTGCGAGGATGTAGAATATCCTCACCAGTCGGCAGACCAGCTATTTTCTGGTGTGGTTGCCTTTGACCATGGTGCTCAGGACTTGCCACCGGGCATCCTTGACGATCTCAGGCGCTAGCTCGCCCTGCTTCCACAGGTCGTGATAGGCTTTGATCGCCTCATCGCGGTCTTGTGCGTCTATCTCAACCGTCGGGTAGATATCGGTCACTGAGAATGTGACTTTGTATTTCATGCGGTCTCACCTCACTTTCCCAGCCAGAGGCCATAATAGCTTGGCTGTTTTTGCAGAGAGTATCAGTCTCTGCAATTGACAGACGAGCTAAGAGGCTGCATCCTCCTCTTTTGCACAGAGCAGGCAAAGAAACCGTTGTTTCCCATCTTCTTGGATACGGATCGTCATGAATTTCGGTCTGCCGAAGTCTTCTCCGCATCTTTCGCAAATCCATATTTCTATTACCCCAATATAGATATTGTTCGAGAAAGAAAAGTTTGGTTTACCTCCATTCCGGTCAAGCTCTTCATCAAAAAGACGTTTGCCTTCTTTCTGTGCTTCAAATTCGTACTCTGCGTCAACGGTAAAGTCACGCAATACAGCACATACCCACATTCCGCAGTTTCAGCCAGACGGATTATAGATTTGTTCATAGAGCGGCCCCAAGAGAGCTAAGATCAGCCGATGCAGAGGCCGAAGACGCAACACGATGGTGAGCGAGGCAGCATCAGTCTGCACATGGAGCAACTCAATGCCTTCAAAGCACTGAAAGACCCAGCGCATGGTGGGACGTGCCGTGGGCTTGTGGACTTGATCGGGAATGGTCTGCTGGGTCTCAGCTAAACGGGCCCGCAGCCGCACTTCGGCTAAACGATAGACCAGCAGGCAGAGCACCATGATGAAACTGAGCGCCATGATGCGCTCGGGCTTCTTGACAAAGACGGAGGACGCCAGAAAGAGGGGGTCTTTGAGAAAGCGAAAGCCGCGCTCAGCGCCCCCTTGCCCTTTGTAGGTCGCAATCAGTTCCTGATCGGCGAGCACGGTTGGCTCAAGAACATTGGTGCCCACGATCCAACAGGCGTTGCGGAAGGCTTGCTGTGCAACCTGCTCCTGGTTGACACTGACGGTTGCCACCATCTGCCACTGCTGGCTCGCCGGGCTGGCATCCTTGCGTGGACGTCCCTTGCTGGCATACTGCGGATGCGCTACCAGTTCACGGTGGATGTCGAGCCAAGCGGGAGCCTCTTTTAATTCCCGCTCTGCCGTGGCTCGGGCATCGGCTTCGCAGGCAAAGCGCTGGTTCCCCAGATGCCAGCACTTCTGCTCCCAGACGGTCTGCGCTTTGCTCACCTGGTGTTGCATGGTGTGCTGGGTACGCTGGAGAGACGCCTGGGTATACACGACCACCCATCGTTCGCGGCCTTGCGGCAGGTCCAGTTCCCGGCTGAACCAGTGGACTGTGCCATCTTCTGACTGCTGCCAGCTCTCGCTGCCTTCCTGGATGAGTGTTTTGGCCTCGGTTGAGGTCCCCGAGACGCGACTCACCCACTTCACGCCCGCCTGGTTCAACTGCTTCATATTCGACTCACTGTAGACCCCATTGTCGGCCACATACACACCAGCCTCTTCCCCAGCTTCCTGCAAGTGTCTCTGAATGGTCTTGATGGCCGCAAGCAAGTTCACTTTGTCACTGCTATTGCCATCTAGGGGTTGCATGAACAGCGGCACATCGCCATCATGCGTGATTGCCAGTGCCAGCATCCACTGTTTGAGATCAGCGCGATGGTCGCGCGAATAGCCATAGGTGATGGCGATGACCGCCGCATCTTCCCCCTCCTGCGCTCCAGCGTACGCGCCACTCAGCGAGAAGGAGGTTGTATCCACATGCACCTGTTCGGCTTTGATGCCAAAGATCTGCCGGGCGCGCGTGGCGACCCCAGCAAACAGCTTCGTCAGATCGTGGGCGTACAGCCAGTCGAGCGTGCGCCCTAGGCAGTCATCATTGAGCATCTCAGCACTGATTCCTGGCCCCAGCAAGTGTTCGACTGGTTTGTTGGTAAAAAACTGCGGCACCAAGTACAACTGCCGATTGCTAAATCCCAACCCATTGAGAATCATTGCCACCGTTGCTGTTCCCACACTCACCTGTTGGCGATTTCCCGGCTCTTGAGCATCCAGCCACGCCGCCAGCCCGATTTCTTGGCATACTCCTGCCACGATCCCCAGGTGATCTAGCCGTTCATTGACGTATTGTTCTGCTCCCTCCATCGTGAGTCCCCCCTTCTTGATGGACTCTACCCTACCAATTTCCCCTAAATCTGTCAATCAAACTGCGGAATGTGGGCACATACATTCACTTTGTATCTTCTCTTCATCCATCATCCACCTCCAATCTCAGGGGTAGCTCCCCTGCTCCTGGCGAGAACTCTTTTCTCACCAGTTGGCAGAGATGCTATAATTCGTTTCCGTTCTCATCAAACGTTCCTAAGAAGTCAAAAACCTCTTTCCCTTGTATCTTGCAGTGGTGGCAGACGACGCGCTTTGTGATACCATATCCTTCTCGCTCGTAGTCCTCGCCTTCGATGGACTCAAACTCGTGATCGCATATTTCTTCCATACATCTCACCTCCTCTCCCAGGCAAGCGCCAGCGCCGGAATTGCCAGCGGGGGTGCTCTGCCTGCGTAAAGCTCCCTGCATATGAAGCAAATAATGAGCAGTTAGATCAGGTGCAATTCCGGCGCGACGGTGGTTATTACCTCGCGCTTGCCTCTTGACAATCCGGTGCGGGGTTTGGTACAACTTGCCTGCTCCTCTCCACAAGCGTGAACTTGTGAAGAGTCGGTAGACAAGCTACTTTCGTTTGCCCCAGAGCTGGTTCGTGAAGCCTGACTTCCAACCGGGTTTTTGCCCGTCTTTGTCGCCTTCTTTTGCCCACTGACTGACAAAGTAGTCTTTGGCAACGCCCTTTTCTTCTGCGTCCCGCATGATGTCCTGGGCGTCCCATTCGTTCTTTGCCTGCGGGAAGTAGTATTTACGGATGAGAAAATATCCCATTACGCTCACCGTCCTTTCCAGGGGTAGCTCCCCTGCTCCCGCTCACGAGCGTAAACTCGTGAACGGTTGGCAGAGAAACTAGTACGGTATATCCTCCGGCTTGATCGGATACTTGTCGTCGTCACACTGCTGGCACAGTTGTTCACCGTCCCGCTTGACGATATCCAACTCTGGATATGTCCGGTCGCACACCTTGCAGCGCTCTGTTCGCTGCTCAAGGTACTCCACGGTGTAGTCTTTCCCTTCTCGCAAGAGCCTGGGTTCAGGTTTGTGCGTTTCATCAATCACCTGTTTGACGACACCGCGATGGACTGCGATGTACAGCATTGGTTCATCACCTCCTCTCTTGTAGGCTAAGGCAGTCCTCAGCCTCGGGATACCCACCGCATGCAAGAATTTGCGCGTCAAGGCCGCGCCGGGAGAGACGATGGGAGAAAGAGTGAAGTTAGAATTCTGAAGATGCTGGTAGAAACGAAAGACAGCGCGTGCATTTTAGCCTTGACGCATAGCAAATTTTGCATGCTATACTGGACTAGGCTGAGGACTGCCTCTTTCTGGAGCATACCCAAAGCGCCAATTCCTCTGTTATTTTTTTAAAATACCAATAAGGCGCTGTTTCCTTGATTAGTTACTCTGTGGTTCGTTCTCTTATGCCGCAGCATGAAAATAGCATCCGCTCAGCCCTGTGTACCGATAACGACCCTTCCTTGATTGGCAGGGCTGAGAGGATACCTTGTAACTGTGGCCTGGTGGTTTGCCAGTCTCGTATGTGCCGCAGCACTCAAACAGCATGCACAAAGCAAAGGAGGGTCTAAGGGGGGAATTTGCTTTGTGCATTCACTCTCTGGGCGTGGGGCCCCGCCTGCCTATACGATCTGCACGCACTCACACAACCAGACAGAACAGAGAAGAAGGAAAAGAGGTGGTAAAGACGAAGCAGGTGGGGAGTCGGGAGCAAAAATGCCTGCATTGTTGCATTTTTAGCACGTGGCGTGCATACGACACGCGCGGCTCCCGACTCCCCACCTGCAAGGCCCCACGCCCGCTTCCCGCCTGTCGCTTTCGCCTCCTTCTCCCCTTTTACAATCCTGCGAAAGCGAACACATGTGCCGGGTGCGTAGCGAACAAAGGTTCAGGATGATCTTCAGGATGGTGCGGAAGGAGGAGTTTCTTGAGTTGTTGAAAGCGGCTGTTGAGGAGAAGTATTTTTTTGAGCACGAGAGAGTGGTGGCTGGACTTTCTGCTTTTTCTCTAAATTAATCAATTGTGTATAGTCTGCCATGTTATTTTTCTAAATCTAAATCGTTTGCCGCGTTTTTGACATGCTCAAGAGATGCGTGTGTATTCTGCTGTAAGTATATATGCCTGAGTATTTCATCTGAGAGCTTAATAGCATCTCTGGGCAAGCCTTTAGAAAAGGCGAAAATTTCAGCCGTTGCCTCTTGAGTAAAAGGAAGCTCAGACTTGTTGCCGGATGCGATACTCCATCGAAATTTGAGCATATCTTCAAGATCAGTAGGGGACATGGGATTAATCGCAATAGGGATCATGCGGGAAGCCAGTTCTTTATAGCGTTTCACTTTGTCAGAAAGTTCTTCCTGTCCGGTTAACACAACCTGTAACAGTTTCACATCGGAAGTTTCATAGTTCAGTAGATAATGGATGAGCTTTAAAATATCACGGGTCATGTTTTGCGCTTCATCAACAAACAGAGTAGGGACTTTGCCAAGTGTATATTGGTCAACCAAGAATGCTTCAAATTTTTTTAATGATCGTTCATACGCTCGGTCTGTCGGGACTGCAAAGGCATCCATAACAGCTCGCAAAAAGGAATTCGACGTTTTAATGTTTGGCGTAATCAATAACCGGAGGGTGTATGTTTCATCTTCGCTTAATCCCTCATACAGCCGTCTGAGAATGCTGGTTTTACCAGAACCGATAGAACCATACATATACATAGGTGCGGTGCGGTGTTTGGTCATGTACTCAACCTTTGCTGTTGCCTGTTTTACCTGGTCATTGAGAAATAAGAAGCGGGGACTAGGGGAGAGTCTGAAGGGTTCCTCATTGAGGCGAAAATATTCAAGTATGTCCATATGTATATAAGTATTCGCATACTTTACTGAAGTTGTCAAGTAGTAGAGTGTACTTGGAGCAATTAGGGTACTTTATAACATCTTCTCAAGAGACATTTTACAGAAACCTCTTCTGTATCAGAGCGTCGCTGTGCAGCAGAGGGTAAAGCTATAACTTCAGCGAGGAAGAGGCCACATGAACGATTGTAGCGGGTCAGGAAGGCATGTGAATAGGTGTTCTATATTTCAATCGGGGAGCTGTAAAGAAGAACACAGGGGGGTGATCGGCGGGTGAGGGGACAGTGTACATGCGACACGAAGTCGGAAAGGAACAGAAAAGAGACACGTTTTCTCCCGCACTCCTTGTGCTTCGCAGGCAGGGGAGAGGTGAGAGCGTTGGAGCAGTGGGAGATTGCAGATGCAGCTCTTCCCGTAGTTTTGGAACAAAAAGTGCCGATCTTATCAGACAGTATCACGTTTTACCACGCAGAAACCCCGAGCGTCCGAAATTTCTCCATTACTACTGGAAAGTCTCTACGCGGTTTTTGTCCGAGAGTAGATCACTGTCTCTCTGGCGGCAGGGCGTTCACTGTCCGTGGTGGTATCCTCCTCCTGCGCCGCCTCGTTCACCACTTGGCGCTCGCTCTTATCCAAATCAAGAGAGCGGTTCATTTCCTGCTGCTGCACAAAAAGCTCGCGCAGCCGTTCTTCATGCTCAAAGGGCCGGTGAAGCTGCTCCCGGTAATCCGCGAGCGCCTTTTCCTTGCGTTCAGCTTCGGATCGTTCTTCTTCGGCAAATCGGTCAAGGCTTCGGAGCGTATGTTCAATGCTGGCTATCGTGCCGAATGCGTTCTCGGTGTTCAGGTTCGTTTCGTAGGTATGTGTGCCACGCAGATACAGCCACGGTGTTCCATCACTACTCAGGCTGCTCACCAGTGCAAGGCCTTTGTAGGAGCCGAGCTGCTGTACTTCCCGACTGTCTTCCCATACCGACGCCATAATGACCTTAATTAAAGCTTTTCCGGCTTCTTCCCGGCCATGCTTGCCCGAATACTCGCGGCCATTGACGGTCATGGTAAATGCGTCTGTTTCGTGTCCATTGCGGGTTGCTATGTCTGTTACGAGTCCTGCATAATAGTCCCTGGAGCGTTCAATCTGTCCGGGCAACTCCCGAACCTGCTTGCCGATTTCATACTGCTGGTTCAGGTGGGCGGCGCGGAGCATGTCAAGCCTGCGGACTTCGGTATCGATCCTGACCTTTTCCATCACCGCAGGGTTGCCCGAGGCAATCGCCTTGATTTCGGCAAAGCTGAGTGCGCCACGTTCCAGGTCTTCGGCCTCGCGTACCGATGTCTCACCGGTCATCACCTGTTGGATGAACCGCTGTTTTGTCTCTAAGGTCTGCCACATGTAGGCATCAAATGACCCCTCGGTGACGTAGCGGTAAATTTCCACTTCCTCGTTTTCATTGCCTTGCCGCTCAATACGACCCTGGCGCTGTTCCACATCGCGCGGTCGCCACGGCGCGTCAAGATCATGCGCTGCTTTTAAGAGCCGTTGTACATTGGTTCCTGCTCCCATTTTTTCGGTTGAACCAAGCAGTATCCGGACACGACCGGCATTGACAGCGTCAAAGAGCGTTTTTTTCTTGGCATCGGTGTCTGCGTCATGGATATAGGCGATCTCTTTTTCCGGGACGCCGCGCTCAATCAGCCTGGCTTTGATCTCGTCATAGACATTGAACCGGTCAGGAGCTGGCGTGGAAATATCGCAGAACGCTATTTGCGTTAACCGGTTCCCGGCTGCGGTTTGCTGCCAGATACGGGAGATATTCTTCACCGCTTCGCTGACCTTTGTCTCGTGGCTTACTTCTTCATCCGGACTGACAAGACGCATGTCCAGAGCTGCTTTCCTGCCGTCGGTCGTGATTTTGAGCATATTATCCACGCGCGGGTCAACACCACCGCTTCTGATCCGTTGTGCCCGATCCACCAGGCCGGACACATATGCCTTCAACTGCGGTGAGGCTGGTGCGACAACGACCTCCGGCTTGCCCCCTGCGACTCTCGGACGCGGCAGGTGCAGCATGTCTGCTGTCTGGATGTCGGCGAACGTGCGGAACTGCGAAAGGAGTTCCGGCAGGTTGACAAACTTGGCGAACCTGGTGTGCATGCGGTAGCCTGATCCGTCCGGCGCAAGCTCAAGGCTCGTGACCGCCTCCCCGAAGTTGGCCGCCCATGCGTCAAAATGCGCGACGCCTGCTGCTTCTAAGCGTTCCGGCGCAAGGTAGCGCTGCAGCGTATACAGCTCAGCCATCGTGTTACTGATCGGGGTGCCGGTGGCAAAGACAATGCCGCCACCGCGCTCGCTCACGTAGCGGGTCTTCAAATACATATCTAAGGCCCGGTTGCTGCCGGTGTTGGGCAGTCCTGCAATGCGCTGCATCTTGGTGGTGAATTCGAGATTTTTGAACAGGTCGGCTTCATCGACAAAAATCCGGTCGATGCCAAGCTGTTCAAAGGTCACGCCGTCGTCCTTACGCTCGCGATTGGCGCGGTCTTTGATTTTTGCAACGAGGCGCTTCTTCGCTTTCTCCAGTTGCTTGACAATCGAGCGTGTATCACCCTTTTCTGCTTGTGTTTCCCTGATGGCTTCTTCCAGGCTGTCCATTTCCTTTTTGACAAAGCGGTGAAAGGTGTCGTCCGATACCGGCAAGGACTCAAAGGATTTGTGGGAAATAATCACCGCGTCGTACCTTCCGGTCGCGATCCTGGCCATTGCCTTCTCTCTGTTGCCTGTTGTAAAAAAGTCCTTCCCGGCAATAAAGAGATTAGCCTGCGGGTATAGGCTAAGAAACGCCGCTCCCCATTGCTCGACCAGGTGGTTCGGTACGGTAATCATTGACTTTTTTGCCAGGCCCAGGCGCTGTAACTCCATGCACGCGGCGGTCATTTCAGCAGTCTTTCCCGCGCCGACGCAATGCCCGATGAGCGTGTTCTTCTTCTGCAACATCCGCCAGACCGCGTTTTTCTGATGGGCATCAAGATCGTTATTGCGAAGGCCTGTCCGGTTCATTCCCGGGAACGTCAGGTGTGACCCGTCATAGGTACGCAGGCGAATGTTGTTAAAGGTGTCGTTATACAGCCGTGCCAGCCGTTCTGTGCGTTCCGGGTCTTCCCATATCCACTGAGCAAAACGGTCTTTGAGTTTCTGCTGTGCCTCTCTTGCGGCGATGGTTTCTGTCTGGTTGATGACACGCGTATCGTCTTCGAGGGTATCATAAATCGTCGGTACCCGCATATTGAGCGCATCCTCGATCAGAGCGGATGCTGACATGCGCTTGGTGCCGTGTTTCGTCGTATTGCTGACTGCATGAGCAGCAGTCACGTCAAGCATGACTGACCATGCTGCTATTTCGCCTGCATGACCCACAGCAACGTTGCCTGCCGGTACCTGCAACAGGTCGGTAATGAAATCCGCAATATCGCGCCGTGGTATCCAGGGTGCGCCGAGTCGTGCATTGATGTCACCGGGCAAGATGTCGGCGGGCTGCACAGCTATCAACGCTTCCACGTTGCGAGCATAGGCGGGGTTAATTGCTGCCGCAGACATCGCTGTCTTCAGTTTGGCGCGAACGTCGCCGCTTAAGTATTCGTCGGCTGTTTCCCATTCGCCCTGCGGGTTTTGGTACACCTGGCTGCCGAGTTCTGCCTGTATTGCTTTGACGCTGTAGCCGGAAAGTTCGGCCATGCGCTCCCAATGAATGCCGCCTGTTTCATTGAGTGATATGGCAAGGGCTTCTGAGGCTGTTTCAACATGCTCAACCGGTTTGTACCGCTCTAACGTCCGCCGCTCAAATATGACTGTTTTGGTGGCGGTTTTCATCTCTTCGTCGTAGTGTTCCAGGGACAAGAGCAGGGGGTGATCCGGGTCAGCGGTGAAGACGCGGGAGTTTTCGCGGGAGGTGATGCAGCCATGCCTGAAAACAAATTGGTCATAGACTCTGCTTAAGTGCTGACGGGCTTCGGTAATCTTCGCTTCCGGCGCATCATCCAACTGTGTCGCAAACACCACACGCACTGCATCGCGTATGTGCATGAGTCCGCGCACCCGCATGGCATCAAGGCTGGTAAGGGATGTTCCTTCAAACCTGTTGCCACTGCGTATGACAATTTTGCCCGCAACTTCTGCGTAGGCTCCGTCTTTTATGCCAGAAAATTGTTCAGGGTCTGCAATGAGAGTGGCTACTGAGGGCTCGCGGTCTTGGTTGCGTGGAATAAATACGCTTTCCGGCAATGCTGCTATGGCTTGCCGCAAGCAATCCTCTGTCACCTCTCCGGCGAGCGTTGGCTCCCGGTCGCGATACATCGTCCCTTGGAGTGTCAGGTGTCCAAGCATCATGTCGGGGTGGCGGACATAGTATTCATTCAGGGCAATGGCATGGCCTTCTAGCTCAATTGGTTCAGTTTCTGTCCAGCGCTCCCCTGCCGGTTCCTGGCCCGGCTGCCTCTTTTGCAGGAAAAGAATATCTGTGGTGACTTCTGTTCCGGCATTGCCCTTGAATGCGGTGTTCGGCAGCCTGATTGCCGCAACCAGGTCGGCTTTCTCAGCCAGAGCATTGCGGATTGTCGTATCAACCTTGTCCATCGTGTAGCGGCTGGTGATGAGGGCCATGATGCCGCCGGGACGTGTCTTTTCTACTGATTTGGCAAAGAAATAATCATGGATAGAGCGGGTGAGGCTGTGTTTTATGGCCGGATCGTGAACGGCATAATCGCCAAATGGCACGTTGCCGACAACTGCGTCAAAATAGTTATCAGGAAGCTGTGTTTCTTCAAAGCCTTGAGCGAATATCGTAGTATCAGGGTAGAGCTTCTTGGCTATCCTCGCCGTGAGTGAGTCAAGTTCCACACCTGTCCGGTGTCCTCCGCTCATCGCCTCCGGCATGAGCCCGAAAAAATGCCCTATGCCCATCGCAGGCTCAAGCACCTCGACGCCGTGCCGCACGCCGAGTTTTTCCAGCCCAGGCCAGATTGCCTGAATGACAAGTGGTGAGGTAAAATGCGCGTTCGGGGTTGTTGCCCGCGCTGACTCGTATTCTTCGGCGGTGAGGAGCTGCTCTAAATCTGTAGCAACCGTATTCCATTCCGGCCTTCTGCGAAAATCATATTCAAAGACTCCGGCGAGCGCACCCCAGCCGGAGTAGCGCACCAGGATGGCTTTTTCTTCGTTGGTGGCATCGCGGTTTGCTTCCTCAAGTGTTTTTACGAGCCGGATTGCTGCAATATTGGCATTGGCCTTTTCATGCAAGCCGCCCGCACCGACGCCGTGCGCCTCGGTTATGCGGAAGTCGCGGGAAGGTTGGGTTTCCGGCTCCGGTTCGTCAAGAATGACCCTTCTTCTTCCGGCAGATGCAAGTGCTCTACCGCTCTCAACCAGGCTTCCTGCCAATCCATCTTCTGCACTGTAACCAGTTTGTACATCAGATCGCTGAACTGCTGGCCTGCCCCAATCAATTCCGAATCCTTCCGGTGTTCCTGCCGATACTTCTCGAACAGCATCGGCTGGTACTGCTGCCAGTGAGTCAAAATCCAGTTGCTGAAGGTGTCCCGATGGTTCATGGTCGTGCCAGCTTTCACCGATTGTGATGGAACGCGGAATAGCTGCTTCCCTGGAGAGTATGGTAAAAAGCTCATCGAACGTAGCTTGTTGGATGCCGGAAGTCTTGCTTTCGTGTTTCTTTGTCTTTCTGCGGACACGCGGAGCAAGTCGGTAAGCCTCTCCCTTGCGGGCTGTTGCCACCTCAGACCTGGCTGGTGCAATGCCGGTATTGTTTCCTGGCGGGACTCGGCCAGCATCGCCGGCTGCTACTTCTGCCAGAGAGTCAAAACCAAGTTGCGTAATGAGCCCTGCTCTGTTTTCTGCTCCTCGCATAGGTCAACAGGTAGGACCAACCACGAAAAGGCCAGTCCCAACGTTCTTGTCAGGGAAGGCCGCCTGGTCACCGTTTGACAGCCCAAGCCATCGCCGCTCCCTTATCGCCAGTGATAAAGCTTTGCCCCTTGCCTGCTCTAGATCAGTACAGTATAGAAAAGAGGAGGTGTACCGTGGGTGAGAGAAGGGTAAGAGAATACGGGTTATAGGGGAGAGGGGAGGAGGGGGAATTACAGTGCTACCTCGTTGGAGACGGTATTTTGCTGCCTGACGAACTCAGGGGGCATGAGTGAAAAGTCGAATGAGAGGTAGAGGATTTTGGTAGCTGGTAGAGCTGAAGAAGGTGTTAGCGAGCAATAGACACGAAACTTGACAGACATGCAGTTAATGGTAATAGTGGAGGTATGGGATTTTTTAAACCAACATGGGGGAAGATACTAATCGTTGTAATCTTGGTTCTAGTTGTAGGCAGCGGTAGGACCCCACTAAACGGTGGAGGAACATAAAACCCCCTTGCGTAGACGAAGGAGAGGACGTTGGCAGGCTCTCTTGATCGGCTCAGCGTGCCTGCTTGGGCGTCCTGGTTTCTTGGGTTCAGTCCAGGGCGGG
>WNGJ01005412.1_pt1 | contig 13401 bp, 12 predicted proteins | sample 5400611 | NCBI WGS metagenome assembly WNGJ01 (sample SAMN13153375, study PRJNA577476) | soil metagenome | isolation source: 40 cm soil or saprolite under Garry oak tree replicate 1 | place: USA:California | collected 2016-06-15 | reverse complement strand
AGGTTTGCGCCGCCGCCACGTACACATTCTTCGTCCCGGCGCCATCTTTCAAGGAAAGGACGGCTTCAAAGACAATCTGGCGCACACCCGGCATCGCGTCCTGCTGCTGCAGGTCCTCAATCGAAATCCTGGCGAGTCCTTTGGCCTTCCAGCCGCTCCAGAAGGCGATTTCCTCCTGGACGCTTGCCGAGGGGTGCTCCGGAAGGGTGATGCGGGCGGGAGGTGACGCGGAATAGAGGGTCGCGAGCGCGCTGGAATCTCCCGCGAGCACGGCGGCGCGCCATTGCTCGAGCGGCGGGAAGGGTGCGCCGGCTTGCGCGGCGTATGCGGCTATGGCCGCGAGGCAAAGCACGAGCAGCGTGGCAAGGATGGGTAAGCGACGGCGCATGGGTTCCTCCAGCCAATTCTCGGGGTAAACGCCGCAAACGGTCAATTGCTGCCGCGACCGCGACCGAGTCGGAGCCGACGCGTTCCATTTTGGGAAGAGTTGGTACCCACCCCCGTGTTTTTCGGAAAGAGTGCGGAAGGGATTGAAAGCAAAGAGCTTGGAGGGAAAAATCTGGTGTACGGAAAATGGAAGAGTGCGTAAGAGCATGAAAACAAAGGGCAATTCTTTTGCAGAAGATTTGGACTTGGCGCGAAGAGCGCAGAGTGCCGAGAGGAATAGAAGAGAGGAAGTGGGATTAAGGGATTTGGGGAGAGGGCATGGAGGTGACGGAGAAATGCCGAAGGCCCACCCTTTCTTCCTGTGATGGTGTGACCGCCCCGACAGGTCGAGGTAAACTCCGCAAGCGGTCAATTGAGGGTGTGACCGCAAAGCGGTCAACGCCGGATGAAAGGACGGGGCAGCCGCGCGGGCTGAGCGAACCTGGTGCCGTCGATTCATGACCCATCCTAGCACGGATTTATGTACTTGTCAAATACTATTAATTGGTTGATTAGTTCGAACGCGCGGCGAGTAAGCCTTTACGAGACAGAAGGTTAGGCGGGAATCATTTGGGGGCGCGCCATTGGAGGGCCAAATGCGGGCGAGGTGTTACCAGTGGCGCGCGCCTCCTGGAAGGGTGGCAGAGAAAGAACGTCCGTTCCGACCGGCGTCGGAACGGACGCTACAGGGCCGCAGATGCCCGTTCCGGCTGATGCGGGAACGGCCGCTACAAGACCGCAGATGCCCATTCCGGCTGACGCCCCCGGTTCCATCCCGGCCGAGCGTGCGTGCGCAGGCCCGCCGCGGCCGGCCGGCCGGTACAGGTTCCCGACTGAGTCGGGACAGGCGGGGTAAAGTCCACGGGCGGGTACAGAACCCAGAGCAGTAGAAGAACAAAAGAGTGCCCGTTCCGATTGACGTCGGAACGGCGGCCACAAGACCGAAAGATGCCACAGAGCCGAAAGATGCCCGTTCCCGCTGACGCGAGAACGGCCGCTACAAAGGCGTGGCGTTTTTGCGCGGCGGCATCCACGGTCCACAGGTCGCGGAACTGTCTTCCATTCCAACACGAACGATCCAGCGTAAGGATAATCGCAGGCGTCTTTGCAAAGCTCCTTTCGAACGGGATTCAGCCAGATATAGGCGGCAACGCGGTCGGAAGAGTCGTTGGGACGCAGAATGTGATCATAGAATTTCTTCTGCCAGAGGGTTTGGGGGGCGTGGGCACGAAACGCTGCTGTCGTTTTCCTCTTGAAGTTCCTTACAAATCTCAGGAGATCAGAGGATGAGTGGAGGCCCTCAAGCAATGCGTGCATGTGATCCGGCATGAGACAGTAGGCATAGACGGCGAATCCGTTCTGCGTGGCCGTGTCACGAAGTATTTCGATTACGCGATTCGCGAATTCTGGCCGCGCCAAGATCGCTCGTCTGCGCTCGCAACACAGCGTGATGAAGAATCGACCACTGCCCCTATAGTTGAGGGCAGGCAACCGGATGTTTTTCCGCGCAAATTGTTCGGTCATGGAATGGTTTTGTAGAGGCGGTCCGACGCGGCGCGGCGGACCGGCACGGATGCATTATACCTGCAGAAAGAATGCCCGTTCGGGCTGACGCCCCAATATGATCCCGACCGCGCCGGGACAGGTCGGGGTAAACTCCACGGCCGCTACAAAACCGAGAGCCGCCACAGAGCCGAAAGATGCCCGTTCCCGCTGACGCGGGAACGGCCGCTACAAGAGCAGCTTTTCCTGCCAGAATCCGTCAAACAAGGTCAGGGGCGGTGGTGCAGAAGATGAGAAAGACGGTAAAGCTGTCGCTTCTAAGCATTTGTTTGATTTGGCCTGCCAGTTATGTGCTTACCGGCGCGGGAACCTCCATTCCGGCGCGCCAGCCTCAAGCCGCCGCCAACTCCAATCTTGGCTCGGAAGTTCAGAGCCGGGCTGAAGCCCGGCCTCTACAACTTGGCTCTGAAGAGCGCGAAAAGCTGCTTGCCCTTGGAAAGAAGATCTTTGTGGAACGCTGCGCGCGCTGCCACGATGAACGAGGTGATAAAGCTTTGAAGACCGGCCAGCCACTCAGTGAACGAAGCCTTTCGGACGAAGAGATCGCAAGAGCGGTCTCCGGCCGGCTGAAGGGTGAACCGGAGGAACGGAAGCGGGCGGTCGCCCTCTATGTCGAGAGCTTCATGAAGAGAAAGTGATGAGGGGCGATAGTCCCGCGCATCGAAAGCGGGAAACAAGCTGGTTGACGGCACTGTTGGCAAGCTATGTAGCTACTGTAGCTTAGAGGCGTCCGAGTGTTGAGGCGCTACCCGACGGGCCATCCACCCCACTTGACCGAGCGTCCTGGGAACTTCAACCCCACGCAAAAACCACCGTTTCCCGATGGGTGACAATAGACCACTCGCGCCGGCTGCGGGAACTCGCCGGTCAACGGGGTAATCAGAGGTTCTTCGCCGGGCCGCCAGAACCGCTTGGACAGCAACCGAGCACCGTGGGGGCTGATGTTTTGGGTGAGCGTTTTTTCCATATCGCGCGGTTCTTTCGCGCTTGTGACGTACACGGGAACCGCCATCGGGAGGCGCTTCTCAATTCTCCCATCAAAAAGCCTCTGATGGTGACCCTTCTCCTGCGGAGTGCCGTTCATGGGTGTTTCGCTCTAATTCGGTGACTCGAACCGGCCATTCCTCGATGGGGTTCTCCATCAGCCGGATCTTGGCAGTCTTGTACGCGTGATCCGGTTGGCCGACAATCAGAAAAAGGCTGTATTCTCCGCGGGGGCGATTCCCCGTTGGAGCATGGAGTGATTACCCGAGAGTGAAAGGGCTATTTCAGGAGTCCTAGTAGTTATGGCATTTATTGGACCGCTTTTCTAGATGGAATGGAATGGGCGATTGCTCCCGATACGTCGGCTATCCGCAAACTGACGAGAAAGACTCGACAAAGGCCGCGGGCAGCAGATTTCGGCTGGGACCATCAGGCGGGGACGGCGCGGTGGAAGCGGGACCCAAGCTTGGCGTGTTCGTCGAGGAGTTCGCGGGGGAGGCGGTCGGCGAATTTGGAGAAGAAGGCGCGAGTGTCCTCGAGCTCGGGCTCCCAGTCGGCGGGATCCACGCGGAACAATTCGTCCAGAGTTTCTTGCGAGATTTTTAGGCCATCTAGGGTGAGCGCTCCACGCGCGGGCACGTAGCCGATGGGCGTTTCCTGCGCTCCGCCAGGAGCGGAACCCTCCACGCGTTCCACAATCCATTTGAGCACACGCACGTTTTCGCCGAAGCCGGGCCACAGGAATTTTCCGTCGGGGCCGCGGCGGAACCAGTTCACGTGAAAAATCTTCGGCGGATGCGGGATGCGCTTGCCCATGTCGAGCCAGTGGCGGAAATAATCCGCCATGTTGTAGCCGCAGAAGGGGAGCATGGCCATCGGGTCGCGCCGCGTGACGCCGACCGCACCCGTCGTCGCCGCCGTCGTTTCGGACGCCATCGTGGCGGCCACGAACACGCCGTGCTGCCAGTCAAAGGATTCGTAGACCAGCGGAGCAAGCCGCGCGCGCCGCCCGCCGAAGATAAACGCCGAGATTGAAACGCCCGCGGGGTCTTCCCAACGGGGTGAAATCGAAGGCGACTGCCTGGCCGGCACGGTATAGCGCGCATTCGGGTGCGCCGCGGGGCCTTTGGATTTGTCCCACGGCTCGCCCTTCCAATTGACGAGCCCTTCGGCCACGCCGAGATCGATGCCTTCCCACCACGGCTCGCGGTCCGGAGTTATGGCGACGTTGGTGAAGATCGTGTTGCGCCGCAGCGCGGTCATCACGTTGGGATTGGTTCTGATTCCCGTGCCGGGCGCGACGCCGAAAAATCCCGCTTCGGGATTGATGGCATGCAAGCAGCCGTCCGCGCCGATTTGCATCCAGGCGATGTCGTCGCCCACGGTCCACACGCGATAGCCCTGGGATTCGAGCGCGGAAACCATCATCGCCAGGTTTGTCTTGCCGCAGGCGCTCGGGAATGCCGCGCCCATGTAAGTAACTTTTCCGCCGGGCGATTCGAGCCCGAGGATGAGCATGTGCTCGGCCAGCCAGCCCTGTTCGCGCGCCATTACGCTGGCAATGCGCAGCGCGAAACACTTTTTGCCGAGAAGCGCGTTGCCGCCGTAACCCGAACCCACGCTCCAGATGAGGCGCTCCTCGGGAAAATGCAGGATGAACCGCCGCTCCGGATTCAAATCGGCGAGCGAATGCAGACCGGGAACGAATTCCGCCGAACTTCCCAGCCGCTCGAGGGCCGCATTTCCCATCCGCGACATGATCCTCATGCTCGCGACCACGTAGGGGCTGTCCGTGATCTCGACGCCGATTTTGCTCAGGGGGGAATCCACCTGGCCCATGACGTATGGCACGACGTACATCGTTCGTCCGCGCATCGCGCCGTCAAACAGCGCACCCACTTTTCTCTTAGCCTCGAGGGGATCCATCCAGTTGTTCGTCGGACCGGCGGCGTCGCGGGTGCGGGAACAAATGAAGGTCAGGTGCTCGGTGCGGGCGACATCGTTGGGGTCACTTCGATGCAGATAGCAGTTGGGGTAGGTTTTTTCGTTCAGCGGGACGGTATTTCCCTGCCGGACCAGAGCTTCCAGCATTCTCTGATTTTCCGCCTCGGAGCCGTCGCAATAAACGATGCGCTCGGGCTTGGCCAACCGCGCAGCTTCCTCAACCCATTGTTCCAGTGGCGTGGCCAAGGCCGGTTCTCTCTGCAAAGATTTGGGCGCGACCTCGGCAGCGGTGCGGCTTCACAGTGGGACAGAGGCCAGAGCTGCGAGGTAGGCGGCAATCCCGCGGCTCAGTTTAAGGTAGCCATTGATTCAACGCAACAACCCCGCCTCTTCCCGGGCTGCGCAAACCTGCCTGCGGCGGGCAGGCCTCCCTGCCACTTTTTCTCTGCGGAGAAAAAAGCTAGCTTCAAAAAGTTAGAACTGCACTGGTTGAGCCGGACCGGCTCCGGACACCCCGCCCTAGCTTACACGAAACACTTGAGTTGCACGCCAAATTGCCAGACAACCCATTCCTACCGCCAAGCTTCTAAAATGGTCATAGATAGCCCACCAGCCCCGGCAAAAGTGCTCATTGCCCGATTCATGTTCACAGGAACTTAACTTGCTGAGGTGGGTTTAATGTTCAAGAGGCATATCATGCGGGGGACCCTTTGCTTGTTTGTTCTTTCACTAGGACTATTTCTGTGCCTGTCGCCGGCGGTTCGCGCGCAGCAGTCCAAAGAGGACTCCGGCAAGGGCCTGATCTGGTATGAAGGCGTAATGGGGACTTCGAGTTCCCTGGGGAGCGTCACGCGTTTCGATTCCACGCTGGGCTACAATTTCAATCACCATTTTGGCGTGGATTTCGGCGCGCCCGTCCTGTTCGTCCATTCTTCTTCGACGACAACCACCACTTACCGCTCGGCAAACGGCATTGGGGACGTGTACACCGATCTGCGCTTTACTTTCCGGAATCCCGCCGTGAATTTCGTCTCCAACATCCGGGGCACCGCTCCGACCGGCAGCACTGCGAACGGCTTCAGCTCCGGCCGGGCGACCGCGGATTGGAATAACCATTTTGACCGCGCCTTCGGCCGTGTTACGCCTTTCGCCGACCTCGGCGTGGCGAACACAGTGCCAGACAGCGCGTATTTCGTGCGACCCTATACAACGCTGGGCCTGACGGGGCACTTTGACGGCGGCGCCAGCGTGCGAATCTTGCCGCTGGTGAACCTGCGCGCCTCCGCGTACGCCATCGAGCCTTCAGGACAGCAGAAGGTCTTCAGCAAGCTGCTGACTCGCCAGACGAGTAGCACTGGTCCGGGGGCGTCCGGCGGTCATGGCGTATTCCAGACCGCGCCGGAAACCACTGGCACGGCCGACATCGCGCGCGACCACGGTTTCTCAGTCGGTTTTGAGGCCAGCCCCTTCCACGTTATCGATCTGGCCATCGGCTACACGCGTTCCGTCAGCTTTTCTCTCGACACGGTGTATTTTGGAGTCGGTTTCAACCTGGCCCGATTCTTCGGCAGTCCGTCTCACTAAGGAGGATAAAGCAATGAAACGTATGATCGTTCCGTTCCTGGCACTCGCTACGTTCCTGTTTCTAGGTTCGTCAGCGCATGCGCAGGGAAAGGGCCGGCCAGCCGGTACCCCCGGCGCGGCGGGCAGCATGGGCAGCTCGGGCGCACACGGGAATAGCGCCTCTGCTGGGGGAGGCCATGGTTCATCGAATGCGATGGCCAGCACCGATCCCGGCAGCGTCCTCGAGCACAACTCAAATCTGGCCACCAAGCTCGAGACCCTGACAGGCGCGACGAATCTGACTGACCTGAAGACAGATGCGAGCGCATTCAAGAACTTCGGCCAGTTCGTTGCTGCGGCTCACGTCAGCAAAAATCTGAATATCCCGGGCGGGTTTGCGGCCTTGATGTGCGACATGACCGGCAAGACCGCCGTGGGAGCAACATCACCGTGCACGAACACAACGAAGATGAGCCTCGGCAAGGCCATCCAGACCTTGGATCCGCAGGCGGATGCCAAGACGGAGGCCCAGAAGGCCACGAAGCAGGCGAACCAGACCATCAAGGAGTCCGGTTCCTAATTCATCGCTCGAATCGGCTTGTCTTCAACTCCCACTCTTTTCACTGACTCGCGTCGCGGAAAGAGTGGGAGTTCTTTTTTGCGCCTCGGTGGAATTCACAGAGGCCCGCGTGCACGCACCTCCCCAATCGGCTTGTTATACTGCTTGTGTGTACGCGCGGAAGCTGGAAGTGGACGTCGTCATTGGCGGCGAGCGACGACCGTGCCCGCTCGAATGGCTCGATGACTTCTGCATGCGCAACTTCACGAATGCGGTCGAGTTTGACGACACGCTGCCTACTGGCGAAGGCCGAGTGGAAGTGAGTTTTCGCGTCACACCGGAACGATTTGCCGAATCGCTTGCCGCATGGCTCACGCAGCGCGGCAAAGGCAATGGCAAGCCCGTTCAGGTGGTGGCCCGCGCCGCCCCCTCGGACCCACCGAAGAAAAAATCCTGACACGACCGCCTCCCTCGCCATGCGCCTTGCTTTATTTGGGAAGCAGGCCGTCCACATCGAATTTCGCCGCGAAATACCGCGCGCGCCAGTCCGGCGCGGCGCGGTCAAGCATGAGCGCCAGGCTTGCCCCCACCGGGTAAAACAGAACGCGCTTATCCTCGGCCAGCTTCAGCTTCGTCAATTCTTCGAGCGTCTGTCGGCGGAGCTGGCGCGCCACTTCCTCAAACGGTTTGTAGTCCGGCAGATCGCGGAACTCCTTGCTTGGCTCATATTCTTGCGCGGCCACTTCCGCGACGCGCAATTGCGTGTAGCGCGCCAGGCCCTCCTGCCAGAGCTGAAATTCCATGTAGCGTTTGTCATCTTCGCCCACAGCTTTGGTGAGATCGCTTTGCGCGCGGCGGTAAGCCGCCAGCCGCTCGCGGAAAAGTTTTCCGTCCGGCGCAGCCACCGCCTCGCTCAAAGCGCGGCACATCGCCGCAAATTTTCGTTGCACTTCCTCCTTCGCGTAGGGAAAGCGGTAGTTCAACATCCACATCCCGGTGTTATCCCCACGCGCGAGTCCGAGGCCGCTTACCTTTTGCTGGTAATCCGGCTGCGTGTACTGCATCTGGTGGAAATGCTCGTGCATCACCGCAACGATCCATTCGGTTGAAGCTTTCGCCTCCGTATTCTCCGCCTGGCCTACCACGGTGGTCGGATGGCCGTCGATCCAAAACGTCGCCAGCAAGTCCGTTCGTTGCGTGCGTTTCCGCGCGTAAATCTTCCCGCCAAGCTGCGAGTCCTCTCCGACGAGCCGGAAGTCCTCCGGAGGATTCGGATGATTCAGAAGAAACTCCGTGTCCGGCGTGACCAGCAAAACGGGAAAGGGAACTTTGCTCCATCCCGGCCAGATCATGTCTTGCACGGCTTCGGCGAGGCGCAACACCTCCGCAACCCGGATGCGATCCACGTCGCGCAGGCGCGGCGGCTCCTGTGCTCGCGCCTTCTGTGCGCTCGGAATTGCAGCCAACGGAATGAGAGCACCGAGTAAGACAAATCGAGCCGAACGAATCGCCTGCATACGGCCTCCACGAATTGTTCTGTTGGACTCAAAAGTTGGGTGATCGTGAGCAGGAAAGCGCGGCCGAGGGGGAAGTTACCGGGCGGGCTCGCGGGCAAATGCGGCCAATCTCTCGCGAATCTTCGGGAGCGCTTGCAAAGTGGCTGCCTCGCCCGCGGCGATCAATTCGGACGAGCGGCTGAAATCGTCCCACACGAATGATTTTACGTCCGGCTCAATCACGATGTCGGCCTGCTGCCGCCAGGCAATATCCGCATGGTGCTGAACAATGGTGAAAGACCGGCTAATCACATCGGCCATCGTCCGCGGATGCTCCACGGTTCCGGCCTCGAGATACACCGCAATCACTAGGTCGGCGCCGAGCAGCAGCGCTCCTTCCACGGGGACCGGCGCCGCGAGAAACCCGTCCACCAGTGTTTTCCCTTCGTACTGAACGGGCACAAAAAGACCTGGATAGGCGCACGAGCCGCGCAGCGGTGGCCCGAGCGGCCCGCGCGTGTAATAAGCCGCGACTCCTGCGTCAAGGTCCGTCGCCGCAATGGCGAATGGCAGGCGCAGTTCTTCAAACGTTTTCGCCGGCGTCATTCGCTCCAAGTAGCCTTCCAGTCGCTTGTTGGTCGCCAGACCGAGCCACGACGGCGTCCAGCGCCCAAAATCGGTGAAGCCGGTTGCGCGGCCCAGGCGCTCCATTACATCGAGCGGCGCGCCTGCGCAGAAACCAGCTCCGATCAAGGCGCCCACGCTTGTCCCCGAAACGCAATCGATGGGAATTTCCGCCTCGCGCAACACGCGCAATACGCCGATGTGCGCGATGCCCCTCGCAAATCCTCCCGAAAGTGCAAGTCCAACCCGCGGCCGCTCTGGAGGTTGCGCCGCCTCAGCGCCGTCGCTCTGCCCCAGCGTGCGCAGCTTCTCCGCGGCGTTCCTCAGCCATTCCAGCGCCGTGCCCACTTTGCGTCCAATCATGTTTACGGGTGGCCGCATAGCGGCCGACCTGATAACAATCTATCGCGTCCGGGTGCCGCTGCGCGATGTTTCGTTTGACCAGAGGATACCGGTTTTGTACCCTGACCAGCCGACGAGAACTCTTGCATGAAACGCCGCATTGAGAAAGCCGTGGTCCTGGGCGCTGGAACGATGGGCGCGCGGATCGCCGCGCATTTCGCCAATGCCGGCCTGCCGTGCATTCTGCTGGACATCGTTCCGCCCGATCTACCCCCCGGTGCTCCGGCCAGCGAGCGTAACCGCATCGTTCGCGCGGGACTCGAATCTGCGCGCAAGTCGCGGCCCGCGGCGTTCTTTGTTCCTTCGCTTGCTGACAATGTCGCCATCGGCAACTTTGAAGACGACTTGGCGCGTTGCGCGGAGGCCGATTGGATCATCGAAGTGGTGGCGGAAAACCTTGAAATCAAGCGCAAGCTCCTCGCCCGCGTCGCTCAGCATCGCAACCCCGGCGCCATCATCACCACCAACACTTCCGGTTTGCCGATCCGGCTTATCGCCGACGGCTTGCCCGATGATTTTCAGCAAAACTGGGCCGGAACCCACTTTTTCAATCCCCCGCGCTACATGAAGTTGGTGGAAGTCATCCCCGGCCCGAAGACACAGGCCGACGTCATCGAAACTCTCCGTGACTTTTGCGACCGCCGCCTGGGCAAAGGCGTTGTCGTGGCCGAGGACACGCCCAACTTCATCGCCAACCGGATCGGCACCTATTCGATGCTCAATGCGCTGCGCCTGATGACCACGCTCGGAATGACGGTGGAAGAAGTAGACGCCTGCACCGGACCGGCTGTCGGTTGGCCCAAATCGGCCACATTCCGCACTGCGGACATCGTCGGATTGGATGTCCTCGTCCACGTCGTGAAGAACATTTATGAAAATGCTCCAAGCGACGAATCGCGCGAAGCCTATCGCGTTCCGGCGCTGGTCGAAGAAATGGTGCGCCGCGACATGCTCGGCGAAAAGACGGGTCAGGGATTCTACAAGCGCGTGAAAAAAGAAGGCGACAGCGAAATCCTGACTCTCGACGTCAACACCTTCGAATACCGTCTGCGACAGAAGGCGCGCTTCGCTTCGCTCGAAATAGGCAAGACGATTGAAGACACGCGCGAGCGCCTGCGCGCCCTCGTCGGGCCCGTCCTGGCGGGCCAGCCCGCCGACAAGGCGCAGAAATTCATCTGGGGTGGGCTGAGTGAAATGTGCCTCTATGCCGCCCGCCGAATTCCGGAAATTTCAGACAGCGTCGCCGACGTGGATCGCGCCATGCGCTGGGGTTTTGCCTGGGAGCTGGGCCCCTTCGAGCTGATAGACGCCATCGACGCGCGCGCCTTCGCGGCCCAGGTCGAAAAAGAGGGCCGCGAGCTTCCGCCGCTTCTCTCCAAATTGCTCGCCTCCGGCCGCACGTCGTTCTACGAGTCGGAGAAAGGCAAGACGACTTGCTTCGATCTCGGCACCGGCGCCGCCAAACGCGTGGAAGAAACCCCCGGGATCATCGTTCTCAAATCCTTCAAGGAAGCCGGCCGCGAGGTCGAGCGCAATTCAGGCGCCAGCCTGATCGATCTTGGCGACGGCGTGGTCTGCTGCGAATTCCACGCCAAGATGAACGCCATCGGCGCCGACCTGATCGCGATGCTGCACAAGGGTCTAAAACGGCTTGATAGCGATTTCGACGCGATGGTGATCGCCAACCAAGCCACAAATTTTTCTGTTGGCGCAAACCTTATGCTCGTTCTTGTCGCCGCGCAGGAGCAGGAATGGGACGAGCTCCATCTCGCCGTGCGCCAATTTCAAAACGTGAATCTGGCCATCAAGTACGCGCCTAAGCCTGTGGTCGCCGCCCCGCAGGGCATGGCGCTTGGCGGCGGCTGCGAAATCAGTCTCCACGCGCCTCGCATTCACGCCGCGGCTGAGGCGTATATCGGCCTAGTCGAGGCCGGCGTTGGCCTTATCCCCGGTGGCGGCGGCACGAAAGAGATGCTCATCCGTGCCAACGAGCGCGCCGGTATAGCGCCGGGCGGCGTTTATCCCGGCGCTGGCGGGAGGCCGGCATCTTCAAGCGCTGAATCCGACCTCGATCTCTTCCATGCTCTGAAGCCTATTTTCGAAACCGTGGCCATGGCCAAGGTGGGCACCAGCGCCGAAGAGTGCCGCGAGTATGGTTTTCTTCGCCGTGAAGACGGCGTCTCTATGAATCGAGATCGTCTGGTCTCCGACGCGAAGGAAGTTGCCTTGGCCATGGCTCGCTCCGGTTATCGCCCCGCGGCGGCGTTGCCGGCAGAAGGCGCCGCCAGCACTCAGATTCGCGTGCTCGGCGAACAGTTTCTTGCAGGCGCCAAGCTCGCCATTCATCTTCTCGTCCGGGGCGGCTACGCTTCGGAATACGACGCTCACGTCGCCCGCAAGCTCGCCAATATTCTCGCCGGCGGGCCGCTGACTGCGCCGCAGTCCGTGAGCGAGCAATATCTGCTCGACCTGGAACGCGAAGCCTTTGTCTCTCTCTGCGGTGAAAAGAAAACGCAGGAGCGCATCGCGCACACGCTCAAAACCGGCAAGCCCCTGCGGAACTGATCCCCTGTCAGGCCACGGGCACGGAGAGGTGCTCGTGGGCGATTCGCAATACGCCGTGCCCATCGCGGACAAAAACGTGAGTCGCGCGGACCAGCGCCAGCTTTTCGTCGACGCGTTTTCCCCCGCCGAGGTCCCGCCCAATGGCTTCAAATTGGAACGTGTAGCTGGCGACGGCAGCTTCACTGCCGAGCAAAAACACGTCGATGGCCCCTAGTTTGAGGTGCAGGCGAGTGCCTGCTTGCAAATATTCGCGCGCGCGGCGCATCGCGCCCAGCCGGCCCGGCTCCGTGCGGCCCATGCCAACCTGAAATACCGTACTTCCAGGCGCATAAAAAGAGTTTAGCGCCGCTTCCGATTTCGTTTGAAAGGTGCCCCAGAATCGTTTGACGGCTTGTTGAACAACTTCGGTGGACAATTTTTCCGACATGGCGCATGACCCTCGAAACGGGCGAGTCGAACGCTTGCGTGCGAGCCGATTGTACGCAATCCGGCGCTTCTCCGTTCCCGGGCTTTCGGCGGCCGGCGCGAAACACGCACTCCGCTGGTCCGCCTAGCAGGCTGCTGAAAAAGCCTTGGGAGATGTCATTCCGAGCGGAGCGAGGAATCTGCTTTGCGCAAAATCCCAAGGAAAAAGCGGATTCCTCGGGCACAACACGCCCTCGGAATGACAAGTGGAGGTATTTTTCAGCAACCTGCTAGAAGGGATGGAATATACGATTCGAATCGTATTAAACTGTAGCATCGAGGGAGGACGCTATGGCCCGGCTGAATCTGCTGCCGCCGCGCGAAGCGGCCAATATCTTGGGCATCAGCTATCCCACTCTGAAGCAGTGGATCTACAAGAAAAAAATCCAGACGGCGAAAACCCCCGGCGGACACCATCGCATCCCGGAGAGCGAAATTGACCGGCTGCTGCCGAAAAAACTGTCGCGGGGCGCTGTGGGCCAGCGCCGCGGCGACTTCCGCAGAATCAGCGGCCGGAATCAGCTCATCGGCCGCGTGGTGAGCGTGAAATTCGGCGGATTGCTGGCCGAGGTAAAACTCTCCATCAGCGAGCAACGCATCACGGCGATTATCACGGCGGACGCGGCACGGGAATTGCGCCTGAAGCCCGGCGACCTGGCCGCCGCGCTGATCAAATCCACTGAAGTCATGGTTCTTCGAGTTTGATTCCCAATAGGTCCTGGACATGTCAACCGATTGTCACCACACTCGCGGAGATCCTGCCAACGTCGAAAGAAGGGATTGCGTTCGCGCGCAAAGCCGAGACCGCAT
>WNGJ01015311.1_pt1 | contig 13402 bp, 9 predicted proteins | sample 5400611 | NCBI WGS metagenome assembly WNGJ01 (sample SAMN13153375, study PRJNA577476) | soil metagenome | isolation source: 40 cm soil or saprolite under Garry oak tree replicate 1 | place: USA:California | collected 2016-06-15 | reverse complement strand
TGATCCGCACGGTGCTCGAGGCGGCCGGGCTCGCCGGCCACTTCCCTGTGATGGTCTCCAGCGAGGAGGTTCCGCGGGGCAAGCCGGCGCCGGACGTCTACCTGGCGGCGGTGCGGCGGTTGGGTGCTGACCCGGCGAGGAGCGTCGCCGTCGAGGACTCGGCGAACGGGCTGCGGTCGGCCGCCGCGGCCGGCACGACGGTGGTGGCGGTGCCGAACCCGCACTACCCGCCGCCGGAGGATGCGCTCGCGCTGGCTGCCGCGACCGTCCGGACGGTGGGCGACGTGACGCCGGAGCTGATCCGGACGCTGCCGGATCGTGGGCAGGTCCCGCCCAGCAGCACGCTGTGAGCGAACGCTGGAAGCTAGGGGCACCGGATGCGTTGAGTCGGTGAGACTCAACAAAGGTACGAGGTGCTGATACATGGCGAATCTCACCCTCCCGGTGCTTCCGCTGACCGACGGCGTGCTGCTGCCGGGCATGGTCGTGCCGGTGGAACTCGACGCCGAGGCGCAGGCCGCGGTCGACGCGGCTCGTGCTGCTGGCTCTGCCGCCGGCGGCATCCGCAGCGAGGCACGCGTCCTGGTCGTGCCGCGCCTCGACGGTGACTACGCCGCCGTCGGGACCGTCGCGGTCCTCGACCAGGTCGGCCGGCTTCCCGGCGGCGAGCCGGGCGCGCTGCTGCGCGGTGTGGCCCGGGCCCGCGTGGGCACCGGCGTCACCGGCCCCGGGGCCGCGCTGTGGGTCGAGGCGACTGCGATGGAGGTGCCGCCGGTCACCGAGAAGGCCCGCGAGCTGGCAGCCGAGTACAAGACCGTGGTCGAGGCGATCCTGCAGGCGCGCGGCGCCTGGCAGCTGATCGACTCGGTCAAGGGCATCACCGATCCGGGCCAGCTGGCCGACACGGCGGGGTACGCGCCGTACCTGGAGCCGGCCCAGAAGGCCCGGCTGCTGGAGACGGCCGACGTCGAGGAGCGGCTGACCCTGCTGCTCGAGTGGAGCCGCGCGCACCTGGCCGAGGCCGAGGTGACCGCGAAGATCCGCGACGACGTGCGCGAGTCGATGGAGAAGACGCAGCGGGAGTTCCTGCTGCGCCAGCAGCTCGCGGCGATCCGCAAGGAGCTCGGTGAGGACGGCTCGGCCGACGAGGAGGGCGACTACCGCTCCCGCGTCGAGGCTGCCGACCTGCCCGAGCACGTTCGGAAGGCGGCGCTGCGCGAGGTCGGCAAGCTGGAGCGGGCGTCCGACCAGAGCCCGGAGTCCGGCTGGATCCGGACCTGGCTGGACACCGTCCTCGACCTGCCCTGGAGCGTGCGGACCGAGGACTCGACCGACGTCAAGGCGGCGCGTGAGGTGCTCGACGCCGACCACCACGGGCTGACCGACGTCAAGGACCGGATCGTCGAGCACCTGGCGGTGCGGGCCCGGCGGGCGTCGCGCGGCCTGGAGGTCGTCGGCGGCCGCGGCTCCGGCGCGGTGCTGGCGCTGGTCGGTCCGCCAGGGGTCGGCAAGACCTCGCTCGGCGAGTCGGTCGCCCGCGCGCTCGGCCGCAAGTTCGTCCGGGTGTCGCTCGGCGGCGTCCGGGACGAGGCGGAGATCCGCGGCCACCGGCGGACGTACGTCGGTGCGCTGCCGGGCCGGATCGTCCGGGCCATCCGCGAGGCCGGCTCGATGAACCCGGTCGTGTTGCTCGACGAGGTCGACAAGCTCGGCTCCGACTACCGGGGCGACCCGTCCGCGGCGTTGCTCGAGGTGCTCGACCCGGCGCAGAACCACACGTTCCGGGACCACTACCTCGAGGTCGAGCTCGACCTGTCCAACGTGCTCTTCCTCGCCACCGCGAACGTCGCGGAGACCATCCCGGAGCCACTGCTCGACCGGATGGAGATGGTCCGCCTCGACGGCTACACCGAGGCGGAGAAGGTCGCCATCGCGCGGGGGCACCTGCTCCCGCGGCTGCTCGACCGCGCCGGCCTGACCGCCGACGAGGTGTCGGTGGACGACTCGGCGCTGCACCTGATCGCGGGTGAGTACACGCACGAGGCGGGCGTACGGCAGCTGGAGCGCGCCCTCGCGCGGGTGCTGCGGAAGGTGACCACCGAGCTGTCGGTGACGCCGGACAAGGCGCCGGTCGCGGTCACGGACGAGAGCCTGGTGCCCTACCTGGGGCGGCCGCGGTTCACCCCGGAGTCGGCGGAGCGTACGGCGGTGCCTGGCGTGTCCACCGGCCTGGCCGTGACCGGAGCGGGCGGGGACGTGCTGTTCGTGGAGGCGACCGCGATGCCCGGTGAGGGTCTCACCCTGACCGGGCAGCTGGGCGACGTCATGAAGGAGTCGGCCCAGATCGCACTGTCTTACCTGCGGGCGAACGGCCAGCGGCTGGGTGTGCCGGTGGAAGCGCTGCGCGAGCAGCGGATCCACGTGCACGTGCCGGCCGGTGCGGTCCCCAAGGACGGCCCGTCCGCGGGCGTGACCATGACCACCGCGATCGCGTCGCTGCTCACCGGGCGTCCGGTGCGGTCCGAGGTCGGCATGACCGGCGAGGTGTCGCTGACCGGCCGGGTGCTGCCGATCGGCGGGGTGAAGCAGAAGCTGCTCGCCGCGCACCGGGCAGGCCTGACCGAGGTGCTGCTGCCCGCGCGGAACGAGCCGGACCTGGAGGACGTCCCGGCCGAGGTGCGTGAGGCGCTGACAGTGCACCTGATCACCGACGCCGCGGACGTGCTCGCGCTGGCCCTGCAGAAGCCGTACGACGAGCAGCGCCAGTCCGTGGCTGCCTGACCGGCTGCCACACCCTCCGTGCCGCCGGCGGGCACCACTGCCGCCGCGGTGGACCCTGCCGCGCGGCGCAAGACCGAGGCCCGGTCGCCCCTCCCCCCCGGGGCGGCCGGGCCTCGCCCTGTCACGGGCCGCTCGGCAGCCTCGGGATCCGTCTTGCACTGCCCTGCCGGCGCGCGCACCCGGCCGGCGGATTACGACCGGCTGCGGGAATGCGGCTCGTCGGCGCGGTGTCCCAGCGTGTTCGGGGGTCGAGAGTCAGCCTTTCGAGTACGGGAGTGGGTGGTGGCGGTGGTGCCGAAGGTCGCCGTGTTCGTGGTCCCGGAAGCCGACCCGGTGGGGCGCGCGGTCGAGGTGGCCCAAGCGGCTGAGCGGGCGGGGGCGGACCTGGTGACCGTGCAGGACCACCCGTACCAGCGCCGCTTCGACGAGACCTGGACCCTGCTCACCTGGATGGCAGCCCGAACGGACAGGGTGACGCTGCTGCCGAACGTGGCGAACCTGCCGCTGCGACAGCCGGCGGTGCTGGCCAAGGCCGCGGCGACGCTGGACCGGCTCTCCGGCGGCCGGGTCGAGCTCGGGCTCGGTGCCGGCGCCTTCTGGGACGCGATCGCCGCGATGGGCGGCCCCCGGCGCCGTCCGGGCGAGGCGCTCGCCGCGCTGCGGGAGGCGATCGCGGTGATCCGGGGAATGTGGTCAGGCGAGCGGGCGGTCAGGGTTCCCGGGACGACGTACGCGCTGGCCGGCGTGCACCCTGGCCCGGAGCCCGCGCACCCGATCGGCATCTGGCTCGGTGTGTACGGTCCGCGCGCGCTCGCCCTGCTCGGCGAGACCGCGGACGGATGGAGCGTCTCGACCGGCCGGCTGCCCGAGGGGGAGCTGGCGGGGCTGCACGCCCGCATCGACGAGGCGGCGGTCGCGGCCGGGCGCGACCCGGCCGCGGTCGTTCGGATGGCCAATGTGGACGCGGACCTCACCGACCCGGACGCCGGTCCGCGGCTGGTCGACTTCGCCCGCCGGCACCGTTTCGACATCGTCGATCTTCCCGTCCCGGCCGACCCCGACTTCGTCGAGCGCCATCTGTCCCGGCTCGTCGGACGGGTCCGCGCCGAGGCCTGATGCCGGCGGCGGGCAAGCGCCGGCCAGCCTGACCTGCATTCCGTGGCACCCACCCGACGGGTTCCTGTGGCTGCCGGGGCCGTCGAGGGAGGGCTGTGGATAAATGCGGGAGGCGGGGACCGACGGGATGCGTCAGGGCCCTATGCTTCCACCGGATCCACCCATCCGGTGGAAGACGGGCGGAACAGCCCGGCGGCGTGACGCGGAGGATTCGGTGGACGACGAGGCCCGGTCCGGTGGATACCATCCCGAGCCGCCGCAGGACCCGCGGGTCCAGGGCCCGCCCCCGCCGTACGGGGGACCGCCGCCGATGTCGAACCCGTACGGGGAGCCCTCGTACGGGGGTCCGCAGCCGGGCGGGCCGGGTGAGCCGGGCCCGTACCCGCACCCCGGGCCGTACGGCGGTGAGCCCCGTTTCGGGCCGCCCCCGTACGGGCCGCCCCCCTACAGACAGGGCCAGTATGGGCCGCTCCCGTACGGGCAGGGCCAGTACGACTACCTCTCCAGTGCCGTGCCCCCGCCCGGCGGCCAGCCCCCACCCCGCCGGTCCCGCGGCAAGCTGCTCTGGGCCGGCATCGCCGCCGCGACCGCGGTCGCGCTCACCGCTGGCGGTGTCTATGCCTACACCGCGCTCGCCGGTGGCGGCACGGCCCTTGCCAGCAGGATTCCCGCGGACGCGGTCGCGTACGCCGAGGTCAACCTCGACCCACCAGCCGGCCAGAAGGTCGCGGCGCTCCGGTTCTTCCGGCATTTCCCGGACCTGAAGGTCGGCGGCGACAGCGGCAGCCTTATCGAGAGCCTGATCGAGCCGCTGATCAACGACGCCGAGGCCCGGCGCGAGTTCACCGCGAACGTCAAGCCGTGGCTGGGCAAGCACATCGCGATCGCGGCCGACCCGCAGGGGGACGCGGCCCATCCCGTAGTTGTGGCGGAGACCACCGACGCGGCCAAGTCGCGGGCCGGCCTGGACAAGCTCAACGCCGACCAGCAGAACGCTGAGGACAAGGTCTCCTACGCGGTCGACGGCGACATCGTCGTCCTCGCCGAGAAGCAGTCGATCGCCGACACCGCCCTCAAGGACGCCCGTGCGGGCTCGCTGGAGAGCAACGAGACCTTCACCTCGGACCGCGACCAGGTCGGCGACGACGGGGTCGTCACGGCCTGGGCCGACCTGGCCAAGGCCGCCCGGTATGGCACCGGATTCGATCGGTCCGGTGCCGCCGAGGTCAAGGGCCGGCTCGCGGCCAGCCTCCGCTTCACCGACACCACGGCGGACCTGCTGGTCAGGGGCGTCGGCAACAAGACCAACGTCGGGACCGAGGTGGTCGGGCCCCGACTGGCGACGCTGCCGGACGACACCGCGGTGGCCGTGGCGATCTCCGGCGGCGCCGAGCTCGTCCGCTCGGCATACGGGCAACTGAAGAAGGCCGGTCTTGGCGACATGCTGGCGGAAGCCGAGAAGGACACCGGACTGGCCTTCCCGGACGACCTCGCCGGGCTGCTGGGGACGAGCACCGTGCTCGCGGCCAGTGGCTCCGGCGACAAACCCGAGCTGGGTCTGATTGCCAGGACGACCGACCCGGACCGCGCCCGCCGGGCCGCGGAGAAGCTGCTCCGCAAGCTCGACGGGTCGCAGTCGCTGGCCGCGAAGCGGACTCCGGACGGGACCGTGCTCGCCAGCTCGGTGACGTACGCGGAGCGACTGGCCGCTGCCGGGAGGCTGGGCCAGCAGGAACAGTTCAAGGCTGCCCTTCCGGAGCTGGACCGGGCACAGGTCGCGGCGTACGTCGACCTGCGCCGGAGCGCCGAGATGGGCGGCGAGCCGCTGCCCGACTCGACGCGGGCGCTGCGCTCGCTGGGGCTGATCGGATACAGCTCCGGCGATTCGTCCACCGTGCGGATGCGAGTGGTGGTGGGCTGACGCAATCGGCCGGGTCACCGGCCGGAGCGGCGGAAGAGCATGAACCCATCCTGCTGCCCGACCAGGACGAAGCCGGACCGGCCGGAGGCGAGCTCGTCCAGGTACGCCCGCTGGAGCGCCTCGGGCAGCGGCACCCCGCCCAGTCGGGTGCTGTCGACCAGCACGAAGTCCGGACGGAACTCCGGGTGCGTGTTCGGGAACAGGATCACCATGCACCGGTCGACCAGTTGCGGCGCGAGGTCGTTCGACGCGGAGACCAGCGCGCCGTCGGGCACCCGGCGGACGAGCTCGGCGGCGGCCGACGCCCGGTGCCCGGCGGCGGCCGGGTCCGCGCGGGCGACCGACGCGAAGGGCGTCCGCGGCAGCAGCGCCAGCGCGACCGCCAGCGTGGCGGCCGGAGCGATCCGGACCAGGCGGACGGCCCCCGGAGCATGCCGGGTCCGCAGCCGGGCCAGCACGTCGATCAGGGCGGCGAACAGGATCGGCATCAGCACCGCGTCATAGTGGGCGGAATGGCCCCAGTACATCGGGTTGTCGGAGAGCAGCCGCCAGCCCAGGGTGGGCGCGGCGAGGACGAGCAGCGGCGAGCCGGCCGCGAGGAAGCAGGTCACGCCGAGCAGCAGCGCCAGCGTGCCGAGCTTCTCCCCGGCCAGCAGCGAGCCGAGCGACCCGCCGCCGGACCGCCCCGGCAGGTTGTCCCAGTAGCGGTAGCCGCCCCGGCTGCTCAGCGCCGGGATGACGACGAGCAGGACGGTCGACCCGACCAGCACAGCACCGGCGGCGAGGCCCGCACCCAGCCGTCGCTGGCCCCGCCAGAGCAGGTACAGCCCGACCGTGGCGACGGTGGCGAACAGATCCTCCTTCACCAGCAGCAGCGGCAGGCTGAACAGGCACGCGGACCCCCACCGCTCGCGCAGCAGGCTCGCGCAGACGAGGCTGAGCAGCGGCACGGCGAAGGCGACCTCGTGGAAGTCGAACACCACCAGGCCCTGCAGGCCGAAGGAGAGCAGGTACGCCACCGTCACCGCCGCCGCGGCCGACCGACCCAGGCGCTCGGCCGCGAGCCGGTGCAGGGGCGCCGCGGAGACCGCGAGGAGCAGCGCCTGGGCGACCAGCAGCGTCTGCACGCGCGGAAACACCCGGTACGCCGGGGCCAGCAGCGCCACGATCGGGTGGAAGTGGTCGCCGAGGAGGTTCGCGCCCGGGCCCTTCAACGGCACCAGCGGCGGGTCGAGCCGGGCGTACGCCTTGACGGCCTGGCCGAAGATGCCGAGGTCGTATGCCGCGGTCTCCATCCGGTCGTGACGGACCAGGCTGATGAGCGAGTAGAGCACCGCGGCCGAGGCGACCAGCGCCGACCGGTCGAGGGCGGCCCACCGCCTGGAACGGCGGGTCGCGGGTGCCGGCCCGGGCACCCGGGCAGCCGGGACAGCCGGTGACGGGACGCTCGGCCGGTCGACCGCCGACTGGCTCACCAGAGAGCGGCGGCGACCGGCTCCCCGGTCCGCCCCGCCAGCACCCTGCTCTCGTGCTCCAGCAGCCACCGCTTGCGGTCCAGCCCGCCGCCGAAGCCGGTCAGCGTCCCGTCCCGCCCGATCACCCGATGGCAGGGAACGATGACCGCGAGCGGGTTGCGCCCGTTGGCGAGGCCGACCGCGCGGGACGCCGTCGGCTGGCCGATCTCGGCGGCCAGCTCGCCGTACGTGGTCGTCCGGCCGTACGGGATGTCCCGCAGCGCCATCCAGACCTTCAGTTGGAACGGGGTGCCGGCCGGCGCGAGCGGCAGGTCGAAGGCGAGCCGCTCGCCGGCGAAGTATTCCGCGAGCTGGGCGGCGACGTCCGCGAGCGCTGCCGGGTCGTACCGGGCGCCGGTGGGCGGGGTGTGCGGGGCCATCCACAGCGAGCGCAGGCCGCTGTCGTCGCCGACCAGCAGCAGCGAGTCGATGGGGGAGTCGAGCGTGGTCCAGTAGGTGGGCTGGTCAGGGTGGGCAGGCACAGCTGTTCACACGTCCTTCCGGTCGAGCGAGTGCCACAGGTGCATCAGCGCGTACGAACGCCAGGGCCGCCAGGTCGCGGCGAGGTCGGCGGCGGAGGCGGGGTCCGCGGGGCGGCCGAGCCGGCTGAGCGCGTGCCGCACGCCGACGTCGGTCGGAAGGAAGACGTCCGGGTCACGAAGCGCCCGCAGCGTCAGGTATGAGGCCGTCCACGGACCGATGCCGGGCAGCTCGAGCAGCCGGCGCTCGGTCTCGGCCCGGTCGGCGCCGGGGTCCAGGGCGAGCGCGCCGGTGTCCAGCGCGACCGCCAGCGCACGGAGCGCTCGTACCCGCCCGGCCGAGGCGCGCGGCGAGCGTGCGTGCCGCCTCGATCGAGACCTGCTGGCCGAGCACCGCCCGGACCGCCATCTCGGCCCCGTCCATGTGGCCGGGCACCCGCAGGCCCGGTGTCTTCGCGACCAGCGGGCCCAGCAGCCGGTCCCGCTCGAACGCGGCCTGGACCGCGACCGGGTCCGCGTCCAGGTCGAGCAGACGCCGGCACCGCTGCACCGCGGCGGACAGGTCGCGCAGGTCGGCGAGCCGGAGCACGCAGCGGACGTGGTCCGCGCCGGCGGACAGCTCGACGAGGGCAGGTCCGTGCGGCAGCGCGACACTCCGCGCGTAGACGCCGTCGGCGTAGTCCTCAATCCCGGGGACCGCACGGGCGCCGAGGAAGCGCAGCAGCGGGTCGAGGTCCAGCGGGGCCCGGTAGGGCAGCCGGAGCGTGATGGCGCCCGCGCGGGTCGTCGCGGGGCCACGGCGGGCCGTCCTGAGGCCGGTCGGGTTGGTGGCGAAGACCTCTCGGACCGTGTCGTTGAACTGCCGGACGCTGGCGAAGCCGGCCGCGAACGCCACGTCGGTGACCGGCAGGTCGGTCGTCTCCAGCAGGATGCGCGCGGTCTGTGCGCGCTGCGCCCTGGCCACCGCGATCGGGCCGGCACCGACCTCGGCGACCAGTTGCCGGTGCAGGTGCCGCTCGCTGTAGCCGAGCCGGCTGGCCAGCCCGGACACGCCCTCGCGGTCGACGACCCCATCGGCGATCAGGCGCATCGCCCGCCCGACGAGGTCGGCACGCAGGTCCCACTCCGGCGAGCCTGGCGTCGCATCCGGCCGGCACCGCTTGCACGCCCGGAACCCGGCCGCCTGTGCCGCCGCGGCGCTCGGGAAGAACCGGACGTTCTCCCGGCGCGGAGTGGTCGCCGGGCAACTCGGCCGGCAGTAGATGCCGGTCGTCGTCACCGCGGTGAAGAACCACCCGTCGAACCGGGCGTCGCGGCTGCACACCGCCCGGTAGCACGTCTCGGTATCCGCCAGCACCCGTCCACCGTGCCATCGGGGTACGACAATTCCTCGCGGGAATCGGACCTCAGCGCCGGAGTGCAGGATCCGCGCGACTCGACCGCGCGATCATTTCCCGCGCATCCGGTCCTCGGCCAACCCCGCACGACCTTCGCGCCGGCCGACGTCTCGACTCCCTCCCACCGAGAAGTCCCCCTCGAGACCACGACTGTGCCGGGCGTGCGACGGCGGTACGGTTCGACGATGAGTGAGGGCTCCGACGAGCGCCCCGGTCCCAGCGAGCAGCCGGACTACGGTCAGCAGCCCGAGTACGGCGGGGAGTCGGAGCCTGGCCAGCCGTACGGGCAGCAGCCGGGCTACGGGCAGCCGGGTTACGGTCAGCCCGGGTCGGGGCAGCAGCCGGGTTACGGTCAGCCTGGCTACGGTCAGCCGGAGTACGGACAGCAACCCCGTTACGGGCAGCAGCCGGGCTACGGGCAGCCGGGTTACGGTCAGCCCGGGTCGGGGCAGCAGCCGGGTTACGGTCAGGCCGGCTATGGGCAGCCGCAGCAGGGCCATGGGCAGCAGCCGGGGTACGGGCAGCCGTACCCGACCTACCCACCGCCGTACGGGAGCCAGCCCTACGGCGCCCCGCCCGGCTACGGGCCGCCTGGCGCGGGGATTCCGGCCGGCGTGCACCTCGCGACCTGGGGGCAGCGGGCCGCCGCATTGCTGCTCGACGGGTTGTTCGGCGCGCTGCTGTTCATCCCCGGGTTCATCCTGCTCGTCCTCGGCGCCGTCCGTGCCAACAACACCGGTGGGGACGCCGCCTCGGCGATCCTGATCATCGTCGGCATCCTGCTGCTGATCGCCGCGCTCGTCGTGCAGCTGTGGAACCAGGGCTGGCGGCAGGGCTCGGAGGGCTGGTCGTGGGGCAAGCAGGTGCTCCGGATCAAGCTGGTCCGGGTTGCCGACGGGCGACCGCCGGGCGGGGGCGTCGGCCTCGGCCGGCTGCTCCTGCGCGGCCTGCTGGGAAGCATCACCGGCGGCATCTACACCGTGCTCACCTACCTGTGGCCGCTGTGGGACGAGCGCAGGCAGACGCTGGACGACAAGATCTTCTCCACTCTCGTCGTCAACGCCTGACGCCGGAGCGGCTAGACCGTCACGCGCCGACGCCCCGGGACAACGCAGCCACCTGACGCCACAGCAGCTAGGCCGTCACGCGCCGACGCCCCGGGACAACCGCAGCCAGCGGTAGCCGCGGCCGTCCAACTCGACCCGGGACAGGTCGGCCGGGACCGGCTCGTACGGCCGGTCGGCCAGCACGTCGATCGGGAACCCGTCGGACACCCCCGGCTGCGGCGACAGGTCCACGGTCGCCACGGCCTCGCCGAGGTTGAGCGCCGCCAGCACCGAGCCGCTCGGGCAGTCGTAGCGCAGCCCCAGCACCCGCTCGTCCTTCGTGTCGAGCACCGCGCAGATGCCGCTGCCGAACTCCGGACACTCCCGAAGCACCCGGATGGTCCGCTCGAACCAGCTCAGCAGCGAGTCCGGGTCCTGCTGCTGCGCCCGGACGTTCACCTTGGGGTAGGCGAACTCGCCCTCCGCCACCATCGGCCGCACCGGCTTGTCGGACGTGGTGAAGCCCCCCTGCGGCGCGTTCGCCCACTGCATCGGCGTACGGATCGAGTCCCGCTGCGGCAGCGACAGGTCGTCGCCCATGCCGATCTCCTCGCCGTACCGGATCACCGGGGTGCCCGGCGAGCAGAACTGCAGCACGTACGCCAGCCGGATCATGCGCTGGTCGCCGCCGAGCATCGGGGCGAGGCGACGGCGGATGCCCCGGTCGTAGAGCTGCATCTCCGGCTTGGGGCCGAACTTGGCGAAGACGTCGGCGCGCTCGCTGTCCCGCAGCCCGGACAGATCGATCTCGTCGTGGTTGCGCAGGAACGTCGCCCAGGAGCAGGACGGCGGGATCTTCGGGCTGGACTCGATCGCGGTCACCACCGGGGTGGCGGACTCGCGGGCGAGCGCAAGGAACATGCGCTGGTTCTCGGCGAAGTTGAACATCATCTGCAGCCGGTCCCCACGGGGCCCGAAGAACTCCAGCAACTGCTCGCGCGGCACGTTCGCCTCGGCCAGCACAGCGCCGTCCCCGCGCCGCCACCCGATGTGGTCGTACAGGTCATCGAGCCACTCGAAGTGCATGCTGCGCTCGCCGGTGTCCGGGTGCACCTCCTCGATGACGAACGGCGCGCCGTCCATCCGGAACCCGCTCACCCCGACCTGGAGCCAGAACGCGACGACCCGGCCGATCTCCTCCCGGACCTCGGGGTTGGACCAGTTGAGGTCGGGCTGGAACTCGTAGAAGCGGTGGTGGTACCAGGCTCCGGCCTCCTCGTCGTAGGACCAGGTGCCGCGCTGGTAGCCGGGGAAGACCACGCCCTCATCAGCCTTGGGCGGCTCCGTCGGGGACCAGACGTACCAGTCGCGGAACGGTGAGTCGGGGCTGGAGCGGGCCGACTGGAACCACGGGTGCTCGTCCGAGGTGTGGTTGACCACCAGGTCGATCATCACCCTGATGCCCCGGTTCTCGCACTGGTGGACGAGTTCGACGAAGTCCCCGACCGAGCCGAGCCGAGGGTCGACCCCGTAGTAGTCCGTGATGTCGTAGCCGTCGTCCCGGCCGGGCGTCGGGTGGATGGGGTTGAGCCACAGCGTGCTGATGCCGAGCCGGGCCAGGTAGTCCAGCCGGCTGATCATGCCCTGCAGGTCGCCGAACCCGTCCGCGTTGGAGTCCTGGAACGTCTCCACGTCCAGGCAGTAGATGACCGCTTGCTGGTACCACCGCTCCGGCATGCGCGAGTCCTACCCCCGTGGCCGGGGTAGCAGAACCTGCGTGACGGTGGTACGGGGCCGAAAGCGGGCGGCCCGCCAGCGGGCGGACCAGAACCTGGGGCTGCGGCTCCTCGTGGCGCTGGTCGCCACGTTCGGTGTCGGCGTGCCCGTGACGCTGCTCGCGCTGCTGCTGCGGGCGAAGTGGGGCCCGCTCATCCGGCTCGACACCTCCGTCGCGAACGCGCTGCACAGCCTGGCCGTGCGGGACCACTGGCTGGTGTCCGTGCTGAAGGTGGCCAGCACCGTCTTCGACCCGACCGTGTTCCGGGTGGTCGTGACCGGCCTCGCGGTCTGGCTGCTGGTCATCGGCCGGCGCCGGCTCGCGCTGTGGACGCTGATCACGATCTGGGGAGCCGCGCTCCTCGGCTGGGGCCTCAAGGTCGTCGTCAACCGGGCCAGACCGGATCTGGTGGACGCGGTGGCGACCGCGCCCGGCCGCTCGTTCCCGTCCGGCCACGCGCTGAACTCGGTGGTCGGCTGCGGCGTGCTGCTGCTGGTGCTCAGCCCGCTGCTGTCGCGGGCATGGCGGCTCGTCGCCCGGGTGGCGGCGGTGCTGGTGGTCCTGCTGGTGGGCTTCGCCCGGGTCGGGCTCGGCGTGCACTACCTGACCGACGTCGTCGCCGGGTGGACGATCGGTGCCGCCTGGCTCGCCGTGACGGCGGCGGTCTTCGAGGCGTGGCGGCGGGACGTCGGCCTCCGTCCGGCGGTGCACGAACTGGAAGCCGAGCCCGAGATCGCGGAGGGCGTGCCCGAGCCACGGACTGGGTAGAGGCGAGCCATGGCGCGTTCATCGATGGTGCGGGGGCTGCGGCTGCACCACGAGGGACCGTCCGGGCTGCATGCGCTGCGGCAGGAGGTGGCGACGGCGCTGCGCCGGCTCGCCCTGCCCGCGGTCCTGCTGGCCGGCGTGATGGCCCTGCTCGGGCTGCTGCTGACCAAGGTGCTCGCCCACGGCTGGGTCGGTCGCGAAGACCAGCAGCTGGACGCCGAGCTGGTCCACGACCGGACCCCGACCGGAAACACGCTGACGGCGGTCTTCACCCACCTGGCCGAGACGCCGACCATCATCGCGCTCACCGCGGTGGCCGCCGTCGGCTTCCGCTTCCTCTTCCACCGGTGGCGCGAGTCGGTCATCGTCGTCTGCGCCGTGGTCGGCGAGACCCTCATCTTCTGGCTGACCACGCTGCTCATCGACCGGCGGCGGCCGAACGTGCCGCAGCTCGACCAGGCGCCGCCGACGTCCAGCTTCCCGTCCGGACACACCGCCGCGGCCGTCGCGTTCTACGGCGCGGTCGCGCTGATCGTGCTCTGGCACACCCGGCGCGTGTGGCTGCGCGGTCTCGCGGTCCTCGTCGCGATCGCGGTGCCGCTC
>WNGJ01005410.1_pt1 | contig 13402 bp, 7 predicted proteins | sample 5400611 | NCBI WGS metagenome assembly WNGJ01 (sample SAMN13153375, study PRJNA577476) | soil metagenome | isolation source: 40 cm soil or saprolite under Garry oak tree replicate 1 | place: USA:California | collected 2016-06-15 | reverse complement strand
CGTAACTGAATACTAGACATACTAAACGCCTGTCACAAAACCTTCCCTTTTACAATCCTAGCTCTGGCCCTCTTTGCTCAGAGGAATTTTTATGGCCGCTGCGCTTGTTCCCGATGCGCTATGGAGTTTAATCCGACCGCTTCTCCCAGCTTCAATGCCGAAGCCGCAAGTGGCCGACCACGCGTATCCGACCGAGCTTGCCTCACAGGTATTCTGTTCGTACTCCGAAGTGGCATTCCCTGGAGAATGCTGCCGAAACAATTGGGTTGCGGTTCTGGCATGACTTGTTGGCGGCGTTTACGCGATTGGCAGCACGCCGGAATTTGGGACCTGACTCACTTCGTGTTGCTAAATTGGCTTTCTCGTAATGGCCAGATCGACTGGTCTCGTGCGGTTGTTGATAGTTGTTCGGTGCGAGCCGTTTTTGGGGGCCGCAAACTGGGGCGAATCCGACCGATCGAGCTAAACGGGGCAGCAAGCGCCATTTGGTCTGTGACGGGCGTGGCATTCCATTGGCAATTGAACTGACCGGCGCGAATTGCCACGACTCCACCCAGGCGTTGCCGCTGCTCGATGCCATTCCGCCGTTGCAAGGCCTGCGTGGTCGGCCGCGCTCTCGTCCCGATTGCATACTGGGAGATCGGGCCTACGACGCAGAGAAAATCCGCCGTGCTCTGCGTGCACGTCATATCACGCCGCTACTCGCAATGCGCAATACGGAAAACGGCAGCGGTTTGGGACGATGGCGCTGGGTCATAGAACGTACCTTCGCGTGGTTGAACCGGTTCCGTCGTCTTCGCCTGCGGTATGAGAAAAGAGCAGATATGCACAAGGCGCTTTTATCGCTCGCGCGCGCTCTGATTTGCTGGAAGTTCCTCCAGGGTTACTTCCCGTGATCCGCGCCTTCCAAACCGCAAATGAGAAAATTGAGGAGCGTTTCTTTTCATGGTCGACTACTTCCGATTACCCCGAATCGGAGTCTGCCCACAGATAGCTGTCCAGTTCCGGGACGACCTCTTCCCGCAACCGGACAATTGCGGGCGTCCCCGGCGTCGGTAAACCACTAAGTATAACTAGCACAGGGAGTTAAAAGAGAGGAAGATCGGAGGAATATGTGCCCTTGCCTGACCGGAGTTCAGGGGATGTGGCCATGCAAACGCTTTGGCAGGACCTACGGTACGGGGTTCGCATGCTGAAGAAGAATCCCGGATTCACGGCCGTCGCCGTGCTGACTCTGGCAGTGGCCATTGGCGCAAACGCCGTGGTTTTTAGCGTAATGAATGGTTTGATCCTGCGTGCGCTGAATGTGCCCCGGCCGGAGGGCCTCTACCTAATCGAGCGCGGAATCGATAAGGATTCGAGTCAGTCGTATCCCGATTATCTCGATCTGCGCGATCGCAACCGCAGATTTGATGGTCTGATCGCGTATAACATCTCTCAGGCGAGCCTGGACACCGGCAAGAACCCATCCCGCGTCTGGGTCTTTGAAGTGAGCGGGAACTACTTCGACGCCTTAGGCACTCAGCCGTATCTTGGCCGCCTCATTCACGCGTCCGATGAGCATGGCCCGAACAGCGCTCCCGATATCGTGCTCACCTACGCGTATTGGCACAGTCATTTTCAGGATGACCGCAGCGTGGTGGGCCGCGTTCTCCAGCTCAACAGGCATCCCTTTACTGTCATCGGTGTAACGCCGCCCGGGTTCCGCGGGACTGTATTGATTTTCTCGCCCGATTTCTTTGTGCCCATCGTTAACCAGGAACAGGTGGACGGGTGGAGCGGACTAAACGCGCGCGGAAACCGTTGGGTGGGTGAGGTACTTGGACATTTGAAGGAGGGAGTGACTCCGGCGCAGGCGGTTGCCGACCTGAACTCGATTGGTTCCGATTTGGAAAAGAGCTATCCCAAAGAGGACGGCCAGATGAGCTTTACCGTGGCGCGTGCAGGTCTTCCTGGCGGCGCGTTTGGCAGTGCGCTGCGGGCATTCCTTACGGGATTGATGCTGCTCGCGGGATTAATTCTGCTGGCCGCGTGTGCCAATCTGGGCAGCCTGTTTGCCGCGCGCGCCGCTGACCGTTCCCGGGAAATTGCACTGCGAATCGCGCTCGGAGCGGGCCGCACACGTATTTTGCGGCAACTATTTACCGAAGCTCTGCTGATTTCACTCATGGGAGGCGCTGCCGGACTGTGGGGCAGCGTAGTGCTGTTGCATGGGCTGAGCGCGTGGCAGCCATTTCCCCAATATCCCCTGAATATGCCGGTGAACCCTGACGGAAATGTTTATGGAATGGCATTGCTGTTGAGTTTTGCGAGTGGGTTCCTGTTTGGAGCGGTCCCGGTGAAGCAGGTGCTTCGCACGGATCCGTATCAGATCGTCAAGTCCGGATCGACGGCCGGGGTAGGGCCGCGGATTACGGCCCGAGATTTGTTGCTTGCGGTGCAAATTGCGATTTGTGCAGTGCTGGTCACGTCATCCATGGTTGCGGTTCGCGGACTGGTACGCGCGCTGCACAGCAATTTCGGGTTTGAGCCGCAGAACGCCATCCTCGTCGATGTCGATTTGAATATGGCTGGTTACAAAGCCGATAGAGTGCCCGCAATGCAAAAGCGGATGATCGATGCGATGGCGTCAATTTCTGGGGCAACGTCCGTGGGATTGGTCAACATTCCACCATTACATGCGGCCTGCTGTAACGAGTCGAATGTCTTTACCGACAAAACGACGGATCTGAGGCCATCGAATGCCGCGGCTCAGGCCATACTGTTCAGCATCTCTCCCGAATACCTCCATGTGGCGGGCACGCCGTTGCTGGCCGGCAGAGATTTAACATGGAATGACGACAAGAATGCGCCGCGCGTTGCCGTAGTGAATCGGTTATTTGCCAGCAGAATGTTCGGCTCCGCAATGAACGCACTAGACTGGTATTACAAGATGGACGATGGAACGCGCATTCAAGTGGTGGGCATTGTAGAAGACGGAAAATACAGTCCGAACATCACCGAAGAGCTACGGCCGGCGATGTTTCTGCCAATCCTGCAATCACCCTCGACGGAGACCTGGCTGGTGGTGCGCTCAAGCGGCAATGCGCAGCCGTTGGCGGCAGCCATAAGGACCAAACTGCGGGACCTAGACTCCGGGCTGCCACTTTTCATCCAAACATGGAACGAAGCAATGGACGGCGCTCTGTTTTCCTCGCGCATGGCGGCGTTGTCGCTGGGTGTGCTGGGCGTGATGGGCGCGATGCTGTCTATCACCGGCGTCTTTGGAATGGCGGCGTACTCCGTAAGCAAGCGGCTGAAGGAATTGGGAATTCGTATGGCGCTCGGCGCGCAGCGTAGGGAAGTGTTACAAGCAGCGTTGGGACGCGCATTCAAATTGCTCGCATTTGGTTCCGCAACCGGATTGCTCCTCGGAATTCTGGCGAGCCGTGTGCTGGCTTTCATTGTGTACCAGGCAACTCCCCGCGATCCGCTGGTATTGGCTGGCGTTGTCCTGGCTATGGCTTTGCTGGGGCTAGTCGCTACGTGGATTCCGGCGCAACGCGCGCTGTCGATTGATCCTGCGATATTGCTGCGCGAGGATTGAATTACTGCGGCACAGGTTGGAATAGGTTCTTCGACTCGTCCGTGTTCCGGGCGGTTGGTCGGCAACTCCGTCCCTAATCGGGATTGTGGAAGAGTAGCTCGTCATACGACTAGACTCCGGCCCAGACCTGGCTGCAGAGGTTGTGTGCGGGATCGCCTGTTTTCGTCGTGTAGCGTAACTTTTTGACAGCCTCCGCCGTATCTCAGGCTAAACCTCTCACAAGCAAGGACACATGAGTTCTACCAAGAACCCAGGCAGATTCGCAGGCTTGCTGTATCTACTCACGTCAATAATTGGTTTCTTCGCCATGGGTTATGTCCCCAGCTGTGAGGAACGAGCGTGGCAACTTGCGGAATAACTTCCGATCGCCCCGTGAGAACGGTCGACGTTTCTCGTCGGACCTCATCTAGGCTATGCCAAACTTCAGAATCGGCGGGCGTTCTGGGATATTGCAGGTGCGCGAGTCGCTTGACCGCTATCCCTTCGAAGCATAGAGTTTCCGCAATCCTTCTACGTCTACGACCTGCCATGCCACAAAGGAGACGTTTTGCCGGACTCTCTCACGGAGGCGAGCTTGAGGAACGGCCTCGCAATTTCATCGATCTCGACAGAAACGACGACGATTCGGAAAGTGCAGATTCGGATCATCCCTTTCATTTTCCTTCTTTACATCGTTGCCTTTCTCGACCGCATCAACATTGGGTTCGCCGCGCTGACGATGAACAAAGAGTTGGCCATCACTAGCCAGCAGTTCGGATTGATCTTTGGGATTTTCTTTGTTGGCTACTTCCTCTTTGAAATCCCCAGCAATCTGCTGCTACACAAAATTGGAGCCCGCATCTGGATCGCCCGCATTCTGATTACGTGGGGAGCTGTGGCCGCGCTGACGGGTTTTGTGCACAGCGTCCATCAGCTGTATGTTGCGCGGTTCCTGCTCGGCCTGGCTGAGGCGGGTTATTTCCCTGGAATCGTTTTGTATCTCACATACTGGTTTCGCCAGCGGGAACAGGCGCAGGCGCTTGCGCTCTTCCTGACGGGCTTGCCTGTCGCCAGCATTCTAGGTTCGCCGGTTTCCGGTCTCATCCTCGATCACGTGCACTGGCTCGGCCTAAGTAGTTGGCGGTGGCTCCTGATCTTGGAGGGAATTCCTGCCATAGTCCTCGGCTTCCTTACTTACTTCCTGCTTCCAAGCCGACCTCAGGAAGCCAGGTTTCTGAGAGCAGATGAGAAGGAGTGGATTCGAGCAGAGTTGGAGCGCGAAGAACAGCAGAAATTGGAGCAACGTCAATACTCTGCGCTCCAGGCTTTGGCAAGCGGCCGTGTGTGGCATCTGGTCTTGACGTATTTTGGCCTGACGATCGGCATATCTGCGATGAGCTCTTGGGCGCCACAGTTGGTGAAATCACTCTCTAGTCGATATTCCAATAGCGAGGTCGGACTCTTGTTGACGATTCCCAATCTCGTGGGCCTCGCCGTGATGATCTTGATTTCCAAGAGCTCCGACCGCACTCTCGAGCGTCGGTATCATGTGGCAATTCCGGCCATCATGGCAGGCATGGCTCTCGCACTGCTGGGCACAACTCGTTCCCCATTCTATTCCGTGACCCTTTTAACCTTCCTTGCGATTGGTCTTTACAGCTTCATCGGACCTTTCTGGGCGCTGCCCAGCGAGTTTCTAACGGGATTCTCGGCAGCAGCCGGTATCGCCTTAATTAATTCCGTCGGAAATCTCAGCCAGCTTGCCGGACCATATATGATCGGGGCGATCGCTATGAGAACGGGGAACCTCTACACAGGCCTGGCCATTGCTGGGGTGCCATTATTTATAGCAGCGACGCTCGTCTTGCTCCTGCCAAGGAGAGTACGATCGGTAGCAAAGGGCTAATCCGTGCCGAATGCTCGCAAGCCGGAAGTTAACCGCGGCGCACCGGGCTTCAGGGTGGCTTGTGTTTCTTGAGAGGGTTTTGCTACACGCTCTAAACACAAAATGCCGTAGAGCCGTAATCTTCACAGAGATCTTCATCGCCGACAATTGTGCAACCGAAGCTAGTGCACGAGTATCGATCGGGTCGGCAACGCCTCCGGCGCTCTCAGCCTTGTGGCATGCCTGGAGCGGAGGTCGTAAATCCGAAAATAGGGAATCTTTGCTCGTCGAATAGTTTTTCGCCAAACAGTTTTGAACGTAGTCTGGTGCCCACCTCGAATCCAATGGCGCCCCGAATTCCTCATCACTGGTCGGGGTCTGCCGATCTGCCGTTCGCAAATTGAGTGCGTTCGCCGGAAATCGAAGTGCCTGCCCTTGTGCAACATATATTGAAATCACTTGACATCATGCAACAAACGTTGTATCTGGATCTGCAGATTTGGCTCCGGGGGGATCCTTGGTTCACTTTGGCGGAATCCGCGTGGAAAACTCAGCGAGCGCAACTGCATCCCACGCGCTGACGGCGCTCGAGAGTCGCTTTGCCAGGGCCCAGTCGAACCTCAATCCCAGCCGCCGCAAGCTGCTCCGTATGATTTTGGAGAATCCGGAGGATACGTATTATTTGTCTTCGCGCGAACTGGCTAAGCACTATCAGGTGGACGCCGCTACCATTGTCCGCACCATCCAAGTGCTGGGTTATCGGAAATTCGCGGAATTTGTGGCCGATTTGCGCACGCACTTCGTCACACGGATCACTCCCTACACAGTTTTGAAAGCAGCGTCGAAGGAAAAGCGCACCGTCGCTGACCGTATTCGTCACAACATGGAACTCGATCTGCGAAATCTGCAGGCTCTGCAATCGACCGTCGATCCGGTGCGCCTTGTCGCTCTCTCGAAGCAGGTCAAGAGAGCTCGCCGCGTCTTGGTGGTTGGCATCGACCTAGCCGCGGCGCTTAGTTGGTACTTGGCCTACGGACTCATGACTCTCGGTTTTGCGGCCGATGCTCCGACCGGCAGCACCGGAAATGTGCAAAGAAGAGTCCGCACGCTCAATTCCAAGGATCTGCTGATCGCGATCAGCTTCGGCCAGTGCCTTCGCGACACTGTCGAAGCCGCGCAGCGCGCGAAGAAACAGGGTGTCCCCACTTTTGGGATCACCGATAACGAGACCACTCCCATTGCTCGCATTTGCGACAACAGTTGCTTTGCGTCGGTGGCCAGCCCCGCGTTTGTCGGCTCCTACGTTGCGCCACTGTCCTTGTTGGGTGCGATTTTGATGGCCTGCGCGCATACGCAGACGGCGCGCGCTCTCAAACTTCTACGGCGTAGCGAAGAAGAAGACCGCGCCGATCATCGCTGGTACCAATCGACGAACAGCGGAGCTCGCCAAGCGCACGAATGAATGCCGCGACCAAGCGAAATTCTCGGAGATAGATGACCTGGAGGCAAGGGCATGAACACAAAAATGCGGCGCACTTTCTTCTCCAGCGTTCTTTCCGTCCGTAAGTACGGACGCGCCGGCCGATCGGCCGTGGTTCTTATTCTTCTCGGGTCCCTGCTCTTGGCGAAATCTGCTAGTGCCCAGACCGCTTCAACCGGTGCAATCGCAGGTACGGTGACTGACCAGAGCGGCGGGGTGGTAACTGCCGCCGCCGTGCGTGTCACAAACGTAGCGACGGGAGAGACGCGAGAATTTAACTCGCAGCACAATGGCAGCTATTTAGCGCCCCTCTTGACTCCAGGCGCGTATCGAATCGAGGCGTCAAAGAACGGATTCAAGACGATCTTGCGCACGGGAGTGCAGGTGATCGTTACTGAAACTCAGACGGTCGATCTCATCTTACAGCTTGGGGCAATTTCCGAGCGAATTGACATCATCGCAGACGCCAATATTCTCGAGACTGAGAACGCGGCGCTGGGACACGTGACCGATGAAAAGATGGTCGAGGGACTACCACTTGTGACGCGAAATTACACACAGATCCTTGGGCTGTCACCCGGAGTATCTGCGGACGTAAACGATGCGTCGGCCCTGGGAACAGGTACGGCGATATTCTCCGCCCACGGCGGTGTGGTTGCCGACAACAATTTTCAGATGAATGGACTTGGTGTGAATGATCTGCTCTTTGGGGTCGTTCAGATCCCTATTCCCAACCCGGACACGATTCAGGAATTTAAGGTGCAAACAGGAGTATACGACGCTTCGTTCGGTCGGAATGCGGGAGCGAACGTAAACGTTGTGACCAAGGGCGGCGGAAACCAATTTCATGGCTCCGCGTTTGAGTTTTTGCGGAATGATGCGCTCAACGCGAACAACTTTTTCCTGAATCGCGAAGGGAACCCGCGCGGAGTGCTAAAACAAAATCAATTTGGGTTCACTCTGGGCGGACCAGTGCTCAAAGAGAAACTGTTTTTCTTTGGCTCATATCAGGGGACGCGCCAGCGAAACGGGTTAGACCCGACCTGTCTAGGAAGCTTTTTTACTCCAACGGAGATCACCGATGATGGGTCGACCCGCACCGCGGCTGCTCTCGGCGCCTCCTTTGCCGGACAGCCCGGCGCGCTCGGTCCGCCTGTCGCGGCTGACGGGTCGAACGTCAGTCCTCAAGCGGTCGCGCTACTGAACACTACAATACAAAGTGGTGGTTTCTTGATTCCAGCTCCGGAAAATCCAGACGGAAGCTCAGTGATCAGCACGGCGTGCCCGTTTACGGAAAACCAATTTGTGACCAATTTAGATTTCGTGCAATCGCAAAGGAGCAAGTGGTCAGGCCGTTTTTTCTGGGCCAATAATAACCAGTCGAATAATTTCACCACCAATGCTGGAACGGGCGATGGCAACGTTCCTGGATTCCCACAAATTACGGACAATCAATATCGCTTCTTCAGTCTTTCTCATTCTTACGTGTTTACACCGAATCTAGTGAATCAGATTGTGCTCGGATTTGGTCGCTCCGTCCTGGTGAACGGCGCGAAGCAACCAACCGTGTCAGTTGCCGGAGGATCTGCTGCGCCCCTGACGCTTGGAGCGCTCGGAATCAACGCCCCGCCGAATGACGATGTCGCGCCATCCATCGCGGTTTTGGGAAGCTTTGCGATTGGCGGCAACGGACAAGGATTTAATGCCGTGCAGAACAATTACAGCTTTGAAGACTCGCTGTCTTTCATTCACGGCCGGCATTCTTTCCGTTTTGGAGGTGGTCTCTCCCGTCAACAAATCAACTTTGAGCACTTCACTTTCCCCGGACTGCTTGTCTTTGCGAATATGCCGGATTTTTTGACTGGGAATCCGTTTCTCGTCGCTGATTTGCAAGGACTTGTAGACCGTGCATGGCGTGCAACGAACGGAGACTTATTCGCACAAGACACGATTCAACTTACTCCAAGGCTGACGTTCTCACTCGGGTTGCGGTACGAACGGCAGGGGGTCATCGGCGATGCTCTTGGGCGGTCCTCGAATATCGATCCGAATCTTCTTAATCCCGATCCTCCTGCGGGAGGCACTCTCGAAGGCGTTGTGGTGGCGTCAAACTTCAAAGGAGATCTTCCTCCGGGCGTTACCCGGGCGTCTAACTCTGCGGCAATCAACGGGGATGGACAGAATCTGTTTGGACCTCGTGTTGGCTATGCATACAAAGTACCTTGGACGAATCGGCTGGTTCTTCGTGGCGGTTATGGCATGTACTTTACGAGGTCCACCGGACAGTTGTACCTGCAACTGCTCGCGGTACCTCCTTTTTCCCAGTTTCGCGTAGTTCTTCCCGCGGTCGGCAGGACAGCAGCAGACCCATTTGACCCTGTTCCGGCGTTTCCTGATTTCACTTCTCTCGTTTATTCTCCCGCGACGGCGCAGGCTCCGCAGATTTTTTCTCCGAAGTATCGCCCGTCTGTCGTACAGGAATACAGCACTGGATTGCAAGTTGAATTGGCGCATGATCTGTCGTTAGAGATCGGCTACGACGGTGCCAGGGGGACAAAGCTGGCTGAAGAGCGTGCCTTCAATCAAGCTGTAGATGCGACGAAGAATCCGATAAGAGGGCAGACCGATAACACCTTGGCCAATCTCGGACTTCGTCTTCCGTTTCAGGGTTACTCGCCCGGAGCGATCGAACTTCAGACCGAAGGAAGCTCGTGGTATAACGCGCTCGAAGTTAGCTTGAACAAGCGCTTTGGTCACGGTCTGCAGTTGCTTGCTGCCTATACTTGGGCCAGATCATTAACAGACGCAAACGGCTCGAGCACTGGTACCGCTCAAGGCGCAAACCTTGTCGGAGATCAGAACAACCCGCGGGCGCGGTATGGCCCGGATGGTTTCATTCGCCCGAATCGATTGGTCGTCAGCTACCTTTACGACATTCCCGGTCCAAAGAACAAACTCTCGGCCACCGGGCGTTTGCTTGGGGGTTGGGGCATTTCCGGTGTAACGACCATTCAGTCAGGCCGGAGGCTGACGATTACAACGGTGGATGAGAACAACGCATTCGGTATCACCGGCGCCGGGCTAAATCCGATACCGGCACAACTCGCTGCAGGCTGCAGTGCGAGCCAGTTGGTGGCTTCGGGTTCCGTGGCCAGCAAGCTCAGTGAATATTTCAACCTGACCTGTCTCGACACGCCTCCCGTGATTTCTGCCGATGGAGCAACCGCATTTGGAAACGCGGGAGCAGGCATCGTTTCTGGGCCTGGTCAAGTCAACTTCGATTTTGCTTTCCGTAAGCGGACTCCTTTCGGCTCTTCCGAAGGGAAAAACATCGAGTTTCGAGCGGAATTTTTCAACCTCTTCAATCACACACAGTTCGGAGATCCGGACACCACATTCGGCACTCCGAGTTTTGGAGTCATCAATTCAACGATTGTTTCTCCACGAGTGATTCAGTTGGGTCTGAAGCTGAACTTCTGATGTGAGCAGGCGTGATCAGGCGAAGAATTGAAGATTTTGAGGAGAAAACGAATGTCCCGTAAAAACTCATTCACGGAACAGAACTTCGTGCAATGGAAACGGTGTGCACACGCGCTCGGCGCAGCTGGTGCCATCGTGTTGTTGCTTGTAGCAGTGGCAAAGACACAGGAGCCACAGAAGCCAAAGGTGCCGGTCCCGCCTGCGACTCCCGCAGCTTCTTCTGCAGCCGTACCCGCATCCACCCACGAACTGACTGCGGCTGATCTTGAAGCATTTCTTGACGGCCTGATGCCTGCCCAACTCGAGCGTGAGGACATCGCCGGAGCCACTATTGCGGTGGTCAGGGACGGGAAGGTTCTTCTCGCCAAGGGTTACGGTTTTTCGGATGTCGAAAAACGAAAACCGGTGTCGCCTGACAATACCTTGTTTCGACCAGGCTCCATTTCCAAGTTATTTACCTGGACGGCTGTCATGCAGCAAGTCGAACAAGGCAAGCTCGATCTTGACAGGGACGTAAATGAATATTTGGATTTCAAAATCCCGCCAGCTTTCGGGAAACCTATCACCTTGCGCAATATTATGACCCACACTCCCGGATTTGAAGATACGGCAAAAGAGCTGTTCGTCGCTGATGCCGGAAAGATGCGGCCGCTTTCTGAATATCTTCGGGAGCACATTCCTGCTCGCATTTTCCCTCCCGGAATAACACCGGCTTACTCAAACTACGCAACAACCATTGCCGGCTATATCGTGCAGCGGCTATCGGGAAAACCGTTTGAGCAATATATAGCTGAAAACATTTATGTGCCATTGGGCATGCGTCACACGACCTTTGTGCAGCCGCTTCCGCCCGATCTCCTGCCACTGATGTCCAACGGTTATTTGCGCGCCTCGCAGCCCGCAAAACCGTTTGAGTTCGTTCAGGCTTATCCAGCGGGCAGCGTCTCCACGAGCGCTTTGGACATGTGCAATTTCATGATGGCACATCTGCAGGACGGCCAATTGAATGGCAAGCAGGTCCTAAAGCCCGAGACAGCCAAACAAATGCACGCGCGTGTGTTCGGTTCGGATCCACGTTTGAATGGGATGGCTCTTGGTTTTTACGAAGAAACAAAAAATGGACATCGCATCATCGGCCATGGAGGAGACACGGTTTACTTCCATAGTGATCTTCATCTCATTCATGACGCCAATGTGGGTTTCTTCGTTTCCTACAATAGCGCCGGCAAAGGAGAAGTAAGCGAGCGGACCATTCTCTTCGACAAATTTCTGGACCGTTACTTCCCATTTGCGCCTGCCGAGGCCGCACGACCGGCAAGCGCAAAAGAAGATGCCGCCCAGGTTTCTGGGTTGTACGTGGTTAGCAGGCGTGGCGAGAAATCCTTTTTGAAAGTTACTGAACTTCTCGGTCAGCCTAAGGTGTTCACCAACTCGGACGGCACTCTCAGTATCGATCCTTTGAAGAGCACCAACGGCGAGTTAAAGCGCTTCGAACAGATTGCGCCTATGCTGTATCGCGAGCAGCATGGCCAGGATTTGATCGGCTTTCACAAGAATCCGTACGGCAAAACAGAATTCTCGATCGATTTTCCGTTTTTTGTCTTTGAACGCGCCAGTCTAGTCGACAACAAATACTTCAACCTGTCGATCATGATCCCCAGTATTGTCATCATCGCCCTCACGGTGCTGCTCTGGCCGGTAGGTGCTGCAATTCGTAAGCACTACGGCCGAACCCTCGGATTGACCGCACTTGAAAAACGATTGAGGCTTGCTGTTCGCGCCGTTTGCATCCTCGATCTCGCGGTTCTGATCGGATGGGTGATCTATATTTCCGGCACAGAAGAGATTTCCAATTTGAGCCGCAGCCGCGACCCGTTTCTGTTGCTGCTGCAAGTACTCGGCATCGTCGCAGTATTTGGCACTGCGGTAGTGCTAATCGACTGCTTCCAGAGCATTTCAAAACGGGCTCTCTGGATTTGGTCGAAGATTTCCAGCGTAGCGTTGGCTTTCGCGTGCCTTGGCTTCGTATGGTTCATCTGGCACTGGAACCTCATCAACTTCAATCTTCACTACTGAGCACGCTTTCGCACGAAAAAGAGGGAGGCTCTGTGCGAATCGAAAGCGTCACGCTCCGCGAAATTCATCTTCGCTTGAAAGGTCCATTTGAAACCAGTTTTGGCTCGATTTCTGAACGCAGAATTTTACTGGTGGAGGTCGAATCGCGTGGTGCTACAGGATGGGGCGAGGCCACGGCAGGCGAGGGCCCATTCTATAACTCCGAGACGACGGACACTTCCTGGATCGTCCTCACTCGCTTCATCGTGCCGCTTGTCCTCGGCAGGGACATCGAAAATCCCGAGGAAATTCCCGAGCTGCTAGCGTCCATTCGCGGTCACGAAATGAGCAAGGCCGCATTCGAAAATGCCGTCTGGGACATGGTGGCCAAAGAGAAGGGCATTTCTTTGGCGAAACTACTCGGAGGAACGCGGGAGGAAATTCCATGCGGTGTCTCGCTGGGCATTCGCGAGAACCCGAGAGAATTGCTCTCAGCCATTTCTATGGAGCTGACTTCTGGCTATCAGCGCATCAAGATCAAGATCAAGCCCGGGAAGGACCTGAATTTCATCGAGTCTGTTCGCAACGAATTTCCTCACATCAAACTCATGGTGGATGCCAATTCTGCCTATCGTCTGGAGGACGCTCCGCACCTCAAGAAATTCGATGACTTCGGTTTGACAATGATCGAGCAGCCGCTCGCTTGGGATGACATCTGGGAACATGCAAAGCTTCAAGCGATGTTGAACACGCCAGTCTGTCTAGATGAGAGCATTCACAACCTGCATCAGACCAGAGCTGCCATAGAAATGCGCGCCTGCCGCATTCTGAATATCAAGTTGGGCCGCGTCGGGGGCCATCGGACAGCGCGACGCATCGAAGAGTATTGCCGCGCGCAAGCCGTTCCGGTCTGGTGCGGCGGAATGCTCGAATCCGG
>WNGJ01005409.1_pt1 | contig 13402 bp, 10 predicted proteins | sample 5400611 | NCBI WGS metagenome assembly WNGJ01 (sample SAMN13153375, study PRJNA577476) | soil metagenome | isolation source: 40 cm soil or saprolite under Garry oak tree replicate 1 | place: USA:California | collected 2016-06-15 | reverse complement strand
CCGCACACACGAAGATACGCGAAGACGCGGATGATGTGTGGAGGGATGATGCTGGTCCTTATCTCTGAAGTGATAAGCAATTCAAATGCCGTGATCCGGCAGGACTTCAGAAAACTACGTTTTCAGATGATCGATGACAATATGAACCGCTTGGAGTTTGTTTCAAATCTAGAGCAGTTGGGAATCAGGTACGAGGTTGAGCACTCCCACGGTGCCAGCTACATCACCATCGCAGACCACTTTGGCTATCGCTTTAACGCTGAGGGAAATCTTGACGGCGGATTTATATGGCCGCCAGTTAAGGACTTCTGGGCCGAGTGGGACGAATGGAGACTTTATCTAAGGAGAATCAGCCAAGATGATTGACCAGTGCTACTTGGCAAGCGTTCAAGACCTACGAGAAATCTGCAAGGAACTAACGGACGAAAAATATGAACGGGGTGGAAAGTGTGAGTATTGGCTTTTTCGACCTAACGATGCCCACGTCACAATTCGCTTCAACGACGATTCCCGCGATTTTCTAAATCTCAATGCTCTCGGCTTCACCTTTCCGATAGTCGTCGAGGTTCCTGGCCTCGCCATTCTTCACAAGCAGCCCGAAGCTGGCCTCATGGTTTGCATGAGCGTGTATACAGCCAACCAGACTCGGTGCGGTTTCTATTTAGACGGAGAGGGAGAGCTAAAACAGGACGAGGAAGGCGACTGGGACAGATTTTGGCAACCTCTCGCTACTTTGTTTCAAAAGGAATGCGAGACGCTCTGACAGATTCCGAGCGTCTTTTGTGCTTTGCCTAAAACGTAACCGTGCAGAAGGCGGGTAGGAGACTGCAGTGCTAACACCAACGGCATCAGAGTCAGCGTCCAGTGACAAGGGCAAAAAGCGATCTCGTAGGCGACGCACGGATAGCATGCTCGTCTTCGATCCGGCGCAGAGGGTTCCTGCCACGTTCTGAAATCGATCATAGACGAGTGGCTAGTGCCGTGCCTTGTCGAGGAGTTTTTTGCCCGAATCGCACCGGAAATCGAGACTGCCTCCGCTATAGGTGCGAAGCACTTCCAGGCTGGTGAGGTCTGAAAACTGTGGCACAAATTCCGAAGCACTCGGTCGCAAAACGGCTGAGGGCCTGTTTTTAATCACATATAACCGAGCAGTCTGAGCGCGCACGGCTGGAGTTCAGTCTTGCCAATGGTCGGCAGGTGGCGTGATACCGAGCCGTTTCATCTTGTAAAAAAGTGTCGTGCGCTTCAAGCCGAGTCTCGCGGCTGCTCCGCGCGGACCTCCGAGCTTCCAATTCGCGCGCTGACACGCAGCCTGAATCTCCTGACGGACTTTGTGCTCCAACGTTGGGTTTGAAATTTCGACCGGTGCCGGTTCGCATCTCTCGGGCAGCACCGATTCGAAAACTCCGTCCGTTGAAAGGATTACGCCGCGTGCAACGTAGTTTTGGAGTTCGCGAACGTTCCCGGGCCACGGATAACGAACGAGCGCTCGCATGGTCTCCTCGGGGATGGTCTCGATGCTTTTGTCCATGGAGTCGGCGGACTGTTGGACGAAGTACTTCACAAACTCCGGAATATCTGCTTTCCTTTCGCGGAGTGGCGGCAGAGAAATTGGGAAGGTACTCAGCCGATAGTACAAATCTTCACGGAACTCACGGTCTCGGACCATTTGTCGCAGGTCCCGGTTGGTTGCGACAACGACGCGAACGTCGACTCGCGTTGTACGCGTGCTGCCGACTGCCTCAAACTCACGCTCCTGAAGCACACGGAGCAGCTTGGGCTGAAGTTCCAGCGGCATGTCTCCAATTTCATCGAGAAACAACGTGCCGCGATCCGCCAAGGCAAAGCGACCGACATGGGAAGTAACGGCGCCCGTGAAAGCACCCCGTTCATGCCCGAACAGCTCGCTTTCAAGAAGCCCGGCAGGCATCGCGGCGCAATTCACCTTGATTAGATTCCGGCTTCGGCGCGGGCTGAGCTCGTGAATCGCTCGCGCGATGACTTCCTTGCCGGTCCCAGTCTCGCCGGAGATCAAGACCGTGGCATTCGTGGGCGCTACTGCCTCCACTTCAGCGAGGATTGAGCGCAAGCCGCCACTGCGCCCCACGACCGTCTCCACGAAAGAGGTTTGCGCGCGCTCCGTCTTGCGGACAATTGCCTCATCGCGAGGACAAAGAGTGGCGTCTAGAGTCGCGATTTCTCGGTATCCGTCAATGTGTGTCGCAAAATTTGATACTGCGCTCATGTTTCAATCCTCCATTTGCCGTCACGAATGGTGCTGACAAAAAATTGGGTTGGGCCGGTCATAATTGACTACACGCATGACTCGTCCATCGCATGCACTTGTCCTCGAGCCTCCGCAGTCATAAGGTGCATCGAATTGGACGCCACAAATGGCATCTGTGCATAGGAAGAGCGTTGTTCCGTGTCCCTTATAAAGAGCAACTCTTCTTCGCCGGGATGCCGATCGATGAGAAGTAAATCACCTGGCCGCACTTGCGCCGTGGCCAGCAGCCTCGCAATCGGGCTGACCAGATAGCGTTCGATGGCGCGCTTCAGGTGGCGGGCACCGTATCTCTGATCGGTGCCCTCTTCGAGCAGGAACTCTCGTCCTTCGTCCGTTATTCGAAACAAGAAGGGGCGCGCTGTCGAATCCGATACGCGCTTCTGTACTTGCCCCAACTCGATCTCCAGCACTTCATCAAGTCCGTCACATTTCAATGGATGAAACACCACCACTTTGTCCAACCGGTTCATAAACTCCGGCAAAAACTTCCTCCGCGCCGCTTCCACCGCCGTTTTCTCCACTTTCTCGTCCAATCCTGTCGTTGCCTTGTCCCTCGGCTGGACGAATCCCATCCCTCCCTGCATCAACTCCGTGATCTCTCCTCCACCCAGGTTCGAGGTCAAGAAGATCACCGTCTGCGACAAGTCCACTCTCCGGTTATCGCCCAAAGTTAGCGTCGCCTTGTCTAGCATTCCCAGCAACAGTTGCCACAATGCGTCGCTAGCCTTCTCAATCTCGTCGAACAGCAAGAAGCTCAGTTTCAGCTCGTCGCGATGGCTGGCCGCCAGCGCTTCCTGGGTAATCAGCGGATGGGTCTGCCGGTGCCCCAGATATCCTGGTGGCGAGCCAATCAGTTTGGCGATCTCATGCGAGTGCTGAAACTCCGCGCAATCCACTTTGATCAGCGCTCGGCTATCTCCGAACAGAATCTCTGCAGCGGCCTCGACAATGCGCGTCTTGCCTGAACCGGTCGGCCCCAGAAACAGTAGGTTTCCGACTGGACGACCAGGAGCATGAAGCCCCGCACAGAACACTTGATAGAGCTCGACAAGCGCTTGCACCGCTTCGTCCTGCCCCACTATCTTCTGCCGTAATGCATCTTCAAAATGGCGCGATGTAGAACTCCGCTTTTTCGTGTCCAACTCTTCCATAAGGGCCGATTGCGTTGCTGTTGCCATAACGTCCCCTTCCCTGTCGTGATTCAGTAACATCTGGAACACGACATTCCGTTTCAATCTCCTGAAACCGACGACCCCTGTGGTCATCGCTCATTGTTGTTGGATCCTTTTGTTCATGGCGCGCAGTCTAGAACGAGTCACGTCCGCGGACAACCCCAGATGGAGTCGCCGCGTACACCATATCGGGACGGAAGGGATACCCTTTAGACTATGTGAGGACTAACCCAAGAGAAGTATGAGACCTAACTCTTTCGATCTCGAAGGTCGATGCGCTTCCATCCAAAAAGGTAAGCATCGACCGACCAACCGCCAGGTCCGAGCAGTGCCAGGGCGGCACCGAGGGTTCCCAGCATGATGCAACTCCACGGATCTCCAGGGTGCGACAACGCGTGCCACAGCGCAATGATCGCTGCAAGTGCACCCGCGACGGGAGTCCATAAACCTGCGAGCAGAAGTATCCCTACACCGGTCGTGAGCACGTGCAGTATGGCTGATCCGAGCGGAGGCCCACCCCGCAGCGCCGCGATCCCATGAACAATCAATACAATACCTGCCACCAGCCTCATCAGCAGAAGGCCGGCACCGGGCACACCGTGGGCGAACGTCGAGAAGAGCCGTCTCAATTGAGGTTTAGGTTACGAGATTCCCAACGAGACCTGAAACCCTCAAAAGGCCCGCGCAAACCACTCTTTTGGGTAAATTAGAACTCGATGATTCCGCGCTTCAGGCCGATCATGGCGGCATGGGTTCGGTCGTTGGCGCCCAACTTGGAGAGGATGTTCCGGACTTGGCCCTTGATGGTTTCTTCGCTGACTGAAAGCTGCGCGGCAATCTCTTTGTTGGCATTTCCTTCCGCAATCAGGCGCAGGACACGGATTTCCGCTGGGGTCAGGGCGTCGTCGGTGACATGCTCGGCAAGTTGGTAGGAGGCCTCGGTGGAGAGTGCCTTTTTCCCGGCATGGACGGCACGGATCGTTTCCAACAGTTCTTTGTGCAAGCTATTTTTTAGCAGGTAACCCCGCGCGCCGGCTTTGAGCGCCCGCAGCACCTGCGCGTCGCCGCCGTAGGTAGTCAGCACGATGATTCGCGCCTCGGGAAATTCGCCACGAATCGCGATCATCGCATCGAGCCCGTTCATCTCCGGCATCTGCAAGTCCATCAGCGAGACATCCGGATGGTGCGCACGGAACTGCTGTATCGCTTCCCGCCCGTTGGAGGCCTCGGCGACTAAACTCATATCCGAATGAACAGCAACGAGCCCCGCAATCCCTTGGCGAATGACCGGATGATCGTCAACTGCCAGAATCCGAATCGGCCCGGCCTCCGCGCTCATGACTTCCTCTCCGTGTCTTTCTCCACCAATTTCCCCGCGAACTTCTCCGTCAACCACGACCGCCTGCGGCCATCAGCCGTCGCGTAAGCATTCGCGGCAGGAATGCTCAGCTCCATTTCCGTCCCAGTCTCCACCTCACTCCACACCGTCAGCTTACCGCCCAAAAGCTTGGCGCGCTCGCGCATCCCGCGCATGCCGTAGTGTCCGGGACGCTCATCGTCATTCAGAAGCTTCGAGTCAATCCCCTTACCATCGTCCCGCACCCGCAGGCGAAACTGCCGTTCGTCATACCGGATCTCCACTTCGATCCGCCGCGCCTCTGCGTGCTTGAATGCATTGCGCATTGCCTCGCCTGCAATCCGGTAGACTTCGTCTCGCAATATCGGATGCAGGTCTCGCGGCGTGCCTTCTACCTCCACATGAAACTCGGCAGCATTTGGATTCGATTCACTGCCCGCAAGTTCTGTTCCGCGAGTGGTTATTGCACAGGCCAGGTCGTTTGTCACCACTGTTGACGACCGCAGCCCCTGCACGGCATCCCGGCCCTCCGTGATCGCTTCCGCCGTCTGATCGATGGCGCTCCCGAGTGTCTTCAGAGCTTCGTCCGGGCGCGTTGGGAACAGTTCATAAGCCGTCTGAAATCGCAGCAACAATCCGTGAAAACTTTGCAGCAGCGTATCGTGCAATTCCCGGGCGATGCGTGTCCGCTCGTTCACCCGCTCTTCCAGGCGCAGATTGAACTGCCCCGCCAGTTGCCGCAGTCGCAGTTGATAGAGCTCCCAAAGCAATGCCAAAAACGCCGCTACACACGACAAACGGAACCAAGTGTTCTGGTAGTACGCCGGGGCTACGGAAAAATCCAGGAACGCTCCGGTCTCGTTCCACACACCGTTGTTATTGCAAGCCACGACGCGGAAGCGGTACTTGCGTGGAGAAAGATTGGTATAGAACGCTTGCCGGCGAGTGCCGGCGTCCTGCCAATCGCGATCCCGGCCTTCCAGTTTGTAGCGAAAGATCACCTTTTCCGGCGCGACCAAACTGAGCGCCGTGTAGTCAACTTCCAGGTCGCGAATGAGCGGCGGCAGGCGCGCAGGCCCGCTGATGCCCGAACTCACATCGTATGTTTTGCGGTCAGCGGTGACCTGCTCGATGTGCACCGGCGGCGGAAGGTCGTTGAAGGGAAGGTGACGCGGATCGACGACGCTGATGCCGTCAGGAGCAATGAACCATAGTCTGCCATCTGGCGACCGGGAGACGCGCGGCGTATAATCGCCAACGACAGCGAGGGTCCTTAGCCCGTCGGAACTACCGAAAACTGTGGTGTGGATTGTGCGGTTGGACTTGTCCGCAGCAATAGCCCACTCGTCCAACTCGGAGCGCGCTACCCGCACCAAGCCGCAGGGCATCATCAGCCAGAGCGATTGGGTGTCTTCCATCGTCCACTGGACGGCATCGCAAGGTAGTCCGCTCTTGCTCGAGAAAGTAGCGATGCGGCCGTTGTTCAATCGGCTGAGTCCGCCCGCAGTGGCGATCCAAAGTGCACCCTTTCCATCGAAGCGAAGCTGATTGACACGGCCCTCACCCAGCTCATCGGCCGCTGAGTACGATGAGTGGACATGGCCGTTACGAAACCAGGCGATGCCACCCTCAGAAAATCCGAGCCATAGGCCGCCGTGCGAAGGATCTGGGGCCAGAACAACCGCAGGAGCCTTGCGTCCGAATGCGGCCCATGGAATCTTTTCGAACTCATCACGCGGCGACAATTGGAACAGGCCGACGTCGCGGTTGGCGATCCACATATTCCCCGAACTGTCCTCTGTGAGAGAGCTGACCAACCCGCCGGGAGCGACTGCAGGAATAAACCGGTCATTCACCAGGTAGCCGATCCCGGTCGGCGTGGAGACCCAAATTCGCCCGCGAGAGTCCTGAAAAAGGGATCCCACCCCCTCATCCGGCAGTCCGCTGCCGGCAATGTCTCGGGCGCGCCCGCCAGCGCGGTGCTGGCGGTACGCCGTAACATGGCCCTGATTCAGGCGGTTTAACCCATCAAGGGTAGCGAACCAAACACTATCGTCCCTTGCAGCTAAGACTCCTCCCCATGGGATATCCGACACAAACCTTGGCTTCTTGAATACGTGACCACTGGAAGCTCGCGAAAGCGGTCGAGGCCGTTCATGGTGGCGACCCAAATATTGCCCTCACGATCTTCGAACAAATCGTAAATGTCGTCGCCTGACAGGCCGTCGAATTGTGAAAACACATCTGTCCGTCCCTGGTGTATATGCACAACGCCCCGGCCCGCAGGTACCAGCCACAGACCGCCGTCGCGATCGCGAAGCATTCTTAGGACACGAAACCCACGCCTCGCAGCGGGGAACGGATGTACCACCTCCGCTTTCCCATGAGCTAGCCGCACGACAGCGCCCGTTGTGGCGATCAAGAGAGCGCCATCCTCACCGTCCGCCATGCCCTGCATTCTTCCGTTTGGCAGGCCTGGCACCGCATAGAACTCCGGCGGTCCGGGCCTCCATCGCCACACCCCCATCTCCAATCCGACCCAGAGGTTCCCCTTGCCGTCCTTGTACAGCCCGAAAACGCCATGGCCGACACCGCCCAACTCCGGGTGGCACTGGACGCTGCCATTCCGAATTTCGCAGAGTTTTCCATCGGGCGGCCCATTCGTGCCGGCCCATATCGAGCCCTCATCATCTTCAACTAGAGCAAAGATCACCAATCCAGCCAGCTCCGCGTACTTAGTGAGCTTGCCGTTCTTCCAGCTTGCCAGCCCATTCCATGTGCCGATCCAAAGAGTCCCGTCGCGCGCCGCGACAAATCTTGTGATGGTGGTGGAGGGGAGATGCTGATCCGGCGGTGGCTCCCAGGGGACGTTCCGGACGCCATCGAAGCGAGACAAGCCGAATGCTGTCCCCAGCCAGAGGTACCCGTCGGGAGTCTGGGCGATTGAGAGAATGGAGCCCTTGGCAAATCCGTCCCGGATCTTCCAGGCCGTATGCGCGTACTGGCTGACGTCGAGCGACGGATCGAGCGCCATCGCACAAGGGCACGTCGCCAGCAGGATGCAGCCTAGGCCAGCGGCCAGCACGACAGCGTATTGCCCTCGTCCGTTGGCTTTTCCCATTGCACCCAGATGTTACTCTCATTCATTTCAGTGGAGGTAGTGCCAGCATCACCTTTTTGAGGTGTACTGAGGCGATGCTTTTGGATGTTTTACTATTTGGGGGGCCGGCGGTAGTCTCACGACTTGGCTTTTCTCGGATGAAATTGGGCGCTGCGACCGACCTTGCGTTCCTCTCCCGTATACAGGCGGCAACGTTACCCTCTGCGGTAGTCGGGGCGAGGCGGCGATGAAGGCGATGAGAGGGTAACCGCGACCGAACGCGGTGCTATCTACCAGATCAGCTTCAGTCCGAACTGTATCTGGCGGGATGTGGTCGTCGTGGAGGTCAGGACGCCCGCCGAAGAAATCGGGGTTCCGTTGGCTCCAAACATGCTCGTATTGTTCGTCGGGACCACCGGCGACGCAAAATTCGAGTGATTTAAGACGTTGAAGAACTCTGCTCGGAATTGCGCATGAAACCTCTCTAAGCGGCCTATGTTGCGAAATAGAGAAGTATCCAAATTGAGAATGCCTGGACCGATAAGAATATTGCGCCCCGCATCCCCAAACCGCGTGCTCGGTTTGGGAAAAGCAAAACACTGTGTTTTGATGTAGTCGAGCGGATTTCCTGGATTCACAAGGGAGCCGTTGCATCCCGGTCCTCTCAGTACATCCGGCCGGTCGAACTGATCGCCCTTCATTCCTAACGGGTCGCCGGTGATTATAGGTGTGAACGGTTCGCCGGAAGCAACATGCAGAATCCCACCCCATTGCCAACCGTTTAATGCCCATTGCAGTACTCGTGGCTTGGCTCTGAAACTCGGGATTTCCCAGATGTAGTTGACCGTGAGGTTTTGACGTATGTCGAAGTCGGCGAGTCCACGCCCGTTGCGTTCATCGAACCAAAGCCGAGGGGAGCTGTTCGCGTAGTTATCGATGAACGCCGATGCCGAACTCGAGTCAATAATCTTGCCCCACGCGTATGACACCCCGGCTTGCAACCCTTTGCTGAGTTGTCGAGTTACCTGTACCTCAAGGGCATGGAAAATGGAATCGGAGTTCCATATAGTGCCGGAAATCTGGCCTACGTTCGGGTTCAGAGGAGTTCCATTTACCGGCCATACGTAGCCCTGCGGCGTCAACGTTGGAAGCACCATGTCGAAATTGTTCGTGAAGTAGGGAAGATGAACACCGCGCGATCCCGTGTAGCCCACCTGCAGCACCATATCCGGAGCAATGCTCTGCTGAATGTTGAAGTTCCACTCCATGTCATAGCTGCGTGGAGGATTCGGCTGAATATACGCGTAACGAAGGGTGGGCGTGGTCAATAGCGGAAATGCTCCCTTTGGAAACGACCCCTGCGGCAGCGTCGTGACGTCACCCAACTCAAAAAACGGAGCCGACAGCAGGCTCGTCACCTCAAACAGATATGGGAGAGGTAAGTTATCGAATATTCCAAGTCCACTGCGGATGGATGTCTTACCTTTACCTGATGGATCCCACGCAAAGCCCACCCTCGGTTCAAAATCGAGCTTTGTCGGATTCGAAAAGAAAGGATCTCCGAGGTGTGGGGTTGTTGATGTCAGCGATGGCAGATTCGAGAGTTTCCCATGTGCTTCGCTCGGGACCGTCGCTGCTTCATAACGCAGCCCCAGATTGACAGTCAAATTGGGCCTCGCTCTCCAGTCGTCCATGACGTATCCCGCATAAATAGACTGCCGGAGGTCGCGTGGTGTGATTCCGCTTCCGATTGGCGCGTTAAAGGACGTTGGCTGGTCCTGCAGGAAGCCCGAAAGTGATCCGAAGAAGAACTGGCCCAGCGGGCTGGTTTTGCCGAATTCGCTCTCCCGGATGTTTTCAAAAGCAAAACCAAACTTTAGGGAATGAGTTCCTAACGTCGCGAACGCATCATCGAAGAACTGATACGAGTTGTAATGAAAATCGAACTCCGCGACGGCGCCAAAACCCCCCGGAAAGGTCGAGAGTTGCGAGTTCGTTATAATTCCCACGGGTTGGCCAGGCAAAAAGCCGAGCGACGTATCTGCCGCCACAGGGTTAATCGCCTTTAAACTCTTTGCCGCTTGCGAGACTACACGGCTGAAACCCAATCGTGCCGTGTTGGCCATGCGGGCGCCGAATAAGTGCGTTTCCTCGAGAACGGCGGCTTGACGGCGGGACAGGGTCCCGATGATGTTGTTATTGAAGGAATCCGGTCCCTCCGTTTTTCCCTTGTCGAACATGTAGGTTTCGAACAGGCTATCATTCTTCCCGATTGTGAAGTCCGCACGTGAGGTAAAGAAGTCCTCGTTGGTGTTTTTCGGAGTGACAAGCGTGAAATTGCCGGTATCGCCCTTGACCGGGCCGTTCGGAAGGGGATAGAGCGTCAGGTATGGCTCTACTCGTGGATCCACACTAACAGTACCTGCGGTTAGATGTCCGGTGCGTGCCGCGGCAGAGGGCACAATGTCCACCGTTGTTGTTGAAAGCCTCTGACGAATTCCTTCGTAATCGCCAAAAATAAACAACTTGCTTTTGATAATCGGCCCTGCGGCATCGGCTCCGAACTGATTGCGCCGGAATGGGGGCGGAGATTGAGTTGTGTCGAAGAAGTTGCGGGCGTCGAGCGCGCTGTTGCGCAAAAACTCATAGGCAGAGCCGTGTAGCTCATTTGTGCCAGAGCGCGTAATAGAATTGATCACTCCTCCCGACGTCCTGCCATAACTGGCTGGCGCGCTGTTTGTTACGACAGAGAATTCCTGAACCGCCTCCACACCGAGCAAGACACCGAGAACGCTGCCGGGCCCTGCGTTGGAATAGTCGTTTATGCTGATCCCATCGAGTCGGTAGTTGTTTCCTTGTGGCCGTGTTCCGCCGATGCTTAACTGCATCCCGAGACCGCGGTTTGCCCGTTGATTACTCAGACCAAGCGGGAGTTGATACACGCCGGTAACTCCGGGTTGCAGTTGTGCCAGAGTCGTCCAGTCGCGCCCGTTCAGAGGCAATTCGCGAATCGTTGTGGAGTTCTCGGTTGCCTCCAGGCTCGAACTGGCCAATTGGATAGGGGGCGGTGTGCCTGAAACTTCGATTTTCGTCTTAACCTCGCTTGGGTTTAGCTTGAAGTCGATTACCTCCTCGGAGCCTACCGTCACAAGAACACCCGATCTCACAACCGTTGCAAATCCTTCCTTGGACGCACTGATCTCATACGTACCAGGCACTAGGTTCGGAGCCGTGTAGATTCCGTCGTTATCTGCGTCTACGGACCGGAGGATAGCAGTCTCGGAGTTCTTAACAGCGACCTGCGCTCCTGCAATCGCGCCTCCGGAGCTGTCTATCACACGTCCCGAAATAGTCCCTCCAGCGACCTGTGCGAGACAAGCACTACCGGTCACCAATACGATTGCAGTGACGCATGCGGTGAAAGAACTCGAGACCAAAGCAGCGCGGGTTGGGTTTGGAAGCATCTCAACGTTCCTCCACGGACGGATTCGCTCTAACTCAAGTCCGCACCCGTCAGCAGTGAGCCGTCAAGGAATGGCCGATCTGATCCCTAGAAGGTGAGCTTTCATGAGTTACTCTGAACACGTCAGATCATACGGCTCGCATCAAGGCCGATGAAAGACACTTTAGGCAACCAAGGGTGTTGGCTCCGTTACCTGGGTCGGCAAGGTGAAATGAAAGGTTGTACCTCGTCCATCGTTAGCGGTCGCCCACAACCGGCCGCCATGCGATTCCTCAATGGAACGGGTGATCGCCAACCCCATACCGCTGCCTTGCGGCTTGGTGGTAAAGAACGCTGGAAAGATCTGCTCGACGTTCTCATTTGGCAGTCCAACACCAGTGTCAGTGACCGAGAACAGGAGTTGAGCATCCCGCAGCTGCGATTTCACCATCAGCTCTCCGCCCGAGTCCTCCATGGCTTCGATGGCGTTGAGCATGAGGTTCATTAACACCTGCTGCAGTTGCGCGCGGTCGTGCCCAGCGCGAGAAGGTGCCCTACTCGTCCGCGCGCCATCCCCACAGTGCCCAACATTATCGCACTATCCCGCCCGATGACGTTTTTCCGATCCATATCAGGGCAACTTCAGAGGCTACGGAAAAGGCGCGAACGAAAGGGAAGGGCACGACCTTGGTCGTGCCGCCAAGTCGCTGGCAACATCCCGGCGCTTTAGCGCCTGAGGACATCTCTTGCCCGCCCCAAAGATTCATTTTTCCTAAATATTCCACTTGGCAAATCGCCTTCGTCGGTGGAGCGTGGGCCATCGGACTACGACATTCGGCACGCGTTTTCCGCCGCCGTTTCCTACGAACCTGGGCCTAGTAGCGGAGTGTTGAAGCAGATCTTTGGAAGCTGGTCCACCGATTCGATCATTTATGCGCGCAGCGCTCCACCGGTGAATGTGGTGACCGGGCTGGATCCCTTCAACACCGGCTTCCTGGCAGGAGCTTTCGGCGTAGCGCGACCGGATGTGGTGCCGGGCGTGCCGCTCTACCTCAACCAATCGAACGCACCCGGCGGAAAGATCATCAATGCGGATGCCTTCAGCATACCCGCTGCTGGGCAAGGAGACTTGGGACGAAATGCCCTGCGCGGATTCGGCGCTACACAGATCGATTTGACGCTCCGGAGGCAGTTCAAACTGACAGAGCGGTTTTCTCTTCAGGCCAGAGGGGATCTCTTCAACATCTTCAACCACCCCAATTTTGGGAACCCCCAAAACTACCTCTATTCCTCTCCAGGTGTGGCTAATCCCCTGTTCGGGCAATCGACGATGACGCTGGCAAGCTACTTGGGAAGCGGCGGCCAAGGCGGAGGCCTCAATCCGCTATATCAGATTGGCGGCCCGCGCTCGATCCAACTAGCGCTCAAACTTCAGTTTTAAACATCAGACTGCACGACGCTCGCTCTGCGGGGGCAGTCTCGCGCGTTCTTCGGTGCAACTAGTCAAGAGGGTATCCCAGTCGGAAGTAATTTCTGAGGACCGTGAAGTGCCACAACGCATCAACACGCTATGTGCCATTCGCGTGATTTGACCGACGAACAGTGGAAGACCCTCGACCCGCTAATTCCAAAGCCAAGAACCCGATCCGACGGCCGGGGGCGGCCTTGGAAAAGCCGCCGCTCCGTCATTAACGGCCTCCTGTGGGTATTGAGGACCGGTGCGCCATGGGCGGACCTTCCCGACAGATACCCCTCCTTCCAGACCTGTCATAGGCGCTTTCAGCAGTGGGTTCGCTCGGGTGTTATGACAAAGATCATGACTGCTTTGGCCTTGAAGCTTAGTGCTACAGGCGGCATCGATGTGCGGGAGGCGTTTATCGACGCGAGTTTCGCACCGGCTAAAAAAGGGGACATAAGGTCGGAAAGACAAAACGCGGCAAAGGAACCAAAATCATGGCGGTTGCGGACCGCCATGGTCTCCCCGTTGCCGTCTCCGTCGAAAGTGCTACACCCCATGAAGTGAAGTTGGCTACCAACACGCTTG
>WNGJ01005407.1_pt1 | contig 13403 bp, 10 predicted proteins | sample 5400611 | NCBI WGS metagenome assembly WNGJ01 (sample SAMN13153375, study PRJNA577476) | soil metagenome | isolation source: 40 cm soil or saprolite under Garry oak tree replicate 1 | place: USA:California | collected 2016-06-15 | reverse complement strand
GCTCGGTCAACTTTCAACATGTTCGTATCCCCTCATCTGGTTCAGGAACTGTAGCGACTTCAGGCGCCGGTCCAGGTGATGCTCCAGCTGCGTGGTCAGCACACCTTCGATCGAGTCCATGAGCTCCGGGGCCAGCTTCAGTCTCCGGTACGTCTCCAGGTCGTAGGCCGCCATCAGCCGCAGCACTTTGATCGCCGCCAGCGGCACCTCGTGCATCGCGGGCAGGGCGCACTGGTCACACAGGAAGCCGCCCGCTGTCGCGCTGAACGCAGCCGGTTTTGCGGCCAGCGGGCGGTCGCACGATGTGCACGACCCCAGCTGTGGCGCGTAGCCCAGGAGGTCCAGCGCCGCCATCAGGAAGTAGGCCGACGCTCGGCGCGGATCCGTTTCGCGCGCCAGCTCGTCGAGCGCCATGACCGCGAGCTCGTAAACGCCGTCCACCGGGTGGCGGTCCTCGCACACGCGCTCCGCGAGCTCGGCGATGAGCGCCGCATGCGACATGCGCTCCACGTCACCGGCGATTCTTAGCCCGGGCATGCGCTGCACCTGCGCCACCACGTCCAGCTCCCCGCGGCCTTTCGCAAGCAGCAGGTCGACATGGCTGTACAGCTCGAGGCTTGGGCCTAGCTTCGATTCGGGCCGCCTAACTCCCTTCGCGATCGCCCCGACCTTGCCGTGGGTACGGGTCAGGAACGTGAAGATCCGGTCGGCCTCACCGTAGTCGAGCTTGCGCAGCACGACCGCCTGGTCACGATATGTGGCCAGTCTCTTTCTCCCTGTTCTCTCTTTTTGCCTTGGGGGGCTCCTCTTGGGCCCCGTCAGTCTCGCTCGGCTCCGCGGCTTGCATGCCTGAGTGTTCGAGGGCCTCTTTCGGCCACGGCTGGTCGGCCGTGAGGCGGATGGTGAGGATGCGCCGGCCCTTGACCTTCTCCACGGTCCACTTCGCGCGGCCGCCTCGGAACGTGTCGCCCGGCACGGCGATCTTGCCAAGCACCGAGTGGACGTAGCCGCCGACCGAGTCGTAGTCGCCCGATTCTTCGATCGCAAGGCCGAGTCGTGAGTTGAGCTCCTCGAGCGGGAAGCCCGCGTCGACACGAGCTTCATGGTCGTTGAGGATGACGACCTCGTCCTCTTCCGCGGAGTCGTACTCGTCGCGAATCTCGCCGACGATCTCCTCGAGCAGGTCCTCAAGCGTGACCAGCCCCGCCGTGCCGCCGTACTCGTCCACGACGATGATCATGTGGACCTTCTTGGTCCGCATGTCGTGCAGCAGCTCGTCGACTTTCTTCTGCTCCGGGGTGAACTCGATGGGTCGCAGCATCTTGTCCATGTCGAACTTCTGTGCGCTCGACAGCGTGTAGAAGAGCAGCAGGTCCTTGGTGTGGATGAGACCGACCACGTGGTCGATGTCGACGTCGTACACCGGCATCCGGGTGTGGCGGTGCTCCTTGAAGAGCCTGACGATGTCCTTCAGCGGCGCCTCTTTGTCCACGGCAACAATGTCAGTGCGCGGGATCATGATCTCGCGCACGGTCTTGTCGCCGATCTCGATGATCCCGTGGATCATCTGGTGCTCCTGCTCCTCGATCACGCCTTGCTCCTCGGAGACGTGGAGCATGCTGATCAGCTCCTCTTCAGTGAGGTACGGCGCGCGAGCGGCGCGACCGCCCGTGAGGGCACGAGAGATGAGCGTGACCGCCCACAGGATGGGACCCAGAACGCTTGCCAGGCTGTCGACCGGGCCCGCGGCCAGGAGTGCGACGCGCTCAGCGTGCGTGATCGCAAGCGTCTTGGGCGTGACCTCCGCGGCGATGAGGAGGATCACGGAAAGGATGACGGAGTTGAGCAGCGTCAGCCACAGGCGCCATTCCTCCGGCACGCCCCAGCGGGTGAACAGCGATTCGCTGAGCAGCGCGGTCGCGGTCGAGGCGACGATGAGGGCGAGCGTGTTGACGAACAGCACGGTGGAGAGAAATCGGTTCGGGTCGGCGCGCAGGCGTTGGAGGATGGCCGCGGATTTGCTGCCCTGTTCGGCAAGGAAGCGCACGCGCAGGCGGCCGACAGAGGTGAGCGCCGTCTCGGTGCCGCTTGCCATCGCGGCAATGACAAAGCACAGCAAGAGGACCAGCAGATCGAAAAATTCCTGGCCGGTCACGAGAGGATTACTTGAAGAGCTCGCTGACGCTCCGGTTTTCGTGAACCCGGATGATCGCTTCAGCGAGCAGCGGCGCCACCGAGAGCACTGTAAGGGGTGGGCCGAGCTTTTCGGGCGGGATGGGGACCGAGTCGGTGACGATCACGTCATCGATGCCCGCGTTCTTCAATCGTTCGACCGCGTTGCCGGTCAGGACAGGATGAGTCGCCGCGACGAGCACCTTGTTCGCGCCCTGCGAGCGCAGCGCGGTCGCGAGCTTGGCGATCGTGCCGCCCGTGGTGATGATGTCCTCGACCACGACACAGTCGCGGCCCTTCACGTCACCTGAGACGGCGATCACCTCCACCTCGTCGTCGCTCGAACGTCGCTTGTAACCGAACGCGATCGGCGCGGCCAGGTTGTTGGCGACCGCCTCCGCCCTGCGGCCACCGCCCGCGTCGGGAGCGACGATCGTGATGTGGCGAAGGTTGAGCGTCTTGAGGTGGTCGGCAATGATGTGGTGCGGGGAGAGGTGGTCGGTCGGCACGTCGAAGAATCCCTCGATGGCTTCGGCGTGGAGGTCGAGCAGGAGGAGCCGGTCGGCTCCCGCGAGGGTGATGAAGTTCGCGACAAGCTTGGCCGAGATCGGCTCGCGGGGCTGAGTCTTGCGCTCCTTGCGCGCGTAGCCGTAGTAGGGGATGACCGCGGTCACGCGGCCGGCGCTCGCCCTGCGGAGCGCGTCGAGGATGATGAACAGCTCCATCAGGTGCTCGTTGACGGGCGGGCTGGTGGGCTGGATCACGAACACGTCGTGACCCCGCATCGAGTCCTCGATCTTGACGTTGATCTCACCGTCGGGGAAGCGCCTTAGACGGGGATCGGTCAGAGGAACGTCGAGCTTCTCCGAGATGCGCTGTGAAAGCTCGGGGTTGGCCGAACCGCCGATGAGCTTGAGCGCGCCCCAGGGGGACGCCTCCTCCCCGGTGAACTCCACCGCGGTCGTCAATCTGCCGATCACTGGGGTTCCGAGCTGGAGTCCACGGTTTTCCTCCGTACCACCCTAGCTGGAACTCCGACGGCTGTCGCGCCGTCAGGCACATCCTTGGTCACCACCGAACCTGCACCCGTACGAGATTGTTTACCGAGTTTGACGGGAGCGACCAGCATCGTGTCCACGCCCACGAAGGCGCCGTCGCCGATCTTGGTCCGGTTCTTGTTCGTCCCATCGAAGTTGGCCGTGATGGTACCGGCCCCGATGTTCGCGTCCTCGCCGAGATCGGTGTCGCCGAGATAGGAGACGTGCGGGACCCGACTCCCCCGCCCCACTCTCGTCCGGACGAGCTCGGCGAAGGTGCCGATGTGGACATCGTCGGCAATCTCGGTCCCGGGCCTCAACCTGGCGAACGGGCCGCAGTCGGAGCGGTCGCCGATCCTCGCGTCCTCTATATGCACGTGCGGGCCGATGTGGCTGTCGGAGCCGATGCTCGTCTTGCCCTTCAGGATCGTGAAGGGTTCGATCACCGAGTCCTGGCCGATGGTCACGGTGGCGTCGACGAACGTGGACCGGGGGTCGACGATCGTGACGCCAGAGAGCATCAGCTGCTCGAGGATGCGCTCCTGGATGATCGCGGTGGCTTGAGCCAGGCGGATGCGGTCTTTGACGCCCATCGCCTCGTTGGGGTCGACGAGCTTGACGATGGTAACCGGCTCGAGGTGAAGGAAAACGTCGGTGAGATAGAACTCGCCGGCATTGTTGTCGTCGCTGACCTTCGCCAGGGCCGCGGTCAGCTGCGTGCCGTCAAAGCAGTAGAGGCCGACGTTGAACTCGTGGACGCTCATCTTGATCTCAGGAGTCGCGTCCTTGCGTTCGACGATGCGTCCGAGGGACCCGTCGGCGGCCCGGATGATACGGCCGTCGTCGCGGGTTGGATCCTCGACGCTGGCGATGGTCGCGGGCGTGGCCGCCTCGCGATGGGCGTGGACCATCTGCTGGACGGTGGCCGAGGTGAGCAGCGGCGAGTCGCCGTTGACGACAAGCACCAGCTTGCCCTCCAGCTCTTTCTTGGGGATCTGCAGGAGTGCGTGAGCGGTGCCCTTCGGCTCGCGCTGAAAGGTGGGCGCGATGCCTCGTTCGTCGAGGTGCGCCGCGACCTCGGCGTGGTGCGGATTGGCAATGACCTTGATGTCCTTCGCCCCGGCCCCGGTGACCGCGTCCAGAACGTAGTCGAGCAGGGGGCGGCCACAGATCGGATGGAGAACCTTGGGAATACGCGACCGCATCCGGGTGCCGTGACCGGCGGCAAGTATTACGGCCGTGATCGCTTGGCTCAACGCTGGTGCCAGTTTAAGCCCCCCTTCTGGCCGGCTTCGTTAAGGATTGCTTGCGAGGAGAGGGATAATCCGAATGTGAGCGAGATGCCGGCGGTGAACCTGGAGGGAGCAATCCCTTCTCGCCTCCCGGTGCTTCCGCTGAAGTCGACGGTGGTTTTCCCGCGCATCTTCATCCCGCTTTCGGTTGGGCGCAAGCGCTCGCTGCAGCTGCTGGAAGACCTCACCGGTGCGGAGCGCAACATCGCGGTGGCGACGCAGCTGGACGAGTCGGCTGAAGAGGTCGGGTTCAACGACATCCATCACGTCGGGGCGATGGTGCGCGTGCAGCATTTGCTGAAGCTGCCGGATGGAACGGTGCAGCTCGCGGTGCTTGGGCTGCGGCGCATTCGATTGACCGAGCCGCTCTCAGAGGATCCCTACCTCGAATGCGCCGTGGAGATGATGCCGGAGACGACTGAGGGCATCCTGACGATCGAGCGCGAAGCGCTGATGCGGCGGGCGATCTCGTCGTTTCAGCAGCTGGTGACTCTGGCGCCGCACCTGCCTGCTGAGCTGTCGAGCGCGGCCGGCGCCATCGACGATCCGCTGCACCTCGCGTACTACATCGCCAACCACATCCGCTTGACGACCGACCAGCGGCAGGAAATTTTGGAGCTGGACTCCGCGAAGGAAAAGCTCGAGCGGTTGCTGGGTCACATGGCGCACGAGCTCGAGGTGCTGGAGCTTGGGCGGAAGATCCAGTCGCAGGCCGAAGAGCAGATGGGCAAAGCCCAGCGCGAGTACTTCCTGCGCGAGCAGCTGAAGGCGATTCAGCGCGAGCTCGGCGAGATGGACAGCGAGCACGGGGAGCTGGTCGAGCTGCGCGAGCGGATCGAGAAAGCTGGCCTGCCGGCGGAGGCGAAGCGCGAGGCGGACCGGGAGATCGCGCGCCTGGAGCGGATTCCTTCGGCGTCACCGGAGTCGTCGGTGATCCGCACGTATCTCGAATTGATCGTTTCGCTGCCGTGGAACATATCGACTGGCGGCGAGGTGGACGTGGCTGCCGCGCGGAAGATTCTTGACGCGGACCACTACGACCTCGACAAGGTGAAGCAGCGCATCGTCGAGCACCTCGCGGTAAGGCGGTTGAAGCAGCAGCGAGGGTCGACGGATCGCGGGCGCGAGCCGATCCTGTGCTTTGTGGGCCCGCCGGGCGTGGGCAAGACTTCGTTGGGTCACTCGATCGCGCGGGCGATGGGACGGAAGTTTGCGCGCGCTTCTTTGGGCGGCGTGCACGACGAGGCGGAGATCCGCGGTCACCGGCGGACTTACATCGGAGCCATGCCCGGTCGTGTGCTGCAGGCGATCCGGCGAGCTGAGTCGAACGATCCCGTCTTCATGCTCGACGAGGTGGACAAGATCGGGGCGGACTGGCGGGGCGACCCTTCGTCTGCCTTGCTCGAGGTTTTGGATCCGGAGCAGAATAAGGACTTTCGCGACAACTACCTCGACGTGCCCTTCGACCTGTCGAAGGTGATGTTCATCACCACCGCGAACTCGCTGGACACGATCCCGCCGGCGCTGCGCGACCGCATGGAGGTGCTCAACCTCTCGGGCTACACGGAAGAAGAGAAGGTGCAGATCGCGGAGCGCTTTTTGATTCCGAAGCAGCTTGTGGCGCATGGGCTGAGGCCCGGCGAGATCTCTATTTCCGCGGACGCGATCCGGTTGATCATCAGCCAGTACACGCGCGAAGCCGGCGTGCGCAACCTGGAGCGCGAGATCGCGTCGATCATGCGGCGCGACGTGGCGGACATGGCGGTGGGCAAGCGCGCCAAGCGCGCCGTGGACGACGCGAAGCGCGTGCGTGCGGCTTTGGGAAAGCGGCGCTTCTACGACGACGTCGCCGAGCGGATCGACCGGCCAGGCGTCGCGACCGGGTTGGTGTGGACGCCGACCGGCGGCGAGATCATCTTCGTCGAGGCGGCCCTGACCCCGGGCAAGGGTGAGCTGAAGCTGACCGGGCAGCTCGGCGAGGTGATGAAGGAGTCGGCCTCGGCGGCGCTGTCTTATTTGAAGTCGCGCGCTGCTTCTTTGGAGATCGACCCGGCGTTGTTCGACAAGAACGACATCCACATCCACGTGCCGGCGGGGGCGCAGCCGAAGGAAGGGCCGTCGGCGGGCGTGACCGTGCTGACGGCGATGGCTTCGCTTTTGACCGGAAGGCCGGTGCGCGAAGACGTTGCGATGACGGGCGAGATCACGCTGCGGGGTCGGGTGCTGCCGATCGGTGGGATCAAGGAGAAGGTGCTGGGCGCACATCGAGCCGGCTTGCGCCGAGTGCTGCTGCCGCGGCGGAACGAGGCGGATCTGGACGACATTCCGAGTGATTTGCGCAAAGAGATGCAGCTGGTGATGATCGAGTCGATCGATGAGGTGCTGCGCGAGGCGCTGACGCCGCGCAAGCCCGCGGTCACGTCAAACGGCGCTAATGGCTCTGAGCGCGCAAAAGGATCCGTTCGTGTGCGGCCAGCTCCACCGAGTCGTCTAGCGGCGAAAGCTCGTCGACGCCGCGCCTGATGAGGGCGTTCCTGATCAGGTAGTCCGCGAGGTGCGGATTCTTCGGCAGCAGCGAACCGTGTAGGTAGGTGCCGAGCACGTTGCCCTGCAGGCAACCCTCCGTGCCATCGGAGCCGTTGTTGCCGAAGCCGAGCCTGGTTTTGCCGAGTGGTCTGGCTTTAGGGCCGAGAAAGGTGCGGCCGCTGTGGTTTTCGAAACCGACCAGTGTTTTCGGGTTGAGCGTTTCGATGTCGGAGTCGACGACGACATCACCGATGAATCGCTTCTTGCCCGCCTCGGTGGTTACATCGATCATGCCGATACCGGGAAATTTTTCGCCCTCGCCGGTCTGGTAGTAGTGGCCGAGCAGCTGGTAGCCGCCGCACACGGCGAGCACCATCGCGCCGTTGCTCACCGCTTGCTCGAGGGGCGGCTGCTTGAACTCGAGCAGGTCTTCGTAGACGAGGGCCTGCTCGCGGTCCTGGCCGCCGCCAAAAAAGAAGACATCGACCTCGTCCATCTGTTTGATGGTGCTGCGGCCGAGCTCGACGAGCTTGGCTTCGAAGCCGCGCCACTCGGCGCGTTTCAGCAGCGTGAGGATGTTGCCCCGGTCGCCGTAGATGTTCATGAGGTCGGGGTAGAGCCAGCCGACGGTGAAGGTCTGGTTGTTCCTCTTCACGCTCTTAAGTTTCCCAGTAGGGCTTGGCCCAGCCGCGCCTGACGAGCTCCGCTCTGAGGTCGAGCATCGCCGTGTACGTGCACAGCAGGTGGACGGTGTCGCCTTCGTTGGTCGCGTTGATGAGGCTGTCGAGGGCGGCGCCGGGGTCGGTTTCCGGGGGTTCGGCGGCGATGCCCGCGTACTTCAGGCGGACGGCCATGTCGTGAGCGCGATTGCCGGCGGGCACGATGACCTTTGCCTTTCCTTTGAGGTGCTCGAAGTCGACGTCCCAGATCCAGCTGACGTCTGTGCCGTCAGCTTTGCGGTCGTTGAGCCCGATCAGAAAGCACGTGCCTTTCGCGAGCTCGACCGCGGTCCTTACCGTTTCATTGAAACCCGCTGGGTTTTTCGACAGGACGAGGTTGAGGTGGCGGCCGCGAAATTCCATGCGTTCCTGGCGGCCGAACGCGGCGCGAAATGCTCTCAGTCGTTCTGAGATATAGGTCGGCTCGAGGCCCATGGTCCGGGCCGCAACGAAGGCGGCGAGCACGTTGTACGTGTTGTAGAGACCGCCAAGCGGGATGTCGATGCGGGTTCCGTCGATGTCCGCGCTTAGTCGGTCGAAGCCTTCGAGCTTGATGTGCTTCGCGGTGATTTTCGGCTTGGGTCGCTTGAAGTCGTGGTTCGGGCATTCGTAGACGCCATCGTGTCCGACATAGACCGCCTCGAAGATCAGGCTGGCGCCGCATTTTGGACAGGTTCGTGCGTCGGCCGCGTGAGGTAGCTCACGCGCGGCCACGCTGGTGTCGTCGAGCCCATACCAGAGGGGCGGTTTCTTCAGGCCGAGGCCGATCTCGGCGACGCGCGGGTCGTCGGCGTTCAGGATGGCGGTGCTCTCGTCGGGCAACGCGCTGAGTGCTGACTCGATCTTCTTGGCGATCGACTCGAGCTCGCCGTAGCGGTCGAGCTGATCGCGAAAGAGATTGAGGACCAGGGTGGCTTTCGGCTTGATCTCGTCGACCGCTTTCGGGAGGCTCGCCTCGTCGATCTCGAAGACGCCCCAGTCGGCTCGCAGGCGGCCATCCGGGCCCGCCGTGTTCAGCGCCGCCGCGGTCGCGCCGAAGATGAGGTTTGCCCCGGCGCGGTTGGAGACGACACGGTTGCCGGCGCCTTCGAGAAGCCAGGTGATCAGGCGCGCGGTCGTGGTCTTGCCGTTGGTGCCGGTGATGACGATCGAGCCTTTCGTGAGGTCCTGCGAGAGCTTGGTGAGGATGTGGGGGTCGATGGCTCGGGCGACGTCGCCTGGGAGCGTGGTGCCACCGCCGCGCCCGGTGATGCGGCTGAGGGCGCCCGTGGCTTTCCCCGCCCAGACGGCGGCGGTCTTGCGGATCACGCCCAGGGCCCGATGGCGCGCGCGATCGCGGTCCAGGTTTTCAGGTGCTTCATCGCGTTCCGCGCGTCCTCTTCATCTTTTGCGCGACGGAAAAAAGCGGACCCGCTGCCGGTCATCTGCCATTCGTTCGATTCGCTGTTAAGGACGTTTGCAAATTCTTTCAGGCGCGGTTCAATGCTCATCGCGGCCCTGGTGAGCTGGTTGGGCATGTCGCCGTGCATCTCGTCCCACGCACGGTAAACGTCTGGCGTTAGGAGTTCGATACCGGGCCAGGCGATGGCAAACCACTGGGGCGTGGTCGGGATGGGCGTGAGGTGATCGCCGCGCTGCTCCGCGACGGCCGCGCCGCCGCTGAGGAAAAAGGGGACGTCGGCGCCGAGATTTCTGGCGATGGAGGTGAGGTCGGTCGTGATGTGATGAAGAGCCGCGAGTCCCTTCAGCGTGGTCGCCGCGTCGGAGCTGGCGCCACCCATCCCGGAGCCGGGCGGGATGCGCTTCTCGATGTGAATCGCGGTGGGCAGTTTTTGTTTCACCGCTTCTTCCAACGCGGCGTGGGCTTTGAGGACCGAGTTGTCTTTGGTGTTCGGGGCAGCGAGGCCGGAGATGGTGAGTGTGGTCTTCGGTGCGGGCGTCAGCGTGATGAGATCGTGCAGGTCGATCGCCTGCAGCGTCGTGCGGACGTCGTGAAAGCCGTCGTCACGCAGGCCCAGGACGGCCAGGTCCAGGTTGAGCTTGGCGCGCGCAGGCAGCGCGATGGTCAACGTCCGTCGACGGGTTTCAGCTTTGCTCGGTAGGCGACGGCGCGGTCCCGGTAGTGCTGCGCGGCGGTGCCGACCCACTTGCCCGATGAACCGTCAAGAGGTTTCTTGACCGTCGCCGGAACGCCGGCGGCGAGGTGGCCGGGCGGGATTTCCTGTCCTTCTCGAAGGACAGCGCCTGCGGCGAGCATCGAGCCCGCCCCGAGTCGGCTGCGCTGCAGCATCGTCGCGCCCATGCCGACCAGGGCGCCTCGCTCGACGACGCAGCCTTCGAGGAGGGCCGAATGGCCGATGGTGACGTCGCTTTCAATCAGGGTCGGGAGGTTTGTCGCGCAGTGGATGACGGCGTTGTCCTGAACGTTCGAGCCCTGGCCGACTTTGATCTGGGCTTCGTCCGCGCGCAGGACGGCGCCAAACCAGACGCTGGCGCCGGCTTCGACCTCGACGTCTCCTATGAGAACGGCGGTCGGTGCGATGTAGGCGTCAGGGTGCACGTTCGGTCGCTTCCCGCCGAGCTCGAATTCCACTGGCCCCTATAATCCTAGGTTCGTGCGTAAGTCCAACCTGGTGATGACCCGTGGCTAAGCGAACAGCGTCCGCGAGAAAGCAGGCGCGAGCCGGCGCGAAGCGTGCGCTGCGCAATCGCGCGGTGCGCTCCGAGGTCAAGACCCTTGTCGTCAAGGCGCGGCGCTCGATGACGGTCGCTGGAGCTTCCGCGTCGGATCGAGGGGTGCTCGCCCTCGAAGCGGTGCGGGCGCTGGACCGCGCGGCGGCCAAGGGCGTCCTTCACCCGAACAACGCGGCCCGGCGCAAGGCGAGGCTGATGCGGCAGGCGGCCAAGCTGGCGGTGGCGCCTCCGGCGGCAGTTGGAAAAGGCAAGAAGGCGGCTCCGGCCCGGGCCGCTGCTCCCGCGAAAGCGCCCGCGAAGAAGAAGTAGGGCTTTCTTAGAGGCGCGTCAGCAGGACGTCCAATCCGAGCTCGGCGTCGATCTGGCCGGACTTGACCTCCCACTCATAGTCGCGGATCGCCCGCAGCGCAGCCTCGAGGCGGTCAGGGTCGGCGTTCTGGGCGGTGTCGTAGGCCTTCTGCACCACGAATCGATGCTCGGCCATGTCGTCCTGCACCTGCTGCAGCGACTCGCCTCGCTCCTGGCGGGCACGAACCTCGAGCACAAGCGCGACGTGGCGGGCCATGCGGTAGGCGACTGAGGTCGGCTGAAGGCCGCCACGGGTAAGGCCTCTTGCGATCTGCAGCGCCTGAGGTGTCGGATGCGGCAGCAGGTTGTCGGTGAGCTTGAAGATCTCGTCCTCCCGACCCCCCGCGAGCAGCTCGGTGACCGCCTCGTTGGTGAGCTTCGATCCTGAAGCTTTGTAGGCGGCGAGCTTGCTGAGCTCGGAGTCGATGACGCTCAGGTCCGGCGGTGTGACGCGAACAACCTGCGCCGCGATCGTCGGTGTGAGGCCGTGGACTTCAGTGGCGCGCCTGGCCGTCCAGTCGCTGAGCGCGCGGCCTTTGAGATGCTGCATCTCCTGGACAGTACCGTGCACGGCGGTGACCGCTTTGACCAGCTTGTTGCTCGGGCTGAGCCGGCCGGCCACCGTGATCACGAGGCGTGTCGTCGGCGGGATGTCCGCGAGGGCCGGCGCCAGTGACTCCGCGCGGTTGGCGGGAATCATGCGCGCGAAGACGGCTCGATAGGGATCGAGAAAGGGCAGCTGGAGGATCGAGTCCTGCAGCCGCGCCGCGTTCAGGCCAGTGCCTTCCAGTGTCTCGAAGCCGAAGTCTGAAACGAGGTCGGCCTTCCATGCCTCGACTGCCGCGCGCGCCGTCTCGTCAACGAGAAATCGCTCGTCACCATGAAGGAGGAGCACGGTCGCCGCACTCGACGAGGCTCGGGGCACGGATCGATGGTACTTACATCGGCAACGTGATCGTCCCCTCCTGGTCCGTGCGCAAAACGTTGGGTGGGAAGCCGTGCGCGAGCTGGCCCGCGGCGCGCGAGGCGATGAGCTGTGTCGTCGGGCTCACCGCCGCACGATCGAGCTCCGGCGAGAGTAGGCTGCGGCCGCCGGCCGGCAGAAGAAGGTAGGTGCATGGGCTTCGGAGCCGGGTCGAGGCAACCATCTGCGCGTCAATGTCCAGGTCGCTGAAGTCACAGAACGAGCGACCGCCCGGATCGCTGACGCGGATTGCCAGGTAGGCTGCGCCGACCTGGTCGCCCGGCGCGCCTGGTTCGGGCGCAAGGACCTGGAGGTTGAATCCAGCGATCGCAAGCGACGACCCGGCGGTGAGCTTCACAACGGATGCACCTCGTGCCGTGGCTTCCAGGGCGGCGGTTCGCCAGGCGCTTCCGGAAAGCTGTGTGTCGGGCAACAGCACCGCGGTTGCCGGCCGGTCGAAGGCGGCAAAGCCGCCGACGTGGCCCAGCGTCGGTGCAGTGATTGCGATCGCGTCGAGCTTCGTCTGCCACGGTGGCAGGAGCGCGCCAAGCTCGTCCCTCAGCCGCGCGGGACTCGGCCCGGCGTCGACGAGGATGGCGCCCCGTGCACCGCGAAAGAGGACCGACTGCCCGTCGCCGACCGTCATCACGCTCACCTGAGCTGGGGCATTCGCCCACATGCCCAACGCAGCGGCTGAAATGAGAGTCGGCGCCAGCACAGCGCCGGCGATCGCCATAGCGCGGCGGCGACCGGACAGCTGGCCGGCGGCGATTCCCGGCATGAGTCCGGCGTAATAGGCAAGCCCGGCCCAGGTTGGGAATCGCGGGACAGGAATCGCCGCGGCCGGGATGCGCGTGAAGATGAAGGCGACCTGCTCGAGGTACGCGAGCAATCCCACGATGGGAATTGCGACCAGGCGTGCCACCTCTGGCATGACAGAAAGCGCCCCAATCAGCAACCCGCCGCTGATGAGCACGGGGAGGATCGGGATGACCAGTGCGTTGGTCAGTGGTGCAATCGGCGAAAGCAGGTGGAAGTCGGTGGCCATCATCGGCACTGTGCCGACCTGCGCCGCGCAGGTAACTGCGAATGGCTCGCGGAGAATCGCCGGCATGAAGGTGAGGCTTCTTTCGATCGTCGGAGTCAGCAGGATGATCGCGGTGGTTCCGGCGAAGGAGAGCTGAAAGCCGACGTCCCAGGCGAGCTCCGGGTGCCAGCCGAGCATCGCGGCGGCGGTCAACGCGAGCGAGGTCCACACATGTGTGGGACGGCCGAGACGAGAGGCGGCGATGACCAGGCCGCCCATCGCCGCAGCGCGCACGGCGGCGGGTGTGGCGCCGCCGACCATGGCGTAGATCCCGATCAGAGCGAGCGCGGGCCACGTGGCAAGCCGGCCGAACAGCGGCTGAAGCGCCGCCTGCACGACGCGTGCGAAGACCGCGACCTTCAGGCCGCTGAGGACCAGCAGATGCACGAGGCCGGTTGCGATGAGAGCGTTTTGCAACTCTGGCGGGATGCCCTGACGAATCCCGAGCACGGTGCCGAGGAGAACGGCCGCGTGAGGCGGCGGAAGAGCTTCATCGAGTGCTGACGTGTACCGAGTGCGCAGCCAAGCGGGTATCGCGGCGAGCCCAGATCCGCTGCCTGTCAC
>WNGJ01012425.1_pt1 | contig 13407 bp, 13 predicted proteins | sample 5400611 | NCBI WGS metagenome assembly WNGJ01 (sample SAMN13153375, study PRJNA577476) | soil metagenome | isolation source: 40 cm soil or saprolite under Garry oak tree replicate 1 | place: USA:California | collected 2016-06-15 | reverse complement strand
CGAATTCAAACTGCGCCAGGGCCTCAAGTTTCACAACGACGACGACGTCACCGCCGAGGACGTGAAGTTCAGCTTCGAGCGGTACAAAGGCGCGGGCGCGAGAGAACTCAATGCCCGCGTCGACCGGGTCGAGGTCATCGATCCGCTCACGGTGCGCTTCGTTCTCAAAGAGCCCTGGCCGGATTTCATGACCTTTTACGGCACCACGGCCACCGCCGCGGGGATCGTCGTACCCAAGCGATATCTGACTCAGGTAGGCGATGAGGCATTCCGCAAGCATCCGATCGGCGCCGGCCCCTACAAGTTCGTCAGCCATACGCCTGGTGTGGAGGTGGTATTCGAGGCGAACCCGGGATACTGGCGGCGTGTGCCCGCCGTGAAGCGGTTGATCATGAGAAGCGTCAGCGAGGGCCCGACGCCGAGAGTGTGGTACGCGACGAACGCCTCGCACTCGAGGCCACGCGGCAGCCGTCGGCGATGTGGATCGAGTTCGCCGATCAGTGGGACCCCAAATCGCCCTGGCATGACCGACGCGTGCGGCTGGCCGCGAACCATGCTCTCGATCGCCGGATGATCAGCGAGACGGCCTGCCTCGGCTATTGTCCGACGCTCGGGATCATCGTGCCTCCCGTCATGGACTTTGCCCTTCCGGTCGAGCCGCTTCCCTACGATCCGAAGAAGGCGAAGCAGTTGCTCGCCGAGGCCGGCTATCCGACCGGGTTTGATGCCGGGGACTTCACGCCCCTTACCGGCTTCTCGACCGCCGGGGAGGCCGCGGTGAACTATCTCAACGCCGTGGGGATCCGGGTGAAGATGCGGACCATGGAGCGCGCGGCCTTTTACGCCGCCTGGCAGGAGAAGAAGCTGCACGGGCTGTTTCTCACCGCAGCAGGAACCTCGGGCAACGCCGCCACGCGCGTGGAGGCGTTCGTCTACTCCAAGGGCAGCCACGCCTACGGCGGATACCCCGACATCGACGAATTATTCCAGCAACAGGCCCGCGAGCGGGACCCGGCGAAGCGTGAAGCCCTGCTCCACCGCATCCAGCAGCTGACGATCGACCGCGTGATGTTCGCGCCAATTTGGAGCACGCGGGTGCTCATCGGGATTGGACCGCGGGTGGCCGAACACACGATCAACCTGGTGCCGATGTCGATCTGGCCGTCGTACGAGGACATGCGGCTCAAGAGTCAGTAGCGGCGAGCGGGGACTGATCGTCGACCATCATTCCTCGGCGATGCCGCCGCCGCCGAAGTGATCGGGGGTATCGGATGCGGATCGATCGGCGGGTCAATGCGAATTGCTGACACTTGGGGCAAGCGCTAGCCTCCGCGGGTGACACGCGAAGCCGTCCTGCTCGTGCATGGGCACGCAGCGCCCGCCGTGCTGCTCGAACCGTTGCGCCGCGCCTTGGCGCGACAGGGCTTTCGCGCGGTGAACTGGCGCTATTCGAGCCTGCGCGGATCGATCGAGGCGCATGCGGCGCGGCTTGCCGCCAAGGCCACGGAGCTCGACGCCGACCCCGCGGTCGCGCGGCTCCATTTCGTCGGTCACAGCATGGGCGCCATCGTCGTGCGGCGGGCGCTTGCGATCCGCCGGCCGCGCAAGCTCGGGCGCGTCGTGCTGCTCGCGCCGCCCAATCGCGGCGCGCGCCTCGCCGATGTCGCGCTGCGGCTCGTCGGCCGGCGCCTGATGGCGGCCACGGAGCTTTGCTCGCATCCCGACAGCTACGTGAATCGGCTCGCGCCCGCCGCAGATCTCGATTGCGGCATCATCGCCGCGTCGTGGGACCACGCCGTTTCGCTCGCCTCGACCTACCTGCCGGGGCAGCGCGATCATCTGGTGCTGCGCAGCCTGCACACGCTGCCGCTGCATCGGCACACGCCGGCGCAGGTCGGGCACTTCCTGCGCGAAGGCCGTTTCATGCGCGCGACCGACGCTCACACATAGGCGACAGGGAGGAAAAGAATGGGGACGACGGGAAACCGGGCGCCGACATCGCTCTCAGCCGCCGCGCGGGCGGAACTCGACGTGATGATATCGGGCGGATTCTCGCTCGCCTATCGCGAGCTCTTGCCCGCGTTTGAGCGAACCACGGGCGTTGCCGTCGCCACGGCGTCCGCCGCCTCGCAGGGGACGGGCGCAAACACCATGAAGGCCCAACTCGAGCGCGGGGCGCGCGCCGATGTCGTCATCCTGTCGCGCGAGGGTTTGGCCGAGCTGATCGCGGCGGGGCGGATCGTCGGCGGCAGCGACGTGAGCCTGGCACGCGTGCCGCTCGGCGCCGCCGTGCGGGTGGGAAAAGAGAAACCGCAGATCGACACCGTCGAGGCCTTCAAACAGACCCTGCTGGAGGCGGGATCGGTCGCCCTGCCCGGCAGCACGAGCGGCATTTTTTTGATGAACGAGGTATTGCCCGGGCTGGGACTCGCCGACAAACTCTCGCTCAAGGTCGGTGAGCGCGGCGCGGACGCCACCTCGATGGTGGCGGCGGGACACGCCGATATCGTCCTCGCGCCGGTGAGCGAACTGGTGAACGTGCCCGGCATCGCGTTCGCCGGCCGACTTCCCGACGAGGTGCAGCTGCTCCAGGTATTCGCGGCGGCCATCGTCGCCGGGTCGGACCGTCGCGAACAAGCGAAACGACTGATCGAATTTCTGGCTTCCGGCCAAGCCGCGGCCGCGATCGAGAAGTCCGGAATGGAGCCGCTCGGCCATCGCGATACGCGTTAGCGCGGCGGCGCCGGTGCGAGGACTTGACCAAGCAAACTCTCACCCGAGCGGAAGGGCCTGTCATGGACCAGGGCAAAATCCACTATGAAACCGCCGATGGCATCGCGCTGATCACGATTGATCGGCCCAGGAAGCGCAACGCGCTCACGGGGGCGATGTGCGATGCCCTGCATGCCGCGTGGCAGCATTTTGCCGCGAGCGACCAGGACCGCGTCGCGATCCTCACCGCGGCCGGGAACGACGTGTTCACCGCGGGCGCGGATCTCAACGACCCGCCGCAGCGTTTCTGGGAGGCGGTGCCCAACGTGAGCGTTGCGGTGGCGAAACCGATCATCGCGGCCGTCGCCGGACCCGTCATCGGCGGGGGCGTCACCTTCGTTGCGATGAGCGATCTGTGCGTCGCCGCCGAGAACACGACGTTTGTTTATCCGGAAGCGAAGGTCGGCATCACGGGCGGCGTCATCTCCGCGATCGCGGCGCGCATTCCCTACAAGATCGCGATGGAACTCCTGCTGATCGGCGACGCGATGGATGTCACGCGCGCCCATCAGATCGGCCTCGTCAACCGGATCGTACCGGCGGGCGAGCAACTCACCGTCGCAAAAAACATGGCGCGCACCATCGCCGGCAACGCGCCGCTCGTCGTCGGCTTGCTCAAGGACATGGCGCTCAACACCATCCCGCGCTCGCCGGTGGAGCAGATGTATCTCACCCAACAGGCGGTCGAGCGCGTGCGGCAGAGCGAGGACGCGAAGGAGGGACCTTTGTCCTTCCGGGAAAAGCGCAAACCGAACTTCCGCGGACGCTGAGTAAAAACGGAGGGGTGCCGACTCTAGGGACCTTCCTCTTCAATACGTCGAAAGGTTCGGGCAGGAAATTGCTTTCCCGTTTCAGCTCGTACCGCCCTTTCGTCGACATTCAAGCCGAGACCCGGGCCGTCCGGCAGCGCGATATATCCATCGACCGGTCGCAGAACATCAGGACACAGGCGCCGGCCGAGTTCCTCGAAGGGAAGAAAGTACTCCGTGATGATGAAATTCGGCATGCAGGCGGAAGCGTGGACGGTCGCGGACAGCGCGATCGTGGTCGAATTGTAATTATGCGGCGAAACCGCGATGGCCTCGGATTCGGCCGCCGCGGCGATATACATGAGTTCAAGAATCCCGCCGCAATTGGCGACGTCGGGATTTATGATGTCGACGGCACGCGCACGAAAGATCGGGCGGAAGCCGGCACGGGTCAGTAGCGCCTCTCCCGTCACGACCGGAATGCGGCTCGCGCGGCGAACCTCCGCGAGCGCCTCGACATTCTCCGCCTGGCAGGGTTCTTCCAGCCAATAAGGATCGAACTCGGCGAGCGCATTGGCGAGGTCGATCGCGTGCATCGGCGCGAGCCGCCGGTGGACGTCGATGAGAAGATCGACCTGCGGGCCGACGGCGTTGCGCACCGCGCGCATGACCCTTGCGGCGCGGCCGATGTGATCCTTCGGGATAAAGGTGCGCCACGGCCCCGGCAGCGGATCGAATTTCATCGCGGTGAAACCGCGCCGGCATACCGCTTCCGCCGCCCGTGCATAGTCCTCGGGCGATTGCATCTTGTAGCTCCAACCGTTAGCGTAAACGCGCACGCGCGAACGGCAGGGGCCGCCGAGAAGATTGTAGACCGGCTGCCGCGCGACCTTTCCGGCGATGTCCCACAGCGCCTGCTCGATGCCCGAGGTGGCGCAATAGAACTCGAGCGAGCCGCGCCGCTGGGCATAGTCGTCGAAGGCGATCTGCAGGATATGCCGGATATGGAACGCGTCGCGGCCGATGAGATAGCGGCCCAGTTCCTCGACCTGCGCCGCAATGGCCCGGTCACGATCATACTGGCTGTAGGCCTCCCCCCATCCGACCACGCCGGCATCGGTCTCGAGCCGCACGAACACAAAATTCTTGCGCCAACCCGAGTGAACGGGAAGGCACTCGACGCGCGAGATTTTCATGTCAGCCCTCGTCCATAGAAATCATGGATTTGCTGGCGCCCTTCGACACCGAAGCCGCTCCACTGTGCAAGCAGGGCGAACTTCGCACTCGGGACACTAAAGCATTTTCCGATTGAGCTGACTTGCGGCCGGACCTGAAATCGCATTCCGTGGCGAAATTCTCCGCGCTCAGGACTTGACGAAGGGTAGTCCATAGGTGATCGGAACCACCCTCCCCGCCCGCGAGCCTCCCATGACCCTCGACCCCATCGTCACCTCGGTGATCCAGCATCGCCTGCGTGCCATCGTGGAGGAGATGGGCGAGGCGATGCTGCGCACCGCCTACTCGCAGATCCTCAACTCCAGCCGCGACTTCTCGTGCGCGATCTGCGACCTCGACGGCCGCCTGATCGCGCAGGCCGAGCATGTGCCGATCCACGTGGGCGCCCTGCCCTATGCCGCGCGCGCGGTCACCGAGTTCTTCCCGGGCGAGATCAATCCCGGCGACATGTTCCTGCTCAACGACCCTTATTACGGCGGCAATCATCTTCCCGACGTCACCGTGTTCGTGCCGGTGTTCGAGGGTGAAGCCGCGCGCTTCTGGTCGATCAACCGCTCGCATCAGAGCGACATCGGCGGCGCTACCCACGGCGCCTACAACGCGGCCGCGACGGAAATCTGGCACGAGGGATTGCGCATCCCGCCGCTCAAGATCGCCGAGCGCGGCACCATGCGCCGCGACGTGATCGAGATGCTCATCGCCAACGTGCGCCATCCGCGCGACTTCCGCGGCGATCTCAATGCCATGATCGGCTCGGCGCGGCTGGGCGAGCGGCGCCTGCTCGCGCTCGCCGGCGAGTTCGGCTGGCCGGTGACGCAACAGGCGATCGAGGCCATCCTCGACGGTGCCGAGCGCCAGGCGCGCGCCGTGATCGCGACCTGGCGCGACGGCGTCTACCGCGCCGAGGCGATCCTCGACGACGACGGACGCGGCCACGACGACATCGCGATCCGCGCCACGGTGGAGAAGCGCGGCAGCGACCTGACCGTCGATTTGTCGGCGTCCGATCCGCAGGTGACGAGTTTCGTCAACTCGTCCTACGCCAACATGCGCGCCGGCGTCGCCGCGGCGCTCGCGTATTTGATCGATCCCGACACGCCGAAGAACGACGGCGCGTTCCGGCCGCTCAAGGTGATCGCCAAGCCGGGCACCGTGGTGTGGGCCAATGCGGGTGCGCCGGTGACTTTGTGCACCAGCCACTGCGCCAACGAAATCATCGAGGCGGTGATCAAGGCGCTCGCTCCCGCTTGTCCGGACCGCGCCATGGCGGGCTGGGGCCGGCGCTTCCGCATCGCCATCCAGGGGCGCGATCCGCGCACCGAGCGCGGCTTCATCTGGCACATGTTTCAGGCGCGGCCGGGCGGCGGCGCCTCGCCGGCGGGCGACGGCTGGCCCGGCGCGGGCGAGTGGCATTCGGCTGGCGGCATCAAGTTCGGCAGCCTGGAAGTCACCGAGGCGCGGTTTCCGCTGTTCTTTTCGCGGCATGAGTTCCGCCCGGATTCCGGCGGCGACGGCGCCTTTCGCGGCGGTCCGGGCGGGCTGCTCACGTTCACGGTCGAGATCAAGGAGCCGGCGCTCGCCAACACGGCGGGCGACGGCGCCCGCCACGGCGCCTGCGGGATTCTCGGCGGCGCCGACGGCGCGCCGCATCATTACGTGCTCCACTCCGCCGGCCGTGCGCCGCGCACGATCCGCACCAAGGAAACCGGCATCGAGGTGCGTCCGGGCGACCGTTTCGAGGTGGCCTCGGGCGGCGGCGGCGGCTGGGGCGATCCCGCGGCGCGCAGCGCGGCCGCGCGCGCGGACGACGTCACGAGTGGGTTTGTTTCCTGATGCGTATCGGCATCGACGTCGGCGGCACATTCACCGACCTGGTCGCGATCGACGACCGCGGCGCGGCAACGCTCGCCAAGGTGCCGTCGACGCCAGACGATCCCTCGCGCGGGGTGCTCGACGGACTGGCGCGACTCGCCGAGACGATTGCCGTGCCGACGGCCGAGCTGCTGCGCGCGGCCAATCGCATCGTGCATGGCACCACGGTCGCGACCAATGCGCTGCTCGAAGGCAAGGGCGCGCGCACCGGCATGCTGGTCACGGCGGGCCACCGCGACGTGATCGAGATGCGCGAGGGGCTCAAGCCGGTCGAGCGCTACAACATGCGCATGCCGCCGCCGGCGCAGTTGGTGCCGCGGACGTTGCGCCTGCCGGTGGTCGAGCGCATGCGTCACGACGGCCGGGTGGAAGTCCCGCTCGACGAGAAATCCCTCGACGCGGCGATCGCGGCGTTGCGCGCCGCGGACGTCGAGGCGGTCGCTGTTTGTTTTCTGCACGCCTGGCGCGATCCGCGCCACGAGCAGATCGCGGCGCAAGCGGTGCGCCGCGCCCTGCCGGATGCCTATGTGGCGCTGTCGTCGGAAGTGCTGCCCAAGATCAAGGAGTTCGAGCGCTTCTCCACCACGGTGGTGAACGCCTACGTCGGCCCGCGGCTCGCACGCTATCTCGAGCAGCTTTCCCAACGGCTCAAAAGCGCCGGATACGCGGGCCCGGTCCTGATCATGCAGTCGCACGGCGGCGTGATGCCGATCGAGGAAGCAACGCGGCTCGCCGCCGGCGCGGTGTTGTCGGGACCGGCCGGCGGCGTCGCCGGCAGCCGTCATGCCGGCAGGCTGCTCGCCGAAGGCAACCTCATCCCGTTCGACATGGGCGGCACCTCGACCGACATTTCGCTCGTCGTCGAGGGCGCCTCGCATCTCGCCATGGACCGGACCGTGAGCGGCCATCGCGTGGCGCTCGATAGCCTCGACATCGTCAGCATCGGCGCGGGCGGCGGCTCGATCGCGCGCGTCGATGCGGGCGGCATCCTGCACGTCGGGCCGCAGAGCGCCGGCGCCGATCCGGGACCCGCCTGCTACGGCCTCGGCGGCGCCGCCGCCACCGTCACCGACGCCAACGTGGTGCTGGGCTTGATCGACCCGGACAACTTTCTCGGCGGCCGGCGCCGGCTCGACCGCGTGGCCGCCGCCGCGGCGGTCGATCGCATCGCCGGCAGCCTCGGCATCGGCCGCGAGGCGGCGGCCTACGGCATTCATCGCGTCGTCGACACCACGATGGCGGAAGGCGTGCGGCTCGTCTCGGTGCGGCGCGGCGTCGATCCGCGCAAATTCGCGCTCTTCGCCTTCGGCGGCGCCTCCGGCCTGCACGCGACCGCGGTGGCGCGCCAGCTCGGGCTTTCCCGGGTGATCGTGCCGCGCGTTGCCGCGGTGCTGTCCGCCTGGGGCATGCTGGCGACCGATCTGCGTTTCGAGATGGCGAAGAGCCACGTCGGGGACTTGAGCCGTCTCGACGACGACGAGATCGCGCGCATGTTTGCGGCGATGGAAGCCGACGGCGCCAAGCGGCTGCGCGCGTCGTTCGAAGGAACGCTGCGCTGCGATCGCTCGGTCGACATGCGCTATGGCGAGCAGGTGTTCGAGATCAACGTGCCGCTCGACGGCGTCGATTGGCGGGAGAAACCTCTCGCGCAGATCGTCGAACGCTTCCATCGCCGCCACGAGGAGCTCTACACCTATGCGCAGCGCGACCAGGAAGCGGTGCTGGTCAACCTGCGCGTCGCGGTGGTTGGCGTGCTGCCCGGTCTGCCGCAGGAACCTGCGCTCGCAGCCGCAGCGCCGTCGCCGCCCGCGGGCGAGCGCCGGATTTATCTGGACGAGTTTCTCACCGCGCCGGTCTACGCCTTCGACCGCCTGGCGCCGGGCCAATCGATCGACGGCCCGGCCATCGTCGAATCGGCGATGACCACGATCCTGCTGCGCCCGCGCGAGCGCGCCGTCACGACGACCCTCGGCTGGCTGGATGTTGCGCTGGCGGCGGCGGAGCGGTGAAAGCGATGGCGCACCAATCGGCTATTGACCTTCGTTCCTATTGGGCTACATTGTAGCCCACAGGAGATACTAAATGCCTGCGAATACAGTGGTTCGGGCTCGTATCGACGAGCGAGTAAAGAAGGAGGCCGAAGCGGTACTCGCCTCGATCGGACTTACCGTGTCCGATGCCTTCCGCCTGATGATGGTCCGCATCGCCACCGAAAGGGCGCTTCCGTTCCAACCGCTTATTCCCAATGACGAAACCATTGATGCCATGAAGGCCGCGCGGCGCGGGGAACTCACAACGGCGGGGACCCCGGAGAATCTGCTAAACCGTCTCAATGCGGACGATTAAGTACACCAATGCATTCAAGCGCGACTACAAACGCGAGAAGTCCGGGAAGTCCCGCCGGCACGCTGAGAGACTCGACCGGGAATTGACGGAAGTCGTCGCATTGCTCGCCGCGGACGCCGCGTTGCCGCGCCGCTACGCCGATCATCCGCTCACCGGAGATTGGAAGGATTTCCGCGACTGCCACATCCGCCCCGATGTCATTCTGATCTACCGCAAGCCGCAGGCCGACAGCCTGGAGCTTGTCCGCCTTGGCTCGCATAGTGAGCTTGGGCTGTGAGCGATCAATCAAAAAACCAGTGCTGTTACCCCGCTTGAGCCAGCCAGTCGCATACGGCATCGGGCATGGCGCGCACATGGCCGGGCCAGCGGCCGGCGACGGGCTTGGCGGAGGCGCGGCGCCAGTAGTCCTCCGCTCCGGCGAAGCCATGCAGCGGCGCGGTGAAGCAGTCGTCAAAGTCGCGCAGCGTGCGCGCGGCAATGAGCCGCTCGCGGTAGAACAGCCCCGGGTACTGCTGCCACTTGGCGAGCGCGCGCGGCTTCATCGTGCGCAGGAACATGCGCGCGTAGATGAGCCGGTTCAGGCCGCGGTCGATGGCGGTGCCGGCGGCCGTCAGGTCGACCGGCGCGGAGATGGCGGCCAACGCGCGCACCACCGACGCAGCGGTGTTTCCCGCCTCCTCGGCCCAGCGCAACAGCGCGTTGCCGCCGAGCGAAACGCCGGCCGCCAGCACCGGCGCGCCGGCGGCTTCGCGGATACGGCCGAGAACCCAGCCAATCTCGGCGAAGTCGCCCGAATGATAGGAGCGTGGCGTCAGGTTCAGCTCGCCCGAACAGCCGCGGAAATGCGGCACGACGAAATGCCAACCGCGCGCCCGCGCCGCCTGCGCGAAAGCCACCGCATAACGGCTGGTCGAATTGCTCTCCAGGCCATGAAAGAGCACGAGCCACGGCGCGCCGGCCGCGGCGGGCAGGTGATCGACATCGATGAAGTCGCCGTCGGGCGCGCGCCAGCGCTCGCGCGTGTAGCCGAGCGATCGGGCGGGGTGCGGTCGCGACGACAGCGCCGGCCAGATGGTCTGCAGATGGCCGCCGGGAAGCCACCAGGGCGCCCGGTACTCGCGCATCGCGCTCATGTGTGGCCGGAGACTCAACAGGCTAAGCCCATCCAAGTAAACTGAATTGACGCGGCGCTGTTTCCGTTGCCGGCCTAAGCGGGAACGACGACGAGCCGCTTCCATATCCCATCCAGCGGAGGACTCCCGCGTGCTGGAATCTCACGAATTCACGTCGCTTCTTCGGCGCGCGGGGTTTGATTTCGCCACGGGTGTTCCCTGCTCGCTGATCGACGGCGTCCTGCGAAATCTCGAAACAGGGCGGAACATCCTCTACGCACCGGCCGTGCGTGAGGACGTTGCGGTTGGCTTGGCGGCCGGCGCGTGGCTCGCGGGCCGGCGGCCGGCGGTCCTGATGCAGAACTCCGGACTGGGCACGAGCCTCAATGCGCTCGCGTCCCTTTCGCTGATGTACGGCCTGCCGCTGCTCGTCATCGTCACGTGGCGTGGCCATGGCGGCAAGGATGCGCCGGAGCACATCCTGACCGGCGCCATCACCGAGCCGCTGCTGAAGTTGTTGGGCATACCGCATCGCGTGCTGTCAGCGCCTTCGGCGGCGAGCGATGTCGCCTGGGCGGCCGCCGAGATGGACCGCCGATCCGCCCCCGTCGCGTTGGTGGTGCCGCCGGGACTGTTTGCGACCGAGGAGAAACACGGCGAGACGATCGAGATCGCGCTGCCGCGCGACCTGCCCGTCGCTCGTCCGGCGCGACAGATCAGGCGCCCGACCCTTTCGCGTTCGGCGGCGATTGCCGCGGCGCTCAAACAGCTCGACCAGGAGGCGGTGATCCATGCGAATGGTTATCCGTCACGCGAATCGCACGCGATTTCCGACCGCCCGCAGAATTTCTACATGCTGGGATCGATGGGGCTCGCCTCCGCCATCGGCCTCGGCCTCGCATTGGCGCGGCCCGCGCTGGGAACCGTGATCTTCGACGGCGACGGCAATCTCCTGATGAGCCTCGGCATCCTGCCCATGGTGGCCACGTATCGTCCCGCGCGCTTCGTTCACTGCGTCTTCGACAACGAAGTTTACGGCTCGACCGGCAACCAGCGCTCGGCCTCGCCCGGCGCGGCGCTCGGCGAACTCGCCGCCGCGGCGGGCTACCGCACGGTCGCCATGGCGTTCGACGCGCGCGAGGTGGGCGATCGCATGGCGGCCGCGCTGCGCAGCGAGGGCCCGCATTTCCTCCACATCAAAGTCACGAGCGAAGCGGCCGACGTCCCCCGAATCGCGCACACGCCGGCGCAAATCCGCGATCGTTTCCGCGCGAGCCTGGCGGACCGATTAGCCGTCGCCGAGTTTGCCCATTAGAATGACGACAGATGCAAATCGGGGCGTGCCGATGAGCGTGGAGATCATTCCAGCCGCTGCGGTCTTGGGCGCGGAAATCCGCGGCGTGGACCTTGCGCAGCCGCTGGGCGACAACGTGTTCGCGCAGATCGAGCACGCCTACAACGAATACGGCGTCATCTTTTTCCGCGATCAGGGGATCACGCCCGCGCAGCAGGTCGCGTTCACGCGCCGCTTCGGCGAGATCGAGTTCAATATCTTCGGCGAGCGCTGGAGCGTGCCGGGCTGCCCGGAAATCGTGGTCGTGTCCAACATCACCGACGAGGGAAAACCGATCGGCATCCGCCGCGCCGGCGAGAATTGGCACAGCGACATGTGCTACGCGGCCCGGCCGCCGCGCGGCACGATGCTCTACGCCCACGAAATTCCGACCCTCCACGGCTTGCCGCTGGGCGACACCGAGTTCGCCAGCGCGGCCGCGGCATGGGATGCGTTGCCGGCGACGATGCAGCGCTTCCTCGACGGCAGGCGCGCCGTGTTCGATTTCCGCGGACGCAAGCGCGCGCTCACCCCGACCCAGGCGGAGATCGGGCGCAACCCCCCGGTCATGCATCCGATCGTGCGCACGCACCCGCATACCGGGCGCAAATGCCTTTACGTGATGCGCGACGACTGCACCGGCATCGAAGGTCTCGGCGAGGAGGAAGCCACGGCGCTGATCTGCGCGCTCGCCGATCACATCGCCAAGCCGGCGTTCATCTACCGGCACCAATGGCGGGTCGGCGACCTGTTGCTGTGGGATAACTGCACGGTGCAGCACCGCGCGATCCAGGACTATGATCTGCCGCAGCGGCGCCTGATGCACCGCACGACCATGGGCGGCGCGGTCCCGGCCTGAAGCGGTCGGCCTGCCTCGGACGGCCGCGCGGCAACGTGACCGGCGCCACGTTCATGTCCCACCTGTTTGAAACCGCCTGGGCACGGCTGCACGCGATTTGATATCATCTCGGGGCAAAGCCACAGAATGCGAGACATCCATGCTCGGCTGGTTTCAGGCGCTGATGCCCAGGGAAGACCGCTTTTTCGACCTGTTCGTGCGGCATGCCACGATCGTCGTCGCCGGTGCCGAGGCGTTGCGGGAGCTGCTCCACGACGGCGAAAGGGCCGAGTATTATTGCAAACGGATTTTCGAGCACGAAGCCGAAGCTGACGAAATCGCGCGCCAAGTCCTGACCGCCGTGCGCCGCACCTTCATTACTCCCTTCGATCGCGCCGACATTCAGACGCTCGCCACCTCGCTCGACGACACCATCGACCAGATGAACAAGACCGCAAAGAACATCGCGCTGTTCGAGGTCAGCCGGTTCGAGGTCCAGATGCAGCAGATGGGCGAGGTCATCGTGCAGGCGGCAAACCTGGTATTGGAGGCGATGCCGCTGCTCAGCGCGATCGGCAAGAATGCCAGCCAGCTCAACAAGCTCACCGAGGCGATCATCCGCGTCGAGGAGCATGCCGACCAGCTTCACGATCAGGGGCGCAAGGCACTGTTCCTTGCCAATCGGCAGGGAAAGGGTAATGCGATGGATTTCCTGGTCGGAGCCGAGCTTTACGATCACCTCGAGAAGGTCGTCGACCGCTTCGAAGATGTCTCGAACGAAATAAACGCGCTCGTCACCGACCACCTGTGACGGATCGCGTTCGGCCATGGACGCGCTTCTCAGCCTGCCCGTTCTGATCGGCCTGATTGTCGTCGCGCTGGCATTCGATTTCCTCAACGGGCTGCACGATGCGGCGAACTCGATTGCGACCATCGTGTCCACGCGCGTGCTGCGGCCGCGTCATGCCGTGGCGTGGGCGGCGTTCTTCAACTTCGTCGCCTTTTTGGTTTTTGGCGTGCACGTGGCGCAGACGGTCGGCGTCGGCATCGTCGCCGCCGACGTCATCGATGCGCGCGTCATCTTCGGCGCCCTGATGGGCGCAATCTCGTGGAACCTGATCACGTGGTGGGCCGGCATTCCCTCCAGCA
>WNGJ01005403.1_pt1 | contig 13407 bp, 10 predicted proteins | sample 5400611 | NCBI WGS metagenome assembly WNGJ01 (sample SAMN13153375, study PRJNA577476) | soil metagenome | isolation source: 40 cm soil or saprolite under Garry oak tree replicate 1 | place: USA:California | collected 2016-06-15 | reverse complement strand
GGCGGATTTTAAGTACAGCCCTACAATATTCCGTACTTTTTCTACAAAAAATGGATCGCTCGAAAGCTTGAACTGTTTTTGCCGATGCGGCTGCAAGCCAAACGCTTGCCAGATGCGGTGTACCGTCGATTTCGACAGCTCCGTGTATCTTTGGCGATACAGCAAAGCCAAGGAGGATTTGGAGCGAGCGTGCGGAGAGGGAATATTCGTTCCTACTTTGGTCCCCTTGCGGAGAAAAGGAAGTACGCACGTAGGCACCACTTACACTTACACTCAGGGCATTCCGACGATTGTGCCTGACAGCGAATGGGTTATCCTGGTCGGGAAGAAGAAGGGCTTCTCCCTCAAGAAGCGAAAGCAGGAAGTTGAGGTCATGAGTGCCCGGACTTTTGTTGAACTGCTTGCTGAATACGTCAAGCCTTATGAGTGGCCTGACCCTCGCGTGCGTATAATCGGCCCTGAATCGGCTCAAAAGGCAGGGAAGATTACGAGCAACATTGACCGCACTTTACAGCGGTCTGAATTTGATGCTGTCGAAGGAGATGCGTTCGTGGATATTAAACTTCCAACCAGCGGTTGAAGAAATCGACTTAGGTAAGGGTTACCAGACAAGTTGCGTGCGCAAGAAATCTTGGCCAAGAATTTGGACCCGTTCAAACATCTTCGTGATTTTGAGCAAGTTTGGATTGAGTCTGGCTACTGTAGGGAACTCCAGGACTTCGGAAATCTTGACGACGAAGTCCATGTTGCGCGGTCCATGGGACAACCTGAACGTGAAATTCGTACTTGGCTCACGGAGAAGCTAAAGAAATTGACTAATGCATGAGAAAGCAGTGGCTAACTCCTGTGTAGTCGCATTGCCGGACATTGAGGTCAGATGTCCGGTAAGCGCTGCGTTTATCAGGCGTGTGCCCGAAGTGCGGAATGTTTGAGCCACTCAGCGAATCGCGTCTCGCCAAGTCGCGCCCCCTCGTCGGGAACCAGTGAGCGCTCGCTCAGTTCTGCGCCGAAGTAGCGTGCGTACGGATCAGTAACAACCTCACGCGGATCGTTGCTCGCCCTGAGATTCTGTCGGATGAATTCATCGAAGAGGAACACCTCGGGTCCCGCCACTTCTACCGTGCCATTCAACGGCGAATCCAATGCGACTCGACTCACTGCGCTGGCAACATCAGCGGCCGCGATAGGCTGGAAGAGCACCGGTGCCAGGCGCACCTGCTTAGCTTTCGTCGCTTCATCGGCGATGCCTCCAACGAACTCGAAGAATTGCGTGGCCCGAACAATCGTGTAAGGGACGGACGATTCTTTAATGAGCTTCTCCTGAGCGACCTTCGCGCGGAAGTAGCCGTTCTCCGGAAGTCGGTCGGTCCCAACTATGGACACCGCAACGTGATGTCCCACTCCCGCAGCCGCTTCGTAAGTGAGGAGGTTGCCGGTCGAAGTCTTGAAAAACTCCATCACTGCGTCATCGGCGAACGAAGGAGAATTTGAGACGTCCACCACCACCTGCGCATTTTTCAATACCCCCGCCAGTCCTTCGCCGGTGAGCGTGTTGACGCCCGATTTGGGTGACGCCGCAACCGCTTCATGCCCTGCTTCGATCAGTTTTTTCCCGAGCTTCGTCCCCACCAGTCCGCTGCCACCGATAATTACGATTTTCATAGTCTTCCTTTCGTCTTGGGCCTACAGGATTTGGAGATCTCAGCGATCAACTGCCTGAGTGCAACAGCTATGACCCGGGAAGGTAGCCTGTTGGTAGGCTCAAGCGCGAGCATACATCGTCTCAGCCCTGCGCGGTACCATGATGCTCAGTTCAAATGACAGCCTACCAAAGTCCGAAACAGAGCTTAAGTCTGGTAAGCCCTGACTGCGTCTTCGACGCCTCGCTAGTGCCAGGAACTTGTCTTGAACGACTCCTTGATTTCAAAGGACTTATCAGCAAGTTCCTGGAGAGTCGGGATTATCGGACATGTAGTTTTGGGGCGATGTCCGGTTTCCCGATTAATCATTAGGCGGGCGATATTATGAGAGATTACTTTATCAATTATCACCGCACGGGTGTAGCATGGTCACTTCCGGCGTACCGACCATGCAAGGGCTCCTGGTTCGCACTCCAGCCAGGCCGCTAACTATTCCCACAGCATCGGAGGTAGGCAATGGAGACAAAACGTAGTCGCCTGTCGTGGAGAAAGGCGAATCTGGATTCCCCGCTCCAAACAGCAATCCTGGCGTGCCTCGTGGCTACGTTGTCCTACCTCGCCCCAAGGCTGGAAGGGGCACTCATATTACATCCCCAAACGGTCTGGCCGCTTTGGCCAGGTTGCGCGCTGCTGGTTTCCGTGTTGTTGCTGGTACCGCGGAGAATCTGGCCAATACTTATCCCTGTAAGCTTTGCAGCGTTTGTCCTCTACGACCTGCAGGCGGGCGTGCCGATTGGTTCGATTGCTTGGTTCATTCCGGCCGATACGGTTCAAGTCCTCATCGCCGCATTCTGCCTTAGCTATTTCTTCGGCGGCGTGCCCCGGCTGCATAGTGTAAGGAACATGGCTACGTATTCGTTCTTCGCGGTGCTGCTCGCACCATCCGCTGCAGCATTTCTTAGCGCGTTCGGCGTCCTCGGCGACTACTGGACGAGTTGGAGGATTTCCTTTCTTTCCGAGGTGCTGGCCTTCGTCACTCTGACGCCGGCGGTTTTAGGTTGGGTTAGCGACGGGCCTTCATGGGTGCGAAAATCACGTGCCTACCATCTGGAATTTGCTGCGCTGATCGCCGGGTTGGTTCTTCTGAGCTATATCACCTTCACCGCCTCTGAGAGCAGAGGTTTGCCAGCACTGCTTTATTCTCTCGTGCCATTTCTGGTGTGGGCCGCTTTGCGTTTCGGACCAGTGGGCGTCAGCACTTCGGTGATTGTAGTTGCCATTCTATCGATCTGGGGTTCAGTCCATGGCCGCGGTCCCTTCACCATAGGGGGATCACTCAACAGCGTGTCGTCGCTACAGCTATTCTTGGTTTTCACTTCGGCCCCTTTCATGGTACTGGCAGCCCTTGTAGAGGAGCGCAAGCAAGCGGAGCAGGCGCTGCGTGAAAGCGAGGAGTGGTTACATCTGGCGGTGCAAGCCGGAAGGATGTATGCATTCGATTGGGACGCTGCGACGGATGTGATAGTGCGAAGCGGGCAGTGCAGGGATATTCTCAATTGGCTGGACGACCCGACGCGTGATACTGGTCGGCAATTCGTCGCCAGAGTTCACCCTGAAGACCGCGAGGCGTATGCCGCTCCAGAGGCTGGGCTTTCTCCTAAAAATCCTATCTATCAAACCAGCTATCGGGTGTTACGTCCCGACGGTAGCGTAATTTGGCTGGAGGCAAACGGGCGCGTCTTGTTCGACGGTCAAGGCAGGAAGCTGCGCATCATAGGCCTGGTGGCGGATGTTACCGAGCGAAAGCGGGCTGAGGAGGCACTACGCGAGAGTGAAGAACGTTTCCGGTTGGTGGCAGATACCGCTCCTGCGTTGATCTGGATGTCGGGAACGGACAAGTTGTGCACCTTTTTCAATAAGGGTTGGCTGAACTTCACCGGGCGATCCATTGACCTCGAACTTAGGAACGGCAAGGCGGAAGGCGTTCACTCTGAGGACCTGAAGAGGTGCCTTGACACCTATGTTCGGGCTTTTGACGCGCGTGAGAAGTTCACGATGCAATATCGCCTCCGTCGGCACGACGGAGAATATCGATGGGTTCTCGACGTCGGCGTGCCGAGATTCAATCAAGATGGTTCATTCGCGGGTTTCATTGGATCGTGTGCTGATGTTACCGACCGCAAGCTTGCCGAAGAAGCCCTCTCAGGCGTGAACCGCAGGTTGATTGAGGCACAAGAGCGTGAACGCGCCCGGATCGCCAGAGAGCTTCACGATGACATTTGTCAACGTCTTGCCCTTTTGATAATCGAGTTAGAGCAGCTCTGGGAAAACTCTCCTGACTTGCCTGACGAGGTCCGTAGTCGTGTTGGCGTCCTGCGAGAGCAGGCTTCGGACGTAGCGACCGATGTCCAATCTTTGTCACACGAGCTGCATTCGTCAAAACTGGAATATCTGGGGATTTTGACGGCCATGAAAGGATTGTGCAAAGAGTTCTCTGACCAGCAGAATGTTGAGGTTGTCTTTGCTCATGAGGAGGTTCCACGCTCGGTTTCGCAGGAGATTTCGCTCTGCCTCTACCGCGTCTTACAGGAAGCTTTGCAAAATGCGGCAAAGCACAGCGGTGTGCGGCACTTCGATGTGGAGCTGCGCGTCACTTCGGGCGCGATCGATCTCATCGTGCGCGATTCGGGATCTGGTTTTGAAGTCGAAGAGGCAATGAAAACCCATGGGCTTGGCCTTGTCAGTATGGCGGAGCGGTTGAAGCTGGTGGATGGGGAGCTTTCCGTCGACTCGCAACCCCAACGTGGCACGACGATCCACGCCCGCGTGCCCCTCAGCAAAGCCGCACGGGCGGCGAGCTAAGAAGGCTGAATTGTGGAACTGATTCCGAGGCTTGGAAGAACCCCCGCTGGGGGTCACGAAGCAATACCCTCCGCAACACGCGAGCTGGCAAGCAAGAGTTGAGCCGAATTACCCAAACGAAGGTCCCTGGACGACCACCGTTTACATTGGTTTTCAAGATAGCCGCGCGCTGGTAAAACTTACTTTTGTAGACCATGCCAATGGCGGCGCTGAGCTTGAATGGATGAATGAGAAATTAATCTTTGGCAGAGTATGGTGGGGACGAATCTATTCAACTGACTTCATACTTGACGTACCAAGACGGGAATTTATCTACAGAGAGATGGCTCACTACGGCGGTCTGGTCGAACCCTGCGATGAATAGGCACCTTGCAAACACGCTCGCTGCTCGGGCTAACTCCCGCTTACCGGACATTTCTCGTCAATCAAATCCAGAATACGTGCTGCAAATTCAGTGCAGGGGGCTGAGCTGATAGTGATGTTGGCGACTTAGCGCAGTTTAAATCGAAGATGAATTGTCACCCGCCAATGCGGCAATCAGAATAAAGCATCAATCATTTCGCCGACCAAGGTTGGCCCATGCCGCAAGATTCGCATGCCGTGAAAAGGAGATTCGCGCGGGTGGCACTGCCGAAGGGCATGCTGGTCGCCTGGGAGCACAATGGCGGCCGTTCCGTCTCTCGCGTAGCGACTCTGGGGCTCGGCGGATTGTTTATTTCCACCTCCGATCCTCCAATCATCGGCACGTTGATAAAAATCGTCTTTGACGTTCCCGGCGGCGAAGTGCGGGCCCGAGCGATCGTGAAGAATGTGAAAGCAGGGAAAGGTATGGCTGTCTCGTTCGTAGAGATGGGCCATGCAGACCGCGCGCGGCTCGCTCAACTCTTGAAGAAATTGGCCTAAAAGTTTCAGCTCGCTGCGACGGCCAGAAGCGTTTTTAAGCGGGGTCTTAACCGCGATTCAACGCTGCTGAAGCTCCCCGCTTGAGATCTGGCTCCGCAAAGCACTTATCCGGTAAGCGCTAATCAGGCATCTGTGGTCATGGAAATTAGGCGTTTGGCGCGCCGAGCGGCTGAAATACTGCTTGGAACTTGGGCTTGCGCGCCGAATACAGGGCGTATCCCGCTCCCACCAAACCAAAGAGCAGAGAGAGCACGCCGCTACCCTGAATTTCAATTTTCCAGAGGTGTAGCACGACGGCATTCAACAATCTGCCGGAAAACGCAACATGCTCCTGCTTCATGATAATCAGCGTGTAGAAGATAGCATCACCAAAAAGTACGCTGGCAATGGTCAGCACCGGGATGATGATTTGTCCGAAGCGCGTTACTTTGCCGGTGCCCCTCAAGACGGCAGCCGCCACGAGGTATCCGATGAGGATCGCTCCGTACAGAAAAATGTAGTTTAGGCCGTAAGCCACTAGGCCCCAGGCAAGGCCTCCTAGCGCCGCTGCGCCCAGGCCCAACACCAGCCCGTTCGGATAATTCGGAGTGATCATTTCATATTTCTCGGCGGCCTGGTTCAGTTCATGGCGGACTTTTTCCTGGCAGGTCGCGCAGATAAACATGGGCATCCCGTTCAGCATCGTGAGCGACTGCGTGGATGTCGAAGCGCATTGCTCGCAGCGCCCGTCGAACGCCGCGGTCACGGGCTTGATTGCCGTTCGCAGATCCTCGACCAGCTTGGCCACTTCTTCGGCTCTTGGCTTGGTGAAGGAGTAATTCCATTCCCAGCGCACGAAATCATTTCCGACCGCTCCTAGTTTGCCCTTCTTGATCACGTCGTTCTTCAGCGCGGATTTCACCAGTTCGGGCTGCTCCAGCTTTTTGAAACGCAAGAGGATTACAAGGTTGGCACCTTGGCGGTTATGGCTGAATCCGATGGCCGTGACGTAGTTGTCGCCAGTGCCCACGGCGCTACCCGATTTCTTGCTCCATGGGCCTTGCTGTGGATAGTGCCGCAAACCCGCCAGGTTCGCGACCTGCTGCAAGTAGTCATTCTCGTGCATGGGGCTGGCCTCCTCCGACCCGCGCACAATCACGCAGGACAATGAGATAGAACCAAAGGTGCTGTACCCCCATGCTCGCAAAGGAAATTTGCAATCGGAATAGGACTAAAGGACAGGTGTGACGAATTCACACTGTCCCTTAGCTTCGCCAACCTGGTAAGTCGCGTTACCGCAGATGTGAAGTAAAACTTCACGATTACCGCGTTAATCAGGACTTGGGAGCGGCCATTGAAACAGGTCTTCCGTCAAGGCGAGCCTTCCGCGGAAGCTTTAAGCCGGTACAACACATGGCGACGGAGATGGTGGCCCTCGGGCAGTTTCGGATGACTAGGGAGGGCGTCTGCGCTCGGTACCGTCATAGTTTTGGTACTTGACCGGACATAAAGTATGGAAGAAGCTTATCCCGTTCATAAGCGTATCCCTGCCTCAAGCGCCAGGCGCAACAAGCGGCGGCTGTTTCCGGTTTTTTTTCGGGACGTCCCACCCACCGGAAAGACGGGCGGAAAGTCTGTGTTGCTTCATCTGGAGGATCCATGAAAAAGATTGTGCTGCTATCTCTGCTGGCCGCAGGTGTGGCCGCATTCGCGATGTTTGGCGGCAACTGGAGCGGCTCCCACACGGGGGCGGCGAGCACAAGTTCGACGCCGGGCACCGACGTGACCTATGACATCAACACGCTGGCTGGCAAAGTGGCGTCGGTGAATGGAACCGCGGGTTTGCAAATCCGATTTTCCGCGTTCATTGAGCAAGAGGCGGACTTGAGCGATTTGTTGTCGAGCCCGACTCCGAACATGGTCACGCCGTTCCAGATTCTGTCCAGTCCGCTTGATGGCACGAGTGTGATGGCCCCGGACGTAACCGTAAACCAGGACACCGGGGGAGCGCCGCAGAATGAGACGGCAATCGCCGTGGATCCCCACAATCCGACGCGCATCGTGGCGGGCGCGAACGACTATGTGACGCTGACGTGGTCGTGCAATATCGGCGGGATACCGTGCAGCGCGTTGGGCGATGGATACTCGGGCACATACTTTTCCAATGACGGCGGCGCGACCTGGTGCTGCGCGTCGAGTCCGAATGGATCCAGCCTGGGGACGCTGATCCCAGGAGTGGAACACCTTGTTGGAGGGCCATACGACGCTGGCGGAGACCCCGCGGTCGCGTTCGATAGCCGCGGACATGTCTTTTATGCGGGGCTGGGATTCAACCGAGCGGTGGTGGGCAGCACGGTAGCGGTGAATAAAGGCACGTTCGACGGCAGCGGGAATCTCACGTGGGCGGCGCCGGTATTCATCAATCAGACGACCGCCCCCTCTACCCTGAATGACAAGGAATGGATCGCGGCGGACTCGAATGTGGCGAGCCCGTTTCGCGACAATGTGTACGTGACGTGGACGCGGTTTATTTTCAACCCGCATAACGGGCACTACGTGCAGTCGCCAATTGCGGTGGCGGTGTCGAGCGATGGCGGGAAGACGTTCAGCGATCCACAACTGATCGTAGGCAACGTGCTGTACAGCCAAGGCTCGCGGCCGGTGGTCGGCCCGGACGGAACAGTGTATGTGTTCTGGGATGGAGCGACGCGCCTGGCGACGCTAGACAGCATCTGGGTGGTGAAGTCCACGGACGGCGGCAAGAGCTGGAGTCAGCCGATAGCGGTGTCGCCGCTGGTGGATATCATTCCGGTGACCAATACGGCATTTCGCAACAATAGCTATCCGGCAGCAGCGGTGGCGCCTAACGGCGACGTCTATGTGACATGGGACTCGATGATGAGCGACACCGGCGGGCTGTGCCCGGAGCGGACGAACGTCGGGTGTCACGCGGCGTCGCTGTACAGCAAGTCCACGGATGGCGGAGCCACGTGGAGCGCGCCCGCGTTGGTGTTACCGGGCGTGGACGCGTCGACACGATTGGCGATGGGTTATCCGGTGACGCAGCCGAATGGAAGCATGTTGAATGCGCCAGCGCCACGAAGGGTGGACACGCTGTTCTCAGCGGTGTCGGTGTCCGCGACGGGCCACGTGTACATGTCGGCATACGCGGCAGACGTGGTTTCCCCGTGGCAAACCTGTGCGCAATTTGGTTCGCCGAGCTTGAACGGGGCAAGCTGCAAGACGCTCGGTCCATATATCAACAACGCGCGGCTGGATTATGTGGTGACGGACCTGACCAGCGGCGTGACCCATACGGTGACGACACAGCCGATTAACACGCGCTACGGTTTCCGGGGCACATTCTTTGGAGATTACACAGACATCGCGGCGGGTTCAGACGACGTGTTCCACGCTTTCTGGACGGACAGCAATAACGTGCAGAACTTCAACTGGTTTGGCGGCGTGCAGTGGGTGGCTGGTACCAAGTCAAATCAGCAAGACGTGGTGGTCCGATCGGATAGCTTTTAGTCTGGCACTTCTAAACTGAGATTTACTCTGGCCAGGTGGCGCTGTTCCAATCCCTGGCGAATCAGGGTCTTGATAACGGCTTGCGTATTATGGCATTCGCAGTACACGTCTTGTTTAAAGGCCGTTGCCAACTTGAACGAACTCCGCGACAAAGACGTCAGAAAAGTCTCAGATGTGGATCTTGCGAAGTTGAAGGCGGCTCCAGAAGTAAAGTAGACGATTAGTCGGGCGGTCTCAATGGGTCGACGCAACACTAAGCTCGAAGCCTGCTTGCAGGAGTCTAAAAAGGTAAAATCGTTCGCGAGCGTTGAATCGAACGGAACACTACCCTGGCTAGGTTCTGATGACAATACTTCCCCTATAGAACCGACCTGTCGGGGGGCACTCAATCAACTGATTGGATGGTGTTCCGACGACCTGTTGAGCGCGCACGGATTACCGTACATCGCTGGTCGGCAGTTAGCTCGCCACCGATGATTCGGCATTAGACTGGTCGAGACCGGTTCTGTCCAGGATCAGCACAATCAAGAGTCAGGGGTACAGATCGTCGTGAATACAACGGGACAACACGCACATCGGCCGATTGTTCATCTGTTGCTCACGGTTGTGGGAATGGCCGGAATTGCGGGCCTATTCCTGCCATTCACCTTTAGTACGTCGCCAGTGGACGCTGTCTCGAACAAGGAATTGTGGCGATTGGCCCTCCCATTCTTCCTTGCGGTTCTCGCTTCTGCAGCCTCCATTCGGTGGGTCATCTCGGGCTCGTTTTCGGGAAGTGAGCGGGCAATCGCTTACGCTGTAAGTGCATTGATGGTAGGCGTGACACTCTCCCTGTGGGTCCCTTTTAAAGACGGGCCAGCGAACATTCAGGAATGGCTCGCGTTCGTTAGTCCAGTGCCAATCCTCGCTTTGGGGATCCATTTTCTGATTCGGAATTCAAGAATGGGGCCGTCCAGAAAGTTCAATCCAGTGATTGCCATTTAGATAGCCTATATTGCTAATGCTGTGCTATGTCTCATCGCGTTCTTTGGAAATTGGCAGCTGGGTGCTTACTGCGTCCTGGTCGCCGCGCTTGCGTTTGTGCTTCAGATCGTCCTTGCCTCTGCGCCTGTACTTGACGCCGTCAAGTCCTGATTAGTTACCGATAACTTGAAAATTTACTTTACCGATTAGCGCTTAATCGGGCATGTGGATTTCTTCCGTGCGCAGTCATCCGACAGCAATTGGCGGCTGGCCTGCAAATCGAGAATAAGTAGGAAGGCGCTCCGGCGTTGTCGGGTTCCCACAGTCGTGGGTACCGCAACACAGGTGCTCCATGCGTTTCGGACTAGGCTCTCACGCTAAGTAACTGATCATCTGCGACTTGAGCCATTCCTTTCGCACGCAGTCTTCCTGGCGCGCCTCTTGCACTCCGATACACGCGATACGTCGAGTGAAGGAGGAGATAATGCCACGGTCCCCGGGAAACTGGCTCCACAGCAAAGCGTGTACGCGCTTAGCATTTGCGCTTCTATCAACTACTACTGCCTTTGCCGGATGGGTGTCCGGTGGACAATCCGACAACGCCCCGCCTCGCGTCTGCGAGGGCTCGCTCCTTTACCGCTCACCTATCTCCGGTCGCTTCGAGTCCATCCCCCTTGTCCATACTGATGTCACCCTCGATGTCCGCGGTCTGGCATCCGCAGCTACGGTCACGCAGCAATACATGAACTCCGGCACGGAGCCCATCGAGGCCGTCTATGTTTTTCCTCTGCCTCACGACAGTGCTGTCTACGACCTGGAAATCCGCATTGGCAATCGCCTTATCCGCAGCACGATCCGCGAACGCGAGGAGGGCAAACGCGTCTACGACTCCGCCAAGTCCGAAGGCAAGCGCGCCGCTCTCGTCGAAGAGGAGCGCCCCAACATCTTCACCGCCTCGGTCGCGAATCTCATGCCCGGTGACCACATCGATGTCCGCCTTCGCTACGTTCAGCCCCTGAGCTGGGAAGATGGGCGCATCCGCTTGGTTTTCCCCATGGTTGTGGGTCCACGCTATATCCCCGGTACACAAGCCGTCTCTCACACCGGCACGGGCTGGGCTGTTGATACCGACGCCGTCTCCGACGCCTCTCGAATCACTCCTCCCGTCCGCAATCCAGACAGCCGTCCAGGCCACGACATCTCCTTGTCCGTTGATCTCGACTCCGGCTTCGAGTTTGGGTCAATCAACTCGGTCTCTCACGCCATCACTGTTCGTCGTTTGCCGGACGGCCGCCGCCACGTGGAACTCGCCTCGGGCACCACCATTCCAAACAAAGATTTTGTCCTCGAAGTCCAGCAGGCCGAAAGCACACAACCAAAGACCACTCTTTTCCTTTCTCCTGATCCCGCCTCAGGCGAAACCTATTTCCTCCTCTCCGCCTTTCCTCCCACCGCGCAACCCGTCAAGCGCGTCCCCATGGAGATGCTCTTTATGATTGACGTTTCCGGCTCCATGGGTGGCACTTCCATCACGCAGGCTCGCGAAGCGCTGCTTCAGGCCCTCGATCGTCTCAGCCCCGGCGACCGTTTCGGCATCCTCGCTTTCAACCACACTTATTTTGAATTTGCCTCCGAGCCTCTGACCGCCACATCGGAAAATATCGCCGCTACGCGTCGTTTCGTCCAAGATCTTGAAGCAGGCGGAGGCACGGAAATGCTTCCCGCGCTCCTCCACGTCATGCGGAAGCCCGAGACTCCAGGCTATCTGCGCCACATCGTCCTTCTTACCGACGGAGACCTCGGCAACGAAGAGCAAATCTTCGACGCTCTACGCGGTAACTTGGGCGGCGCTCGCCTCTACACGGTCGCCATCGGCAGTTCCCCCAACCTCTTCCTTGCCACCAAAATGGCGCAATTCGGCCGCGGCACTTTCACGCATATCGCTGATATCGGCGAAATTCGCGAGCAGATGGGCCGCCTCCTTCGAACAATCGAGAGTCCCGTCCTCACTGATGTGAAGCTGACGTTCGAAGGCGTCGAAGTCGCCGATGTTTACCCCCAGCGTCCTCCCGATCTTTTTCGCCAACCTCTTCTCCTTTACGGCCGCATCTCCCAGGGCCATTCCGGCCGCCTGCGTCTCACCGCTCGCACCGGCGCTCAACCTTACGAAGCGAATTTCGCTTTCAACACTACCACCGCGTCTTTCCATCCCGGCATCACGACGCTCTGGGCCCGCCAACGCGTCGAGGATCTCATCGACCATTGGCGCCTCTCCGACGAGGACGCCCGCGCCGAAATTCGCGCTGCGCTGATCGCCCATGCCATCCGTTACCGGCTGGTCACACGCTTCACTTCGCTAGTCGCCGTCGAGGAAATCGTAGCCAACGCAAGCGGCGCTTCCACCACCGTTCCTGTTGCCGCGGAGTTGCCGGCAGGCATGCAGTTGGAAAAAGTCTTCGGCGCTCCAGCCACCGGCACTGCCGATGCTTTTCTCGAAGCTCTCGGCGTCGCGCTACTCCTACTGAGCCTCGTGCTTTGGCTTCTGGCCCGCAGGGTAGGAGCGCTCGCGTGAAGCCCCTGCGTTACTTTGTGGCGCTCACCCTGGTCGCAGGTGTGTGCCTCACGGGTCGCGCCGTCTACCTGCACGCGAAGGCCGCGCTCGCAGGCGTCCTCATTCGCCGCGCTTGGCAGGTAACGGCACGCTCGGGCGAGCCCCACCCGCCGTGGCCGTGGGCGGACACTCATCCGGTAGCTCGCTTGCGCATCCCGCGCCTCGGCTATGACGAAATTGTTTTGGAGGGTGCCACTCCGCGCACGCTGGCGTTCGGCCCCGCTCGGCTCCTCAGCGGTGCTGCCTTCGGTGGGCCGGGCAATCTGGAACTTGCCGGCCACCGCGACAGTTGGTTTGAACCGCTTGAAGTTGTAGCTCTCGGCGACACTATCGAACTCGAATGGTATGACTCCCGCCGCGCCGAGCTTCGAACACGAACCTACATTGTGGAAGACATCCGTGTGGTCGCCCCCGAAGATGTCGGCCAGTTGGCGCCCACCTCTGATGACGCGCTGACGCTCGTAACTTGTTTCCCCTTCGGACGCAGCCCGCGCTCCCCGCAGCGCTACATAGTGCGTGCCTTACCTGTCGACCCCAGCCGTTCGACGTAGCCACCCGCTGCAGTCGATAATTTGCCCTTTGGACAGCACTTGTACGCATCGAGAGTAAGATTCCGGACGAGTGGCCGCAACTCGGGGATTATCGTCGGACCAGGCGGCCAACTCCTGGTGCGTCGCGTAATCGGAAAGGTTCCTCCCAGTAGCCCGCCTTGCCCGCATGGCAGGTTTACCGTAGAAAGGCCTTATTCAAACGCGGCATGAGATGCTCCGAAGCGCTTCGTCATCTTCTCGCGGAAGGTCGAATCCTCACAGAGTTTTTGAATTGAACGATCGTAGCGTTCTTTGGCCTTCGCTGCGCCTCTTTCTGAGGCACGACTCATCCCCCACATTAGTTCTCCGACAAGAGCAGCGAGAACGT
>WNGJ01020511.1_pt1 | contig 13408 bp, 11 predicted proteins | sample 5400611 | NCBI WGS metagenome assembly WNGJ01 (sample SAMN13153375, study PRJNA577476) | soil metagenome | isolation source: 40 cm soil or saprolite under Garry oak tree replicate 1 | place: USA:California | collected 2016-06-15 | reverse complement strand
GCCGGTCGCTGGAGGAGCCGATCCGGTGGATTACGCAAAACGCCGGTCAGGAAGGCTCGATCGTAGTCGAGCGGGTGCGCGAGGCCAAGAACAAGAACTTCGGGTACAACGCCCAGACGGACACGTTCGAAGACCTGGTTGCGGCGGGCGTGATCGATCCGACCAAGGTCACCCGGACGGCGTTACAGAACGCCGCGTCCATCGCCGGCTTGCTGTTGACCACGGAAGCGGTGGTGGCGGAGAAGAAGGAGAAGGAGAAGAGCCCGCCAATGCCGGGCGGCGGCGGGATGGGTGGCATGTACTGACCGACCAGACGTCGAGACGTCGAGACGTCTAGACGGCTAGGTGGCGAGACATTTGCCGCCTAGCCGCCTAGACGTCTCGACGTCTCGCCCTCGGGACGTCTGGTCTCTCGGGGTCATCCCCGGGCGCTCCTGTTTATCATATGTTTATCCGTGTCCCTCGTGTTCCCTGACCCCCCCGATCCCCCCGACTCCCCCGACCCTCGCGGGACCTCCGGGGCCCCTGAGCCGCCGGGGCGCCCTGAGCCCTCCGGGTCGCCTGCGCCTCCGCAATCCGCTGCGGCCCCCGCGGCCCCCGCGGCCCCCGCAGTCCCCGCAGCCCCCGCACGCCCGCGGTCCACGGGGAGCTCTGGGAAGCGCACGGCACTGTCCCGCGATCTCGCGGATTTCTTGATCGATCTCTCCGTTGCCCTGCACAAGTACTCGATGTACCCCGAGGGGCACCCCTCGCTGGCCCCGGCGGCCGGGGCGGTGGTCCGGCGGGCGGAGCAACTGCTAGAGGACCGTGTCAAGATTTCCCTGGGTGTGGCGCGCCGTCAGCTCGTCATCGAAGGGGTGGCGACCGATCCCAAGCACCCGCTGCTCTGCGAGCTCGCCGGCAGGCTGCATCGGCACCACCTCGGGGCCGTGAGCTTCCGCAAGGGCGTGGAGGGGGGGGAAGTGGCGGAGATGCTCAGGACCCTGGCGGTCGAGCCCGATCGGACCGGACTCCCGCTCGGGCTCGGGGATAGGGAGAAGCTGCGGGCGTGGCCTCATGTGCAGCTCCACGCCATGACCTACGAGCGCCTCGAGCTCGTGGACGAGGGCGGCGACGAGGTCGGCGCGTTGGAGTCGGGGCGGGGGACGCGGGCCTGGGGGGCGCAGCTCTGGGTCGGGCTCGCGCGGGCGGCGCTCGCCGCGGCGCCCGACGACGACGCGCCCCCGCCGACCGAACCCGACGCCATCGCGCAGGCGATCGACGAGCGCGTGGGAGACGCTGCGGAGTCCTACGAGCAGGTCGTCGTGGGTTACCTCCTTCAGATTGCGCAGGAGCTGAAGGCCGCAGCCGGGCACGAGGCGGCGACGCTGCGGCGCCGGATCTCACGGCTGATCCGCTCGCTCAAGCCGGAGACATTGCGGCGACTCGTCGAGATGGGGGGCGACCTGGGTCAGCGGCGTCGGTTCGTGGCCGACGCGGCCAGCGGGATGGCGGTGGACGCCGTGCTCGAGATCGTCAAGGCCGCGGCCGAGACTTCGCACCAGACGATCTCGCACTCGCTGGTCCGCATGCTGTCCAAGCTCGCCGCACACGCCGAGGGGGGGTCCGAGCAGGCGCGCCCCCAGGCTGACGCCGCGCTGCGCGAGCAGGTGCAGCGGTTGCTCCGGGATTGGACGCTGGCCGACCCGAACCCCGAGGCCTACAGCGCCGCGCTGCAGCGCATGTCGCGGGCGCCGCCGCTCTTCGTGTCGTCGCCGGCGGCCGAGAGCCCGGCCGAGCCGGAGCGCGTGGTCGCGATGGCACTCGAGGTGGAGACGGTCGGGCCGCGCGCGCTTGCGGCAGTGGACCGACTCGTGGAGGAGGGGAAGCTGCTGCCCCTGCTCGAAGTGTTGCGCCAGATCCCTCCGGATCAAGCGGGCTCCGGCGTCGTGTGGGAGCGCATCGCCACGCCGGACATGGTGCGGCGCCTGGTCGCAAAGGAGCCGGTGGACTTCACGATCCTCGACCGGCTGGTGCCGCGGGTGGGCGTCGCTGCCGCGGAGCCGCTGCTCGAGGCGCTGGCGGTCGCGGAGTCGCGCAGCACGCGCCGCGGGCTGTTGGGCCAGCTCGCGCGGCTCGGCAGTGGGATCGCGCCGATGGTGGTCGCGCGGCTGGACGACGAGCGCTGGTACTTTACGCGCAACCTGCTGGCGCTGCTCGAGGACCTCCCCGCCGTCCCGGACGACTTTTCGCCGGCGCGCCTGACCCAACACGCCGATGCGCGCGTTCGCTGGCAGGCGCTGAAGCTGCAGCTCAAGCTGCCGGCCGAGCGCGAGCGGGCGCTCATCACCGCGCTCAAGGACGAGGATCCGCGCACGCTGCGCCTGGCGCTCTCGGTCCTGGTGACGTTGCAGTCCGTGCCCGATGCCGCGTTACCCCTCGTGGTGAGTCGCGCGACCGATCGCGAGATCGCCCCCGACCTGCGCGTGCTCGCGATCCGCGTGCTCGGCTGCACGGCGGCGCCCGCGGCGTTCGAGACGCTGCTGCGGCTGACGTCGGGCAGCCGGTCCTTCCTCGGGAGGGAAAAGCTCCCGCCCAAGTCGCCCGAGCTGCTCGGGGCGCTGACGGCGCTGGCGGTTGGGTGGGGCGCCGCTCCGCAGGCGCGGGCGACCCTCGCGCGCGCGGCCGCGTCGACCGACCCCGAGATTCGCGACGCGACCGACCCCACTGCCGCGAGCCGGTGAGCGATCCCGTCGCCTTCCTGACCGCGTTCGCGCAGGCCCTTGCCGCGATGGCCCTCTACGCCGACGGCCACCCGGCGCGCGGGCGGGCGATCGACGCGGCGTACCGGGAGCTGCACGACCTCCAGACCGACACGCCGCACCCCCTCTTCACCTTCCTCGGCGAGGAGATCGTCTACGGCCGAATGCCGCTGCGCGAGTTGAAGTCATGGGACTGGTCTCACCGGCTCGCTCAGGCGGGCATCCAGCGGCTCGAGTTCGAGGAGCGCGTGGGGCGCGACGAGTTCGAGGGCTTTCTGGACGAGGTGCTGGCCCGCCTGACCCTGTCCGCGATCGATACGTCGGAGGCGCGCCAGATGCGGCCCACGGGCATCCGCTTCGGCGCGGTCGGCGTGCGCGGCGAGGCGGAGCAGCCGCCGGTCGCCACCGCGACGATCGCCTACTCGTTGGGCGAGGAGGCGGATGCGGTCCGCTGGTTCCAGCAGGAGGTCAAGACCCGCGGCGTCCTCCCCCTGCCCGAGGCCGAAGCGGTCGTCCGGTCGCTGTCGGTCGCGATGCACGCCGGGCAGCAGATCGTGATCCCGCTGCTGCAGCTCAAGGAGTTCGACCAGTACACCACCACGCACGGGATGAACGTCTCCGTGCTCACCATGGCGCTGGCCGAAGACCTCGGGCTCGGCGCGCGGGACGTGCGGGCGTTCGGGATCGCCGGGCTGCTGCACGACCTCGGCAAGGTCCGCATCCCGCTCGAGGTCCTCACGAAGCCCGGCAAGTTCACCGACGAAGACCGCGCCCTCATGAACCAGCACCCGGCCGAGGGGGCGCGCATCATCCTGCAATCCGAGGACGCGCTCGAGCTCCAGGCCGTCGTGGCCTACGAGCACCACATCATGCTCAACGGCGGAGGCTATCCCACCCTCGCGGTCCGGCGAGATTGCCATCACGCGAGCAAGCTCGTCCACGTCTGCGACGTGTACGACGCGCTGCGCACCGACCGGCCCTACCGGCCGGCCTGGTCTCAGGCGCGGGCGCTCGCCTACCTGGAGGAACGGGCCGGGACGGAGTTCGACCCCGAGCTGGCGGTGGCGTTCGTGCGGATGATGCGCCGCTGGGAGGGACAGGTCGCGGTGCTGCACGACGAGCGCGCCTCCGTCGCGCCCACGTCGCCCCCCCCCGCAGGGGCGTGACGCGCGCCTCGGTTGCGGCGTACGTCGCCTGCGCGTGGCTGTGCGCCGCCGGGTCCGGGCTGCGCGCCCAGAGCCGGCCGCGCCTCGAAGGGAATTGGGAAGCGAAGACCGAGGACGAGATCCGGCACATCATGGTGCGCAGCGACAGCTCGGCTCAGTTCGGCGACCAGGTGGCGCGCTGGCGCGTGGTCGGAGACAGCCTGTGGATTACGCTGGGGGACGGCGTGTGGCAGGTGTACGGGATGAAGCTGGGGGGGGACAAGCTCACGCTCTCGGGCGGCGACCTGGAGAAGCCGGTGACGCTGCGGCGCGTCGGCCCGCCCACGCCGCGGGCGGACACGATTCCCCTCCCGCCGCCCCCTCCCGCGACCGAGCGCGCCTGGGACGACTAGCCGTCTAGTGTTCGCCGACCTTCGTGATGCGCCAGCCGTTGGCGGTCTTTTCGAGCTGCATGTCGAAGTGCGGGTGCTCCTCGCGCTGCGCGCCGCCGCCCGCGGGCGCGAACACATAAGACGCGTCCACGAGCGCCCGCGCCCCGGCCCCGCGGACCGAGAGACTCTTCAGCGTGTACCGAGCCACGAGCCCCGTCGCGCGGCGGAAGAACGCCTCCCAGCTCCGCCGCTCCGCATCGGTCATTCCGGGGTAGAGGACCTGCAGGTTCGCCGCACGCTCGCTCGCCATCGCACGGGCGAGATCCTCGAGCAGCACGCCGATCGCCGCCCGCGCGTCGGCGGGCTGCGGCGACGGCGGGGCCACGCCCGCCGCCACGCCGACTTGCTCGGCGTCGAGGGCGGCGAGCTTCGCCAACGCGAAGTCCAACGCCGCATAGAGCGACTCGGCGCGCTGCAGCGACGTGGCGGCCCGTGCCGCCTGGGGACGCGTCGCCAGCGCGCGCACGACGGGCGTGGCCCGCGCCACCGCCTGTTCCGCCTCCCGCCGCAGCGCCTCCGCCTCCCCTTGCGCCGTACGGTACTGGGCTACCGCGCTGAGGTAGCCGGTAGCCGCGTGCGCCAGGTCGCCGGTGCGCACGGCGCGTTCCGCCGTCTGCAGCACCGTCTCCGCGAGCAGCAGCGACGGCACGTTGTTCTTCATCGCGCCCGCACCCTGGGCCCGGTGGCGCGTGGCGAGCGCCGAGTCGCGCTCGGCGACGAGAGCCGGGTTGAGCCCGCCGGGGAGCCGGGAGGCGATGAGCTGGTCGAGTGGACCGGGGTCGGCGGGGGCGGTGGCGAGCCGGGCCGCTCCCGGCGCGGGAGGCACGGCCGCGCGCGACGGGAAGCGCGATACGTAGGCAAGCGCCGCGGCGACGACCGCCAGCGCCGAGAAGGCCGTGACGCGCCACGTGAGCCGTAGATGGGGCACGAGTCGCCACGCCGACGCCCGGATGGGACTCCAGCGCAAGGACAGGCGCGCGGTCGTGTCGGACGCCCCCGAGAGCGCCGCGCGGATGCTGAACAGCGCCGACTGCATCTGCCGCGCGGTCTCATAGCGGTCCTCGGGCGCCTTGTCCAGCGCCTTGGACACGACGCGCTCGAGCGCGGCGGGGATCGAGGGCGCCATCGTGCGGAGCGGCTTCGGGTCGGTCGTGAGCACCTGGTACAGCACGCCGTGCACGGTCTCGCCGTCGAACGGCTTGCGGTAGCAGAGCAGCTCGTACAACAGGCACCCCACCGCGTATAGGTCGGTGGCCGGCGTGATGGCGCCGTTGGTGATCTGCTCGGGTGCCATGTACGTGGGCGTTCCGACGATGGCGCCGGAGCCGGTGACGTCCGCCGATTGCAGGCGCGCGATCCCGAAGTCCATGATCTTCACGGAGCCGTCGGAGGCCACGCGCACGTTCGACGGCTTGACGTCCCGGTGGATCACACCGCGGCCGTGGGCATAGGCGAGCCCCTGCAGCACTTCGATGACGATGTCGAGCTTGCGCTCCAGGGCCAGCGGCTCGCGCGTCGCGACTATCGAGGAGAGGTCGCGTCCGTCCACCAGCTCCATCGCGATGAAGAGCTGGCCGTCGGCTTCGCCGAGGTCGTAGATCGTGACGATGGCGGGGTGCTGCAGCGCCCCCGCCGCGCGGGCCTCTCGCAGGAACCGGTGGCGCGCGTCTTGAGACCGCGCGACCGCGTCGGAGAGGATCTTCAGCGCGACGTAGCGGCGGATGACAGAGTCGTACGCCTTCCACACGACGCCCATCGCGCCTGCGCCGAGGAGCTCGTGCAGCTCGAACTTGCCGACTCGCCGGTATTGATCGGTGTCCACCAGGCCGCCCGTTCCAGCGCGAGCTGCACAATGTGCGCGGCGGGCGCCTGGGAGGCAAACGCGGGCGGGGCGGCGAGGGCGATGGCGTCCGGCTCAGCGCGTGGCCCAATCGTAAATGCGCCCGAGCATGAGTCCCCCAGGCGAAGGGCGCGACGTACTTCGGGGGGCGCACGGCGTCGAACACGTTGGCCCCGACCCCGATCACCGTCCCCGTGGCGAGCAGTGTGCCGATGGCGGTCTTCGCATGGTCGCCGATCAGGCTGCCCAGAAACTGCAGGCCGCTCTCGAGCGGCGTTCCGCCCACGTCGAGGCGGACCGGACCGTACGTGTTCTTCAGGTTCGACGTGATGGTGCCGGCCCCGAGATTGGCCCAGCGCCCGATCACCGAGTGCCCGACGAACCCGTCATGCGCCTTGTTGGCGTACCCCAGGAAGACGCAGCAGGCGAGCTCGCCTCGGACCCTGCAGTGCGGGCCGATCGCCGACCCCTTGATCGGTCCGCCGAGGAGCTGCGTGTTCACGCCCGCCCAGAGCGGTCCCGTGAGGCGCGCTCCCGACGCGACCTGCACGCCGGCTTCGAGCACGATCGGGCCGCCCCGCGTGTCGAACACGGTCCCGGGCTCGACCACGGCGCCGCGCAACCCCAGCAGGCCCGGGTCGCCGAGCACGGTGCTGCCGCGCGGCACTGGGTCGCTCTCCCCGAGCAGGGCGCCGAGGTCTTCGCCCAACAGCTGCTCGAGTGCGGGGATGAGGTCGTACACGCCGTGCAGCACGAGGCCCGGTACCTCGACCGCCGGCGCCTGCGCCACCACCCCGTCCCACTGCGCCGCTGCGCCGACCCCCCAGCCGACGGTGACGCCGCGGCAGGTGAGGCGGAGCGGCCCGTCGGGGAGCGGCGGGGCGACGCCACACGGGGCGAACGTGGACGACCCGATGATCGCCGGTCCGGCGACGGGACGCCGCGCCGAGACGGTCGGCACGCCCGGCTCGACGAACCCGGCCAGGTGGGGCAGCGTGAAAATCTCCGCCGTCTCCACGCCCACGAACGCTTCCCACCGCTCGCGGACGAGGTGCGCGCCGGCGCGCAGCTCGGAGAGGGGGCGGGCGCCCGCGAACGGCGCCCACGGGGCCGACGGCTCGGGGTCGAGCAGGTACAGGGCGCGCGTCACAGCCGCTGCACCAGCTCCTTCAGGTGCTCAGCGCGGCCGGTGGGCATGACGAGCGTGTGTCCGTGGGCGCGGACCACGATGACGCCCTCGAGACCAAGGACAGCCACATGTTCGCTGTCGGACCAGACCACCGACCCGTGCACGTCCCCGGCCAGCGTCACGTTGCCCACCACCACATTGCCGTGGGCATCGGGTGTGCGGATCCGGAGCAGCGCGTCCCACGACCCGATATCGTCCCAGGGGAAATTGCCGGTCACGACGGCGAGCCGCTTGGTGCGCTCGAGCACCGCGACGTCCACGGACACCGGGGTCACGGCGGCGAAGAACCCGGCGACGTCGCCGTCGGTGAGTTTCGGCCACCCGGCCGTGAGTTCGCGCGCGTAGGCGCCCGCCTCGCCGAGGAAGCGGGCGACGCCCCAGGTGAACAGGCCGGTGTTCCACAGCGCCCCCCTGCGCCGCAGCAGCGCGGCGCGGGTCGGGCTGGGCTTTTCCACGAACCGGCGCACGGTGCGCGCGCCGCCGAGCGGCTTGCCGGGCACGATGTAGCCGTAACCCGTCTCGTTGCGCGTCGGCTTCACGCCCACGGTCACCAGCACGTCGTACTCCTTCGCCACCCCGAGGGCCTCGTGCGCCGCGGCGCGGAATGCACGGTCGTCCCCCACGGCCCAGTCGGCGTGGAGCGACAGCATTTGGCCGCCGGGGTCGCGCTGCGAGATCCACCGCGCCGCCCAGACGAGCGCCGGCGCCGTGGACGCGGCCCGCGGCTCGGCGAAGATCTGGGTGCGGGGGATCTGCGGGAGCGCGGCTGCCGTCGCATCCACGAGGAACGGGCCCGTGAGGATGAGGATCCGCTCGGGCGGGATGAGTCCGTCGAGGCGGTCGACCGCCTGCACGAGCAGCGGCCGGTCGCCTGCAAGCGGCAGCAGCTGCTTGGGGCGTTGTGGAGTGGAAAGCGGCCAGAAGCGGGTCCCCGAGCCGCCGGCGAGGATCGCGGCCCAGACGCTCATGGGGTCTCGCCCGGCTCCGGCGAGACGTCGCCGAGCATCCCCGCGATGCGCGCGGTGAGCTTGGTCGGGGAGAAGGGCTTGGTGAGGAGCTCCGCGCCGAGCCGCCCCGCTTCGCGGAGCACGCGCTCCTCGCCTTCGGCGGTGAGCACGATGACCGGCAGCCGCTCGGTCGTGGCGGCGGCGCGCAGCTCGCGCAACAGATCGAGGCCGGAGCCGTCGGGGAGATGGAGGTCGAGGAGCATCCCGTCCACGGGCGCGTGGGTGTCGGCGAGCGCGGCGCGCGCGTGCGCCAGCGTGCGCGCGAGGCTCACCTGATAGCCGAGCCGCTCGAGGTGCGGGCGGAGCAGCAGCCCGATGTGCGGCTCGTCATCCACGACGAGGAGGTGCCGCGCAGGCGACGCCAAGGGACCGGCTCCCCCTCAGAGGAGGCCGGCGATCGCCGAGCGGTGGCGGCGGAGATCGTAGAGGAGCGCGCCCACGTTCGTGGACGGCTGGACCAGCACGACGAGCAGCGCGTCGGCGTGGAGCACGGCCACCACGGCGAGCCCGGCGCCGAACTCGAGCACCCCCGTGTCGAACTCTCCGCGGCCCCCCGCTTCCCCGAGCTGCGTCATCGAGGTGATGGCCGAGGGGACCAGCGCGGCGACGTTGTCGGGGTCCACGCCGTTCGCGGTGTGGGAATCGATCGGGAGCCCGTCGCGGCCCGCCACGACCACGGCGTCCACTCCGGGGCGGCGGCTCAACGCCTCGACGACTTCCCGGATCGTGGGCATAGGCGGCCAACCTAGGACTGGGTGCGAGCGAAGTCAAGGAGCCATCGTGGGTTGACCCACTCCGACGCCGGCAGGTATCTTCCGCCACCGGATGCCTTCGCGCCCTCTGTGCGCCGTTCTCACGCTCGCCGTCGCGGGTGTCGCCGCGCTCGCCGCCGCATGCAGCGGCACCACCGGGTTGCCCACTGCCGTCTTCACCAATGTCGTGGACACCGTGTCGCTGTTCGCCCTCGACGGCACGCCGATCACCGCGCCGTCCGCCTATCTGCTCCAGGGCAAGGCGCGCGTCCGGACCGACCAATCGGCGTCGCTCGACTTTGCGTTCAACTTCGACTCTCTGCACCGGCCCGTGCTGTTGCCGACGCAGCGGCTCGGGTTGGGGGCGCTGTCGAGTCTCCAGGCCGGTTCGGCACCGTTCGACGCGATCACCCTGGCGCCGACCGGCGGCTGGGTGTTCGACTCCACCTTCGTCCTCGACAGCGGGAGGGTCGTGCTGGTGCGGTCGGGAGCGACGACCTGCGCGACGGGGATCACGGTGTCGCTGTACGCCAAGCTGGAGGTGCTGGCCGTGGACTCGACCGCGCGCCGCGTCGACTTCAAAATCCTGGTGGATGAGAACTGCGGCTACCGCGGCCTCGAGCCGGGGATCCCCCAGCAGTAGGCCCGTGATCGACTTGAAGCTGCTGCGTACCGCGCCCGACCAGGTGCGGGGTGCGCTGGCCCGCCGCGGCGACGCCGGCGTCACGCGGCTGCTCAACGAGCTCGAGGCGCTGGACGTGCGGCGCCGCGCGCTGGTCGCCCGGCTCGACCAGCTCAAGGCCGAGCGCAACGAGGCCGCGAAAGCCGACGCGCGCCTCCTCAAGGAAACGCGCGCGCTTCCGCCCGAGGTGCGCGAGCAGCGCCGCGAGCTGGGCGCGCGCATCAGCGGCCTCGAGGCCGAGCTGCGTGGCGTCGAAGCCGAGCTCGAGCAGCAGGCCCTGTTCGTCCCCAACCTGCCGCTCCCCGAGCTCCCCGACGGCGACGTCTCGTGCAACCAGGTGGTGCGGGCGTGGGGCGAGCCCGCCGCGGCGGGCGGCCGGCCGCACTGGGACGTCGCCGAGCGGCTGGGCATCATCGACTTCGCGCGCGGCGCGAAGCTCGCGGGGTCGGGGTTCCCCGTCTTCGTCGGCCTGGGCGCACGGCTCGCGCGCGCGCTCGTCAACTTCATGCTCGATCTCCACACGCGCGAGCACGGCTATGTCGAGATCGAGCCGCCGTTCGTGGTGCGGCGCGAGATCATGCAGGGCACCGGCCAGCTGCCCAAGTTCGAGGCGGACGCGTACCGCACCGATCCGGACGACCTCTTCCTCATCCCGACGGCGGAGGTGCCGGTGACGAACCTGCTGCGCGACGAGATCGTGGACGGCGCGACGTTGCCGCGCGGGTACGTGGCGTACACGCCCTGTTTCCGGCGCGAGGCGGGAGCGGCGGGGAAGGACACGCGCGGCCTGCTGCGGGTGCACCAGTTCGATAAGGTCGAGCTGGTGCGGTTCTGCCGCGCGGCGGACTCGCCCGCCGAGCACGAGGTGCTCACCCGGCATGCCGAGGAGGTGTTGCGGCGGCTGGAGCTGCCCTACCGGGTCGTGCTGCTGGCCGCAGGCGACGTCGGCTTCGCGAGCGCGAAGACCTACGACCTCGAGGTGTGGGCGCCGGCCGTTGGGTCGTGGCTCGAGTGCTCGAGCTCGAGCACCTTCACGGACTTCCAAGCGCGCCGGGCCAACATTCGCTGCCGGCCCAGGCCGGGCGACCGGCCCGAGTTCGTGCACACGCTGAACGCGTCGGGCGTAGCGCTGCCGCGCACCATCGCCGCGCTGCTCGAGACGCACCAGCGGCCGGACGGAGCCGTTGCACTCCCGCCCGCGCTGGTGCCCTATGTGGGGACCGACTGCCTGGTGCCCCCCCCCGCCCCCCCCGCCGGTGCCGCGTAGCGGCGCGCTGCGCCGGGTCGGTCCGCACGCGGTGCTCGGGCTCGCCCTCGTCCTGGGCGCGATCACGGTCGGGTCCGCGCTGGCGGTCACGCACCACTTGCGGGACGAGGCCCGCGACACGAGCCGGCTGTTGGGGCGCGTGTTCGCCGGACTCAACGACCCGCGCCCCGACGGCGCGACGGCCGCCCTGCTCGACCTCGCAGCGCAAGTTCGCTCCCTCGGCATTGCGATCGCGGTGACCGACACCGCGGGACGCATCGCCGCCATGGCCAACGCCCCGCTCCCGCGGGACGCCGACGCCGCGGCGCTGCGCGCGTGGATCGCCGAGCTCGATGCCGTGCACGCGCCGATCGTCCAGCCCGGGGTGGGGACCATCCACTACGGGCCCCTGCCTGTGGCGCGGCGCTTTACCGTGCTTGCCCTGCTGCAAGGCGTCCTGTTCCTTTGTCTCGCGCTGCTCTCGGTGTGGGCCTATCGCTCGCAGGTGGGGGCGGCGCGCGACCGGCTCTGGGTGGCGATGGCGCGCGAGTCGGCGCACCAGCTCGGGACGCCCCTGATGGGCCTCACGGGATGGATTGCCTATGTGCGGGAGAATCCGGGTACCACGGCGGAGGAGCTGGCGGCGCATCTTGGGGCCGATGCCGAGCGCCTCGAGCGGGTCGCCAAACGGTTCGAGCGGATTGGCCGCCCGGCGCGGCGCGAGCCGGTGGGCCTGGGCGCCGTGGCGGAGCGCGTGGTGACCTACTTTCGGCCGCGCCTGCCGACCCTGGCGAACCCCGTAACCCTGGGCCTGACGGCTGCGGGGCCGGGCCCGATGGCGCTCGGCGACCCGGTCCTCGTCGAGTGGGCGCTCGAGGCCGTGATCAAGAACGCGATCGACGCGCTGTCCGGGCGCGGCGGCCGCGTCGACGTGAGCGTGCAGGCGTCCCGGGGCGGCGCGCGAGTCAGCGTGCGGGACGACGGCCCCGGCGTGGCGCCCGAGGTTCGAGCCCAGCTGTTTGAGCCCGGCGTGTCCACCAAAATCGGCGGCTGGGGGATCGGGCTGGCGCTGGCGCGCCGCATCGTGGAGCAGCAGCACGGCGGGCGCGTGTCCTACCATCCGGCGACCGACGGCAACGGAAGCGTGTTCGTGCTGGAGTTCCCGCTCGCCTCCCCCTCGATGACGCCATGACCTTACCCTTGAACCCGCAGCAGGAAGCCGCCGTCCACCACGCCGGCGGGGCGCTGCTGGTGCTCGCCGGCGCCGGGTCGGGCAAGACCCGCGTGCTCACGGCGCGGATCGCCCACCTGATCAAGGACCGCGGTGTGGCGCCGCAGAGGATCTTCGCGGTGACGTTCACCAATAAAGCCGCGGGCGAGATGCGCTCGCGGGTGGCCACACTACTGGGCGCCGACCCGAGGGGCCTGTGGATCGGCACGTTCCACGCGCTCTCCGCGCGCCTGCTGCGGCGCGAAGCGACGCTGCTCGGCTTCGGCCCGAATTTCACGATTTACGACCAGGAAGACTCCGAGTCCTTCATCAAGCGCCTCATCGAGCAGCGGGGCCTGTCACCCAAGGCGAATCCGCCCCGGGCGATCCACGCCATCATCTCGGGCGCCAAGAACCGCATGCTCCTCCCCGAAGAGCTCGGCGCCCGGGCGGAGAGCCCGCTGGAGCGGGTCGCGGCCGAGGTCTACGCGGTGCTCGGAGCCGCGCTGAAGCAGGCGAATGCGATGGACTTCGACGACCTGCTGCTCTACCCGCTCACCCTGTTCCGGGAGCATCCCGAGCGCCTGGCCTACTGGCAGCGGCGCTTCGAGCACGTCCTGGTCGACGAGTTCCAGGACACGAACGCGGCGCAGTACCGGCTGGTGAAGCTGCTCGCGGCCGAGCACGGAAACCTGTTCGTGGTCGGCGACGACGACCAGGCGATCTACGGCTGGCGCGGCGCGGACGTGCGGCACATGCTGTCGTTCCAGGACGACTGCTCCGGGGCCGCGGGGGCCGCGGGGACCACGCTCATCAAGCTGGAGCAGAACTATCGCTCGACCCAGGTCATTCTCGATGCGGCGAACGGCGTCATCGCGGAGAACGCGCGGCGACTCGGCAAGACGCTGTTCACGGCCAAGCAGGGCGGCGACCCCGTCATCCTCCTGACGGCGGCCGACGAGCGCGACGAAGCGGAATGGCTGGCGAGCGAGTACGCCCGGGTCGCGGTCGAGACCGAGGTACCCTACGAAGGGTTGGCGATCCTGTACCGCACCAACGCGCAGTCCCGCCCGCTGGAAGAAGCGTTCCGCTTCCGCGGCATCCCGTATCGGTTGGTGGGTGCGGTGAGCTTCTACGAGCGGCG
>WNGJ01005402.1_pt1 | contig 13410 bp, 6 predicted proteins | sample 5400611 | NCBI WGS metagenome assembly WNGJ01 (sample SAMN13153375, study PRJNA577476) | soil metagenome | isolation source: 40 cm soil or saprolite under Garry oak tree replicate 1 | place: USA:California | collected 2016-06-15 | reverse complement strand
ATTTGTTTGCATCATCATGACTCTCTGTACATCTAACTGTTCCATTTTCAATCAGATATCATATGTCTTGTTCGGCTCCATACTATCCAAATCGTCATACGATAACTCTTGGCATCTTGTATGTATGCTGAATGTCTAATATATTAAGCTCATTGAAAAACGCTCTCGGTGCAGAGAGATACAATTGACTTCTGTACTTCATTCGGATCTAGGTGGCTTTCGCTTATAGTCTCTGTATAGGGATGATTGCTCTACCGAGGAAAGCTTCTTGCATAGTAAGCAGCCTTAATATCCCTTGATTGCTAAGCTTTCATAAGCATCACCACTTGTAGCACTTTTAAGAAAAAAATAATAAACAACATTATAACAAAATCGTGCAAAAGTTGCTTTTTTTGCACGATTTTGTTATAATCGCTAAAGTCACTGATTGAACAGGAGGATTACATGGAACAGGCCCTCGATACCCGCCTTTTGGAGATTGAAGCCTTATTACGCCGCCACCCTGCGGGTCTCACTTCCAGTGAACTTGCAGAATCTTTAGAAGTCGACTCAAGCACGATACGACGTGACTTGGCCCGGTTATCGTCCGCAGGGATTGAGTTGCGTAAAAGAGGTCGACGGTATCAATTAAGCTTCCATCAGGCTATGCGTTCACTGCGATTGACCCCAGATGAAGTGCTTGCGCTCTATCTCGCATGCCGTTTACTCTCGCGCCAACAGAGCGATCGCAATCCTCATGCAGAGAAGGTCATGCACAAACTGGCTGAGGCAGTCAAGGGTGATGCGCCTCGATTTGCGAACTATATTGAGGATGCGGCTGTCTTGCAGCGATCCTTGCCTCTGAGTGAAGGATATCATGCTGTGTTGGAAACCATAACTCAGGCGTGGTCCGAGGGGCGTGTCGTCCACTTGCAGTATTGTGATCAAGCCGGTTCCATCACAGAACGCCGCTTTCACCCCTATTGTATCGAACCGTATGGTGCCACCAACAGTTGTTATACTATTGGTTTTGACGAATTACGCAGGGCCATCCGCACCTTCAAGCTCGATCGCATTGCTACTGCTGAACTTACAGATGACCAATTCAACATCCCTCCCGTCTACAACCCAAATCGCTTGTTCTCAGAGGCCTGGGGGGTTGTCTGGCGCGACTCCCCTCCACAGACGGTAGAGTTGCGCTTTTTTGACGACGCTGCACATATCGTGCAGGAGGCGTTCTGGCATTCCAGCCAACGAGTAGTGGCGCAACAAGATGGAACCTGTTATGTCACGTTTCAGGTGTCAGAACCTCACGAAATGGTTGCATGGATCCGTCAGTGGGGAGCAGATGTGGAAGTCATTTCGCCTTCCATATTGCGGGAGGCTATCGTTGCTGATGCTCGTCAGTTAACAGAACGCTATCAGGAGCTCAATAATTCCGCTACTCATCAATCTACTTGAGGCAAAATTTCAAGTGAGAAAGGACTTTCATGGCAGGGTATCTTGATTACTATCAGCGCACGATTGCTGCGTATACACACGGCGTCAAACTCGTGTTAGGACCAACGGGGCTTGGCAAGAGCAGTAGCATCCCAGAAGTCGTCCGCAAGAATCCTGATCGTAAGTTCATGTATATGGCCAACCGCAAAGAACTGCTTGAAGAAATGGCAGCTCGCTTCAACCCAGGAGAATACGTCATCTTACGACGTGATCTTGAAGTTGTGCAGCAAGTTCTGCTGACCCAACGCGGCGCCTTTGAGGCCCTGCTCGCGGATCATCGCTTTGTAGCGGCGCTCAAAGGTGCACAGCAGATCAGCCACTTGAAGAGCCTCGATGTAGTAACGATCCGTCGCGCCAGCCAGCTAGTCGGTGAAATGACAGCAACCAATCAGACATTACCAGCATGGGTAGCCGAGCGTGCAGATGCCGAGGCCAGGGTCGTTCTTCAGGCAATCCGCTGGGTGCTCCAGGTGACGCGCGACGCTACAGAGCGGAGTAAAACCTATAGCTGGCTGGTGAGCCACCCGGTGGTGGAGACATTTTTCCCTGCCATTCCTTTTCGTCTTCGCCCCGAAGTTAGCATGATATTGGTCACACTTCAAAAAGCGTATTATGGCTTCTTCGATGGATCTCAGATACGCAGCCTTACCGACCTCTCCGATGATGAGCGCCTGATCATCTTCCTCGATGAGTTTGATTTCCTCGAGCATGATCTTGTTTCACTTATTAGCCGCGCCCCCCAAATCAGCGATCCATTCGATTTTGTAGCGAACTTCTATCGTGCGATGGCACGCCATAAACTACCCAAGGCTGATTTTCCGCTGCACCCAAGCATCCGCAGACGTATCGAAAAGATTGTGGAGATCATCGATGGTGTACAGCAAAGAGGCCTCGATTATCCAAATATCAACCAGTTCACCCTGGAAAGGACAGGCGGACAAGGTAATCAGCGTAAGTTTACACCTGCAGTGTTTCGCACGCAACACGTCATCAGTACCGATCCCCTCTATATCAGCCAGACCTCTCGCTCTTTCCAGTTGGAAAAACGGCGAAGTGATCCCAATTGGGTCCCGGCTCTCCGGTTCTTTAACGCCATCGGGTCGGCCACGACGCGCATCATCGGGCTTTTCAAAGAATTGGAGCGCGAAGACGAAGTGCGATACTGGGAAATGATGCGCCAGTGTTTCCGCAACACGGATTTCTTCGACCAGGTAGCTACCATTCCACTGCTTCCCAGCCGTCAAGAGACCCAGACAACACCGCTTGGCGACCTGCTGAGCGGAGGATTTAACCTGTTTGACATCAGTGATCTCCAGCAGCGAACAGACAATGAAGAGGTAGAGGTGCGCTTCTACCAGATGTTGCAAACGCCGGAGAGCCTGCTACGTGCGCTGGCACAGAAATATCTGATCTTCGGACTATCCGCTACAGCTGAACTCCGGCGCTGTGTCCATCATTTCGATCTCAACTGGTTCGAAAATCAGGGACTCCTTGTTCCTACTACGGACGAAGATCGGGACGACCTTCAGCAGATGAGCGCGAGGAAGGCAAAGCAACGCGGGAACAACGGCATGAGCGTCGCCCTGATTGATGGTCTAAATACCACCGATCCATTCCAGGAGCGCTTAAACCAGTTTCTTGTGGCAGCTGCACGCAACGACGAATTTGGAGAGGACACGGCTGGCGGCCACCGCAGTCAGCGCATGCACCGTTTTTTCGCATCCCTACTCTGGTTGCTTAACCACGGCGGTGATCGTTCCCGGCAGTTGCTCTTCTTAAACACATTTCGCCAGGTGAAGCTGCTCTTTACGACCTTCGCATCCCATGCTGAGGAAGCTGGCCTCTACGCGGTCGAACAGTTGCCCGATACCCCCTGGTTTGAAGCATTCACTATCACCATAGTGGAGCACAAAGCGAGAATCGTCTTTTTCAATGCCGAGCTGGCCACACAGGTGCGGCAGAGCAAGGAGGCCGAGCGGGCCTTTGCCGAACTCTTCTGGACGCCACATCCGGTGATCGTGGTGACGCAGTATCTCTCTGCCGGCAATGGTGTCAATTTGCAGTATACGAACAAGGACGGTGGGTCGACGCAGGACTTCACCCATATCGGGTTGCTTGAATCGCCCTACTACTTTTTCACGAAGCCCGATCCGCAGGAGCAGTCTTTCGCTGATGTATTCGCCGGCCGGAAGGAGAACGTCTGGTACCAGGCAAAACTCTATTTTGCCAGGCTGATTTCTGAGGCACGCTTTCGCCAGACACTCGGGACCATCAATCGGCCAGCGGAGTGGAACCAACGCTACCAGCAGGGGACGACCGCGACGGATTGCCTCTTCAATCAACTTGCTATTTTCATCCAGGCGTTAGGGCGAGTGGAGCGCGCATGGGATGAGACTCCGCACCAGGTGGCGTTGCTTGGCCCTGAGGTCTTCCGTGTCTTCCAGGCATTTGTGGGAGACGAATTTGAGCCAATCAGAGAGCAGCACACACCTTTCACCTCCGCCAATCTGCAAGCTGTGTTGGATGATGTCGCGCACCAAACAAGGAGGTTCGAACGAGAGGCTCGCCGATCCAGGGATGCACGTCTGCACAGTAGCGACGGAAAAAGCCGGGAGGCGATTCGGGAACTGGTCTCACGGCTGGAAGTACTGCGCAGTCAGGGAGATGATCTGCAGGCCCGGCGAGACTGGGAGGAGTTGCGGCTGGCAGTACTCAGGCATGATTTCCATGCGGATGTAGTTGAGCGCTACCGCTGCGCGACCTCCTCCCCCTATTATTCGCGCGGGCGGTTGAACCTGACACCGGATCTCGATGTCCTGCCCCTTAATCTGCACGTTCCCGGCAGCCACATTGTCAACCTGGACGCGCCTTACGCGATCGTATCGGATAATCTCGTGATTCGAGAACATTTTCTCGATCGGGGATTCGACTTGCGGTTCGATCATCCAGGATTTCATTTCTTCACACCCTATTGCCTGCAGGCCATTCTCACAGGTGCGATTGGAGAAGAGGCCATTACAGCATTATTGGCCAGGGAAGGCATCACCGTGGAGCCACTGCCTGATGCGCTGTTTGAGGTGGCGGATCTGTGTATAGCAGCGAAGCCCTGGTTTATTGACTGCAAGAACTACAACGACCTGACCCTCGATCGCTTTGCCCTACCTGTTGACGATCCACTCTGGCACCCCACGTTCAATGAGGAACATTTCATCAAGCACGCTCGGGCAAAGCTGGATCGCATCATATGCCACGCTGGAGTGGAGAGCAAACTCATCTACATCAATCTTGTCAGTGGGCAGGAGCGGCCGCTGGGGTACTACGACCGAGATTTCAAGCCCATCCCTGAGCTTGACGAGGCGGGGATTATCGTTGTGCAGGGGGCGCTCGATCGTCAGTCCCCCAATTGCTTCCAACCCGCCTTCATTACATTCCTTGCCGACCTTAAAAAAGCGCTATATCCAGCAAAGGAGAATGAACAAGTATGACCATCCAGACACACTCGAAACAGCAAACTGTCGAGACAACGACGTTGGTGATCGAGCATCCTGAGCATTATGCTCTTCTTGAAGAGCGATTCCGACTCGTAAGGTATGTCCTCCCAGACGCGCTACGCTATCGCAGGAATCCGACAGACTTTGGCCGTATCCACAACACGATCCGTGACCAGATCGACTATCCCTACAAATCATTCAAATACGATGAACTTGATGGCCAGAAGAATAAGAGGTGGGTCGTATACATCCTCTACCCGCGGAAGGCGCAAGTCCGCGAAGTAAAGCTCAGCTGGTTTGCCGATACCCCTCTTCCCTGGCAAGAAGTACTGTTCAGTGATGTGCCATTGCACCTGCTCCTCAAGCTGTTACAAATCAGGTTTTTCCGCGGCGAAGATACGAAACGCTTCGTCGGCCAGGACAAATGTTATGTGTATGCTCGGTCTGGGGCCGCTGACTTTCATTATTGTGTGGAAGTTGAATTGCGGGGCGCTCCGACTAACAGGGAGGATGCGCCCACGCAGGAGTTTCGCATCATTCCACATGCCACACGATTTGGCAGGGTCGAGCCTCCGTTTCAGCCCTGGCGCCCCCTCTTCGGCAAGCACACGGTAGGGGACAAATTCTTTTTCATCCAGTTGAAATCCGGAGTGGCAGAACAGGAATCGGCGGTCTACGAAATCGTGACGTTTCCAGGTAAACGCGCGCAGGTGAAATATCACGACCCTCGCAATCTCGACGCCGGCAAAGGGAAAATCGTCTTTGATTTTATCCAACAATTTCTCGCTGAGTTGAGAGATCTTGGGATAGCTGGTCATGCCAAGACACGTACTTTTACTCGTGCGAAATCCTCCGAACAGGTGGAATTGCCGATTCAGCGGCTGGGCGTTGTCGGCGTCTATGATAACCGCCTGAAACGAACCCATCCCCTCGCCGACTATGTTGACCTGTTGAACGGCCAGTGCACCGAGACCCGCTTCGTCTCTATAGAGGATATCAGCAACGCTCCGGAAGGCGGCGCGCTGGTGTTGTTGGATGCGAAGGGGGAGGATTTTGAGGAAGATGGACTCCTCTTTGGGGAGAGCGATCCCTATCGCGCACTCTATGCAGCGCACCCGGTTACCCCCAAGCAATCACTCAACGTCAATCCAAATGATCCCGATGCCTTGCAGGGCGGAGATTACCTCGATTACCCCATGCTACAACCTGAGGATGACGACCTGGAGCGGAATCTCCGCGTCGCGCTGAGTGAACTCTACCTCAAGTGTGCCATCGTCCATGGAATTGAGCGTTACCCCCTGCCTCTCCTCCCACACGAACTGGCCTTTATTCGGAGAAGCCGCTATGGGGGTGAAACATTCACGGTGGCGCTCTGGTTTGAGGGTGATCGGTTGCGCTTCGTCGACCTGAGAAACCCGACTCTAAGCGGGCAGTTTTACCGGTTACTCGATGAATGGGGAGTTGACTGGAACGATCAATATGAACGACTCCTTGCAGAACGGCGGCGTATTACAGAGAACGGTACCTTCAATGACTTGCCGGAGTTTGATATCATTGTGGGGCGCGACGAGTTCATTGCCATTGAGGATCTGAACGAGCGCGTCCTCTACGATTATGAGGAGATCGCACGACGGCACCAGGAACAAACAAAAGCTTATCCTGTGGCGCAACTGAAGTTGGTTCCACACTATGACCGCATCAAAGGAACAGCGATGTTATCCCTGGCTGAGTTAACGCGGCGGGGACTGCTAGGCGACGAACAGAAGCCAGTATCAGCAAGCGAACGGCACTCGCTCACATTCTACAGGCACCTACTGGAATACGATGCGCTTTTGGAGGAGGTCGCAGTGACCCAACCCACGATCTCTTATCAAGAACTGACCCGCGGGGCATGGTTGGAACGCATCACACGCATTTTCAGCGGCGAAGTGAACGGCGAGGGGAGATATCACCGCGGGGTCATTGCCGGGATCTATCGAAAGCGCGGGATGTTTTTAAGCGAAAAGGGGCGAGATGTACAGCTCTATCAGGGCATCTGGCATGACGAATCGAATGCCTTCCTTGTGGGATCTCCAACCGGTATGAATATGCAAGGGCAAGAGCGAGCAAATCTTATCCGGAGTTTCCAGGTGATGCAGGGAGAAGTCTCCTTCAACCGAGAGAAGCTCCTTTCACCAATGAGTGTTCTCTTTGTACGGCCCGGACAGTATACCGTTTCGCCGTACTATTTTCACCTGATTGATCTCTTCGTGGAAAATGTATTGCGATACTCTTCTTCTGAATCCGACGATTTCAAGTCGTTGAACATCTAATTATATATTGACTGCTGTGTTAAGCTAATGGTCAGTACGGTATAATCCATGGGGATTGGATATCACCTACCAAAATCTTTTTTGCATGTATGCAATTCCCTGCACATTGAATGTCGGGATGGATAGAAACACCGTATTTGCTGTTTCTATCGATGCAATTTTTGCCACTTAACAAGAGAGCAAGCTTACCGCACGCTTGGTACTTACGATACTCAAAAATCAGCATACAAACCTAACTGCAGTAGAGGAGAGAAGCAGATATGGCTTCATTTACCGATCTAATTGCCGAGCGTATACATTTCCGACGAGAAGAATTCCTCGCGGGTATATCGAACAAACCGAGTGATGAGGTTGAGAATCTTCTCGCTACTGGCATTCAAGCTCATTGGCACCCGCTTGAGCCTGAGCATACCACGAATAGTGATCATATCATCTCTCAAGTGGCAGCTGTAGATGGCTCACGTGCAATACGAGCTTTAAATTGTGGTGCAGATTGGGTTATCGCACAAGCCTTACTGATTGGACCAAATGGATTACGTAAGTCAGCTGTTGATACCTGCCTGTTGCGAGGTGAAATCGAACGTCCAGCAGTTGACCGCTATGCTGCACTGTTTATGCGTTCGCTCGAATTAGACCTGGCTCTGAAGTTTGTCGAGAGCGGAGATGGTCATACGATCATCCTAGATGGATCGCTCTATGCCGATCTTCCCTACCTGCTCTACAGGCTCGCTATACAAGGCTATGAAGATCTACCTTTGAGGGTACTGGAACAATATCTTGACCTTTTCGACCTTTGCCAGGAGCGTGGAGTTCTCCTACTAGGTATTTCTAAGAGCGCTCGCTCGGCTGTTTTGGGGCACGCTCTTCTTGATGAAAATTGCTCTCTTGTATCCTCGAGCCCTCAGCAACCAATTGATGCATCACATTCTTTCGAAGCGGATGTACTGGAAGAGATAGAGATACTCCACAGCGATTCGGTCAATGGGAAGAACCGACCCCATACTATGAGGCAGGGTATGAACGGAATTCCGACTGATGGTGAACTCATGCATCGTTGGACGAAAGGACCAGGTCTCACTGACCCAGTGCTACTGGGATCTTCCTCATTTGGCCGTGCCGGAGCAATTGCAGATGAGAAATTGACAGAGCGGATTCAACAAGCCCTTCGTGAACCACATCGGTCTCCTGACTTGCAGAAACTTCTGGTTCGGCTGTCTACTGCCCCAGCAATTGGCACCTTCTATGTACGCCTGGCTGCTGGTGATGATGCACTGCGTGTTGATGCGCTGGCAAGTACATTTGGTAGCAATGATCTTCGCTTGCTAGGGTTTACGCGGACATTGGTCCCTTATACAACAGCATTACCACTCGTCCAGAAGCTATTAAGCAATTACGGTGGGTACTCAGTGTATCATGCTGCTCTTTATGTGGTGGATAAAGAGATTCGTCTCAATGCTGCAACGGTGGATCATATCTATCTTTCGGTGCTTCGGCGCCAGCTTGAGCAACCCATTCAGTACGATCGATCAACCAGGCGTTTCGTCCATTAAGTATTTACAATTGATTTCGTCTTTTTAGGGTAGGTAAGTATCATGCAAAACATGCGTTCATCTATCTGTGGTCGTGAGGCAGGCTTTATAGTTGGCGAGACGAATCCACTGGAATTTACTTTCGTCAGCAGTGAGGAGTTGCTTCCTCCACGGTTAGAATATCTGGTGGTTCCGGGGGTCGAAGAAAAGGGCGGAGGAGTAGTTCACACAAGTGAGTTTGCAAGTACACATGTAGATGTCCTCGCGCAGGTGGTCGAAATTGGCATCGGCTCAGCTGTACTCTCTGACAGTCTTACCTACGATGAGACTGTGGCGATTCTACGAGGCTCATATGCTCCTCAGCCGAAGATGTATGGACGAGCGCGAGTCATCGGGTATCTAGTAAATGGAGTTGTACGTACTCCTCGCAGTGCTGCTATCCCTGGAAGTACTGTTTATATTGCCTCTGATGAGCTTTTGCAGCAGTTTTTTAGCATGGATGTAACTGCTGGGGTAGAAATTGGTACGCTGATTAACCGTTTGAATGTGCCTGTTTTGTTAGATCCCAATGGATTGCGCCGTCACCTTGCCATCATTGCACAAACAGGCGCTGGTAAATCCTACCTGGCAGGCACATTTTTCGAGAATCTTTTGCAGCTTGGGGGCACCATTCTGGTTTTTGATCCAAATTCTGATTACGTACAGATCCGAAAGAAGGCAGGCGAGGAAGAACGCCCCTATCACAGCGCAGAGAGAACAAACTTTGCTGATGATGTTCTGATCTACCGTATTCCGGAAATTCAGGGTAGACGTTTTGCGGACGAACTCATTGGTGATGTGCGCCCTTTTACCGTGCGCTTTGCTGACCTGAGTCATGATGAGATTGCCGATCTCGCTGGAATCTCTGAAAGGGCCTCGAACCAGCGAAGGGCTATTGAATTGGCCTGTGAGCGTCTTCAACGCGAAGGTGTGGATTACCGACCAGATGAATTGATTGCTGCTTTGAAGGAGCTAGCGACTGGGGAAACGAATAACAAGGCACCTATAGAAGAGCGAAAACAAGATGATGCTCAGGAAGAAATGCAGGGAAGTGATGAGCGTCGTGCGGCACGTAAGGCTGCTCAATATATCGAGGATTTACGCCGTTTCTCCATCTGGCACTATCAGGATATTCGTATGCAAGATTTGTTACAGCCTCAACAACTCACCGTGCTTGATCTTGCTGGTGCCGATAAAGTAGTTGCAGCGTATGCTGCCGAGCGAATGCTTCGAGATATCTGGAAGCGCGCAATAACGGGGCAACTGCACCATCCAGTCTTTATTGTTCTGGAAGAAGCACATAACCTGATTCCGGCGAATGGGCAAACTCGTGCCAGCCGCATCATCAATACCATTGCCGCCGAGGGTCGTAAATTTCGCGTCTTTCTTACCCTGATTACACAGAGACCCAGCAAGATCAATCCTGATACGCTCTCACAATGTGGAAGCCAGATTGTTATGCAATTAACGAATCCTGATGATCAGCGAGCGGTGCAGAAAGCTTCTGAAGCGATCTCAGCAGAATTGTTGGACGATTTACCTGGCTTAAATAAAGGTGAAGCGATTGTGCTGGGACAGTTGACACGTATTCCCGTAATGGTGCGCATTACAGGACGCGAATCCGCTGAAGGTGGCAGTGATGTTGACATTGTTGATGCGCTGCAACGTGCCAAACGAGACGTCCAAGTTGCTCGTAAAGCTGAAAAACTTCGCAATCAGGTGACAATGCCACGTCAGCAAGAGCAGTGGTAAGCGTTGGAGAGTATTCAGAAAAACTGTACAGGGGAATCAGGAGGGAAGATAGTTGGATCAACGTAGCGCGTTCTCTGCCCTTACTCATAACGATAGCCATACTACCGGACCAGATGAAGGTGTTGTAAGAGTCATACTGACAGCAGACAATCATCTCTCGGCATATAGCCCGAAGCTTTCTCCGGCAAAATTAGCTGAACGAAGAAGGCGATTGGGGATGGCTTTCAAGCAAGTAGTAGATACCGCCATTGAGCGACGCGTGCACCTTTTCATCCAGGCAGGAGACCTCTTTGATAGCATCGACCCTCGCAATAGGGAGCGGGATTTTGTCGCAGAACAACTCATGCGGCTGCGCTCAGCAGGGGTTCATACTTTTGGTGTCAGTGGCAATCATGACACACCACGCCAGAGGACCGAGCAGGGAGGATTTGCTCCTCAGAGTATTTACCACCGATTAAAGGGTATGTACTATTTTGACTCGTCAGATGTGTTAGCACCCGTGGAGATGAATGTGGCAGGTCAACAATTAGCTCTCGCCGGATTGAGTTACCATCCTGGTGTCGCCCCTGGCGGTGATCCATTAGATCATGTGCAGATGGTTGATTCGGAGAATGTTCTGCCAAGAGCTGACCTGGGAATACTAATCCTGCATGCAGCAATAGAAGGTCATGCGTTTCCAGGAGAGAAGGAAACCTTCGTACGGCGCAGTAGTTTGGTTAGATTGGAAGGTTTCCAAATTGTGCTGGCCGGTCATGTCCATGCATATGACCGTTTCTCTATCGGGGACAAAGCGGTGATTGTTTGTGGGGCTACCGAACGTATGGAGTTCGGCCAGAGCGAAGACAAGACAGGCTTTGTGTATCTTGAACTCAAACGTGATGGATTACTTCATACAGAACATATACCTATCGACCCGCAACCACGCTCTGTTGTCACGATTCGCACAACCGAACTTTGGCCTCTCCAGCGACCCAAAACTGAGACGGAACTCAATCCCTTTCCTAAAGAGGAAAGGGAGGCTCTCGTTCTCTCCGCAACGGAGCATATCATCCAAAAAATAGACCCGTATTGCACTGAAGAAGCGATGGTAAGACTCAATGTAGAAGGACCTATCACGCGCGAACAATACCATGCTCTCGATGTGCGCGGAATCTGGTTGTATGGCCAACAGCGTGCTTTCAGTTTTGAACTAGATGAGAGCCGCTTATCTTTAGTCAGCGATCTTACTGAAGCACAGGTGGAACGGGGGGAGCGGGTTGCGCCTCGTGAAATGCTAGAATCCATTGCCCAGGAATGGATGGAAGAGATTGAAACACCGGACAGACGAGCAGTTTTGAGCAAAACACGCCAACGTGTCCTTGATCGTTATGATGAGCTTTCCGGAAGGGAGGCTGACCAATGATTACATTAAAACGCTTGGAAGTAAACAATTTCAAAAGTCTGCGTTCGGTTACGTTGGTTTTTCCTGAACAGGGGACCGTACTGATTGAAGGATATAACGAGGCAGGAAAATCAACTCTCTTTGAAGCAGTTTATGTTGCTCTCTATGGAAAACCCCTGGTAGGAGAAGACAAATTAGTAAGGCAGGAGGAAGTCATACAGTACGGCCAATCACATGCCATGGTTCAATTGATATTTAGCATAGGTCAGTTCGAATTTGCGATCAGTCGTCACTTCGAGAGGGGAAAATCGCAACAGGCTACACTCCTTATCCAACAGCCAGGAGCCCAACCAGAAGAGGTCAACCGGGTCAAAGCGGTGGACGAGCGTATCCTTAAGGAGTTGGGAAACCTTGATGGAGATAGTCTCCGCAACTCCTGTTTTGTTGAACAGAAAGAATTAGGACGCATCGAGGCGATGTCACTCGACCAGCGAAAGCAGGCCATTCAGAAACTTCTTGGGCTAGAACGACTGACCCGGCTTATGGAGCAGTTCAAATACAGGCGCGAGCAGGAGCGTGAGCTCATTCAGGCACAAAATTATTTGAAGTTGGCTCAGCTACAGGCAGATATACGTGCGGCTTCTGCCGAGGAAGCTGAACTAGGGAAGCGTTTTGATGCTGTGAAGGTTGCCGTTCACGTAGAGCGTTTATCGGGTCTGAATGCTCAGAATGAGGAACTGGAGAAACATCTGCAAGATTGCAAAATTCGCACAGTAGAGGCACGCAAACAGTTAACTCGTTGCGCCACACTCAAAGAGTATGTGAACCAGTGTGATGAGGTAAGCCACCAGATTGTAGCAATTACTCATGCTCGTACTGAGTTGCTTCGTCTAGCAGGAGAACTTGAAAGACTACACGCAATTGAACAAGTCGAACTACCTCAGGCAAGGGCATATCTAAGTGATGTATCCGCCGCAGCAGAAGCTGTTGGTCAAACCATGCAGGCGAGAAGTGCCGTTCAATCGACTAAGGAGGCCGTGTGGAAGGCTCAACGCCTCCTCGAAGGACTGAAGCAGGCGGAGGACGAACAAAGGCAAAGAGAAGATGAGGTAGCCAGTGCTGAGTCACGTATCGTTCAACGTCGTAGAGAAGCTGAGTCAGAACAACAGCGAAACTCACAACAGTTAAACACGTTGGGGGCAAGGAAGCTTCATTTGGAAGAAGCTTTTGCTTCAGTGAAAACATGGGAGGTTGCGAAAGGAGAGCTGCAAGCCCTGCAGGAGGCGATGAGGGATATTGAAACACAAGGACAGACGCTTCTCACCCTCCAGATGAGGATGCAACAACGAGAAAAGGAAGCGCGAGACCTAGAGCAAGCCGCAGTGCAGGCCGAAAAGGAGATGCAGCAGGCAACTGAACGTGTTCGC
>WNGJ01005401.1_pt1 | contig 13410 bp, 11 predicted proteins | sample 5400611 | NCBI WGS metagenome assembly WNGJ01 (sample SAMN13153375, study PRJNA577476) | soil metagenome | isolation source: 40 cm soil or saprolite under Garry oak tree replicate 1 | place: USA:California | collected 2016-06-15 | reverse complement strand
CCTGCTTCTGATCATCGCGCTGATCGTGCTTGGGCCCGAGCGCATGCCGAAGGTCGCGCGCGATATCGGCCGCGTGGTCGGGGATCTGCGCAGGACGTCGGACCAGCTCCGCGAGGAGTTCCTCAACGCGGACAAGCTCCTGGACAAGGCGGCGGATGCCGCTGCGCCACCCGCAGCCGCGATTCCGGCTACGACACAGGCGAGCGAGCCGATCCCTGGCGAGACCGCGTTCGATCGCGAGATGCGCGAGGCACGTGAGCGGCTCAAAGCGCAGCGCGACGCGTAGTGAACCCCTAGACTTTCTTTTGTGAATCGCGCGTTCCCCTGGCTCGTCTTCCTTGTCTTCGTGCTGTCGGCCTTTGTCGACATACCGAAGCATCAGATCTCGTTCCCATTCCCGGCGAGCTGCCCCGGGATCTGCCTGAACCTCGGCCCGATCCAGGTGAACCAGGAGATCAAGACCCACCTCGGCCTTGATCTTCAGGGCGGGACGCAGCTGCTCCTCCAGATGAACATCAGCGAGATTCCCGCGGGCCAGAGCGTGGCCGACTACAACGACCGCGCGCGGCGGGTCATCGACCGGCGCATCAACGGCCTCGGCGTCTCCGAGCCCGTGATCCAGGCCGTCGGCGACGACAAGATCCTTCTCCAGCTGCCGGGCATCGACGACATCCAGCAGGCCAACGACATCGCCACGAAGCAGGCGAAGCTGGAGATAAAGGTCCCGGACAAAGACAATCCCGGAAAATACAAGTCACTGACCCCTCCACTCACGGGCGAGAACCTCAAGCCGACTCAGGTGGTCTTCGATCCAGCGAATCAGCCAGTCGTCAGTTTTGAATTCACGGGTGCGGACGCCGACCGCTGGGTGCAGCTCTCGAAGGACTTCACCCTCCAGAACGTTGAGATCACGCTCGATGGACAGGAGATCTCCGCCCCGCAGATCAAAGAGGTCTTTTCCTCGGGCAGAGGCCAGATCAGCGGAAACTTCACGGTCGCGTCCGCCAAGCAGCTCTCGAACCTCATCAACTCCGGTGCGCTGCCCGTTTCGCTCCAGGTGATCCAGTCGCAACGCGTCGAGCCGACGTTGGGCCGGCAGTCCGTGGACCGGAGCCTCATCGCGGGCGCGATGGGCCTGCTGCTCGTCGCCTTCTTCATGATCGCGTACTACCGCGTGCCGGGAGTCCTCGCGGTCATGGCGCTCCTCTATTACACGGCGCTGACCTACGCGATCTTCCGACTCATCCCGGTCACCCTCACGCTCGCCGGTATCGCCGGATTCATCCTGTCGATCGGTATGGCCGTCGACGCGAACGTCCTCACATTCGAGCGACTCAAGGAGGAGCTGCGCTCGGGCAAGTCGCTCCGTGTCGCCGTCGAGGAAGGTCGCAAGCGCGCGTTCCCGTCGATCTTCTACTCGAACCTGGCGACGGTGCTGACGGCCGGGATCCTCTATCTGTTCGGCACCGGTACGGTGAGGGGCTTCGCGTTCACCCTCGGCATCGGAGTCGCTGTGAGCTTCTTCACCGCGGTCGTCGTGACGCAGATGCTGCTGCACGGGGCGATCGAGTTCTCGGCGCTCCGGCGGCGTTGGCTCTACGGGGTCGAGGAGCGAACAATAGAATCGCCGCCTGACCGTCACGCTCCGCGTCCGGCCCCGGCTCTGTAGCGATGCTTTTTCACATCGTCGAGAGCAAGTGAGCAACGCGAACAGAGTCGTGACGTAGCGGGTATGGAACGAAGCGCGATCGGCATCTCTGCTGAGGTTTGCTTGCCACGACGCCGTGCATGACGGAAAGCCGGTAGGGCCGCCGCACGATGGCACGAAAAGCGGAGGTCCTTGTTCGCGGCTGATGCTTGCCTGTTGACTGGGCATTCGGACAGCCGGGGTTTGACGCGGGCCTGTCAGATGTGAGACTGGCCGACGCTCCGCACATGACCGTCCCCAGCCACGGATATCGGAGGTCGCAACTCATGGACCGCTCCCGTCTCTGGTTCACCGCGATCGCGCTCAGCGTGATCTCGCTCGCCGTCTCCAGCAGCATCGCCGCCGCACACCGCGACGACGATGCGTATCGCCAGACCGCCCTCATCTCCGTTCCCGGCGCTCCGCTGAACAGCTTCGACATTAGCTGGGTGGACCGTTCGTCACAGACGTACTACCTCGCGGACCGGTCGAACAAGGGCATCGACATCGTCAACGCCAGGAACAACACCTTCATATCCCGGATCGGCGGTTTCGTCGGCTTCAACGGAAGCAACGACACCGCGGGGCCCAACGGAGTCGTTGTCCTCGATTCTCGCCATGAGCTCTGGGCGGGCGACGGCGACAGCACCGTGAAGGTCATCGACCTGCGGAGTGGGCAGATTGTGAGGTCCATCTCGACGGGCGGCGTGAATCGCGCGGACGAGATCGCCTTCGACCAGCGCGACCACGTCATCATCATCGCGAATGACGCCGAGGCCACGCCCTTCGTGACGTTCATCAGCGAACGTGACCGCAGCATCCTCGGCCACATCAGCTTCCCGGCTGCGACGAATGGCCTCGAGCAGCCCGTCTGGGACCCGGAGACGCACCTCTTCTACATGTCCGTACCGCAGCTCGGCGCCGATCCGCTTCATGGGGGCATCGCGGTTATGGATCCACGCTCGTTCTCGTTGCGCACGGTGTTCCCCGTCGCGAGCTGCCAACCCGCCGGACTTGCTCTCGGGCCGCACCAGCATCTTCTCGTCGGCTGCAGCCAGGACGCGATCGCAGCGGGCGCGCACGCGCAGACAATCGTCATGAACGCGCGCGATGGCTCGACCGTCGCCACGATCACCCAGGTAGGCGGGTCCGATGAGGTCTGGTTCAACGGGGGTGACGATCGCTACTACCTCGCGGCCCGCGGCATGACCTCGAATGGACTATCCACCGGAACGCCGACGCCGGTCCTCGGTGTCATCGACGCCGGAGACAACAAATGGATCACCAACATCCCGACCGGCCCCAACGCGCACTCGGTCGCGGCCGACCCGGTCAACAACCGCGTCTTCGTCCCGCTGCGAGGTCAGGGGGTGGCCGTCTTCGCGCATGCCGATGACTAGCTGAGTTCGCGTCCGCCGCGACACGCGCTTGTTCGGCCTGAGTCTCTGACATCGAGGCGGACGAACTTCCTCGACGCAACTTGGGCGGCCCGGCAGTCGGGCGGGACTGCCCTCGTCCATGTTCGGCTGACTCCCGATCAGACGTTGGGCGCCTTTGTAGTCCGACCCTCATCCTCGACGGCTCGGATCGCGGTAACGAAGTTGATCGAACCGGCCGTGACCAAGCCGGCGACCAAGAGATAGACGGGGTGGACGCCGACCCGATCGAACGCTGGCCCCGCGAGTGCGTATCCGACCGGTCCGGCGACGCTGTTAATCGAAAGGATCGATTGCAGGACGCTCCCGCGTAACCCCGCGGGCACCCGCGTGGACAAGAGCGTGAGGTATGGAGCGTTCATCACCGGGATCGCCGCTGCTGAGGCCGCAAGCGCTAGTGCGACAACGACGATCGGAAACTCAGGGACCAGCAGCCACAGCGGGAGCGCGAGTGCGACGCACGCGAACGCCCCCAAACGCAACGGTCGGATCCGTGACACCAGCGGATAGGCGGCGATCGAGCCGCCGATGGCCCCGGCGCCCCACGCCGCGTTGAGTGAACCCGCGACCAGCGGGTTCTGGTCGAACTGCGTGAAGGCGACGACTGGAAACGACGCCCACAAGATTCGAATCGAAAAGCCGTAGATCACGCTCGACAGCGCCGCGCGTCCGACCAGCGGATCGCGTGCGATGCAGCGGAGCGCGGCCAACGCTCCACCGCTTCGCTCCTCCCGTGCGACCTTGGGGCGGCCCGGGATCAGCGAGGCGATGAGCAGGAACGAGACCGCGAACGATGCCGCGTCGAGCCACAGCAGGTTCACAGCGCCGATGACGAGAATCAGGACGCCGGCGAGGGCGGGACCGAGAAAAGCGGTGATGTTGGTCGCCCCCTCGATGAGCGCGTTCCCCTGGGCGACGAGCCGCTCGTCCTCTCCCACGATCGTCGGCAGCAGCAGGCGCTGACAGCTGAAATAGGTCATGGAGAACGTGCCATACAGCAGGACGAGGATCAGCAGAAGCTGGAAGCTCAAGAGACCGAGCCAGTGCAAGGTCGGCACTAGCGCAATGACGGGAGCCCGGGCGAGATCGGAAACGAGCATCGTGGTGCGAGGGCCGAGCCGATCGATGACCCGGCCGCTCGGAATACCGAGGACGGCGATCGGCAAGATCTCGACTGCGAAGACGATGCCCATCAGCGTGGCCGAGCCGGTGGTGACGAGGACGAACCAGGGAAGGGCGAGCGCCGAGAGCTGTGAGCCGAGCGACGAGATCGTCTCGCCGGCGAGCACTGCCAGGATCGGCCGGCGGCGGATCACGCCCGGCTACTCGCCCGGCCAAGGGAAGGCGTAGAAGAGGGCCACGATCGGCTTGGCGCCAGGCGGCATCTTCTCCTCGGGACGCCAGTAGCGCTTGAGAAGGCGAACGTACTCCTCGGTGAACCGGGCGAACTCCCTCTTCGTGAGCCGAGCCGCCGAACTCGAGAACATCGCGCGGCCTTCGCCCCAATCGACGAAGCGGTGCCGGTTGGCGAGAAAACGGTCGACGAGACGTCGGTCTCGCTCCAGACGCATTCGGTCGAGCGCTGCGCCGGTCGCCCGAACCTGGCGCGTGATCCGGCTTCCCGAGCGCAGCCCACGGAGATCGAGCGGGACGAGGCGCCACCAACGCTCGCGTCCACGTCCTCGCTCCGCCAGCTCTTCGATAAACCCGAAGCGCTCGAGCTGTCGAAGGTGGTAGCTCGCGGAACCGCTGCTCTCGCTTAGCGCCTCAGCGATGGAGGTCGAGGTGGCTGGACCGGCAAACGCAAGCTGGTAGAGGATGCGCTGCCGCATCGGGTGCGCGAGCGCCTTCAGCTCGTCTGTGCGGATCTCGCGGCGCGGGAGGACACGCACCTTGGACCAAAGTTATCTTTGCAAAGAATCCTTTGCAAGCCGGGCGGGTGCCGGAGCCGGACGCCATGAACCGCCAACCACCCAGGATGTCGAAGCCGCCCATCCACGTGCCGCTGAAAGGCGAACTCGCGATCAAACCCGGACCATGCCGAGGGGGTGCGGTCGCGTGTACTCATCTCACCGTTTTACGTGCTGCCGCGAGGGTCAAGGCGACGGTCGGTCGGTACTCCTCGCTGACGTCTGCTCGCCACGGTTCGGTCCTGCGCGCCAACTCGTTCACAAGAATGCGGAAGAGGACTGCGCGCAGGAGCAGCTGGGGCCATTCCGCATGATCCTCGATGAGCCGTACGATCTCAGGCGACGCGTCTTCCCACGTCAGCGCGTCGCCGACGACGAGCGCCGCGCTGTACCCGACGGGACGCCAGTACAGCGACAAATCGATGATCGCTGGCGGCAATCCCTCGGCGAACAGGACGTTCCCGACCAGGTCGCCGTGAATGAGCTGGCTCGGAAGGTCCAGCGTCCGTCGCGCCGCGAGGAGCGGGGCAACGTGGGTGACTCTGGCCAGATGATTTCCGACTGGCGTCTCTCCCCAGGCAATCCGATCGGCGACACGCCAGCGGTCAAGGGGCGACGCCATCGCCCGGCCCTGGCGGTCGATGAACTCGGGTTTGGGCACGCCGGCGACGGCGTCGTGGAATGCGGCGGCGGCGGCGAGCAGCTCCGGCCAGCGCGTCGTGCTGTGCTCACCCTCAAGGCGCGACCACGCGGACCAGCCCTCGGCGACCCATCGCCCGTCGCGGGTCGCGACCGGACTTGCGAGGCGGAAGGCGCGCTGCGGCAGTTTCGCCACGAGTTCAGCCACCCAGTTCGCTTCGGCTTCGTCATCGACGGGCTTGAGGACGAGTGCGTCCGCGGCCCAGGTCTGCCCGCGCCCCATCGAGAATTTGATGGGAGTCTCGGTCACCCCAAACGCGGCGAGCACCGACGCCGGCGGTGGAATCGCATCCGACGAACGACTCACCACAAGGCATCCTTCCGCGCGACGATCAGAAACCGGCCCGCGCGGAAGCGCAGCGTGCCTCGCCGCTCTAGCCGCAGCTGGAGCTCACACAGCACGGGCTCGTACCTCGCGACCGAGAAGTCCGGCACGCTCCACGGAAGCGCCTTCTGCCTGGAACCGGCGCGCTCTCTGCGTAGCTGATGGCGAGGTAGAAGCCGCGCACCTCCCCGGACATCGCTCGCACAAGCCGAAAGGACACGACCGATGATCTCATCGAGCTGAGCCGGCCTCTTGGCCGTGTGGTCGATTCTCCGCTGCGGCGTCGTCTGCGGATGCCTGTTCGCCGTCCGTTTACGTGGTCGCAGAGCGCAAGTGTCGGCGCGTGAATCCCTCGCCCTGACGCGAGCGGTTGGAAATTCGTTAGGCTTTTCCCATGCTCTTCCACATCGTCGAGCGCAAGTGGTGGTACTTCCTGTTCTCGGCGCTGCTCATCGTGCCGGGCGTGTTCTTCCTCGCGATCGGTGGACTGCGGCCGGGCATCGAGTTCAAAGGCGGCACGCTTCTGGAGATCCAATTCGCCGCACGGCCTGACGACACGCTCGTGAAGGACTTCTTCAAGTCGCACGGCCATGACGAGGCGACGATCCAGGGTGTGGCCGGTGGTGGGGTCGAGGTCCGTACGACCGAGATGCTCCCGCCGGAGCTCGTGAGCACCGAGGCCGGATTGAAGGAGACCTTCGGACCGGACACAAGGATCACGAACTCTTCAGTGGTGAGCCCATCGTTCTCAGCGGAGCTCATCCAGAACGCGGCAAAGTCGATCGCCCTCGCGAGCCTCTTGATCGTGCTACTCATCGCGTGGGCGTTCCGGAATTTCGGGTGGGCGGCCTTCCGCTATGGGATCGCGGCGATCGTCGCGTTGCTGCACGACGCGCTCATCGTTCTCGGTCTCTTCGCCATCCTCGGGTATTTCTTCAAGATCGAAGTGGACAGCCTCTTCGTGACGGCCGTCTTGACGATCATCGGCTTCTCGGTCCACGACACGATCGTGGTCTTCGACCGGATCCGCGAGAACCTGCGGCTCAACCCGGGCGAGGCGCTCAACCCGGTGATCAACTACTCGATCATGCAGACGCTGGCGCGGTCCGTGATCACGTCATTAACCGTCGTGTTCACGCTGCTCGCGCTGTTCCTCTTCGGCGGATTCTCCGTCCGCAACTTCGCGCTCGCGCTGCTGATCGGCATCATCTCCGGGACGTATTCGTCGATCTTCAACGCGAGCCAGATCGTGTCGCTCTGGCAAGAGGTCGAAGACCGCGTCCGGCACCGTCGCCTCGCCGCCGCGACCTAGGTAGAGTCGCCGCGAATGCGGCGGCCGCTCTTTCTCGTCTTCCTCGTTGTCGCGATCGCGATCCTCTGGCGTCCCTTCCTTCGACCCCTCGGCGCGGGCGCGATCCTCGTCGCCGACATCTACTCGAGCGCTCTCTGGGATCGGAACGTCGCCGAGTACCTGACGCCGCTCCCGCTGGTGACCGGAACGCGGGAATCATTCGGCGGTATCGAGATGCGTGTGACGTGGTGGCGTCCAGGTTGGGGCGACCGTCATCCCGCCCTGATGGTGGTCAACGGGGCCACTGCGCTCGGGAACGACGATCCCGAGACGACGCGACTCGCCGAGGCGCTCGCGCGAGCCGGATATCTCGTGATGCTGCCGGAGTTCCCGTTCATCCGCGAAGGCACCCTCGAACCGCGGGCAGCGGCGATCATCGATGCGGCCTTCGCGAGATTGCTGTTGTTGCCGGATTCCAGTGGGATGCCGGTCGGGGCTTTCGGATTCTCAGTTGGCGGCGGGATGCTGCTTGCTGCCGCCGGCCGGTACGAGGCCGTCGCGCGCGCTTCCTATGTCGGAGCACTCGGGGCGTACTACGACCTCGACACCTATCTCGCGAGTGTGGTTACGCGGACCCAAATGCTTGACGGCGCCTCGGCGGCATGGGATCCGGACCCGATTGTGCGACTGCGGTTGCCGCTCGCCGCCGCTGCCGCGGTCAGCGATCCGCGCGACCGTCGGCTGCTGGAGGAGGAGCTCCGGGCCAACGACGGCCGAACCGCGACCGATCCACCACTTGGCATCGGTACCGAAGCCGGATCGCTGTGGCGCGCATTCGGAACGACCGACTATGACCTGGCGCTGGCTCGTCTCCGCGAGCTGCCTCCTGCACTGCGCCAGATCTTCGATGATCTCTCGCCGCGCAGGAACTGGGCCGATATCCGCGCACCCGTGTTCTGGCTACACGACGTAGGCGACCGTTTCGAGCCCGTGAGCGAGGGCGAGACGGCTGCCGCGACCGCGCACGCCGGGCCGACGCGCTTCCAACGGACGGCGCTCCTGTCACACGCGGCAGCCCTGGGCGCCGGCGCGAAGGAAAAGGGTCTCGACTTCTGGGCACCAGAACTTGGCGGACTCCTGCTTTTCGCTTCCAGCGCGCTGGGAGCGGGCGGATAGGCCGAATGTCACGCGTAGACTGCCAATGGTGGGGCTCAGGCGGCTCATCTCCGGTTCGGCGGGGACGTTGCTGGTCGGCATGTTCGCCGGCTTCGTCATCGCCTCGGCCGTCGGCGTCTTCATCCAGGACAGCGGCCTCTTTGGCGCGAGTGGCGAATCGCCCGTAGCCCGGGCGTACATGCTCGGTCTTCTCCAGCGCGACCCGAACTCGATCGTCGGCATCCGCCCGAATCAGAGCATCGCCCAGCGTGCCGCCGAGCTGCAGGGCGCTGACACCAGCCGCACCACGTCGTCCATCCAGCCGCTCTCGCTCACCTACATCGGCGGGGCGACCGTAGGCGGCTATTCGGTGCATATCTACGCGGTCGATCTTCGCAACGCGCAAGGCGTCGATCAGTTCTTCCCGCTGGCACTGACCGTGTCCGGCGGCAAGGTGGTCCGCAGTGAATGAGACGCGGGCGGTGGCGACGCTGTCGCTCTTCGTGATCGGGGTCCTCGCCGGGGTCGTCGTGCACGCGCTCGTCGACAAGGGGCCGGCGGATAACCCCTACCCCGCGCTCCCCAAGGTCGAAGAACCGCGCGCCGCGCACGACGTCGTCGCGGCGGTCGGCGCCGACGACGCCAAGGCTCTTTCCAGGCTCATCGATTCGACGATGCTGACCGATCTGGATGCGGCCCTTCAGCCCATCACCGACGTGCGCAGCACGAAGTTCGTGGGCGCCGTCGAAAGCGAAGGACGCCTGCTCTCTGCCTACGTGGTGACCGGAAAGACCACGGAAGGGATCGATTTCGTCGTGGGATTCGTACTCAGGGTGGCGAATGATGCGGTGGTAGGTGTGAATTGACCCCTCGAGGAATCGTGACGACGAGCGCGTATGTGCTCGAGCACAACAAGAGGCGTCTGCTGATCCTTCTCGGGATCCTCGCGCTGATCCTCTTCTTCTACGGCATACGCAGCGTCTTCGAAGGCCTCGCGGCGCTCATCGGCCAGATGCCCGGCCTACTGATTACGCTGATCTTCTACAGCTTCGCTCTCATCGTGCAATTCGGTGTGCTCATGTGGTTCGTGTCGCGTCCCCGCACGTACGTTGTGACGCCGGACGACCCTCAGATCGGACTGAGCTTCAACGACTACCGCGGGCAGCCCGACCTCGTGGACCACGCGAAGACGCTGGTCCGCATCCTGGGCGGGGTCGAACGATTCAAGCTGGCCGGCGGAGAGATGCCCAAGGGGATGCTCCTTTCCGGGCAACCGGGAACGGGAAAGACCTTCCTCGCCGGGGTCATCTCCGCTGAAGCGAAATTGCCGTTCATCTACATCGACGCCTCCAGCCTCCGAAGCATGTGGATGGGCGTCGACGCGCTCATCATCATGTCGCTGTTCCGGAAGGGTCGAGGACTCGCGCGCAAATACGCGAAGCCAGGCACTCCGGGCGTGTGCATCCTGTTCATGGACGAGCTTGACTCGATCGGCCTGTCGCGCGGGGGCGTTCAGGGCGGTCAGACACAGGCCGGGATGGGCGGTATGGGCATGTTCGGCGGGATGGGCGGCATGGGGTTGAACACGCTCCTCAACCAGATGGATTCCCTCGGCCAGCACGTCGAAGATCGCTTCAAGGTGAAGATCGCGCGCTGGCTCGGCCTCGTCCGCGGTCCGGTTCCACCGAAGCCTCTGGTGTTCGTGGTTGGGGCGACGAACCGGCCCGATGTCCTCGACTCAGCCCTGACCCGACCCGGCCGGCTCGACCGTTCGCTCATCGTGTATCCGCCGGACGGTGAAGGACGGAAGGACATCATCCAGCACTACCTCAACCAGAAGGCCCACGACGAGACATGTGACGTCGACATGATGGCCCAGGACTCCGTGGGATGGACCCCCATCCACATCAAGACGATCATCAACGAGGCCCTCATCGTTGCGAACGAAGACGGCCGCGACAAGCTCACCTACAAGGACTGGCTCAACGCGGCCGACATGCGCTTCTTTGGGTTGAAGCAGCCGATCCAGAAGATGAGCGCCGACGACAGGCGTGCGGTCGCGTACCACGAGGCCGGTCACGCTGTGGTCACGCGTTACCTCAAGCCCGAGGACCGCATGCAGAAGGCCTCGATCATCCGTCAGGGCGAGGCGCTCGGGCTCGTGTCGCGCTCTGAGCGTGAAGAGCGGTTCCAGCTGCATGCGCGCCAGATCGAGGTCGACATCATGATCTCGCTCGGCTCACGCGCGGTCGAAGAGCTCATCCTCGGGACCAAGCTCGCCGGCGCGAGCTCCGACCTTCAGGCAGCGACCTCGCGAACGCTTACGTACGTGGCTCGCCTCGGGATGGGCTCGACGTTGCTCGTTGCGCCAGGCAACGCCCTCGGCGGTTATCCAGAGCCGGTCCTGGTGCTCGCGGACAAGATGCTGAACGAGCTGTTCGAGGAGACCAAGCGGCTCATTCGAGAGAAGGAATATGCGGTCCATGCCGTCGCGGCCGCGCTCATGGAGCGCAAGGAGCTGATCGGCTCAGAGCTCGATGAGGTGTTCGCCTATGCCGACGAGGCGCATCCGGACAAAGCGAGCCCGTTCGTCCGCAAGCCGCTCGTCCTCCCGACGATGGAGGAGATGCTCAAGCAGAACGGCTCGAACGGACACGTGCCGGTCCTGACCATCCCGGTCGCGCCGGGGGCGCAGCCGGGTCCCGTGCCGGGCCCTGTCCCGCCCGTGCCGGTTCCACCCATCGGTGGCGGAGGTCAGCCCACCTAGCGCCACGCCTGCGCGAGCTGGGCGAGCGTCACGAACCGGAGCGGGCCGTTGTCGAGGTCGTAACGAAGGGGCGCGAGCGCTTCGAACAGCGCCGTGATCGCCGCGCGCTCGTTCGCGTCGATCGTCCCCGGGTGGCTCACGATCGTGATCGCGCGGCGCGTGGGCGCGAACGTCCCGGCCGTCGCCACGTACGACAGATCCGCGCGGATGATCGGCTCGATCGTCCGCAGGTCATAGCCATACGTGTTGCCACCGATGGTCGGCGCTTCGAGAAGCGTGAGATCGCCGGGAGTGTTCGGATCCGTCGTTGACGGCCGGTATGGCTGCGCATCCGCGGCGAGGGTCCACGGGTAGGGGAGCCGGCCGAACGCGCCGGCCGGCACCGCGCTCGCGTCCGCGACGAACCCCAGCCCCGCGAGCGTGCGCAGCGTCGCCTCGTTCGCGAATTGGCCGCCCGCGCGAAACGTCGTCGGTCGCGCGAGACCGTGCTCCGACATGAGGCGCAGCGAGTACTCGACGAGCACGCGCTGATCGTTCTCGGGGTACGCGGTGATCGGAACGTCGTAGCCGTCGCCGCGGCCGGCCCAGCTCGGCGTGGTCCGCGGTACGAGGCCCGCGGCTCGCACGAAGTCGGTCCACATGTGTATGTGCAGCGAGAGCTCGTCGCCCTTCGCGACACGTTCCTTCGTCCACGCGAGCATCGTGTCGGCGCGGGAGGGTGGCACCTGCGTCGTGGTCCACACCCGCGGGTTCCACATGATCGTCATCGGGATCTTGTGCTGGTCTGCGATCGCCGCCGTGTTCGCCAGGGCCTGGTCGCTCGAGGCGTCGCCCTCGAAGTCCAGCGTCCAGACGACGTATTCGGGCTCGGACAAACGTACCTCGCCCCCCGCCTCGTTTCCGTCGATCACCACGTCGGCGCCCGCGACCCGCTCGATCACACCGACCTTGTAGGAGCCCGGCGCGAGCCCCGTCAGGTCTACCTGCGCGGACCATCGGGTCGGGGTGGCAGCCACAAGCGGCGCCTCCCGATTGATGGGCGCCAGGCGAACACGAGGCTTTCCCGCGGATGGATCTGATGCGAACTCGACGTTGATGAGAGCGGGCTCGTTCGCGAGGGGGTCCGGGACCGTGAACCAGTGGCGGGGCGTGGAGACCTTGACGGCGATCGGAGCGGCCAGCCCGCGCTCGGCGGTCGCGGCGGCGGGTGACGCCGTCGGACTCGTGGACGGCGCGGCCGGAGTGCATGAGGCCGCAGCGAGGGCAAGAGTGAACACCTGTGCGAGATACTTGAAGGTCAGATGACCTTCGCGGCGCAGCGGCGCTGGATCATGCCCAAAAAGGCCGGGGATGTGCCGGATGGTATCCCCGCGCTCGTCGCTCAGGTGCTCGCCTGCCGCGGCCTCGCCCCGGGCGACATGGCCGCGTTTCTCGCGGCGCGGCCGACCGAAGAGGGTCCGCCGATGCTCGATCTGGATCGCGCGGTCGAGCGGCTCCGTCGTGCGCTCGCGGCTCGCGAGCGCATCGTCGTCTACGGGGACTACGACGTCGACGGCATAGCCGGGTCGGCCATCCTCGTCCGCGCGTTCCGGCAGCTCGGCGTGGTGGTCGGGGCGTACATCCCGAATCGGTACGAAGAGGGCTACGGCCTCAACTCCGCGGCGCTCCGGCAGCTGGCCCAGGATGGCGCCAAGGTCATCGTGAGCGTCGATTGCGGCATCACCGCGGTGAAGGAGGCGGCGCTCGCGCGCGAGCTCGGCGTCGATCTCATCGTGACCGACCACCATCACCCACCGGCGGAGCTTCCGGACGCGTACGCGCTCGTCAACCCGCGGCGCCCCGGCGATCCCTCGGTCGATAAGGAGCTCGCCGGCGCCGGCGTGGCCCTGGTGCTCGCGAAGCGTCTTCTCGGCGATCTCGCGTACGCCCTACGGCAGGACGAGCTCTTGCAGCTGTGCGCGCTCGCGACGGTCGCCGACGTTGTCCCGCTTCGCGGCGGCAACCGCGTGCTCACAAAACTCGGACTCGAGGCCCTGAACCGCGCGCCCCTCCTCGGCGTGCGCTCCCTCGTCGAGCGCGCGGGTCTGAAGCTCGGGCGTGTTGGCGCGGGCGACATCGGCTTCGTGCTCGGCCCCCGTCT
>WNGJ01008728.1_pt1 | contig 13411 bp, 9 predicted proteins | sample 5400611 | NCBI WGS metagenome assembly WNGJ01 (sample SAMN13153375, study PRJNA577476) | soil metagenome | isolation source: 40 cm soil or saprolite under Garry oak tree replicate 1 | place: USA:California | collected 2016-06-15 | reverse complement strand
AGACCGAGCACGTAAAAGCCCGACACAAAATAATTTTGGAACCCATAAACCATCATCGAGTAGACATCGTAATGGCCGAGAGGATCAGGCTTAAGCAATGCAAAACGCAGATCGGTTTTTCGAAAGGTGAAATGCGCGAGGTGATAAACGATAAACGCGAGCACGATCAAGCCACTCATGACCATGTGGCGTGAAGCGAACGTCGCCTTCACGTATTGCCTGTCGATGTACGGCTTCGGCCGGGCTCGGCGATTTTCAATTGCCAATTGAACGGTCACCCAAATGTGAATAACGACAGCAGCTAGCAGGAAGAGACGAACCGCCCAGAGCAACGGGCCGAGATCGCGCAGATGTTGCGAGTAGCCATTGATCCAATCCGGGCCAATAAAAATTTGCAGATTCCCCAGCAAATGTCCGATCACAAAAACGATCAAAATGATGCCGGTAATCGCGACGATCATTTTTTTCCCCACCGATGATCGATAAAAAGCCGCTAAAATATTCACGTAGGTTTGCGCGCATGACCCGCCTTTGCTGTTGTACGGTGAGCAAGGGAGCCGCGCGTGTCAGATTATGGATCGCGCTTGGAGCGTCAAGCTGTGGCCGCGTTTGATGGCTGCGGTATGCATGAGCGACCACGTCTAATGAGCCCGAACAGTGGGCCCGGCTGGCCAGCCAAAGAGTGGCCCGACCAAAGGAGTCTTTCACTTCGCCTCCTTTGGGCATATAATTGCCGGCTCCATGGCGAACAACGAAGAGTCTCAGACGATGTCGCGGGAAATCCTTCGGTTCCAGGAGGAATATTCAACAGGAGAAGTCGAGCGCGGTGGCATAGCCGCGCGCCCTGAGCGAACTGGTTTCTGGTCGCATTTTCTGAGCCATGAATGGTCAGCTGCTGTGCTGTATCTTTTTCTAGATGTAACGAGCTGGCTCGCAATCTACCGATTGGCAGGGTGGTTCCGGTACGATGCGTTTTACGCCACGCCATTTCAGTTCTTTATCATCAATTTGATTCAACTCGGCGTCATTGTGACGGCGCTTTATTTTGTCGGCGGTTACGACCGATCCGTGGAAAAGCTGACTCTGGGCTATGCGGCGGAACACATTCTTGCGGTTACCGCAGCGGCGGTGGTCAGTGCGATGTTGATTTATTCTGCGGCGACATTCGATCAAACCATGAAGCCAAGCCGCGGCGTGCTGCTTTTGAGCTTTGCGATTTTCCTGCCGATATCGCTGGCTTACCGTCGATGGATTCGGCAATACGTGGTTGCCAGCAGCGCGACTCGGTCGTTTCTCGTCATTGGCGGCGGCGCGGCGGCGGCGCGCTTTTACGAGGCCTACCGAAACTCGCCAAACGGACAGCAGCTTGAGTTTGTGAGTGTGGATGAGAAGCGGGCGGGCGAACCAATCGCCGGTGAAGGATCGCCGATTGTGCAAGGAAATCTCGCCGCAAAATTAAGTAATCTCGGCAAACGTTATAGCGGCATCATTCTCGCTGAAAGAGCGAATTCGCTCAGCACGCAATTGCTCGAGCGCCTGGTGCACGCACAATTTCAGGAAACTCGCGTTTACACTCTGGAATCATTTTACGAAACTCACTGGCGTTATCTGCCGCTGGGTATTGTCGATCCGTTTTGGCCGCTCCAGACTGGCTTCCAGCTGGCTCGCAGTTCACCCTATCATTACCTGAAACGGCTCTTCGATATCGTTGCTTCGGCGACAGCATTGATCGTTTGCGTTCCGTTGTTCGTAGTTATTCCTCTGTTCATATGGGCAGAAGATGGCAGTCCGGTTTTTTTCCGACAGGAGCGAGTCGGTCGCGACGGGCGACGCTTCATTCTTTTCAAATTCCGAACGATGCGTCGGCGTTCCGATCAGGGCGACGAAGACATTTACACACGAAAGGGCGATCATCGTGTTACTTCTGTGGGGCTTTGGCTGCGAAAGCTACGGCTCGATGAGCTGCCCCAACTTTGGAATGCGTTCAAAGGGGACATCAGCCTGATCGGTCCGCGTCCGGAGTGGAGCAAGTGCGCCGAACGTTATGAGCAAACGATTCCATTTTATCATTTTCGGCACTTGGTGAAGCCTGGTATCACAGGCTGGGCGCAAGTGAATTATCCCTACGGCGAGAGCGACGAGGACGCGGTGGAGAAGCTGAAGTACGACCTTTATTACATCCGGCATTACTCATTGAAGCTGGATGCCATGATCGTGCTGAAAACGCTATACACGATGCTTTTTGGTAAAGGACGATGACGTAAGCGGCTGGCAAAATAGCCTTCTGGCTCGTGACATCTGACACGTGACCGCCTATTTCTTCCGCGCTGCATCTCGGTGGTTTTTTTTGGCCGCGCTTGTTTATGCTCCGTGGGCATACGGCGCCACAACATCGGCAAGTATTCAAATAACTAACTGGATCTTGCTGGCTGCGCTTGTTCTTTGGACCGTGGAACTGCTGATCAGCCGGCGAGCGCCGCGATTTCCGCCCTTTCTGTTATTTTTAGCAGGAGCTTTGATATGTGTTGGCGGGTGGATGGCCTTAAACGCGAAGTGGATCTACGACTCGGATTTTTTTGTTTTCGTGCCGCTACGCAACATTGCGCCGCCGTTGCCAGGGTGTTGCTGCTCGGGACTATCTTGTTCGCCTCGGATCTTTCTCAGAGCAACCGGTGGTTGCTACGATTGTGGTATGTGATTGGTCTGGTCGGCGGTTCGATAGCATTCCTCGGTTTGCTCCAGAAAGCGACTGGTGCGCACATGATCTTCTGGCAACCGCCCCCACCGCCGGAGCTTTGGGTCAGCACTTTTTTTTCCACTTACTATTATCACGGCAACGCCGGGGCATTTTTGAACCTGGTCTGGCCGTTAAGTGCCGGTCTTGTGATCCGGGCGTTTACGAGCCGATCTCATCCAGGCATGCGCGCAATATCCGTAACGCTTTTTATCGTAACCATTGCCGGAGTCCTGGCGAACACCTCGCGCATGGCTCTGGTAGTCGCGGTCATATTGCTCGTTGCCATCTGTGCGCAATTCGGACGCACGCTTCTTCGAAACCTGTCGGGCGCACAGAAAAGCGTCGCGTTCGCGGGCGCTCTTGCCATTCTTTTGGCACTGATCGCGGTGGCGCGGGCGACTCATCTGGAACAACCGCTTAACCGCTGGCAGTCGCTCAGCGGCGAGATTCCTAATGATGCGCGCTGGCGAGCTTTCCGCGTGGCAACGGGCGCACTGCCGAATGCGGGGCTCTTCGGGTTTGGCCCAGGAACGTTTCGCGTTGTATTTCCAACCTATAACCTCCGATCCGCTAACGAGGCTCCGGGCACCTGGAGATTCCTGCATGAGGATTATTTACAGACCCTGCTGGAATGGGGGTGGCTCGGAAGCAGCCTTTGGGCGTTGCTTTTCTTCGGAGGAGTAACAGCCGGGATTCTTAGCTATAAGAAGCATGCCAAGCGAGACTGGATGCCACGAAGACGCGTGCTGCTGCCCTTGGTTATCATTGCACTTATAGGAGTGGCGTTGCATTCGCTCGTCGATTTCCCGCTTCAGATCGAATCGATCCAGCTTTATGTGGCGACTTATCTCGGTCTTTGCTGGGGAAGCCCGCTCTGGCACCAGACTAGTCAGCAGCCACGTTGAGAGTTCAACCGTCAGAAGCCGAAACTCTGAGATGCAACTGAAATTGACCCATCGCCACCTAGCTACGCTCCGTTGCCCTCGTGGTCGGACTCGGATCGGGCGCCGTAGCTGCGAGTGTAGCTGCGAGAATACGCTCCTTCCTCTTTGCCGTAGCCGTGCGAAGCGTAGTAATAGTAATAGCCAACTCCGCGACTCCGCCGCAGTCGATTCAGTACCAGCCCGGCCGGGCGAATTCCTGACTTAGCCAGCAAGGTAATTGCACGGCGGACCGCCGGACGCGGTGTTTTTGCCGCTCGAATGACAATGCACACCGTCTGGACATGTGGAGTCATGAGCAGAGTGTCACTGACTGCCAGAATTGGTGCGCTATCAATCACGACGCGATCAAAAAGTTGTGCAGCCTCCGCAACCAATTGGCCGAAGAAAGGTCCGGCAAGAATCTCAGCTGGATTGGGCGCACGCCGTCCACCTGCGAGCACGGAGAGCTGACCTCCCGTCGCGGTAAGAATTTTCCCCGTAAGCTCAATGTCCTCGTCGACCAGCTGGAATTCTCCGGCCGGAATCTGGCGCGCTGCCGACGCTACGTCGGCTTCGCCCACCAGGCAATCCGTCACTCCGGGTGTGCTGTCTTCCTCTGAATTATTTCGCGGATTCGGGAAACGGAAAATCTTGTGCATGTTTGGCCGTCGCAGGTCGCCGTCGATAAGAAGAACGCGATAACCCTGCTGAGCCAGGGCAAGCGAATAATTGGCGCTGGTGAAGCTTTTTCCTTCGTTTGGCACGGCGCTGGTGAAAAGTGAAACCTTGCGCTCGGCTTCGGGGCCCAAAAGAGAAAGCGCGGCGCGTAAATTGCGGAACGCTTCGGCTGCCGGGCTTTCAGGAGTTTCCACCACGACGCGATAGTTCGAACTTCCGAAAGCTTTGCTTCGCCGTTTTAGTCTGTTAACGGGGCCTTCATCAGTGGTATCGGGAACAGCTGCAAAAACAGGCAATCCAAGAGTAATTTCTGCCTGGTCCACGGTTTTAACGGACCGGTCTAGGGCATCGGCGCCAAAAACGAATGCGAGTCCGGCAGCCAGGCCACCAAGCAGCCCCAGAGCGATCGCTCTCGTGGGCCGGGGACTAACAGGAGAGAGCGAAAGCGGGGAATGCTCAATCACACTTACTGCATTCGTCTTCACGTCTTTTGTTAAACTTGTGTCCTTTATCTGGCGAAGTACGCTCTCGTAGAGTGCACGATCCGTTTCGGCTTGTCGGGCCAACTCCTGCCAGCCGATCGCTGTGCGGTTGAGATTCACCGCGACGCCCTGCTGGTCTTGCAACGCCTGTTGCAAGCTCACCTCTGTGGCCTTGGTTTGCTCGATGGCGTTACGCAGAATCGGAGGTTGCGCCAGCACGGCTTGACGAAGCTTCGCTCTTGCTTCGGCCATTGCAGCCTTGGCCGCGATCATTTTGGGATGCTTGTCCTTGTATCGTAGAGCGTAGGTGGTGATCCCCGCTTCCATCCTTGTAACCTCGCGCCGTGCTTCGGTCACCATTGCGGCCGCCGAGATACTTGGAATCGCAAGCAACGCGTCGATGTTATCCCCGACCTGATCGATTTGCTGGAGCTCGCCTTCGAGGCGAATCTGATCCGCCTTGGCTGCAGTCAATTTGTTGCTTAGTTCTTGCAGTTTGTCCTCCACCAAGCCGCCCCGAGAACCGCCAGCGCCAGCCCCGGAACCCTGCTGTGACCCGGTCGCGGCTGTGCCACCGCCAAGCTGCAATGCATCTGGATTCTTCGCCTTGTATTCGGCAACGGCCGCCTCGCTTTTTTGCAGGTTCGCCTTAAGTCGTTCTTCTTCTTCCAGCAAGTAACGCAATGCGTCCTCGCTGAGCGAAGCCCGCCGCTCGATCGAGTTGCGGATGTACTCCCGACCGATTGCCTCGACGAGGCGCTGTGCCATCGCTGGATCGCGATGCGTTACGTATAAGTCGATCAGGCGGGTCCCGCGGCGGATCGCCGGCTTCACCATGCCGACCATTGCTCGACCCAATCCTTCTTCGAGCGGTGTAAATGTTGTGGCGCCACTAGCGATCTGAGTCTTTCCAGTTTGCGAAGGATCGCTGCGTTGGATCGGAGTAGCACTTTTGTCATTCACGACACTTTGACCCAAAAGGGCGCGCCCACCGTCTTCGGCCAAGCCTTCCGAGCGCACGACTCGGGCAAGAAGTGCTTGGTTAGTCAGATTTTGTTCGATCGTTCGCAGTGCCTCCTGACTAGCGAGAAACATCGACCGCATACGCGTTGTAGAATCATCCGTGGCGATCACACTCGGCTCCTGAAACTCCACCTCCAAAACTGTGTGTCCCTGGTAAAGCTTTGGCGTGCGCGCGAGGTACCCCAGCGCCAGAAAAAGACCGGCCAGAACGCAAATCGCTACGATCCAAATACGTTCGACGAAAGAATGCCAGAACCGCCGAAAATCGAATTTGTGCAGTGCATCGGCGTACTGCCCGGTCAGAGGTGCGGCAGGTTTCTCAGAATTTTGGGAAACAGTCGTTCCCATCAGAGATTGGGCAGGATCAATCACAGCAAAATATCGGCTGGAACCTTACACCAAGAACTGCGCTCGGAAAGCGAAGGCGCCAAAATTTTTACTTAAAAGATACTTTCGCCAACGGTGATGGTATCGCCCGGCTCGACGAGAAAACCTCCGCCGCTTCCCTTCGTGAAGCGCTTCGCATTAACCTTGAAAATCTGATCGCCATTCGCATTATGCCGCCGCACCGTTATTCGTTCCGGTGCAGCGATGCGGGTGTACCCGCCAGCCATCGCGATCGCCTCCAGCAGATCGATACCGCCCGGACTGCTTTCGGGCATTTCGAAACTGCCGGGCCGACTTACCTGGCCCAAAATCGAAAAACGTCGCTTTGCGTAGCTGAGGAGCATGACATTGACCCTCGGGCTCACCAGATAATCGCGGCCGTACGACTCCGTGAGCTTTGAAGCTGCCTGGGTCAGGGTCAATCCCGCCAAATGGACTGAGCCCAGCAATGGCACGCTCAAGTTGCCCTCGGGGTTCAGTCGTCCGCTTGTGCGCAGATCCTCTTCGCCGAAAACCTCGACCGACACGTAATCGTTCGCACTCAAAATGTAACCAGCCGGTGCGCTGGCTCCGCCCGTGAATGCAGGCGCCGAAGCAGACGTTGTCGATCTGGAAACGGACCCAGTAGACTGCGACGCGCCGGTTCCCGGCATGGCTTGCGCCAACAGAAACTCTGGAACCAAGGACATCGCGAGCGCCATCGTCAACCACCGACCCCGCCACCCAGCTCGCAACCGATTCAAATCTTCCTTAGAACCTGAGCGTAGCCCTAACGCCCACCTGATTGTCATAGAAACTGAAGAAACTTTCTGAGCTGCTGTCCCGGCGGTGCAGGTAATAGACCCCGGCGCTCAGCCACCTGGTAATCAGCACGTCAACCGATGGTTCGATAAACCAGTAATCGTCATCCCGCGGCGCACTCACGTTCCGCGCGGTGGCGAAATAGTCCGAGTTTTCATAACCGGCGCCCAAGCCGAAATAAACGCGCTGAAATAAACGCTGCTGAAACCGGGCCACCACGTATGTGGTCGCGAAATCTTGGTCCGGAAGGAACCCGGAATTGTAAATCCGCCGGCCAGCCGCCAGCGTGAAAGTGGTACCGTCGAAGGGATGATGAATCAGGCCTACTTCAAAAACCGGCGAGGTATATGTGCCCCGCTCGCCGTCGAACTGCCGGAACTCAACGCCTCCCGAAGCATACAGGTTAAATTTGGCCGTCACGTCATAATTAAGGCGCAGGTTCACCTGCTCGAAACTTTGGTTAGCAGTTGGATCATCCACCCAATCGTACCCGAAGGTGCCGCCAATGCCGACCGTGACCTTTGGCAGCCAATTGTAGTAAACGTACAGGCCGCCCGAAACAGTGTAATCACTAATGTTATTTGGATAGAAGAAGATCGAGGAACCGAATTCACCCTGCAGAGATACTTTCCCGGTCAGCTCATAATTTGCTATCGCGCGCGTGTTAAAGATGTTGACCCGCGTGGGTGCGCTCGCATCGGTGTTTGCCCACAGACCCGTCGTATCAAAAAGGCTGTTGAGGTTTGCCGATTCGAGTAGCGCCACATCTTCAAAGAGGCTCAATCTCAACCGGCCAAAGCTATATCCCCCCTCGAGGTGAATCAGCTGGTTAAATGCGTCTTCGTCGGAGTGATCGACATACAAAATAGCGCTGGGCATGTAATCCAACCGGAGATAGCTTCTGTTGCGTCCCTCGATGTCGCCGATTCCAATGGTGATCTCCGGCTCAATCGCGAAATAATAATCGGAGACTCGATTTGTATTACTGATAAAGATATTGTCATCCCACACACCTCGCACCGTCAGCCGCAGCTCGTAGTGAAAGTGACGCGGTTCACCTGAAGAAACCGTCTCGCCACCTGGAAATACATTCTTACCGTTGAAAGCCCCGGGGGGACCTGCTGCTACTGGCGGCGCAATAACGTTCGTTTGCGCCGTAGTGTAGTTCGTCGAAGAAGACAACGGCTCGGGTGAAGATGGAAACGCCTGCTCAGGCGAAGGCAAGGACTCCGCTGACGACGGCAATGGCTCCAAGGGCGCGGAGGGCAATGATTGAGGTAAAGGAGGCAACGGCTCTGCCGAGGTCGATGGAGGCGCCTCCGCCGAAGAGGCCGGCGCCTCTGCCAACGAAGGTAACACCTCGGGCTCAACTGACTCCTGCGCTTGCGCAGCAAGAACAACTGCAAAGAAAATTCCTGCTACGAGTGCGAGAACTGGCCGGGTAATATCGCCATTGGCTATTGACGAACGGAGTAGAAGTGGAGCGAAACGGTGAATTATTGAGGGCAAACCGGTGCGCATGGCCGCGAGAGTAGAGGCCCGCCATAAAGTCGTCAATAAAAAAAATCGCATAAAAATTACTCCCAAAGACGCCTGATTTTACGACTGTTATGGTGTTCTTGAGACCCAGGGGAGAAGACGGTATTTCCCGGCGAGATTTGCTTTGGGATTGTTCGCGTAAGACTTTGAGCGAGGTAGCGAGTCAACGATTCAACGTCGCGATGCAAGAGCAGGAAAAGACGCTGACAATTAACGAGATTTATCACTCGATCCAGGGCGAGAGCACCTGGGCGGGGCAACCGTGCGTCTTTGTGCGGCTGACCTTCTGCGATCTTCGCTGCAACTACTGCGACACGGAGTACGCGTTTTACGAAGGAAAAAAACAAACTCTCAAAGAGATTGTCGACATCGTATCGGCGTTCCGATGTCCCCTGGTGGAGATCACCGGCGGCGAACCCTTGTTGCAGAAGAATGTGCTGCCGTTGATGGCGATACTGTGCGACGCGGATTACACGGTTCTGCTCGAAACCAGCGGCGCGCATGATATCGCGAAAGTCGATCCGCGCGTTCATCGGATCATGGATTTAAAAACACCGGGCAGTGGCGAAGTGGAAAAGAATCTTTGGTCGAACATCGAGCGTCTTACCCTGCGGGACGAAGTGAAGTTCGTGATGGGATCGCGCGAAGATTACGAGTGGTCGCGCGACAAGGTGCAGCGATACGATCTGCCTTCCCGTTGCAACGCTGTGTTGTTCTCACCGATCTTCGGCAGGATCGACCCTCGCCAAATCGTCGAATGGATTTTGGCCGATAAACTCGATGTTCGGTTTCAACTTCAGATGCACAAATTCATCTGGAACCCGACCCAGCGCGGGGTTTGATTGATGCGCGCGCGGTTGACGAAAGATTTCACCTTCGAAGCGGCGCAGACTTTGCCGAATGCGCCGGAGGGCCACAAATGTCGGCGCATGCACGGCCACAGCTTCAAGGTCGACGTTTCAGTGGAAGGGGACGTCGATCCGAAAACCGGCTGGGTTTACGATCACGCGGAGATCAGCGACGCGATGAAACCGCTGCTCAAAATGCTGGATCACACCTATCTCAACGACATCGAAGGCCTCGAAAACCCGACAATTGAAAAGATGGCAGAATGGTTCTGGAAAAAATTAGAACGCCAGTGTCCCGGCCTCTGCGAGATCGTGGTGCACGAAACGCCAACGGCGCGCTGCGTTTACCGCGGCGGCTAAACGCGGAACGAACAACCGCAAAAGGCGGGCTGAATAGCCAGCTTGTCCTGTTGAGCTTCCCTGATGAGTTCTACAACTCGATGGCGTAGCGCTTCATCTTGTTGTAGAGGGTGGGGCGCTGGATGCCGAGAAGTTCGGCTGCCTTTTTCTTGTTACCCCGGCACTCTGCCAATGCCTGGAGGATGGCGTTTCGTTCGACATCGTCGAGAGTTTGTACGCCGCTGCGCGGTAACGCGCCAAGCTCGGCTTGTTGCAGCGCTGTGGGCAACTGTATTTCTGCCGGGAGCTCTTTCACGCCGATCATGCCCTGTCGCGCCAGCACCACTGCGTATTCGATTGCGTTTTGCAGTTCGCGAACATTTCCCGGCCACGAGTAATCGAGCAGCTTTTGAAATGCGTCCGGCGAAATATCCGGCTCGGGTTTGCCGAGTTGTTGAGAAAATTGTCTCACGAACTGCGCAATCAGCGGCGGGATGTCCTCTTTGCGTTTCCGGAGCGGTGGCACTTCGATCTGAAAAGTATTGAGCCGGTAGTACAAATCCGAGCGCAGCCGGTTTTCCGCGAGCGCCTGGGCAATTGGCCGATTCGTCGAAGCGATCGCGCGGAAGTCTGCCTTCATTGTTTGCGTACTGCCGAGTGGCCGGTACTCGCGCTCCTGAAGTACGCGCAAGAAGCGCGTCTGTAAATCTGGTGGCATGTCGGATATTTCATCGAGGAAAAGCGTTCCGTCGTTTGCCGCTGCGATCATTCCCGAAAAATCGTGCATCGCTCCGGTGAACGCCCCCTTCAGATAACCGAAAAGTTCTCCCTCAATCATCGTTTGGGGGAACGCCGCACAATTGAGCTTCACCATTGATTGTCCCGCGCGCCGGCTCCGTGCGTGAATAGTATTAGCGATTACTTCCTTGCCCACGCCGCTTTCACCCACGATCAGAACGCTGGCATCCGATGGCGCCATCGCATCGATTAATTCCTCGATCTCCTGCATCGGTTTGCTTTTGAAAATGGGCGTGGGCCGCGCCTCCGCGATCTCCAGGCGCTTTTCGAGTTGCTCTGTTTTTTCCCGCAGTTCTTCCGTTTTTCGCAAGAGGAACTGTTTTTCCAATGCCTTCTCCACCAGGCTTAGCAGTTCCTCGGGCGCGTACGGCTTGCTAATGAAATGGTAGGCGCCGCGTTTGATCGACTCGATGGCATTGTGCAATGAGTCGTGGGCGGTAAGGATAATCACCTGTACTTTGGGCAGCTCAGTCTTAATCCGATCCAGCATCTCTAATCCGTCGGCGTCGGGCAGGCGGAGGTCGAGCAAGACGAGCGTTGGCGTTTTCGATTTCAGCAACTTAAGCCCTTGTGTGGCGGTAGGCGCCGTGTCCACTTCATAACCGTGCCGCTTGAGCAATGCCTCGAGTGTCATCAGCACGGGCCGCTCGTCATCGATGATCAGGACATGATGGTTTTCAGTTTTCATCAATTGCGCTGCTCGTATTGCGCACGAGCAATGGATTCCAGTTGCTTAAACGGTGAGAAATGACCGATGTTTCAAGTTTCTTCCGAGGCCTCGCCTGATACGGGAAGCGTAAGCGTCGTAATGAGCGCCGAAATGTTCGGTTCATATTGAGCATGCAATTCGCCGCCGTGGGCCTCTACGATAGCGCGGACGCGATTCAGACCAAGACCATAATGGCGCTGGGTGATCTTCCGAAGCGGTTCGCGGCCCCAATTTTCGGTAGGCAACTCAAAGTGAGCTTTTGGTTCATGCAGGGTGAAGAGGAACCGGTTATTATCGATTTTGGCTTTAGCCAGAACTGGCCCTCTGCCGCGATCATGCCGCAAGGCATTGGTGAAAAGCTCGGTGAATGCTTCCTCGAAAAATTGAGGATCAACATTCAACGTTGCGTCGCCGAGCTGAATGTCCCAGGAGATTTCAGTGCTCTCGTTTGGAAAATCGTGCTCGATCTTCGTGCGCAAATCTTGCACAAAATCAGTGGCCTGGTACGAGATCGGATTAGGCTTAACCTCGTCCACTGCTCTGGAAAGTCGTTGTAAAGTCGAGGCCAGACCTGAGATCATTTCGCGCAAACGTTTGATTTCGTTTTTGAATTCTTCATTCTTCTCCAGTTCATCGACGTAAGCGGACTGCAATTCGATGGCATTTAAATCATTGCGCAAATCGTGACTTAGTTGCCCGATAAAACGGATTACGTCACTCCACGGGACGCTCTGCGAATCCTTTCCATTCTGAGCAGGCTTGTCCGGCATGATCGGGCGCATCACGGCTCTTCGTCGAGTGAAAAACGATCTTCCGACGATTCCTCGCCAGCTGCGACCATGATGTGTGGATCATTGCTCGCCAAATGTCGCAGCACATGAAACACGTCTTCCGGATCTGCGTCGAGGGCGCGCGCAATTTCTTCGGCGGTCTTCCCCTGACCGATAACCAGTTTCTCCTTTACCTGCTTTTGAAGCTGCAACAGTCTTGTCGCCGCCTTTTTCCCGGCCTCGACACCGGGTTGATCGTAGGCGTTGACATTGATTAGCGAGCCGTAAAAGCCCACTGCACGTTCATACAGCGCGATCAACGCTCCGAGATTAAACGCGTTCACCTCGGGAATGCTGATTGTGATGGATTCGCGTCCACTGTCGTAAAGCGCGCTTCGCGTCCCGCGCAAAAAGCCGTGAAGGTAGTCGCCACTTGTTACTCCCTCTTCGACTTCGATCGCCGGGTTGCGCCGATCCTTGTCCACTTCGATAAAAGTCATGAAAAAATTTAAAACGCCGTCACGTAATTGCTGAACATACGCGTGCTGGTCGGTCGATCCCTTGTTGCCGTAAACCGCGATACCTTGATGCACGATTTTTCCGTCGAGATCCTTTTCTTTGCCCAGCGATTCCATAACCAGCTGTTGCAGATATTTGGCAAACAACGCCAGCCGGTCCTTGTATGGAATGATGACCATATCTTTGTCGCCTTTGCCATTGCCGGCGTAATACCACATCAGCGCGAGAAGCATCGCGGCGTTTTCGACCGCATCAGGCGCGCGGGTCCGCTCGTCCATCGCCGCCGCGCCAGCCAGAAAACTATCGATATCGAAGCCTTCCAGCGCCATCGGCAGAAGCCCAACTGCGCTCATCACCGACGTACGCCCGCCAATCCAATCGTACATCGGAAATCGAGCTAGCCACGGGTTCTTCTCGGCATATTGATCCAGATCGCTTCCAACGCCGGTGACGGCCACAGCGTGCTTGTTGAACTGTAGTCCTTTTTCTTTGAATCGTGCTTCCGCCTCGAGCATCCCATTTCGTGTCTCCTTTGTTCCGCCCGATTTGGAAACCACAACGACAAGCGTTTGGGGGAGGAGATCGTCCAGCGTCTCGAAGACGCGATCGAATCCGTCAGGGTCCGTATTATCGAAGAAAAAGATGTCCATTGGATCACGTGCCGACCCAAGCGCGCCTGCCACCAGTTGCGGGCCAAGCGCCGAGCCGCCGATTCCGATCAGCAGCACGTGCTTAAACCGTTGTCCATTTTCGGCAGCGATTTTTGCGGCATGAACATCCTCAGCGAATTTTTTGATGCGCTTGATTGTATCTTGAATTTCTGCGCGAAGCTCCGGACTCGGCGCAAGCAAAGGATTG
>WNGJ01005397.1_pt1 | contig 13411 bp, 11 predicted proteins | sample 5400611 | NCBI WGS metagenome assembly WNGJ01 (sample SAMN13153375, study PRJNA577476) | soil metagenome | isolation source: 40 cm soil or saprolite under Garry oak tree replicate 1 | place: USA:California | collected 2016-06-15 | reverse complement strand
CCTTCCTTCTCGAGGGCCTGACGGACCAGGTGGGACGTGTGGGGCTTGCTCATGGGGAGGATATGCTCCGCCCGCCCGACGACTACCACACGGATGGGTGCGTCAGCCAGCCACGGGTACTCGCCGAAGAGTCCCGTTGTGATGTAGTCGTGGATAATCGCCCCCAGTTCGATCCCCGTGTCGCCCGCGCCCCCGACGACGAACGTCAGCCACTCCTGTCGCTCCGCCGGGTCGTTGGCCTGGTGCGCGGCCTCAATAGCGTCTATCAGGTGGTTGCGCAGCTGCAAGGCGTCGGCCGGCGTGTGGAACGGGAGCGCGTGCTCGCGCAGTCCGGGTAGGTCCGGCACGGCCGTGTGGCTGCCCAGGGCGATCACGAGAATGTCGTACGGGCGCCTGTCGCCGGAGGCGCGCACCTCCTTCCGGTCGAGGTCGATGCTCTCCACCTCGGCGTGCAGGACGTGGAACCGCCTGCCCTTCTGAAAGGCGCGGATGGGGACGACGGCGTTGTTCGGACTCGCGCGCCCATTCGCCACGGTCCAGAGGAGCGGCGTGAACAGCAGATCGTTGTTGCGGTCTACAACCAGAATGCTGATATTGTCCGAAGGGCTCAGCTTCTGATCTAGCTTCAGCGCGGTGGCTAGCCCGCCAAACCCGCCGCCCAGGATGAGTATCCGGGTACCCGCGCTCCGGTAGGATGCCTCGGTCTGGCTCGCATGTTCCAACCGGTGCTCGTCCACACCGGACTTCTTCAGCTGCCTACCCACGATGACAGCCGCTGCTGCCACGGTTGCGCCCAACGCCAAATACTTCTGCATCTGATGCTCCTAATCACCATACGTGCGGCGCGGAGGCCCCGGTGTTCACGTCTGGGGAGGAAGCGCCGCCCTCCTTTCTCTCCTTACCCCTTGCGGGGGGCCGTTTTTGGGGGACGCAACGGCCAAACCGTGCCCGTAAGGGCCTGTGTGACGCGAGTCTTGCGACTCGGCTCCTCTCGGCAATGTTATGACGCGGTTTGTATGCGTAGGACACTGGCCTAACCCCGTTACGCACTGTTTAATCCTACACCGTAGAAGTCAGAACTGAGGAGGCATTCTGACGTACCTATTTCTTTCGCATCTAACGTAGCCCGCTAGCTACCGAAGTAACCCTGGCTGAGCCTGGACAGGATAGTGAACGTGCCAGCCTGCTCTCAAACGAGCAACAGATACACGTCTTAGCCGAAGTGTTGGAGCAAGCCCCTGGCTTCAGCTATGGGGTTCCTGACTGTTATGGTCATGTTTTCATTATAGCATGTATTGAGGGTAGGGAGATAGCTCAAGAGTATATAGAGGTTTTTACTTTTTCTTCTTGTTTTTACCTACTTCAAGAAGTGCTTGTTTAGCTTCCTCCTCCGTTTGTGTTACGCTCATTTTGACAATCAAACGTCGTAACAGTGCTAAATCGCTAATAGTGTTCACTGTTTTCTTCGCTAAAGGCTCAATACCTGGGAAGCGTGACTGAACAATCTCCAAAACTGTCAAGCGCTGCTCTTGCAGCGCCCCTTCCTGCATAATCTCCTGGTAAGCCCATGAGTCTCGGAGAGCATCTCGTAGCATCTTAAACCTCCTTTTTAGCCAATTACGGTCGGATTCTTTCTCGAACACGAGAGATGAGAATATGTACGTCAGTGAAAGCAACTCAGTCGCAGATTTGCCTCCAATAGACTCGATACTTGTAATCACCTCTTCTACCACTTCAGGTCGTTTGCCATCTTGAGCCAGTACCATGAGTGGAAAGATTCCTACCAGACCGGTTTGTTTAACCTCCTCTGGGGAAGTTTCCCAGAGCTTGATCACAGTAAAATGGAAGTGGTGAACCTGTTTCCCATTGGGAAATATTCCGATGTACTCAGGCTTTGTCACTGTACATTTTTTTAGATAGATCACGAACGAATAAGTCGGTAGCTTATACTTGAATGTTGCGAGAGTGTTGTACTCCCACATGCGCCGAGCCATATGTTTGTCATATTTGCTTTGGAACTCGATATGAATCAGGCATCGCAGGCTATTCAAGATAATCGCATACAGGTTGTCGGCTTCGATCTGCCGATCATTCAAGCTGGGCGACTTGTGTTTCGCTTTCCCTTTGAACTTAGCTTCTGGTAGGAGCCATTTGACGAAGTGTTCTGGCTTTTCACTCATCAAATGTTTCGTACTGGTATCCCATTTTCCTGGCATGGTCTGCCATCTCCTGCCTACAAAAAGTGTAACATAGGAACCTGGCTCTCACAAGGGGCCGAAGAGCGGGAGATGTGGTGAAGTGCTAAAACATCGCATTTCCAACTCACTCGTCCCTAATAAGTACATACACCTCAGTTGTGAAAAAGCGGAAAAAAGTCTGTAAATAGATCAATGGCTAGCGTCATCCCTATAATCTTGAACTTTTAGCTGCACTTATTCGTATGAGGATTATAGGGATGTTTGAGCGAGCGGCATTGTGTGTAAAAAACAATGTTGATGAGATCATCAGACAAGGGGAGAGAGAGAAAGCCACGTGCCGACAAGTGTAGTAGAAGAACAACAACCTGCTCCCACTCCTCCGTCAAGGCCCCAAACGGCTAGTTTTCGGCGCGTGCTGCAAAACCGTAACTTCGTACTTTTGTGGTTGGCCCAACTTATTTCACTTACCATCCTGAACGCGGCGAACTTTGGCATCATTGTCCTCGTCAACGAAGTAACTCACTCGGTCGTTATGGCTGGCGTGGCGATTATTGCCTTCACACTGCCCGCGGTGCCATTTAGCGCGGTGGCAGGGGTGATTGTGGATCGCCTGAATAAACGCCAGGTATTATGGGTAAGCAATATGCTGCGTATGTTTACCATGCTGCTTATCGTCGCTTCCTTGCTCTATGACCGCACTGTTCTATGGCCGCTGTATGTACTTATTTTTATGACCTCATTGATTGGTCAATTCTTTACTCCCGCGGAAAGCGCTTCCATTCCCCTGCTGGTAGGTGAGCGCGAACTGATGCCTGCGCTCTCGTTGTTCAATATCACCATGACACTGGCGCAGGCCATTGGTTTTCTCGTGCTGGGAAGCATCGTATCGCAGATCTTTCCATCCTTTACGCTGCACCTGGTCATAGTCACGCTGCATGTGCAATCCATTGATATGTTGTTTCTCGTGGTAGCATTATTGTATCTGGTATGTGCCGGCCTCATTCTATGTATCTCTCCTCGTAAGTTTGAGGAGCAGCATCTCAACAAGCATCCCAGGAATACTGGGGAGGAGGCGAGTGAGGCCATCAAAGCTTTGTGGCGCGATATTGTGGAGGGTTGGCGTTATGTACGCAATGATCGCATGTTATACTTTGCGGTCATTCAGCTTTCGGTGGTGGGCAACATTATGTTGTTGATCGGTGAACTTGCCGGGCCCTTTATGCAGCAAGTACTGCATCGTTCACCGGCGGATATGGCGCTTATCCTCGCCCCGGCCGGCCTCGGTCTCGTTGGAGCGTCGATTATCATGCCGCGCATTGCCGATCGCATAGACAAGTTGCGCTTAACCGTTGTAGGTTTTATCGCCCTGGCTGTGGGCTTCGTGCTGCTGCCAGCTTCTCAGGGGTTGGCGTGGTACCTCTATCATGAACAAGGTGCCGGGTCTCCACTACTGATATCAATGATCCTGTTCCTGATGCTGCTCCTGGGTGTAGCCATGGCCTGTGTCAACATTCCAACTCAAACTCTGATGCAGGAGCACGCACCTGAGGCGGTACGTGGCCGTATCTTTTCGCTCCAGTTCATGATGTACAATACGGGTGGTATTCCTATCCTGCTCTTTGCAGGTTTCTTCGCTCAATATATTGGCTTCAACTGGCTGATCATCCTGCTCTCAAGCAGCATCTTGCTGTTTTGCTGGTGGGGGAGATGGTACATCAGAAAGGATAAGAAGGTGTAGTCAGCCCATCGCTGTATAGTATAGTTGGGGCAAGGAAGCCTGGGAGGCTTTCAAGGGCTTGCCTCTACCCTGAGAACTTCCTCACTACAAAGGGAACTTCCTCACCACAAACACGAGTTCGCTGCTAAATTCCAGCCTCTTAATCTCCCACTTTTCATGCGCTACCAACTCACGAAAGTGAGTCTCATAGTGCTCTACCATTCCCTTACGTTTGCCGCCCAGGCTAGAGATGGGAAACGAAACGACGAGGTGGTCAGCATTAATCATGTGTAGGAGGCGAGAACCTGCCGATTTATCTACCTGTTCCAGGCAGGGTATCGTCTTAAGAATGAAGGCCACGTCAACCTTGTGTGTGGGACAGTGCTGTATCACATCACGTACCTGTGCACTTCCCCGCGTGTTGATAATCGCCAGGCAGGCATGCAAGAAATTCATCATACCGTGGTAGATGTCGTAGGCATAGTATTCTGTATCCTCTCCCAAAGGCATCCAGGGTATGGCCAGTGGATGAAGTCCACAGGCAACATCAAGTACTGAGTGGATGGGAGGAAGATAGGAAAATATTTCCGCGTAGAACTGGTCAAGGATGGGCAGTCGCTCTCTCGTTGAGGCATGGTAACTCATAATTTTCCTACAAACGTGAAGAAGTTTATCTCTATTAGCGGACCGTGCTGCCGCACTTAGCTCATAAAGCCAGTCCGCGTAATGTTCTCTAGTATCAAAGTACGCACCGGCCACCTGGTGTAGTTTATTTTTGGTGGCCTTGAGCGCCTCCTTCGCATTGCGGCGTTTGCTAAGTTCTCGCGAAGCAATGTCTGTGATAAGTTCTCTACAAACATCCTTGTTTTTAGAACTTGCCAGGATAGTCTCAACCAGCGTATCTAGCCGGTCATTTTCCCTCTCCATAATGGCTTTTCCTTAAACGTTCGCCAAGTTGCGTCATAAAGCGAAGGTTGTGAATGGTAGCAAGTCGAAAGAACAGGGTGTCGTTGATTTTGAACAGGTGATGCAGGTAGCCCAACGAATAGTTTGTGCAGCACAGGCAATCACAGAAACGCGAGACGGGTGCATCAGTCTTGATATACTTGTCGTCGTTGACATAGATGTATGTTAGCCACTTATCTTCTAAACCCGCCTCGCTTGTGAAGGCATAGAGTCGACTATGCCTGGCATCTCTGGTAGGCATGGCGCTGTCAAACAATTCGTAGCCTATCTTAGTGCACTCCACTATATTGTGTGGATGTCCTACCCCTAGCGCGTGCATAGGGAACTGGGGTGGCACAAGCTCCCTCGTATAAGTAATGATATCGGTGAGGAGGTGACCTTGCGCATCGAGAGGCCAGCCGCCGTAACCGAAGCCGTCGAAACCGATCTCCAGCAGTTCATTGGCACAGCGCTTGCGCAATTCAAGCGACCCACCGCCCTGGATGACGGCGAATAACAGGGGGCGCTGTTCTTCTGCTAGATGCTTTGAATTGACTAAGTGTAGGAACTCCTTTTTACAGCGTTTGGCCCAATCGATGGTTCTCTTGACCGATATTTCTTGTGCTTGAAAAGGGGCATCTACATGCGTGCATTCATCGAGGCAGATAACCACGTCAGTATCGTAACTGAGTTGTAGCTGGATGGTTTTTTCGGGTGTCAGGTGAAATTTGCGCTCGGCCCCCTCGGGCTTAAAGGTAATGCCATCGTCGTTTATATAGCCAAATTTGGCATTTTGTTGAATAAGCGAGTAGGCCTGGAAGCCCCCGGAATCGGTGATGATGGGACGCTGCCAGGCGCTCATTTTGTGAAGTCCACCCAGGGCCTGGATGGTTGAGGAGCCAGGGTGCTGCATCAGGTGAAATGTATTCATGACGACGGCCTGGATCTGACAGTCTAGCAGGTCGGTAGCATCGACCGAGCGCACAACTCCTGACGTAGCATCGGGCATGAAAACAGGCATATGTATCCGGCCATGAGGCAACTGCAGGTCACCATACTGATCACCCTGATAACCAGTGCTAGCGGTTGTCGCTTGATCCATATCTATTCCCTTTGTGTAACTCTTCATATGTGCTCTCTTCTTGACTCCTCTGGCATCAATCCAGGCCGCCAACGATGCGGCAGCATCGTGTGAGAGCCCCCCGGGCTCTCCTGCCTTCGGTCAGGCGGCCTGCAAGGAGACTGCCTATGGCAGTTCGCACCAGTTTTTTGTTGGTTGCGAGCTTTGCAGCCTGCGGCTGCAAAGCTCGCAACCAACAAAATGGGCGAGCCGCCGCAGGCGGCCAGAAGTCCTGAAGAGTTACCCTTTTGTTTGCTATCTAGCTTTCAACGAATGATGAAGGTTTGAGGAATTGTATCAATTGGAACGGAAGATAGCAAGGTATACCATAGAGTTTTGTGTTGGTTGCCGGCTTTGCGGCCGGCGGCCGCAAAGCCGGCAACCAACACATGAAAAGGCAAGCCGCCGCGGGCGGCGGGAAGTCCTCAATAGGTACTACAAAAGATGGTAAAGCAATGCTCTGGAAGCTCTTTGTTACAACCCTGCTCTTCACAACGTCTATGCATGTAGATAATAACTCATCTACTTATATTATTATCCGATGTTATCTGGAGGAATAACCGCCCATGCCGCTCAGTTTGGTAGATATTCTCTTTCTCGTGACGGTTGTCTTGCTGGCCTTCAATGGCTTTAGCAATGGGGCCGTCACCAGCCTGGTCAATTTGATCAGTATCCCCGTGGGATTTGTGGTGGCTTACCTGTTTGGCCCGCGCTTCACGCTCTTGCTGGCTGCCAATGGTTTATCTGCCACACCGCTCGTTGCATACATTGTCTTATTCTTTGGCGTTGTGCTCGTGCTGCACATTGTTGGTACGGTGGTACGTGGCGTTCTGCAGAGGGTGCCGCTGATTGGTTTTGGGGATAGGCTTCTTGGGGTACTGATTGGCTGTATTGAAGCCTGGCTTTTATGGGTAGTGCTGCTCCTGGTGCTGCACAATTTTTTGCTAAATATCCACAATATTCCTGGCACTATCAGCACATCACAGTTTAACAGTTGGCAACAATTCTATAACGATGCGGTGACGAATAGTTTGTTTGCAAGGGTAAACAGCTTTATTGTTGCCAGGCTACCTGATCATTAGTAAAAACATCTTTGCAAAACTTGCGTTCCAACTCTCAGGTGCTAAAATACGTATATGTTTGCTGGTGAACAGAAAAAAATAGGCGGAGGTCATGTAAAACGACAAAACAGGAACGTACTATCGAAACTGGTGCTCGCGGTAGGCCTGAACGGGCCTACCTGGTTGCGGTTGAGTGGGATGAGCAAGAGAGTTTATGGAGCGTTGAGGATTCCCTGAGCGAACTGGGTGTATTAGCACGTACGGCGGGTGCTGAAGTTGTTGGGACAATGATACAGCGGCTGCGCCATCCTGATGTGGCGACCTACATTGGCAAAGGCCGTGTGCAAGAATTGAGCTGCCTGGAAAAGCAAGTAGGTTTTGACCTGGTGATTTTCGATGACGAGCTTTCCCCAGGACAGCAGCGTAACCTGAAGAAGTTGCTGGATGCTCGCGTGATTGATCGTACAGCGCTCATTCTCGATATCTTTGCGCAGCATGCGCGTACTCGTGAAGGGCGCTTACAGGTTGAGTTGGCCCAGTTGGAGTATCTCTTGCCTCGCCTAACCGGACGAGGTGTAGAACTTTCACGACAGGCCGGTGGTACACGTGGTGCGGGTGGTGTTGGTGGTGCTATTGGCGTGCGCGGTCCAGGTGAGACAAAGCTAGAAATTGATCGCCGTCGTATTCGCGGGCGCATCTCAGAACTGCGCGAAGAAATCGAAAGTGTACGTGAGCAGCGGCTGATCCACCGTCAACAGCGAGCTGCCCAGGCTATTCCTGTTGTAGCCATAGTTGGTTATACCAATGCCGGCAAGTCTACCCTCTTTAATGCTCTCACCGAAGCAGGAGTACTGGCAGAGAACAAGCTTTTTGCTACTCTCGACCCGGTTACCCGCCACGAGGTATTGCCAGGCAATCAGGAAGTGTTGTTCACAGACACCGTGGGCTTTATTCAGAAACTACCAACCAGGCTGATTGCTGCTTTTCGCGCTACCCTGGAAGAGGTCGCCGATGCTGATCTGCTGCTGGAAGTGGTCGATGTCAGCCACGAGAATGCTATCGAGCAGAGTGAGACGGTCAATGATGTCCTGCGTGATCTTGACGCCAATGAGAAGCCGCGAGTCACGGCGCTCAATAAAGTCGATCTCCTGGATGATCCCTCGGATGTTGATCTCAGCCTTTATCCCAATGCAGTGCCTGTATCTGCTTTGAAGCAGGTGGGATTAGATGCTTTGCGTGAGAAGATTGCACAGGTGCTGGCGGAAAGCATGGAGATGGTACAGGTAACGATCCCTTATGCTAAAAGCGAACTGGTGGAACTCTTTCATCGTAGGGGGCACGTGGATCAAGAGGAGCATCGTCCTGATGGTACGTTTATAGCCGGCCGTATTCCTCGTTCGCTGCAGGGCTACTACATGGCGTATCTTGACTTTTGATGCTTGTGGGTAAGGATCAGATGTGCTATCCTCAATGTCAGGGACCCAATCCCCTTAAAGGGGAGAGGCTTGTGTCCTGTGGGGACGAGGGTCTCCACATCGCATCTCTTATGAAGAAAGAGAATGTAGCAACCCATGTCAGAACAGAGGCCACAGAACTGGTACCTTCCTTTGCGGGTGCGTTTTCGCTCTCCCAGTGAACAGACTCAGGTGAAGCGTGAGGCGCATCTCGCAGGTGCCGCTAATGACCCTGGCGCAGTGCAGCGCACGCGGCAGATCAAAGAACTGATACGCCTCGGTAATATTTTACGTGCGGAATTGGGCTTAAATGAGGTTCTTCAACAAATCGTTGCCTCTATCAGTGCTTGCACAGGCTTTCGTATGTCAGTCATCAATTTAATTGAAGAGAGGGGCGGTACCCTATCGTCGGTGGCTTTTGCGGGCGTATCTCCAGAGAATGAGCGTGTATTACGAGAGGCGCATGATCCTGTTGAGAAGCTATTCAAGTTAATGCGTCCAGAATTTCGCATCAGCCAGAGCTATTTTATTTCGCATGAATATGGCGATGTCTTCTCTGACTACGTATCGGTGGTACAAAAGACGGTGGATGACTATGAAGCGGGTGGTTGGCATCCTGACGATATGTTGATGGTTCCGTTGTTCAGCCCGCGTAAGAAAAAACTTTTAGGCTTTCTGTCATTGGATGATCCAGAGGACGGTAAAATACCAACGGTGGAAAGTATGGAGGTGGCGGAGTTGTTCGCCAACCAGGCGGCAATTGCCATCGATAATGCTCGTATTTTCCAGGAACGTGAAGCTGAACATCGCGCTCTCGAAGAAGGAATTGCCCTGTTGCGTGATGATCTAGAACAGATACAACGTGGTGATCTGCGTGTGCGCGTACGCTCTACGCACGAGAAATTGCAGCCGATAAGCGAGGCCATCAACGTAATGGTAGAAGGGATGAGCGGCGTTCTCGGCAATGTGCAGAAGGTGACCCATGCTGTCGATGAGCTTACTCACGATGTACAACACAGTTCGGACCTTCTAGTGCGTGACGCCAGCCAACAAGAGCGACAGGTGCAGCACATTTCGCGCGCCATTGATGAAATCGCGGATACAATGACTCAATTGTCTAGGAGTGCCGCGGAACTCTCGCGTGTGGCAGTTGAAGCCATGGATGTGACACTGGATGGGCAGAGCGCGGTTGATCGTGCGGTTGATGGTATGGGACAGGTACGTGAAGCGACGATGCTATCCGCACGTATTATGAAGCGGCTGGGCGAGAGTGGGCAAGAAATTAACGAAACTGTACTGGCGATCACCGATCTAACCACACGTATGAACCTGGTAGCACTTAATGCCGCCATTGAGGCGACGCGAGCAGGGGAGCATGGACAGGGTTTTGCCGCCATAGCCCAGGAAATCCGTACATTAGCGGTGCACAGTGCGGAGGCAGCGCGAAAAGTAGCCTCCCATATAAGGGCTATTCAACGTGAGACTGCTGCTATTTCTCAGAGTGTGGAGCAGAACACGCTTGAGGCTGTGAAGCAGACCGAGTTAGTCACGCAGACGGGGGTTGCTCTGGATGCCATCAGTGTGGTCACAGAGCAGATGGCGGGCCTTGTACAGGGTATTTGTATGGCGACAGATAACCAGGCGCAGGGGTCGCAATTAGTTGTCAACGCGGTTAACCAGATTTCAGAAGTGACAGGTGAAATGGCCCAACATATGCGTCACATGCAGCAATCACTAGGTCACCTTGTCGAGTTAACCAACTCGCTGCGTTCGCGCATGTCTGTGTTCCGCATCAGGGAACGGTAAAATTCCCTGCTTGTCTCTCTCTAATTGTGATACCAGAACTGGTCCCAGGCCTGCCAAAAATTATCTCCTGTAGACACTACCGTCCGCGGTCCCTCAATGCGTACCCCCGTCCGTCCTTTGAAGTCAGCCACGCCATCAGGCGTGGCAAGCTCCACCTTGAAGGTGACGGGCGCTGCAGGTTTATAGGGTTTGGGCCAGTTGTGCATACTAAGCGACTGGGCTACACGCATCTCGATTAAGGAGCAGGCATCTTTGGTGGCCATATTGCGGGCCGAGAAGCGGCCCAATCCCTTTTTAACGGGTGCCGTTGTTACTTCATCTCCGAGCAGCGTTGTTACCTCGCGACAGGTTGCCTCGTCACCCGAGACAAAGACTGCTGGAACATCCCAACATCCTGCCACAGCCGCCAGGATGCCGCTTTCGCCTACGAGCGTGTCATTGATCCAGGCGTTGTACCACGACTCCGACGATACCGTATGGCAGAGCACACCGTCAGGCGTACCGGCCATAGCATGGGCACCGACGAATAAAATAGCGTCGCAACCTTCCTCAAAGGGAGTGATATAACGGGCCCATGAATAGCCAAAGATGTATTGCGCGCCAGCTTCTAGACGATCGGGGAGAAAGCTTTTGAAATTATAAGCTCCACCCGCGCCGTGGCAATCGACTACCTCGATCTCGCGAGCCCCGGCAGCACGGGCTCCCCGCACAGCTGCATTCATCTCGTCAGTATAGAGTTTCCGGCTCTCTTCGTAGAAGGGTTTACCTGCTGAGACCTGCTCCCAGGTCTCGATGCAAGAAATGCCTTCCATGTCACAGAAGATAACGACACGCATACTACTGCACTCCTTTTGCCTGGTAGCCCTTGTCAACGGGGCAGGTCCAGGTCCATCTTCTACAATTTAGCTTGCTTTGGCCGAGTTCTGGGTTTTCTGGTCCTATCTTTTATAACGGGCGGCTCGTATTCGCGGTAAACTTTTTTGCCGATTTTCCAGCCGAAATAGGCACCAAGAATAGCTCCGATAAGGGCAAAAAAGGCCGTCGCGATACGGGTATTGGTGATAGCATCGGTATGTATGAGGAATACTATCACACTTGCAACAAGAGGGCCAAAGCCAATGACACCAAGTAGTAAACTGATCATGATGCCAACCGTGATGCCCAGGCAACAGCCAAGTGGCCCTCCATTTGTCTCCCCTTGTGCCTCTGGTGGCAACAAGGACTCAGGGTCGGAAGGTGAGAGAGTTTGCTCTGCTGTTGTTGCATCTAAACCTGTTTGCTCGTCTGAAAGAGGAAGTCCAGGGACCTCCTCTGCATATTCTGGAAGTCCCTCGGGATCATCATCTGGATTGCCTTGCGAAGGGAATGGCGGTGCTGGCATTCTTTGCCTCTATGAACCTTTCATGTTCATTGCATGTAGATGGGCACAGATGCCTCTACATGCATACTAAACCAACCTCAAAGCGTGCCAAACTGGCGATCTCCGGCATCACCCAGGCCAGGCAGAATATAGCCGCGGTCGTTCAGGCTCTCATCAAGCGCTCCCAGGTAGATCTCGATGTCAGGATGGGTCTGCGACAACTTGAGCAAGCCATAGGGTGCTGCGATAATGCACACGTAGGAGATACGAGGGATACCGCGCCGTTTGAGAATGTTGATTGCATCAATGGCTGATCCTCCCGTTGCAAGCATAGGATCTATGGCGTAAGCCACTTGCAGATCAACCTTGTGTGGCAATTGATTGTAATACTCCATAGCCTGTAATGTATTCTCATCACGCCGTAAACCAAGATGCCAGACTTGTATATCGGGAATAACCTCGCGAAATGCCTCGGCCAGGCCAAGACCGGCGCGCAGAATAGGCGTTACACCGATACCGCCGGCCAGGCGTTGTCCAAGCATAGGACCCATAGGAGTCTCAATGGGACTGGGTTCCAGGGACAGGGATTCCGTGGCCTCGTAAGCCAGAAGTGCCCCAATTTCCTTCACCAGGCGATAAAACTCCGGTGGCTGTGTGTTTTTATCGCGTAGCGCCGTCAACTTGTGAGCCATAACAGGATGTGAGGAAATATGCACTCGAGGAAGGTTCAATACTTCCTCCCGTTTAGGCTGGGGGACGCCGGCCATAGGAAGACTGGGCCGTCCACCGCTCTGTGTACTTGTTTCTGCCATCGATCTATCTCCTTGATTTAGATATTACGTTTTTTTCTTTGTTTTTTTAACAACAGGTATCTTTCCAGGACATTGTACCAGAGTCAACCCTAGACAGTCCAATCTATGTTGTACTGACCACTTCAGCCTTCTTTATTATCCATGAGATGGTAATGCTTCAGGACTAAATGCGGCCTGGATTACAACTTCACCGGACTATGCTATACTACCGTCATGGTTATAGGAGTAAGTCAAATCACGTTACATTTACCGGACAGTCATTCGTTAAAAGATAAACGCCAGATCATCAAATCGGTTATAGCGCGAGTGCGTAACCGTTTTGAAGTGGCGATTGCCGAGGTCGAGGAACAAGATCGCTGGCAGATTGCTATCCTTGGCGTCAGTTGCGTAACTAATAGTAGCCAGCACGCCGGTGAAGTTTTGGGACATGTCCAACGTTATATTGAAGAGACACGGCCCGATATCATCATAAGCAATGTCGAAAGCGAAATCATTACGTGGTGATTGTCTATAAATATCCATGATATGGGAACCTGGCACCCACCAGGGGTGCCACTACATTTCGCATTGACCGCTATTTACATGTAGTGGCACCTCTGGTGGGTGCCAGGGTTGAGAATATATGTCGTTACAACAAGTTAATACTATGCCTCCACAAGATTCGCCTGAATCTGTCTTTGTGCTAGGTGTGCGGGTCGACCGGATTTCACAGCAGCAGGCGCTTGAGCGCGTGGAGCAGATGATAGCCCGGTGGCGAGGCAGCGGCAATACATTACCATGCCAGCAGGTTGTCACCGTCAACCCTGAGTTTGTGATGGCTGCCCAGCGCAATAAAGATTTTCGTATTGCCATAAACTCGGCCGCGCTTGTCCTGGCTGATGGCATTGGCGTGGTATGGGCCACGCGCTACCTGGGCCGGTCTACACCCGAGCGCGTCA
>WNGJ01011353.1_pt1 | contig 13413 bp, 15 predicted proteins | sample 5400611 | NCBI WGS metagenome assembly WNGJ01 (sample SAMN13153375, study PRJNA577476) | soil metagenome | isolation source: 40 cm soil or saprolite under Garry oak tree replicate 1 | place: USA:California | collected 2016-06-15 | reverse complement strand
CGCTCCCGGCAGGTCATGGTGCGCGAGCAGATGGAGAAGCTGCCGGCCAAGTACCGCAGTGTGTTGATCCTGCGCCACCTCCAGGAGAGGACGTATGAAGAGATGGCTGCCATCCTCACCATGCCCATGGGCACGATCAAGACCCAGCTCGTTCGGGCCAGGCATCACCTGAAGGAACGCTTGTATAACGCTTTTTCTAACGCTCCGTAGCTCCCCTTAAGAGCAGAAGGCATTGAGGAGACCTCATCAAGAGTGAAAAAGCATGGGAGAGGGAAAACAGCGTGCAAGAACAAGTGAAGCAGCAGCATATTCCGGTCAAGGTCTACCGAACAGCCGAGCGCCTGATGATCGCGGCTCCGATGGCTGGGCTGGAACCCGAGAACATGCTGGTCGAAGTCACCCACGATGGTCGCCTCATTCTCCATGGAGACCAGCGTGCCATGCTCAAGAAGGTCAAGGAACTGCTGGTCGATGAATGGAGCGTTGGCGTCTATCACCGCGAACTCGCACTCCCAGTCCCGGTCAATGCCGTATGTGCCAACGTCACCTATGGCAATGGCGTGCTGCTGGTGGCCTTGCCCATTAGCGACCAGACATCTCCCGCACGACTGACACTCGAACGGGTCACTCCGACGCACGGGGAACACAAAGGCAACGCTGGCCATCTTGCGACCTGCGTTCAAACCTGATTGCACAAGCACGTGAGCTCTCTGGCGTTTGCGACGCTCGGCAAAGAGATCGTGACTGCAACCTGAAAGGCTCTGGAGGAGATCAACATGAGAGGAACTTTGGCAGGAGAGAAGGTGGCGGAGCAGAAGCTCGCAGCATTTGAGCGACTGCAACCCGAATGTGAGGCAAGTTTTCGCTTCTTGCATGAAGTGCATAGGCAGCGGCGCTTCGCGACATTACCTGTGGCTGAGATGGTCCACTATCTCCATGCCCTCTGGATCTGTGAGTGCAAAGACCGCATCCTGAGTGTATCTAAGAGTAGTCGGGGTTTGTGGTGCAACGGAACAGAAAAGTGGCTTAAGATCAAGAAATAGCTGCATCTTGATCAATAGATGTAAAAGATGTGCCTTTCAGATACTTTCGCGCATTGCGAACTCCTTTTTCTCCTCTCATCGATCGGCCCAGGAAGCTGTTTCCAAGTTTAACCCACTTTTCTGTTCCAATGATCCTCACATCCCTGGAAGCTCATAGGACACAGCGTGAGAGAAAAGTGGGATATTCTTCTACTAACATAACATGAGAACTATCAGCTAACAGAAAATGAGAGGGCTACCTGGTATGAATATCGCAGAACAAGCCTATCAGGACGGACAAGAGTACCGCAAGGCAAACGGCATGCAGAGAGCAGGTGAGGCATTAGAGAATCAGGCGATGGAAGAGTTCACGCACACCGGCCTCGATTTTCAACACTGGCAACTCTATCACGATAACTGGATGTCTGGTTATCGATCCGTTGAGGATGAGCCAAAAGAACAGGTGTTGGTAAACACGATAGATGAAACCACTTACACTCTTGTTCCTTCTCGCAACAGTGGCCGCTACGCACTCGATGATCCGGAGCAAGGCCGCGACGTTACGAGCGGCGATTCTCTCGCTATCCTGCTCAGTGGGCAATGGATAGAGGGAAGCATTGCACACGCCGCAGACCTCTACGCTATTGAGCGAGCGCCGCAGCGCGTCTACAGCGGCATCTACTTCATTGATAGCAGCGGTAACATGTGCGGCTTATGTTCCGGTATGAAAGTGCGATTGGGGTAAGAAGGGCCTAGCTCATCATGCCCTTTGGAGATGCTTCGTTTTCTGTCACAATATGCCAATCATTCGGCAAGAGGAAGTATGAAACAGGAAACCACGCCACAAGAAGCATCGCTTCACATACGAGGGAAAGAACAGCGTCATGCTGGGATCCGGCTCGGCCCTCTCCTCTGCTGGGCAGTCGTGTTTGCCGATGTTGGGACCTCGATTTACTATGTTCCAGGTATCTTATATGGAAACGTCGGGAACCTGGCCGGCTTCTTTGTGATGCTGACGATGTTTGTTTTCGTGCTCCTCACGCTGAAGTATGCAGAAGTCACCCATCGTTTCCCCCAGGGAGGTGGCGTGGTCACAGTGGCTGCCCAGGCCATCAATCACTGGGTGGGTGCCTTCGGTGGGATGTTCATTCTGGTCGATTACTTCCTCACGGCTGCGATCAGTTGCCTCTCGGGTATGCTGTATCTGAGCGTGGTCATGCCTGCTCTGGTCCCTTTTACACTCGAGATGTCCATCGGCGTTCTGCTCCTGCTCGGGCTGCTCAATTGGTTCGGGGTGAGCGAAAGCGCCAAAGTGAGCCTGGTAGGAGCTTTGATCGCCTTTCTGAGCGATATCGCTCTGCTCGTCACCGTCTTTACGCACCTCTCTTTCACACAGTTCCTCGCGCTGTTCCCGTCCATGTTTGCCCATCAGAAACTGACCCTCCCTGCTCTCCTGGTTGGCTTTGCCGGCTCATTCCTTGCCTTCTCGGGCCTGGAGAGTATCTCGCAGTTGTCGCCGGTCATGAAGACGCCCCGCAAGAAGGTCGCTGGCCTTGCCCTGCTGCTCGTGGTGTTCACCATCGGTCTGACCAGCCCGCTACTGACCATGTTCGCGACACTCTTGCTCCCGTCACAGGTGGTGGGGGACCCGGTCCTCTCTGCGCAGGTCATCTCGCTGCTGGGTGGGCACTGGGGCAATATCGTCCTGCAGACCGAGGTGGCGATCAGTGCCAGTGCGCTGCTGATCTTTGCCGGCAACACGGCCATTATCGGCTCCTATCATGTCTTCCTGGCGCTCTCACGCATGGAGTTCTTCCCGGAGTTTGTCCAGCAGCGCAATACGCTGCGGGGAACACCACATTTCTCTATCCTGCTCGCCATTGCTATTCCCATAAGCATGCTTATCGTGGTGCAGGGCGCTATTACGGTTCTGGGAGACCTGTACGCCTTCGGGTTGTTGGGAGCCTTTACCCTCACATGCCTGGGCCTAGATATTGTGCGTCGCCGCGAGCGCAAGGCGGCGCGTGCCGAACATGCATCCTCTCGGTCTACGACCAGAGGTCTTCCCAGGAGTGATGATTCAGTGACTACGAACGAAACGCCGAAAGGCACAACGACAACGACACAAGCGTCTGCCTCCTCACTCGGAGGGACAGGTATACGCAGGTTACCAGCAGACGGACCCGCTCCTTCTCCTTACACAGGAAGGATGGTACTCGATCTCTGGCATACCTGCAAATTCTATCTCGGGTTGCTGACCACAGCCCTGGTGGTACTAGCATGGACGACGAACCTCGTCGCGAAGCCACTGGCAACCATCTTTGGTGGCTCGGTGACCCTTCTTGGGATGGGGATAGCTTACTTCACCTATACGCGCAAAAAACAACAGGGGCACGTACCGGTGCCTATCACCCACGTTGAAGAACATCTACCCGGGTCTGTTCTGGCTGTGTTGCAGGCCAATAATACGCACAACGAAGCGACAATACACTCAGCAATTCAGAACGCGCATGGGAAGCTAGTGACGTTTTTGTACCTCGGCCACGCTACGACCTACCAGGCGCCGCGTCTGTTTGAATTTCATGACCCATACTACGACGATCAACAGGCCAGAAGGGCTTTTGGTAAAGCTGAACACCTGGCACAGCAGGCGAAGATTGCTCGCCGATATGTGTACAGGCTACAAGAGCCTGAGGCTCTTGAGCGGATATGGCGGGTAGTCCATCCGCATGATCTCGTCATCTCGCCTGAAAATACTTCACTATCTCAGGGGATCAATCCGGACCGGATCCGTTATGAAGTGACACCAGATGGCAATGTTGCTCACTTCCTGAAAAGCTGGTGAAGAAGAGATGAACACACCAACCCATGTCGAGCGTTGCTCGCTGCTTCTTGCCGTACTTGAGAATGGAAAGCAATGCATACAATGCACACTCGTGGCGCGCGCTCTGTTATCCAATGCCTCGTGCTTCAGAACGGCACAAATGGTTATTAAGAATATATTCTCTCTGTTCTTCTGGCAGCGCATCTCTGCTGATTATCACAAGCGAAGCTACCCTATCCGCCTACCTCATAGAGGGGATTGCGCCCAGTGCCCAAAGTGTTCATCGAGCTTCCTTTGCTTATCGTTCACACTATCGGCATACATGTATACATCCTGGCGGATGTCGAACGATCGGACAATGCGATCATTGGATCCTGGCTCTCCGCCCGTGGACAGGCACTCCCGGATCACAAACACCTGCTCAGTGAGGCGTTGGACATAGTAGCGGTCTACGATCATCGCGCCCCCTCCGACGCTACCCAGCAAGGGAGTTTCGGTGGTTCTTGCTTGCTCATGCGTTGCTTGTTCACTTCCTGTGCTCCAATGAGCACTGATCATCTTGGCTGGTGCCGTAGCAGAGAAAAGGGGCTTGCCGCCACCTGCTGCGTTTTGCCTCCACGTCGGATGTTCGCCGGGCTTGGAAGCGAACGCAGTGTTTGATGCTCCTTACGCTCTTGTCCCAGTACGCACGGATCCACGTACATCGGCCTTGCTGAGGTCCACGCCGCTAAGGTCTACCCCGGATAAGCTCGCCTCATCGAATATCGCTTTGTCGAGGAGGGCTCCATCCAGGTTTGCTCCGCGCAGGTCGGCTTTGCTGAGATCTGCCCCCATCAGATTCGTGCGACAGAGGTTGGCGTCGCGTAAGTCTGCCCAGCGCAGACATGCCTTCTGGAGATGAGCATCGCTCAGGTTAGCGCTTCGGAGATTGGCATTACGCAGGTCCGCTCCTCGCAGGTCCGCTCCTCGCAGGTCCGCTCCCTGCAAATTGGCCTCAGTAAGATCGGCCCCATGGAGATCAACTCCGTGGAGATCAACTCCGTGGAGATCGGCTCCGTGGAGGTCTGGCTCTACAGCCTGTACATCAGGATATGCTCGTCGCCACTTCCCCCAAAGCGTATTTCCTGATGAAAGGATATCAAGTTGCTTCTGACTTGCCATAAGGTTCATGTCCTTGTTCGTTGTTATGTGTACAGATACCTACGGGAACGTTCAGGAAGAACTGCTTCTTCCTGGTAGAGAGCGACTGCGCTTGGAAGCGCACTCCTTAGACTCGATCGTGATATTGGTTTCGTTTCTTTTCCCTTGCTCGCCTCTCGGCATTAGTCCGGTACGTCATGTAGCTATAAACACACGCGACGATCGCGAGGACGATGAACAGCAGTACGAACTGTTGCATAGTGATATCCTTTGCTATTGTTTTCTAGATCCACTTCTTGCTCAAAATGATCAATGTCGCTCGCCCTCCATTCAGAGGTAAGAGATGGAAGGCACAAAAGCGAAAGAGCGAACAAAACCATTCCGAAAATCACGCTCCCATGTGGAGAGATGTGAACGCGAAGACGTGTGAGTCGTAGCACTCCCATGATGGAGAGGTGCTTTGAGTGTTGGTTCATACGAGGAACGTGGTTTATGAGAAGAAGTAGAAGACTCTTCAAGTATACACTATTTTTTAGAAAAATGCAATATTTATCAAAAACACACACAATGCAAAGAAGGAATGGAACAAGATGTGGTATACTCAGAACAATACATTGGGGTGAAATGCAGGGCTATCCCTTCTGGCTCTCAGCCAGAAGGGTCATCAGACACTCATCTGAGAAACGAGTGATGCTATGGCAGCTCGTATTCTCGTCATCGATGACACCCTGGCCCTCTTTGACCAACCCTTGACGCTCCATGGTGTGTTTTTCACTTTGTGAACAGTGGCGATTATTTGATACTCAGATCTAGAGATTCCAGGGGAGCATGTGTATGTCTTCAAACACTCGTCCTCGCACAACCCGAGACGTTGACTCTGTGGCAGTTATCGCCAAATGGATCCGCCGATGCGGGCTCCCGTTCGCCATCCTCGCCTGGACGGGCGTCGCGCGGCTCATCCTGTGGCTTGCGGGGCACGTGATCCGAACCCTGCTCTTGCTCACGATGGCGGCTCTGCTCGCGTACGCTCTCGCGCCTGCCGTGAAGGTCTTGGAGCGTGTGATGCCGCGTTTCCTCGCCATCCTCATTGTCTACCTCATCGTTCTGGGGGCTCTCAGTGCGCTGCTCTATCTGATTGTGAGTACGGCAATTGTGCAGTTTGCCTCGCTCTCAGATTAGGTGCGGTTTTTGCTGACCCCAGGGAAGAGTGGTCAGCTCACGCCCCTGGAACAGACCTTGCGGTCCTTTGGCATCTCGCAGAGTCAGATTGCTTCGGCCCGTGACCAGCTTGCAGCCAGGCTTGAAGGCTTCGCGGGGAGCGTCGTCCCGCTGCTCACGGGTCTTGTCGGCGCTGTTCTGGATGTGATCTTGGTGGCAGTGATCAGTATCTACCTCCTCGCCGGTGGCTCACGGGTATCTGATTGGTTACGCCGGAACATGCCAGACCAGCAGCAAGGACGCATGCGGTTTTTGCTGGATACCTTGCAGCGTGTCGTCGGTGGCTACATTCGCGGTCAGGTGCTGCTGTGCGGGCTCGTTGGCGTCCTCGTTGGGGTCGGGATGCAAGTCATTGGCGTGCCATTTGCCCTCTTACTGGGTGTGCTGGCCTTCGTGTTGGAGTTCGTTCCGGTGCTGGGAACGCTTGTTTCCGGTACGATCTGTGTGCTGCTCGCTCTGACCAAGGGGTGGGTCATCGCCGTCATCGTGTTGGTCTACTTCGTCGTCGTCCACGTGCTCGAGGGTGATGTGATAGGGCCGCGCATCGTCGGGAAGACCATTGGCCTGCACCCCGTGGTCTCCCTCGCCGCGCTGATCGCTGGGGCCGAACTCTTTGGCATCGCGGGGGCACTCCTGGCTTCGCCTGTTGCAGGAGTACTCCAGGCACTGCTGATTGCCATCTGGCTGGAATGGCGCGAAACCCATCCCAAAGACTTTCAGAGAGCAAAAGACGACATCATTGAAAAGGCGGAGGAAACCATCGCGGATACAGCAGGCGATCCAGAACAGACACCAACGTTGTTTCGTAGGTCGGATGCATAGCTCCTCTCTTTCCATCCTCATCAAACAGAGAAACACCCACGTCTTACAAACGTGGTGTTTCTTTTACAGCTGCCAAAGAATCGCCGATCTACTTCTCATAGACAACTTTGTATCGACCGGTATGTGCTTGTCCTTGCCCCACGCCTTCATCAGTGACTGTGTGAACATGCCAGCCATCCTTAGTCATTTTCTTTAAATTCCTAAAAAACTGATACCGCGCTTCTCCCTTAAACATTCCTGACGTATAGGTCTTGACTTGTTGCATTTTCGAACTTCTCCTCATCGTTGCTGTGTATCGCAGAACTCGCTCAGCGTTTGGTCTCTAAAGTGTCCTTGGATGGGTAGAGTCAATAGAAGCTTAGGCCCGACGGTCTCGCCCAGAAAACGTGAAAGCCAGAGCTGGAACGACTGTTAGCTGTGCCATACTGAATATGTTCTTTCTGTCGCAGGTCTTTGATGGTGCTGGCAATGTACCGACGTAAATTGAGCTCATTCCTCAGACAAAGCACCTATGCCGAATGATGACACAACGTGCGTTGCTCCTCAGAAGCGTAGTAGCCGTTTAATAAGACGTAAAAAAGCCAATTCATAGTGGAGCCGCTCCTATGACGCCAAAGATGAGCATGTCGATGAAGAACAACATCAAGGGAAGCTCAATACGGAAAATTTGTCGACTCCTTAGAGTTGATCGTTTGTTCGAGTCTTCCAGTGCCATAGGTTCGGCGGTAGATACTTTTGCCATAGCTGATGATCCTTTGTGTGTTGAAAGTCAGGATGTTTTGTGCGACCTCTGAAATGTCAGATCACCATTGTCGTATGCCTGGCTCCTCGTCAAATCGACAGAGAGGATGTTTAGTGGCATTACGGAGAGAGCACAGAAGCAGGAAAGTGCCGAAGCTGCACCCGTTTGGAAGAAAGGGACCTGGGGCTGTTCTCTTCTCAATTATATTATAACATATTTATTTAATATTTGTCAATTTATTGACATTTAGGGTAACGTATCCATCTCTAGGGGTTGGATATAAGGAAACAAAAAAGAGGGCTGAAGAGTTTCCTTATATCCAACCCATTCATCACAAGGAGTCTTCAGCAGTATGAGTAGAGCGTTTTCCCAAGCAAAGCCAAAGGGAGAGGAGCGTCGAGCGATTCTCCAGGCCATTCAAACCCAGATGCGAGCCTCTCATCATCGACGGGGTGACCAGGTGCGAAAGCGCGTTTCTGGAGCAGGAAGTCACGACCAAGCTCGGACGCCCGAAGCCCGCGTCCACGTCGGATCAGTAGCCAAGCTCGTCCGATCGACTGGCAGGGTGCCATTGTGGCTGCACCGATGCTAACCAGTTCACCCACGACGGCCATGACCGCCGCAGTTTGGAAACCGGATGGGGGCATCTGGACACGTTGCGGGTGCCGATGCTGGAATGCCAGCGATGTGAACACGATGTGGTGGCGCAGTTTGCCATCTTGGAGAAGTAGCAGCGTTTCCGGCTCGATGCGCCACATCGCGCTCTCTTTGGTAGTGGCTTGTCTCGGAGTTGACGCCAACGAGAGAACGGAATGGGCAGCCACCGTGAGAGCAAGTGTGGGCTTGCGCACGATCTTATCGTCGCATCAATCAACTGGAAGCCAGGTTGGCTCAAGTTCATCATGAGCCGATCAGCGAGGTCCCTGCGGTCATCCAGTTCGATGGCACTGGCTCGAGCCGGGTTGACGCAGCACGAGCGCATCCACGAGGATAGCCGCAAGCGCAAGCGTCACCGGAAGAGTGGCAAACGCATCGTGGTGCTGGTTGCCCTGGGCCTGTGGAGCGATGGGAGTCACAAACGGCACATCCTCGATTGGGAAGGAGCTGAGAAGGAAGAGAAGGCCGCATGGGAACGACTGGTGCAGCGCTTGTGGGAGCGCGGAGTGAAGCTGGAAACGGGACTGCAGGCCATTGGACGTGATGGGAGTGAAGGGTTGGAACAAGCCCTGGACTCCGTCTATGGCTCGGCCTTGGTGCAACAGCGCTGCATCTTCCACAAGGTGCGCAATGTCAGCGACAAATGCGTCGGCTTGGATCGCCAAGGGAACAAGTCCAGGCTTCCGCAAGCTGCGGCGGTCTATCAAGCGACGAGTGCACCAGAGGCGCAAGCCCAGCTCGCGACATTTGGCGAGCAGTGGCGGCCGACTCAGCCTCAAGCCGTCGCCACCTTTGAGCGCGAGTTTGAGCAGACGATCCGTTGACATTCAAGTGACCCGGCTGAATACGGAGTCGGGCCAAGACGAGCTGGTGGGAGGCTTCTCGCTCCCTCGCACTTGATCTACTGAACATCAACCCTTAGAGATGGATACGCTACCTGTAGTCAATCTTCATTGACAGCAAAATCGGTAGACAACAGCAGATGTTGGTAGGTTTCTGTAGAGGTTCAAGGAGCTTTTTGAGCGTGGCATAGAGGACCATGGACGAAGATAGATAGGAAGTGCCGAACATACTCTTCCGGCTCATCGATCGCTAGAAAATACCTCCACATTGGCTTGCTGCCTTGCTTGAATGGTTACCTTGTAACTTTGAAATAGAGCTATTGACAGTTCCTCTGACAGTTTATGGGTTTTCCTTCAGGTTCGATACTGCTGGTAACCTCCTTCGCCGAGATCAAGATGGTACTGTCGTAGCTCGGTGATTCATGAGTCACTGAGAAATAATGTTTTTTGGAGCAACCACTAAAGCAGATCAGTGAATCTCTTTGGCTCCATCTATTGGCTCAAGTCAGTAGTGATCTTGCTCCGAATTTGTGGAAGAGGGAAAGTTTCGGATAAACTCTTTCAGAAGGAGGGGAAGGATCATGCAAAAGGTTCAAAAGACCTCTACACTGGAGTTGAAGCGTGAAGCGAGGATAGTCTCTGGCTGCCATCCAGGATGTGACGCTGCTCGTACAAGCGCTTCAGCTGGCAGTCTCTCGCCGCCATCCACAGGTCGGTTTCCTCCATCACACGGATCGTGGGAGTACCTCCACGAGCCTGAGCTAGCAAGGGGTCTCCAGATATTCGGGTGAAGATCACTGCGGTATTCACGACCAAGTATCAGTACCTTCCGCTGGAATTCTGCCGAAATGCTCCTGGTCCTTGAGGCTCTTCTCGGCACTCCCTCAGCACCGAAACACCCGCTCTCCCACCGTCCTGCGTTTGGCACATTGCGCCAAGACCTCTTATCCTCAAGACGACGCGGCAAGCGCAAAAAGCAGGTACGCAGCGTCCCCGTATGAGCATTGAGTGAGCTTGACACGCAGGGTAGTATGGGTACGGGATGAGTCTCTTCATCTCCTCACCAATAGCAAAGTTGCGGAACCCTAGCAGTGGGAAAGTTCGACAAGACAAACCAAACAGCCAGGTCGTTTTTCTTTCTTGGCCTGTGTATTCTGTCCTGGGGATTGATCCCTGTCGTGACAAAGCAGATCCTGGGTGAGTTGACCAACCTGCAAATGCTTTTCTCCTCCACTGTTTTCTCCTGCATGGTGATGGGCAGCATTGTCCTTTTTCAGAAAAAGACAAGCGTGCTGGCAACCTACTCGATACATGACTATGCCAAAATAGGGGGGTTAGGGTTTCTGGGGACATATTGGTATGATGTGCTTTTATATGGGGCGTTAGTCCTCACCAGCGCCTCCGAGGGATTTCTTTGAGCCTACACCTGGCCGATGCTGGTGATTCTCCTGGCGTTTCCTTTTCTGAGGGAGAAGCTGACGGTCAAAAAACTCTGCTCCATATTCATCAGCTTTGGAGGCATTATGGTTATTGTGACGCATGGACGCCTTTTCACTCTGAACTTGACCAGCCTGCAAGGCGATCTGCTTGCGCTTGGGGGAGCGAGTGTCTTTGCGCTCTTTTCCGTCCTGGGGAAGAAATACCACGACGATCAAGTCGTCAGTGTGTTCCTGTCCTTTGTGACTGCGCTTGTGTTTATCACCCCGACGCTTGTTCTTTTCTCCTCACTGAGAATGCCCTCCTGGCATATCTGGCTGTGGCTTTTCCTCAATGGCTTTGTAGTAAACGGTGTGTCCTACATCTTCTGGTTGAAGGCACTGGAATATGGAGATACCTCTGTCACCTCGAATGCGTTGTATTTAACCCCGTTTCTCTCGCTCGTCTCTATCGCGCTCTTTTTAGGCGAGCGGATCCTTCTCAGTTCGAGAGTTGGGCTGATAATCATTGTCGTTGGGATTGTCTTGCAATCGGTCAACTGGCGGCAAAGGGGATCTATGAGAAACGGGCCACAAGAGCACAGTTTTTCTGATCAACTGAGCAGGAGCTCCCCCTTGACTCACCCGTTGAGGATCTCCATGTGGAAAGCGCCACGTCGACTCTCAGACAAAGGCTCATGGATTGAGCCGATGCAGGGATATCGCCAGGAATATGCAAACGACGTTGCTCATCTGGCTGTGTTGCACAAACGCTGGCAGAAGCGCGATGGGCAGGAAGGTTCCCTTCTTGCTCAGCTCAGGCTGGAAATGGTGGAATGAAAGGGCTCTTCCCACGGGTGGCGCACCAAGATGACAGTAAGCGAACTGTGGAGTGCCAAGCGGCCTCACAAGTCATCTTAGCCCCATCGTTTGCTTGGTGGCGACGGTGGAGCAGTTCCGCTGGAGTCGCAGAACCCATGCATGCAACGAAGAACGATGAGAGCCCTTTTCCTTGAGAGGTGCATCTCGTTGCGCAACCCATGGGTTCTCGGACCGGTTTGGTGGAGGGCAATTGTTCTGCGGGAAGAGGATTCAGGGATGTTCCTCCTGTGCGGGTCCTCTCTCTCCCGCAACACGAGCTCGACCGATCTCGGCGTCTTGCGCGCTAGCCGTCCGTTTCTCATACGGCTTCCGATCAACGCCTTCGAGGAGCGCAGAGGCCCCCTCCCTGATCGCCAAGCTCCCGGGTGAAACTCCGCAACGCAGCCACATACCGATTGTGGGTGGCAGGAGCGAGTGCTTCTTGACGCGCGAGAAATGCCTCTCCCACGGAAGCCATAAGCACGGTTGTTGGCATCTGGCCGCACTCCGCCAACGGCGGTGCCAGATCTTCTGCATACCTTTGGCGGGTTCGTCGTGCAAATGAGGAGACTTCGAGGTACTACTCGAACGCCCCTGCCAGAGTGAAAGGTTGGGAAGAGAAGTGTGTTTCTTCCTGCTCTCGTTGTTGCTGCCTCTAAGGGGCTGTTATATACACCAAGCAAGTGAATTATGCTACAAGGCCCAAATCCCACACTCGTGAAATGAGAGGCACAGTAGCAAGTAAAATAGGTGTTACGATGTCGAAACCTAGAAGTATTAGTCGCCTATCGAAAGGACGAGAACCGTGTCATTCAGATTCAACCAAGAACAAAACGGCCATGAGCCCCATCCTTGGCTGGAGAAGAAAGTCTATGCACCGTTGCGCCAACGTACGGTTGACCTGGTGAGACGGAGTGTAGATGCGCTCCTCAAGGACAAGCAACGGGTCTCCCTAGCAATGGTGGTCGCCAAGTCCAAAGAGGTAGACACAGAAGGCAGCGGAAAAGGGATGGCCTGTCGGGCCTTTTCAACCGGAGACGGCAGGTGGTTGTTGTCCCAGCTGGTTGTCGTGAGAAGAGCAGATGGCTCCAGAAGCCAATGGAAACTGAACAATGGAAACTGGCTCTAGAAGCCTTTTCGTACAGCCTCTTACTGATCCCGGCGTAAAGTGCTAAAGTCATGTCGCTGCTGCCACTTACCAGAAGAGCGGCGTGAAAGAATAAGATTTAGAAACTAATGCCGGGATCAGTAGATAACCAGGAGGCCAGAGCGTACTACAAACAGCACTGGACGTGGCAAAGTACCCGCAAAAAGCGAGCCAACGCTGTCGTTGTGGCTTCGTCTACTCTACCGCGGCAGATCAAGCCGGATCGGGACGAGCAACGGGCGCGCCAGCGATACCTTCGCCGAAGAGCGTGAGCGTTGGCTCATGCAGCAAGACGAGGTGCTGACTCGGCGCTTGCGTGCGGAAGCAGCCGAGGCACGGCTAAGAAAAACGTGAGCTTACTACCTATGTCTGTGTGACTAGAACCATAAAATGGCGCTGAAAGAAAGCATATCCTGGCGCCATAAAGCATAATTTGGCGCACTGCGATGCTCAAATGTTTTCGGGCAAAGGTCATAGAATTCCATAATGTGGCCGAAAGTTGTCAAAGAAGCATAATTTGCCAACGAGTCGTATTTCGCACCTAACACGAGAGAAGCTTGTAGTGCGCGACGGAGGAACAACCTTTCGAGAAAGGCATGTCAAGACTCTTTGCCCAGCATGCATTTTGAAGCAAAAAGGGTCGCGAAGCGCCAGATTATGGTCTTAGTCACAGTCTGTGTGATTTGCCAGTGGTTATGTCCTCATCGGACATGTTATGGTTCA
>WNGJ01005393.1_pt1 | contig 13413 bp, 13 predicted proteins | sample 5400611 | NCBI WGS metagenome assembly WNGJ01 (sample SAMN13153375, study PRJNA577476) | soil metagenome | isolation source: 40 cm soil or saprolite under Garry oak tree replicate 1 | place: USA:California | collected 2016-06-15 | reverse complement strand
CACGAAACTAGCGCCAGCTCAGCGGTCTTAGTTTTTACGTCAACTTAGTACCGATCGTAGTAATGATGACGCCGGTGGCCGCCGTAGGACCGATTGCCGTAGGACCGATTGCCGCCGTAGGACCGATTGCCGTAGTACCGATTGCCGCCGTAGCCGTAGCCGCCGTAGTACCCATTGCCGCCAGTAGCCACAGCCACCGTAGGGTAGCCGTAGCCGCCGTAGGGGTAGCCGTAGCCGCTGTAGCCGTAGCCGCCGTAGGGATAGCCGTAGCCGCTGTAGCCGTAGCCGCCGCCGTAGCCGTAGCGGTAGCCACCATAGGGGGAGCCGTAGCCGCCGTAGCCGCCGTAGCCGTATGGATATTCCTCGCATGCGGTTAACGTCACCGCAGCGATGCAAATTAAGGAAAACATGAATTTTGCCTTCATGCTAAACTCTTAATCGCAGCGAGCGCCCGGCGTGGATGGATTTATACGCCGTTTTTATACGCCGACCGCGCTATTTTAGAGCTTTTCAGCGCATTCATCGTGAACACGAATCACAGCATCATGTGAACGGCTGCGAAACTTTGCGTAGCCGATTGCGTTGCTGATTGCGTCCGGCTCGGTCATTTGCCGCGTTGTTTTTGTTTTCGACCTGTTTTGGTTCGCGGGTGGGCAGCACGCCATTCCCGCTGTTTCAGCGTGTAATACTCGCGCCAGTATTCGGGCGTGCGTAATCGAGGTCGGCCACGCTTTCTTGTCTTATCCATACAATCAAAATAACCAATCGCGCAGCACAGAAGTTGCTACGTAGGAGCCTCAAGAATCGCTCGGAACCCCTGAGCCGCCGTCTTGACCCGGGAAGGGTGTTCAAAAACTCGTAGCGAGGTTGATGAACGCCTTGGCGGGCCGATTGCGGGACCTCGTCGCGTCGACAGAAAAGGCCATGTGATACTGCCATGTGATACTGCATACTTGCTATCGGAGAACGTGAGATAACGTAATTTAGTGTGGGTCTGGAGCGATTTTACCCAGTGTAGAGCCGTGCCGCGTCGATCACGAAGGAAAAGCGCGGAAACGGCAAAAACGCTCCAAAACTGGGTATAAACCAGCCGCTCTACCACTGAGCTAACCGCCCCCTCTAACGCTCGGGCCGCATTTTACACGTTGCTGATTCAGGAGCAATGCGGCAAAAGGACGATTAACTTGACGACGCGCAGGCGACCCGCGTCATGATCTTACGGCTCTGTAAAATCGCCAGGGTTTCGTAGGTCGCGATCACCTTGCCAGCTTCATCGTAAGCGCGAACCACAGCTTCGGGCGAACGGCTGTAAAACTTTGCGTAGCCGATTCTCAACGGGGGCAGAAGCTCGACCCGCGCGATGCCGAAATCCCGGTCAATCTGGAGTAGCTTACGAAGCATTGGGCCTGTGGAACGATGCGCAGTGCGGTGAATTCCGAGCTCTCGCCTTCGCTGTTCCCGAAATTATTTCATGAAACGGGATGTCCCCAACCAAATATTATGGCGAGGATTCCTTTTGCCTCTTGCATGTATTTAGCTTCGCTCGCTTCAGAGCAACCCGCTTTCTCATGCTCTGCGGTTGGCGGCTATTTTGGCGGTCAGCTAACTCCTGAATTGATGATCGCGAAATTTCTTGAGCCACGCACTTCGGATTTTATTAAGCCGCTCCACGGGAATTAGTGTTTTCCAGTCGAATCGTGCCGCGGCTGGCACGGGCAGTCGTCGAGCAACGCGATAACTTCGTGCATCGGTGATGCATGACTTTTTCGCTTGGAGCTGATGCTTTGTCGTACGATGCTCAGCAAGCCTCCGCTCGTCTCGACGTCGTTCGCGAATCTTACGATCGACGAGAACCTTGAAGCTGTCCCGAACCCGATTCCCCCGACCGATTGAGAGAACTTTTTCCCATTTCATAATTGCCTCGCAATGATTCATTAGCAGGAGCGACGAAAAGTCTTTCCCATTTTGATCGCGTCTCCTATCCTGAAGTTGCCCCTAAAATTTATCGCGTTTACTTCAGCGTTTGGATGTCCCGGACTGTGGGAGCGGCGGAGGCTAAGCAAGCAAAGCGATCCTTTTCCTATAATCCCAAACAAGATCGCTCACGCCTGCGTCTATCGCTAACGTTACGCACGTAACGCTCGGGGCTCTTTGAACTCGCCGGCTTATTCGTGCGTTTCGATCACGTTGCCCGGTTCATCGAACGCGCGAAACATCGAGTCATGTGACCGGCTCAAAAACTGAAGCTTTGCAGGCGAACTAGCCAGGGATCATCGATGTTGAGCCGGAGTCGGCGTCCGTCGAGCAGTCCGCGACCGTGTTTTCTTTTGCTCCCTTTCTTTTTCTGAAGCGATGAACGCGTCGCGTTGCTGCTGGTTGTATTCTTGAGTCCATTTAGCCGTCAAATCCGCGAGCTGTGCTTGCGCAGCGTAATCAGACTTGGCAACGCTCGCTGCAATATCCAGGTCGTTAGTGAGTTGAAACGATGGGACCGTGAATTGATACTGTCCGTCTGTAACCGTACTGGCTGAATCACCATGGTCGAGCAATGCAACTTTTGTGCCCGGTGCAAAACCAACAACGCCTGAATCGATCTTGAGAGAGGCTCGCTCAAGCAGAAAATATGTTCCTTCAGGTGCCAGGCGTGGTTGTGGCGCGACGGGGCGCGCAGGCGTTGGCTTGGCAGCAGGTTGTTGCGCGAGTCGTTTGGGCGGAGGGGCATGAGCAGCCGCCGGCTTGGGAGAACTGCGCTGCACTGGAGTTGGCGCGGCTGGAGTAGGCGCGAACCAATGCCATGCCAGGTAGCCGACGATCAAAACGGAGACGACTCCAAATAGAATCTTCATGGTGGGGGTTATTCGATTAAGCGGATCAGAATGTCTTAAAGCGAAGCATTCGACCTAAACCGGCATCTTATCAAGGAATAAAGGCGGGAGGCGATGAAAAAGTGAACTGACCACGCCTGGTTTGCGCTTTCAATTTTGAGACCCTTTCTATCGAAGAGCAGCGCGTCGCTGATAAAAATCAAAGAAGCGTTTGCTGCGGCACACTGGGAGCACTGATGCCGGATAGACCGCCGTTCAGATCTGGGCGAGGATTGTGACCCAATAGCGAAGTTGGCTGATGTTTATGTAGGCGCGGTTCGAACTGAGAAAGAGTTCAACGCGCACTTCGACCCTTTCAGATTCATCGTCCCAGTCAGCCTCGACGGACTTGATTTGGACCATGTACTCCGACGGCACCCCTCGTTTGGACACCTCTTGGGAAGCCACTGAAGCCGAAGCGATCGCCCGATAAAACTGCCCATGCGTAAGAGTTGGCCCCACCAGGAAAGTCCATGTCGGGTTGACCGGATCCGTATTACCACTCGCCAAGATTTGGACGTTGGCTGCTCCTGTAACGGTAAACAGTCGATTCGCTCCATCCGGCCCGGCCACAACTGCTTCCAGAACTTGTTCTCCAATCGTGTTCGTTTCTGGCATTCCGTCGCCTCCTTGTAGTTTTGATTGGAGTGTGAGCCACTGGAAAAGAGCTGTCAACGCAGTCACGCGGATTCATTATCGTTGAACGAATCACGACGCATTTTGCACGTTGCTCAATTCTGAGCTTCAGCGCATGAATATGGCTTACGCCGTCTTCAGGATGAAAGAGTACTACTTCGATGACTTGAAAATTGGCGCTCGCTTTAGATCCGAGCCGCTTGAAGTGAAGGAGAGGGAGGTTATCGAGTTTGCCCACAAATTTGATCCGCAGATGTTTCATCTCAACCGTAAGAGTGCTGAGCGAACAATTTTCAAAGGTTTGGTTGCAAGCGGCTGGCATACGGCGGCAATGACAATGCGCCTGTTTGTACAGACATTGAACTTCGCCGAAGGCGCGATCGGACTCGGCGTTGATGAACTGCGCTGGCCCAACGTGGTGCGACCGGGCGACGTACTCACGGTCGAAACCGAGATTGTCGATCTACGGCCGTCGCGCTCGAGACCCAACTATGGAATCATTCGCCTGCGCAACGTGACGACAAATCAGCGTGGCGAAATTGTACAGACGATGCTGGCGAGCGCCATGGTGCCGCGGCGGGCGAGTGAATAGTGATAGTCAATAATCCGGGGAGCACAGGCTGCCAGCCTGTTAATTTCGGCAGCCTGCCGAAATTTCCATCAATGCGCTTTCGTTTTGGCGAGGAGCACGCAATGTTGTTGCCGGCAAGCTGCCGGCAACTGCAGGCTAGCAGCCTGCGCTCCCGAGACCTTCACCGATTAACCATCGCCATCGCCCAGTCTGGATAGCGTTCGCCTGCGAACGCCTCGTGCGGCGCGACCTCGTCGATGCGCGCGAGATCCTTGCTTGTAAGATCGACATCGACCGCGCCGACATTTTCCTGCAAATATTTGCGCCGTTTTGTGCCGGGGATCGGAACGATGTCGTTGCCTTGTGCCAGTACCCAGGCGAGTGCCAGCTGCGCGGGCGTGCACTTTTTTTCGCGCGCGATTTCTTCCACGCGCTTTACCAGGTCGAGATTGCGCTGAAAATTTTCTCCTTGAAATCGCGGCGTCGTGCGCCGGTAATCGTCTTCCGGCAGGTGCTCCGGGGTTTTAATTTTCCCGGTCAGAAACCCGCGACCGAGCGGGCTGTATGGCACAAACCCAATACCAAGCTCACGGCACACGCCGAGCACTTCTGCTTCAGGATCGCGCGTCCAGAGTGAGTATTCCGACTGCAACGCCGTGATCGGATGGACGGAGTGCGCGCGGCGAATCGTCTCTGCTCCCGCTTCGGAAAGACCAAGAAACCGCACTTTGCCCTCGCGCACGAGCTCGGCCATGGCGCCAACTGTTTCTTCAATCGGCGTGTCTGGATCGACCCGATGCTGATAATAAAGATCAATTACATCAACACCGAGCCGGCGCAGACTTCCTTCGCAGGCTTTACGCACATAATCCGGTTTTCCGCAGATTCCGCGAAACTCCGGCCTCTCCGGGTCGCGCACGATTCCAAACTTTGTCGCAATAACAACCTTTTCGCGATGTCCTCTCAATGCGCGCCGAAGTAATTCTTCATTCGTGTGAGGACCATACATATCCGCGGTATCGAAGAACGAGACACCGAGCTCGAGGGCGCGATGAATGGTCGCGATTGATTCGTCATCGTCTCGCCCGCCGTAAAAATCCGACATGCCCATGCAACCGAGACCGATTGCTGAAACGACTGGTCCTCCGTGTCCAAGTTTTCGTTGTTTCATACTTGTTGAGATTCGGTTGTCAGCTTCATCGCGGTCGCGGCGCATTGGTCGGCAGCAAAGCCGAAAACAGCGCGCGCTGATATCTCAAAACAGAATCGCTGAATTGTAGTAACTTGGTAGCGCCTTGTTCCGCCTCTCTCTTCGTAAGGGAGAGGGTCTCTTCTCATCGTCACGCCGGTTCGACAAACCCCTCACCTTAATCTTCTCCCCTGTGCGAAAGGGGAGAGGCGAACTATGCAACGCGACGCATACGAAGCGAATGTTAGCAAGATTCACAACCCGACAGTCGCGATAGCTTGATCGAAATCGTTCGGGAGCGGTGCTTCAAAATTTCTCCACGCACCGGAACCTGGATGCCGAAACCCGATTTTCCAAGCGTGCAACATCTGCCGCGGAAAATCTTTTGCCGCACGCGTTGCATAGACTTTGTCGCCGAGCACGGGATGACCGAGATGATGAAGATGCACGCGAATCTGGTGGGTGCGTCCGCTATGCAAGCGGCATTCGATCAGGCTTGCATTATCGCCCGACCGAACGACGCGATATTCGGTTTTGGCGGCGCGCCCGCGCGGTGAAGTTACGCTCATTCTTTGGCGATGCACCGGGTGGCGGCCGATCTTTTCTTCGATTACCCCCGACTGCTTTGGTAATTTCCCCGCGGCGAGCGCGAGATAAACTTTCTCAACTATGCGGTCGGCAAATTGTGTCGATAATTCCCGATGCGCTGCGTCATTTTTCGCGACGACAAGGCAGCCACTTGTTTCTTTGTCGAGACGGTGAACGATACCTGGTCGTTCTTTTCCGCCGATTCCCGACAGCATTGGGCAGTGATATAATAAAGCGTTCACAAGCGTACCGCCGCGATGACCGGCGCCCGGATGAACGACAAGCCCAGCTGGTTTATTGATGACGATGAGATCGTCGTCTTCAAAGAGAATCTCGAGCGGAATCGGCTCCGGCCGGGCTTCGATTTTTTCGACCGGTGGTTCGGTTAATTCGATTTCATCACCGCTGCGAACAACCTGACGCGGCTGCGTGGTTGCGCTGTTGAGCTGAACGAACCCGGTGCGGATCAATTGTTGAAGGCGCGAGCGCGAGTATTCTGGAAGTTGCCTTGCCAGAAAACGATCGAGGCGAAGGCGTGCCTCGTCTTTTGACACGACGAACCGGGCCTTGGCGGAACTTTTCGTGGATCCTTTCAATTGACTATCGTCATTTCATTGCTCCAAAACCTCTGAATGTTACAATCGGCGTTAATGGCGATCAAAGGGAGCCTGCGATGACGCAAACATGCCAGGCCTGCGGTACGGCTATCGATACGACGGACGCAGAGCCGCTGGCACCCATGCCCTGTCCGAACTGCGGCGAGAAGGTGAGGGTGGAACGGACGTTTGATCATTTCGTTGTGGTCGAGACCCTTGGTATTGGCGGCATGGGCACCGTTTACAAGGCGCGTGATACGCTTTTGGATCGGTTTGTAGCGCTGAAACTCCTGCGCAAAGGCGTCAACGGCCAGGAGGACTACAACTCTCGCTTGCAACAGGAAGCACGCATTGCTGCCTCTGTAAACCACCCCAATGTCATACAAGTCTTCTCCTCCGGAACCGATCACGGACAGTTTTATGTGGTGATGGAGCTGGTCGATCACGGAAGTCTCGATGATCTCATCGAACAGCGAAATCGGTTGCCCGAAAAGCAAGTGCTTGAGACCGGCGTTCAAGTCGCGAAAGGACTGCGTGCGGCGCATCGGAAGGGTCTAATTCATCGCGACGTAAAGCCAGCGAACATCTTATTTGTCGAACAGACAGCAAAGATCAGCGACTTCGGCCTGGCGGGCGCCGCGACACAAGGATCGGAAATACAAGGCGTGATTTGGGGCACGCCATATTATGTCGCGCCGGAACGACTGAACAACCAGCCGGAGGACTTTCGGAGTGATATTTATAGTCTGGGTGCAACGCTGTTTCACGCGATCGCAGGCAAAGCGCCAATTGAAGGCAATACAAATTCCGCCGCCTTGCTCTGCGAATTAAAAGAACAACCACTCGATTTGCGCGCCGTCGCGCCCGACGTTTCCCCAGCGACAGCGCGGGTTTTTGAGCGAATGATCGCGGCCGATCCTGGCCAGCGTTTTTCTTCCTACGACGAGCTCGTGGCCGAGCTAGAGCAGGCGCAACGTGTATTGGAGAGCGGAAGCAACGGCAGTGTTGCACGCAGGCGACTGCAGCCGTGGCTTCTGATCTCCGGGCTTTTGCTTATTGCGCTGGCGGCAACGGCAATCGTCTTTCTCGGTCGCAAACCGAACCTGAATGCTCCAGCCAGGGCGTTACCGGCGCCCTCGGTCTCGGCGGTTAAGCGCAACCCGAAGGAGGCGGACCGGGCGCCCGCCGCAACCCGTGGGCTGGAGGGAAGGAATCCCGACGTCGAGAGCGCTTCGTGGAACACAGCACTCTCCAACTATAAAGAGCAGATCATCCTTTATAATTTCGCTGGAGCGGCTGAGGCGATTAAGAACGCGAGATTGAATAACGCGTCGCTGAAACAGGCAAAGGAAACGGCAGAGAAAAAAGCAAGATGGCTGATCGATTGGAAGAACAACCTGATCTACGATCTCAACCGGGGGCATTTCTCCGGCGCGTTTACTGACAGCAGCGGCGCGCAATATACCGGTATAGCCAGCGCGACCGACGAGAGCCTCAGTTTAAAGCTTCCGCACGGCATTGCGCGCGTTACGTGGGAGAAGCTTTCGCCGAAGACGCTTTTCAAGGTTTCCACCTCATTTATCCAACAGGGCGCACCCCACGCGGCGGATCAACAGTGGCGTTGTGCCGTTTTTGCGAGCGAGTTTGGGCAAGCGGAGATTGCTCGACAACTCGCAGAGGCCGCCGCGAAGGCGAAGCCGGAGTACCAGGAGCAGATGTCCCGGGTGTTTCCGGATATTCCGCAGGTTCGCTAGCTGCAGCGACAGTCGTATCTCTGCCCGTCGCGCGGGAGTTGCGCGAGGCGGATGAGATGTCGTGGCGGCAAAGGTTTCAAAACGCGTCACCTTCGCGCTTTGCAGAGCGAAGCGGCTTACAAGGTTGCAGCGAGTTGAGGGCAGCCTGAAGATGAACGAATTGCGTGCCCAAGAGTCAGATTTAGACGAATCGTTGCCATAATCGATTTTCGGGCGATTTTTCTAATCCCGACCATGAGTATAGAGCAAAACCCGCCACCACCATTTCCTTCACCGGAGGAGCTAAAGGCCAAAATCGCGGAGTTCATGAAACAGAACTTCGGCGATCGGGTCTCGGTGGCGACATTTGCCGAGCCCGAACCGGCCGCTGCGGTCGAGGATGAAAAGCCGGAGAAGAGAGACCATCCTGAATTCGAATTCAATTTTCTGCCGCGCGACATCAAGGCGCAGTTGGACCGTTTTGTAATCAAGCAGGATGAAGCGAAGAAAGTGCTGGCGATCGCGGTTTGCGATCATTACAACCACGCCAACTACCTGCGGCGGCTTGAAGAAGAAGACGCCAGGCGCGCCGAGGAGACCGAATACATTAAGCAAAATGTGATTTTGGTCGGTCCGACCGGGGTCGGCAAAACGTATCTTATCAAGCACATCGCCGATCTGATCAAAGTACCGTTTGTTAAAGCGGACGCGACCAAGTTCAGCGAGACTGGTTACGTCGGAGGTGATGTCGAGGATCTCGTTCGCGAGCTCGTGCACAAAGCGGACGGCGACGTCAACCTCGCGCAGTTCGGTATCATTTACATCGACGAGATCGACAAAATCGCATCGGCCGGAAATCTAATTGGCCGCGATGTAAGCGGGCGCGGCGTGCAGACTACGTTGCTCAAGTTAATGGAAGAAACGGAAGTGCCGGTGCGAAGCATGAACGATCTCCAGGCGCAATTGCAGGCGGCGTTTGAATTCCAGAGGCGCGGCAAGGCGAAACGGGAAACGATCAATACGCGGCATATTCTCTTTGTTGTGAGCGGCGCGTTTGAGAAACTCAAGGAGCAAGTGGCCCGGCGCGTCAGGCAAGGTCAGATCGGGTTTAGCGCATCGCCTGTTCAGGTGATGGACAACGAGCTATTTCAGCACGTCACAACACAGGATTTTATCGAGTACGGATTCGAGCCAGAATTCATCGGCCGGTTGCCGGTGCGCGTGGTTTGCGAAGAGCTCGACGCGGATGATCTCTTCAAGATCATGAAATATTCCGAGGGGAGTTTGCTACGCCAATATGAGCGCGCATTTCGCGCTTATGGCATCCAGATTAGCTTCGAAGATGAAGCGTTGCGTCTATTGGCGGAGGCCGCCGCCAGGGAAAAAACTGGCGCGAGGGGATTATTGACGGTATTTGAAAAATTGTTCCGCGATTACAAATATTATCTCGCCGGGTCGGGCTTGAGTCAGTTGCGGGTCACGGCCGTGCTCGTGCGCGAACCGAAACGCGTGCTGGATCGGTTGATGGCCGAGGGACAAAAGCTGGAGGTGCAAACGCTCGAAGCTAGCGCGCATGAATTTGCTGAGAAATTCAAAAACGACCATGGATTGGAAATTGTTTTTGATGAGACAGCAGTGCGACGTTTGGTGGAGCGCGCGCAAGCTGAGCGAATGACGATGAGCGATCTCTGCGCTCACTTATTTAAGGATTACCAGTTCGGATTGAGCCTGATTAGAAAGAACACTGGCCGGACGAAGTTTGTCATTAATGCCGAGGCCGTCGATGCTCCGGACAAATTCCTGAGTGAACTGGTGGTGCAGTCGTACTACCCGGCCGCACTTGCGCAAAAGGCCTGATTGTCATGAAGCGGTCGCTGATCACTACGGGGATAATTGGAGTCGTTGCCGCCATCATTGTGGCCGCGCTGCATGCGAGCCGGCTGATGCTGGGTTTCGAGACTGCTGTTGCGGAACTTGTATCTCGCTATGCCGGCGCCACGAGAGTCGTCGGTGAGAAATGGCAGTACGTCTTTGTTTTGCTGCTCGCGCTGGGCGTTGCCTGGCTCAGTCTGAGCAGTGTGCGGCGGACCCGCACCCGGTTGCTAGTCGTTTTTTTGTTGATCGAGTTGCTGGGCCTTTCGTGGGTCTGTTCGCTTTATCGGGTATTTTTCCAACCGCTGCCCTCCATGTTTGCGGTCGTGCTCGCATTGATTGTCGCTGAGGGTTGGATTGTTTTCTTGCGGCTGGATCACTCGCGCTTGACGCGAAATCTATTCGCCAACCGCCTATCGAAGAAAGAACTCTGCCGTGTCACTGAGGGGGCAGTTTCTTTCGATGTTCATCCGAAAGCATACGAAGTGAGCGTGGTTGCTTCCGATATCGCGAGCAAATATGAACTGGCAGAGGATCCGGGGCCTGCAGTTTTCGCGGGGGTCATGGGAAAATTTATTCGCGACACGGCCGATCATCTCTTGGAAGGGGGTGCTTACTTACAAGCCGCCGACGGGGAGGGGGTTATCGCTATTTTTGGATTCCCCGAGAGCAATGCCGAACACGCCGAGAAGGCCGTGCGTGTGGCCCTCGACTTGGTTCAGCACTTTCGCAAGCAGCGGCAGAACAACGGAGAAATCGCGAACTGCGATATCCATGTGGGAATTAGTTCGGGCACCATCCTTGCCGCTCCGCTGAAAGATGATAGCAGCTCGGCACTCTTAACCAGCGGCGAACCAATCGAACTGGCGCGCAGGTTCTGTGCCGAAAATCACCTCTATGGATCAAACATTCTGATTGATACGCGTACGTTCGATCTGGCGAGCAACGCAATCGTCGCGCGGCCGATTGATTTTGTGAACGGCGTGAATTCGCAGGATCGACATGAAATCTACGAACCACTTTGGCTGGCAGCAGAAGCCAGGCCGGAGCATATCGCGCGTCGAGATTCTTTCTGGAGCGGAGTGGTTCTGTATCGAGAGAAACGTTGGGCGGAAGCGTATACCGAGTTCCAGAAGGCGCGGGGCTCGGAGGAAGAAAATGATCGTCCGCTGCAATTCTATTTGCGCCGGCTGGAGCCGCTTGCTCTGCAATTAACGGAAACGCCCCCGGAATAAGTCCGCCAAAGGACGGATTCGCCGTCGCGAACCCGAGCGCATTTTGAGAAAGACGGAATATCCGGTCGCAATCCGGAATTTGATTGTGCAATTGCGACAAATGCCGGGAGTTGGCCCTCGCTCAGCGGAGCGGATTGCGCTCTGGATCGTGCGTGCGCGGAACGACCAGCCGGAACAGATCTCGCGTGCAATCGTTGAAACGCGTCAGGCTGTTCACCCGTGCACGCTCTGCGGATTTTTTACCACCGAAGAGATCTGTGATATTTGCGCAGATTCCTCGCGCTCACTGGAGCTGCTCTGCGTCGTCGAACAACCCACCGATATCCTTCCTCTGGAGAAGACCAGCGCGTTCCGCGGTCGGTATCATTCTCTTGGAGGAAAAATTTCGCCGCTCGATCACGTCGAGCCCGACGATTTACGGATCAAAGAATTGCTCGAACGCCTCGAACGGGAAAAGATTTCCGAGATCATCTTCGCGCTTTCGGCCGATGTGGAGGGCGAAGCCACCACAAATTATCTGGTCGATCTTTTAAGAGCTAAGCCGGTGACTTTGACACGCATTGCACGCGGGATTCCGGCTGGCGGAGGTCTCGAATCGGCTGACGAGTTGACGCTTGCGGCGGCGCTTTCGGGCCGCACGAAGCTGTGAGTCGTTAAGGCGTTAAAGGATGAAGCGATCCGTTTCAACGCTTCAACTTTTCAACGCTTCAACATTGCACTAGCTTTCAATCATATGTCCTGCGCGAAGATTGATCCGGCGCTGCACCAGGCGCAAAAGCCGCCTTGGATCAAAGTGCGGCTGCCGTCGAATCCGGTTTTCTTTTCCACGAAGGCGCTCATTTCTGACTTACGGTTGCACACGGTTTGCGAAAGCGCGCAATGTCCTAATCGCTGGGAATGCTGGAGTCAGGGCACGGCCACAATGATGATTGCCGGAGATCGTTGCACGCGCGCGTGCGGATTTTGCGCGGTGACAACGGCAAGGCCTTTTGCGCTGGAAGAAGACGAGCCACAGCGTGTTGCCGAGGCGGTGCGCCGGATGAAATTAAAACATGTGGTGATCACTGCAGTCGCGCGTGACGATCTAAAAGACGGCGGCGCCAATCATTTCGCCCGCACGATCACCGCAATTCGCGAAATGGATCCGTCAGTGATTGTCGAAGTGCTCGTTCCCGATTTTCACGCACAGGATTGGTGCATTCAAATCGTGCTGGATGCCGGGCCAGATATTTATAATCACAACATGGAAACGGTGGAGCGCCTGACGCCGCTGGTGCGTTCGCGGGCGAAGTATCAGACGTCCCTGCACGTTTTGCGACGAGCAAAGGAGCTGTCGTCCCGCAGTGGCGGGATTGTGACCAAGAGTGGCGTGATGCTCGGCCTCGGCGAGAAAGAGACCGAACTTTTTCAGACTATGGACGATTTGCGCGAGGTGGGCTGCGAGGTCCTAACCATGGGCCAATATTTGCGTCCAAGCCCGAAACACTTGCCCGTGATCGAGTACATCACACCAGAGCAATTCAATTATTGCGGCGATATCGCGCGCAAAAAAGGTTTTCTCTACGTCGCCTCCGGTCCGCTCGTGCGCAGCTCTTATCACGCAGCTGACTTTCATCCGGTGGTTCGTCGATGACCGAAGCCGCCCGGGACCGGCTCGCGCTAATTCGCTTGAAAGCTGCTGCGATCATCCCGGCGTATCGCGAAGAAAAGCATATTGGCGACGTTGTTCGTCGAACGCGTCAGCAGCTTGATCATGTGCTCGTGGTTGATGACGGCTCAAACGACCAGACGGCACAGCGGGCGCGCGAAGCCGGTGCCGAAGTCATCGTTCACAGCCAAAACCGCGGCAAAGGTGAAGCGATCAAGACCGGATTACGTCACTGGCTGGATCGGCAGTTCACTCATGTCGTCGTTCTAGATGCCGACGGTCAGCATCTACCCGAAGAGATCGATCGGTTTATAGCAGCGGCCGCGTCTGCCGCTGAGCCCAGTTTTTTTCTCGGTAATCGGATGAACAATCTCACTGGAATGCCATTCATTCGGCGGGTTGTGAATCGTTACATGAGCAGACGGATCAGTCTCCTTTCCGCACAGCAAATCCCCGACACGCAATGCGGCTTTCGCATGCT
>WNGJ01012072.1_pt1 | contig 13414 bp, 19 predicted proteins | sample 5400611 | NCBI WGS metagenome assembly WNGJ01 (sample SAMN13153375, study PRJNA577476) | soil metagenome | isolation source: 40 cm soil or saprolite under Garry oak tree replicate 1 | place: USA:California | collected 2016-06-15 | reverse complement strand
GCCTAGCGCCCCGGCCTGGTCCCCGGCCGCGGCGAGGGCGCGGACCAGCAGCAGCACCGAGGACTCGCGCAGCGGCTCGGCTGCCACCGCCTGGCCGGCCCAGCAGGCCGCCTCCGCGGCCGCGGTGGCACCTGCGCTGTCCAGGGCGGCGGTCGCGGCTCCGTCCAGCGCCTCCAGGAAGGCCGTCCACAGGCGCCGCCGGTCGGCTTGCGCCCAGTCGGCGTAGGTGTCTTCGGGGAGCGGCTCGCCGCCCCAGATGTCAAGGGCCGCGCGGAATGACGCGAGGGCTTCGGCCGGGCGGAGGGCGAGCCCGGACCGGCCGGCCTGCACCGCGGCGAGGAACGCTTCAGTGTCGATCCAGCAGCGGCCGTCGTCGAGGATGTATCCGCCCGGTCCGGTGCGGATCAGCGTCCGGTCGCCGAGCGCCCGGCGGAGGCGGCTGACCAGGATCTCGATGTTGCCCGGGGCATCCGCCGGGGGATTGTCCGGCCACAGCGCCTCGGCGATCAGGTCCTTGGAGACGAGCGTGCCGCGCCGCAGCGCCAGCAGCCGCAGCAGCCGGCGGGCCAGCTTGCCGCCGAACGCGCGCCGCGCGATCTCCTGGCCGTCGTGGTCCACCGCGAACCGGCCGAGCAGCCTGATCCTGATCGCCGCGCCGCCGCCTGGCGGCCTGCCGCCGGGAGCACCCGCCCCGGATGATCCGCGAAGCGCGGGCATGCTGGCTGGCGGAGAACTGGCCGCGGACCGGTGCGGGCCGGCGGTGACTGTCATGGCGGGTCCGCCGGCCAGGGCAACGTGAGCCTCCTCACGGTGCCTTCATCGCGCACTGCACTGCCTCCTTCGTCCTGCCAGGGCTGCGGGCCGGCCAGCTTGCGGCTCCGCAGTGATGCTGCCCGCAGGCGCGCCCGGCACGGGGTGCGGCGCACACGTGGCGGCTGGCTCTCACCCGGGACGTTAGGCCCGTTCAGATGCGCCCGCCAGGGACCAAGGTCCGCCGGCCCCAAAGCGCGGCCAGGGCAGGATGTCACGTTGCGATCACGGTCCCGAGGCCGAGGAGCGCCAGGCTGAGCGCCGCGATGACGGCGCGCAGGACCGCTGCGTTCCGCGCGCCCCGCCGCACTTTCGCCGCCAGGTCGGCGCTGCCAGGATCCCGCAGTGCGTCCCGCCGCAGCCGGGTCATCCGCCGGGCCTGCGCCACCCCTGCCGCGGTCGTGGCCACCAGGCCCGCCGCGACCACCGCGCTAGCGGTCAGCTGCCCGTCCCAGCGGTACGTGGAGGCCAGGACGGCGCCGCTGGCCAGCGCGGCCGCCAGCGCCACCCCGCCGACCAGCCCGTACGCGCGGCCCAGGCCGCGGAAGAACGCCACCCGCTCCGCCGCCTCCAAGGTGGCGTCAGCCACCCTGGCCGCCACGAAGATGGCCACCAGGCCGCCGACCCAGACGGCCGTCGCGAGTATGAGCACGGCCGCGAGGGAGGCCTCGGCGGGCCGCGGCAGCGCGAGCGCCACGGCCGTGCCGGTGGTCACGCTGCGGGCTCCAGTGTGGCGTCGACGGTGATCACCGCCCCGGCGAACAGCCGGGACACCGGGCACAACTCGCTGGCCTCGCTCACCGCCGCGTCGAATCCGGCCTTGTCCAGCCCCGAGATCCTGGCGGTCACGTCGAGGTGTGACGAGACGATGGTGGGGACCCCGCCGGCCTCGTCGAGGGTGACCGTGGCGTCGACGGCGAGCCGTTCCGGGACGGCCTTGTGCTCGCCGAGCCGCAGCGCCAGCGCCAGCGCCATCGCGTAGCAGGCGGAGTGCGCCGCGGCGGCCAGTTCTTCCGGGCTGGTCTTCCCGTCCGCCCGTTCGGTCCGGGACGCCCAGGTCACGGGCAGCTCCCCTGTGGCGCCGCTGCCCATCCGGATCAGCCCGGTGCCGCTGGCCAGCGGGCCTTCCCATGTGGTCTGCGCCACCCGTATCGCGATTGCCATGAATGCCTCCTGTTGCGGGAGCTGATCGCTTCCTTCCCGCATGCCTGACCGCTCGCGTCGCGCGCGGCGCGAGCGGGCGGAATGCGCGCCGCGGCTTTGCTGGTCAGTCGGCCGCCGGGCGGCGGGTGACCTGCATCCGCCACCGGCCCGGGCCCTCCTGCAGGACGGTGAACTGGTAGCTGCCGGGGCTGAGCTTGCTGATCTCCCGCCACACCTGGTCCAGGTCCGTGCCGGACTGCAGTTCAAGTTGCTCGCCGCGGTGCATCCGCAGCAGCCGGTCCACGGCTGCGGCGACCGCCTGGCCTAGAGGGAGGGCGTCGAGATCGACAACCGGTCCCTCGGTGAGCGGGTACCACTCGCGCGGGTGCCCGCCGAGCGCCGCCGTGCCCGGTACGCCCTCCGGCGCGCGTCCTGACGCCAGCAGGTTGTCCTCGGCCCGCAGGTGGCGCTCAAGCTGGGTGACGAAGTCGCGGCCGGCCGCGGCGATCTGGGCGAGGGACATCGGCTGTTCCCCGGCGGCTGCCCGGGCCAGCAGGTCGGCGGCGGAGCGCAGCCGGGCATGGTCCCTGGCCAGCCCGGCCACTTCCCGGGCGCGGGCGGCGGGAAACAGCAGCGCCTCCTCGTCAGAGGTCTGGCGCAGCACCTCGGCCTGGGCGTAGCCGGCCAGCGCCGCCAGCTCGGCGCCGGGCCACCGGCCATCCGCGGTCGCGGTCATCAGCTCCTCGGCGCGCGCCGTGACCTGCCACAGCAGCAGCACGTGCTCCTCGGCCAGCGTCAGCGGCCGTGCGGTCAGGCCAGCAGATCCCGGCGGCTGCCCGTGCCCCGGCATGATGCTCACCTCAGCCATGATGATCCTCCTCAAGGTAATTTTCACTAGATCTATAGTAAAAACTGGTCAAACCTCTTGTCAACAGAAGCCTGCGCTGGAACCGGCCGGTCCGGCGCCTGGAGACGTGTGGCCGGCACGGCGGGGATGGCGGTACGAGGGTGACCGTCGCGTGCGACGGCCGACCCGTCGGCCGGAGATGCTGGCCCGCCGACTAAAGCGGTGCCAAGGCGGCGGCGTTCTGGTACCTGGCGGAGGACGGGCCGGACGGTGCTGCCGACCACAGCAGCGCCGCCCCCACGGACGCATTAATTTTGACAAGTGGCAACAGGTCCCCGCCGTCCTGCTGCAGGATGCGCCGGAGCCCGCCCAGGCGCTGTCCCAGGCGTCGCTGGAGCCCCTGGTGCGGGCGCGGTGGACGGCACCCGGCGGGACGTCGCGGGAGGGCGAGGTCTACGCGCCCGCCGGTGCCAGGGCCGGCGCGGCCGTCATGGTGTGGACCGACGGGTTGGGCAGGCTGGAACCAGCCCCGGTGCAGCGCGCGGACGTAGCCGCGCAGGAGGCGCTGGCGGCCCTGCTGGCTGCTGTCCTTGCCGCGGCCGCTGTGGGGGGCACCGGATTCCTCGCTCGCCGGGTCCTGGACAGGCGGCGGCTTGCCGCCTGGGACGCCGACTGGTCACGCACCGGCCCGCGTTGGACCGGTCGGCTATGAGGACTGGGAGCACCCGGCGCGATGGCCCTCGCTGATCACGGCTCCGCACTCCTGGCAGACCAGGCAGGCCCAGCAGGCCGGGTCGCCGCCGTCCCCGGCCTCCCCGGGTCCGGCAGCGGACTGTGCTTCGGGTGCTGCCTGCAGGGGATCAGCGGCAGGCGCGCCTCGCCCCGGCAGAGGCTGATCGCTGGTCATCGTCTTCTCCTCCATAGAACCGCGAAGGCGACCAGGTCCGCAAGGGCGACGTGTTGGCGGTGATCGAGACCGACAAGGCCGCCATGGACATGGAGGCCTACGACGAGGGCGTGCTCACCCGCATCCTGGTCCAGGAGGGAGCATCGGTCCCCATCGGCACCCCGATCGCCGTCATCGGCGAGGTCGCCGTCGCAGCCACCGCGCCGCCGCCGATGCCCGCTCTCGATCAGGCAGAACGAGCGGTGGTTCCTGCCCCGGCACCCGCACCGCCCACCGCGGCATCGCCCGCCGGGTGGCTGCCCGCGTCTCCGCTGGCCCGCAAGCTCGCCCGTGAGCGCGGGGTCGACCTGAGCACCGTCTCCGGCAGCGGTCCCGGCGGCCGGATCGTCCGCGCCGACATCGAGAACGCCGTCCGCGAACGCGGTGCCGCCTAGCCGGTGCCGCAGCCGGCGGCACCCACCGGTGGCGTGATCCCGTCACCTATTCCCTCTGCCGCGGCGCCGTTGGCTCCGGCGGCGGACGCCGAGGAGATCTCGCTGACCACGGTGCGCCGCCTCACCGCGCAGCGGCTCGCCGCCAGCGCCCGCGAGGCCCCGCACTTCTACCTGACCATCGTCGCCGCCGCGGACGACCGGCTCGCCTTCCGCGCCCAGGCTAACCAGCGGCGTGGCGCGGACCTCAAGATCACCGTCACCGACCTGCTCACCCGGGCCTGCGCGACGGCGCTGTCCGCCCACCCTGAGGTCAACGTCTCCTGGGACGAGACCCGCATCCTGCGGTACCGCCACGTCAACATCGGCATCGCGGTCGCCATCGACGACGGGCTCATCGTCCCCGTCATCCGCGACGCCGACCGCAAGACCGTGACCGAGATCGCCCGCGAGGCACACGACCTCACCACCCGGGCACGGGCCCGCAAGCTCACCCCGGACGAGCTGTCCGGCGGCACTTTCACCGTCAGCAACCTCGGCATGTACGGCATCCGCCAGTTCACCGCCGTCATCAACCCGCCGCAGGCCGCCATCCTCGCCGTCGGCGAAGCTGTCCGCCAGCCCGTCGTGCGCGGCGACCAGGTCACCATCGCCACCACCATGACGCTGACCCTGTCCATCGACCACCGGGCCGTCGACGGCGCCACCGCCGCCCGCTTCCTCACCGACCTCAGGGAATTGATCGAGCAACCACCGGACATCGTGCTCTGAAACCCGCCGGGAATATTTTCACGAAGAAGCTTGTTTAAACTAACAGTAGTGGTTAAGAGGAGGTGCCTGATGACCACCATCCATGAAGGCGCCACCGAGCAGGTCAGGCAGGTCGTCCACCACCACGCGGTGCTGCGCCGCGGCCTGGAACGGCGCGCCGGGGCGCTCTGCGAGGCGGCGGAGAACGGCATCCGGTTCCAGCGGCAGATGGGGACGCTCTGGGAGTACCTGACCGGCGAGATCTTGCCCCATGCCCAGGCGGAGGAACGCACCCTCTACCCGGCGGCGGCTACCCACGCCCGCGGCAGCGAGCTGGTCCGCGCCCTGACTGCCGAGCACCGCGAGCTGGCATACCTCGCCGGGCGGCTCCAGCCCGGCGCGGACGGCACCGAGGCCGCCACCGTCTCGGAATGGATCGCGACGCTGTTCGCCGGGCACGTGGCCAAGGAGAACGACCTGCTGCTGCCCGCGCTCACCGGCTCCGGCGCGGACCTGGCCGCCCTGCTCGCGGACATGCACGAGCGGCCATCGCCGAGGCCCCCATCAGCCCGGTAGCCAGATTGTCTGCAGCACGGTGGCGTGCCTGTCACCGTCATCGTCCCCGAAGGAGGGGAGATCATCATGTACCCGGACTCGGCGCTTTCAGCGGGCCAGCTCGCCATCATCGCGGTGGTCGCCGTCGTCTCGCTGGCGGCATGGCTCATCGCGGTGTTCCTCGCCGCCCGGCAACCACGCGGCACATCCGCGGCGGTGAACGCCGGACCGCGCGAGGAGGAAGCGGGAGCAGCCGTGACGCAGCTTCCTCCTGGTGCCGGGCCTGCGGATAAGGCAGCGGCCTGATCGGGCAACGCGCCGCCGGAGTGCACATGCACGGCAGCTACCGGGAGGGATACGCGAATAGCCAGCTCACGACTGGGAGCAGAGAAACTATCAGCTGCACGATCACCTGGAGGTGTGATGACAGACTCGATTGCCAGGCTGCGGGCAGCAGGAGTGTCGGTCTGGCTGGATGACCTCAGCCGGGAACGGCTGACCACCGGCAGCCTCGCCGCACTTCGCGACCGGGGAGTCTCGGGAGTGACGACCAACCCCACGATCTTCGCGAGGGCCATCAGCGACAGTGACGCCTACGCCGGCCAGATCCGGGACCTGAAGCTGCGCCAGGTGCCGGTGGACCAGGTGCTGCGGGAGCTGACCGCGTCCGACGTGCGGCAGGCGTGCGACTTGCTGCGCCCGGTGTACGAGGCAACCAGCGGCGTGGACGGGCGGGTGTCGATCGAGGTCGACCCGCGGATCGCCCACGACACCGGCCGCACGGTCGCCGAGGCCCGCGCGCTGTGGTGGCTGGTCGACCGGCCCAACCTGTTCATCAAGATCCCGGCAGCCCGGCAGGGCCTGCCCGCGATCACAGCCTGCCTGGCCGAGGGGATCAGCATCAACGTCACGCTGATCTTCTCGCTGGCCCGCTACGGCGAGGTGATCGAGGCATTCCTGGCCGGCCTGGAAGCCGCCCGCGCCGCCGGGCGGGACCTGTCCGGCATCGCCTCGGTGGCCTCGTTCTTCGTGTCCCGCGTGGACACCGAGGTCGACAGGCGGCTGGACAAGATCGGCACGCCGCAGGCCGCCGCGCTGCGCGGCAAGGCCGCCATCGCCAACGCCCGGCTCGCCTACCAGCGTTACGAGCAGGCCATCGCGACCGGACGGTGGAGGTCGCTGGAGCGGGCCGGAGCCCGGCCGCAGCGCCCGCTGTGGGCCTCCACCAGCGTCAAGGACCATGCCTACGACGACACCCGGTACGTCACCGGCCTGGTCGCATCCGGCCTGATCAACACCATGCCCGAGGCCACGCTCAACGCGGTCACCGACCACGGGCAGATCCCCGGCGACAGCATCCACGGCACCTACGAACAGTCGCAGGCTGTCTTCGACGACCTCGCCGCGCTCGGCATCGACTACGCCGACGTCGTCCAGGCCCTGGAAGACCAGGGCGTGACCACATTCGACGCGAGCTGGGATCACCTTGGCCAGCGGCTCGCCACCGCCCTCGGCACACAACAGGAGTAACGCCATGCCAGCCTCAGACACATTCGTCATCGTCGGCGGCGGCCTGGCCGGCGCCAAGACCGCGGAAGCGCTGCGCGAGCAGGGTTTCGACGGCCGGATCGTACTGGCCGCCGAGGAGGATATCCGCCCCTACGAACGGCCGCCGCTGTCCAAGGACTACCTGCAGGGCAAGACCAGCCGCGAGGAAATCTTCGTGCACTCCCCGGACTGGTACGACGCCAACGCGGTCGAGCTGCTGCTTCGCACGGCGGTCACCGGGATCGACCGGGGCCGCCGGGAGGTGACGCTGTCCGATGGCGGGCACTTGGCCTACGACAGGCTGCTGCTGGCCACCGGATCGGTCCCGCGCCGCCTGCCGCTGCCCGGCGCGGACGCCGACGGCGTGCTGTACCTGCGCCGGGCCCCCGACAGCGACCGGATCCGGGACACCTTCGCCACCGCGTCCCGCGTACTCATCATCGGCGCCGGCTGGATCGGCCTGGAGGTAGCGGCTGCCGCCCGCGCCGCCGGGGTGGACGTCACCATCCTGGAAGCAGCCGAACTGCCGCTGCTGCACGTCCTCGGCCCGCAGGTCGCGCCGGTATTCGCCGGGCTGCACCGCGAGCACCGCGTCGACCTGCGGCTCGGCGTCCGGGTCGCCGAGATGACCACCAGCGGCGGGAAGGCGACCGGGGCGCGGCTCGCGGACGGCACCCGGATCGGCGCGGACGCGGTGATCGTCGGCATCGGCGCCGCCCCGCAGACCCGGCTGGCCGAGGCGGCAGGCCTGGACGTGCGTGACGGCGTGGTGACCGACGCGTCGCTGCGCACCTCCGACCCCGCCATCTACGCAGCCGGTGACATCGCCAGCGCATTCCACCCCTTGCTGGGCACGCACATCCGGGTCGAGCACTGGGCCAACGCGCTGCACCAGCCGCAGACCGCCGCGGCGGCCATGCTCGGCCGCGACGCCGTCTACGACCGGGTGCCGTACTTCTACACCGACCAGTACGACCTGGGCATGGAATACTCCGGCTACGCCGGGCCCGGCGGCTACGACCGGGTGGTCTTCCGCGGCGACGCCGGCAAGCGCGAGTTCATCGCGTTCTGGATGTCCGGCGGCCGCGTCGTCGCCGGGATGAACGTCAACATCTGGGACGTCAACGACGCGATCGGTGACCTGATCCGGTCCGGCCAGCCCGCCGACCCGGCCCGGATCGCCGACCCCGCCGTCCCTATGGAGGAGGTCGTAGCTCGATGACCACCGGAACGGATATGCCTGCCGCGCTGCCCGCCCCGGACGCGCGGTTCCTATCCGAGCTGGCGCAGCAGCTGCGCGCGGACAGCATCCGGTGCAGCAGCCGCAGGCATCTCCGCGTTGCGCATCGTGGCCGTCCGCCCGCGAACTGGTCAAGGACTGAGGGAATGGAGGCCCATGATGGGTACTGACATCCGGGTCCGTCGCGTCTACGACGAACCCTCTCCAGAAGATGGCGCTCGCGTGCTGGTGGACCGGGTATGGCCTCGGGGGATGCGCAAGGACGCCGCCCGGCTGGATGAGTGGGCGAAAGACGTCGCGCCATCAAAGGAGCTGCGGACCTGGTACCGGCACGACCCGGCCAAGTTCAGCGAATTCCGCCGCCGGTATACCGCCGAGCTGGCCGCGCCCGGCGCGCGGGAGGCCCTCGACCGGCTCCGTGGCCGCGCAGCGGACCGGCCGGTGACGCTGCTGACCGCCACCAAGGACCTGCACCTCAGCCAGGCCGCCGTTCTCGCCGGACTGCTGCGAGAGACCGCGTAGCCCGCCGGCACCCGGTACAGGCGGGCTACCGGATGCCGGCCGCGGTTGGCTGGCGCTCGCCTGGGTCGTCGCGTTCCGTCAGTCTGGCAACGCACAGGCTGGGCTCGACGAACGGTTCCAGCCGGTCGGCGGTCACCGGCGCCCGCATCCGGGCCAGCGCCCCCCGCATCAGCCCCAGATGCAGCGAGCAGATGACGTCCCGGTGCCGTTCGGCCACCTCGCGGAACGGGCACTGGCGCAGGCACAGCCGGTACTGCCCGCTGTCGGGGTCGGTCTGCGCCTGCGGGGCGAAGCCGAGCTCCTCCATGATTGCGGTGAGCTTCGCGACCGCCTCGGCGGCGGTCAGCCGCTGGTAGGGCGGCGGCTGCTCGGTGAGGTAGGCGCCCCACTCGCGGCCGGCCTCCTCCGCGGCCTTGCCCGGCTCCGGCATGGTCCCGGCGATCAGGCTGGTCAGCATCTCCGCGAGCAGCCGGTAGCGCCGCCGCCCGGCAGGCCCGTCGGCGACCGCCCGGTAGGCGATCCGGGGCCTGCCGGGCGTCTCCCGGTCTTCCGTCTCGCGGGCGGCCAGGCCTGCCTCGACCAGCGCCTCGAGGTGGAACCGTGCCGTGTTCGGGTGCAGCCCCATCCGCTGCGCGACCTCGCGGACGCCGAGCGGACTGTCGGCGGCGCGCAACATGTCCAGCACGTCGGCGCGGCTGCGGCCCAGCGGGGACGTGTCCTCGGGGGCCAGGAGCTGCTCTGTATCCATAGGCTTATTTTATATCAGTAATCGTAGTAGAAATTAAGCGAGCACTACGGGCGCCGGCCGGTCTGCTGCTGCATCGCCGCTGCCAGCGCCTCGATGCGGGCGGAACCCGGCCGTGACCGAAGCCCGCGCCCGATCCAGCCTCAGCCTTCCCGTGGGTAGCGTGCCAGGTCCGAGCAGGATCGCCGCCTGCCCTGTCCGTCCTGGCAGCCTGGTCAGGCCGCCCGGGCGATCGCCACAGGCCGGCCGTCTCGGCGCGGCTCGGTTCCGGCACGCACAGGCGGGAGCAGCCGCGGGCCGGCGGTGCCGGCGATATCCGCTAGGTAGCGCAGCCCCTCGATGCCAGGCCGCACGACCTGATCCGGGCCGATGACCGCGGGGATCACCTGGCTGGGCAGCGCCAGCCACTCCTGCCGCCACTGCCGGATCCGCCGCCATCCGGTCGTGGTCAGCGGCCCGCCGTCCGGCGCGATGGTGCCGCCCGACCGGCGCACGATCCGGGCCATGTCCGTATCCCTGAGCAGCAGGCTGGGGATGTCCGGGCTGGCCAGCCGGTCGGTGATGTCTTCCTGCGGCCACATCACAGCGGTGATCAGGCGGCGTACCTCGTAGGCGCTGCTCAGGTGCAGGCCCTGCGCCCAGATGGCGCGGAACAGGCGGCGGCGCAGCTCATCGGCGACGCCGTCGCTGACTGCCTCGGCGTAGGCGGCCACGGCCGCCTTCGTGTTGCTGATCAGGACTGGCGGCCTGGCCGGAACGTGCTCCCCGGGCAGGGCGAGCGAGGCCACATCGGCAAGCTCGCGATCCCATGCGGCCCGGTCGCTGTCTGAGCGGCTGCCGGTCACCGGCAGGCCGCGGTCGTGCTCAACGGCCCGCCAGTCCACGGCTACCCCCGCCCGGCTCAGCAGGTCAGCCCGCTGGCTGGCCAGGTACGAGTACGGGCAGTTGAAATCCCCGTAAACGATCACGTTCATCACGACCTCCTCTGGACCTGCGGCGTTGCGATCCGCTTCGAACAGGACCGGCCGCGCCGCGCCATCGCTGTCTCGTGTCGGCTATTCCCGTGGCGGCAGGGCGGCGACGAACGGCGTGTCGGCACCCGCCACGCCGAGCTTGCCTGCGCCACCGGGTGAGCCGAGCGACTCGCCGCGGCCGGGCAGCGGCTCGGCGAAGAACCGCGCGTTCTCCTCGATGTAGACCTGCCACTTGTCCGGCAGGTCGTCCTCGTAGTAGATCGCCTCCACCGGGCACACCGGCTCGCATGCCCCGCAGTCCACGCACTCGTCCGGGTGGATGTACAGCATCCGCTCACCCTCGTAAATGCAATCCACCGGGCACTCCTCCACGCACGCCCGGTCCAGCACATCCACGCACGGCTCCCCGATCACGTAGGTCATCGCCCATCCTCTCGTCCCGCGTGCCGTATGCTGATTTTAAACTATCCATATTGTAAAAACAATCAGCCGATGCCCCGGATTCCGCCCCAGAGGGGTGGGCTAGGTCTCCGGGACGGCCGCCGCACCGGGAAGATCATCACGGTGTCGCGGCAGGTGCGGTAGGCGCCCGGAAGGACGTTCCCGGCGCTGGGCGGGACGTGATCGCAGGCGAGCCTGCTCCGCGCCTGCCGCGCCGCGGCAGCGATGCGCGCCCGCGGCACCTGGCGGCGGAGCATGTCCGCGATGCGGTTGACATCGTCGGCTGGCAGCATGTTCTCATCGGGGAATACGAGCCGGTAGACGGGATCCTCAGGCGCAGCGGACCAGTCGATGAGCTCGTCGGTGACGTAGCTGGTGGTGCGGAAGCCCAGCACGGCCGCGGCCGCCCGGGTCGTCAGGCCCTGCCCGGGCGTCAGCCCGGCGCGGGCTGTGAGCGCTTCCAGGTCTTCGGCGGTGAAAGAGCCGGAGCGGCCGTCGCCACAACGCGGGATGTCATGGCCGTGTGTGCCGTGCGGCATCGGGGTGTCCTCCGAGGGGCGGATCGTAGCGGGCGTGCAGCCCGGGGGAGTCCGGGGCGCTGGTCGTTGTGTTCTTCTGGTCACCGGGCGTATGCCGCGGGCGGCGGAAATGCGCGGGTCCGCGCGGTCCCGGGGATCAGCGCCGCATCCCCTGCCCGGCAGGCTGCCTGCGAACCAGCTCCCCTGCGGCGCGCCGCCGGCGCGGCGAAAGCCGGTCCGGGCTGCGCGGGGCACACCGCTACCACGACGTCCCGGGCGCGGAGGAAGGCGGCTGCCCCGGACATGCGGCCGGTCCGGACCGCCGTCTGGCAGCCGCTCCGGGGGTGACGAGGGCGCTGGCGACGTCTCGCAGCAGGATACGGATCGTCGCTGCCGCTGCGCGGTTCAGGCTCGCCCGGTCCAGGCTGATGCCGGGGCGGCCTGGCGGCGGCCGGTAGGAGCCGGATAGCGCCAGCCGGGTCGCCTGCCCGCCCTGCGGCGTGAGCCTGAAGTCCGCGTCCAGCACCGGGATCAGGCCGCCGGCGACTCCGGCAGCATCCCAGCGCAGGCCGAGCGTCATCGCCTCCTCGCGGTGGACCGGGTCGAGGAAGCGGACGGCGGCGAGCTTGGAGATGCCCTCGACGTCACCTGACGGGCCGGGGAGAAGCAGGCCGGCCAGCCCGCGGCTGTACGCTGCCCGTGATGCGTCCACGAGCTCACGGCCGCGAGCCAGGCTGGTAAGCCGGGCCTGCGCGACGGCGAAGCTGGCTGTGACCGGGAGTTCATGGGTGACAAACATGACCGGTCACCGCCTTCCTCCGGCCCTGCCCGGCGGAAGGGACTCTGCAATGCCAGGGCCGCGGCCAGGGTGACAGGACTGGCTGAGCGTCGCGTCACGGCGCCCGCGGTCGCCGTCGAATTCGGCATCGGCTGGCCGCCACGGGCTATGTGCCGCTCCCGGGCAGGTGGCAGGCATTGCCTTCTCACGCGTGATTGCTAAGATTAACAATTGCTAAATCCGATGATACGAGCCGCGCCGGCGCCTGGCACGCGATCACGCGAAGCGGCGGCGCGGCGGCACATCTGATTCGCCCCTGACACCCGGGAGGCGGCCTGGCATAGACGGCAGCAGCGAGGCTCCTGGCGCCGCTCCGGGGTGTGCGCCCTGGCACGGGCAGCGGCGGACCGCGGCGCGGGCCGGCGGGCGGCGAGGACGATGACCCAGCAGTACCTGGCCGGTGAGCTGTCGGTGCTGCTCTCGCACCTGCAGGCCGTCGCTACCACCGAGGCCGCGGGGCGCGACGCCTCGTCGCTGCGGCACGCGGCCGAGACCGAACCGGTCCAGCGATTGCCCTGGGTGACCGTACGGGCGCTGGCGCTGGCCGAGCGCCTGTGCTGGGACTCGCTGACCCAGGGTGATGCCGCGGCATTCACCAGGCAGGCGGCGGTCTGCGCCGAGCTGTACGACTTCGGCGTCTGCGCGAGCATGCTCAAAGACGCCTAGCGGGCGGCCGCCCCAGGAACACCGAGGTGATCTTCTAAGGAGAGGACGAGGCCATGGCCGAAGGCCAGGAACCGCAGGGTTCCGAGGCAGAGGTTTCCGAGGCGCAGATCGCGGTCCACTGGCGCGAGGAGGAGATTTACCCGCCGCCCGCGGCGTTCAGCAGGCAGGCCAATGCGGCTGACCCGGCCATTTTCGGCCGGTTCGGCGAGGACAAGTTCCCGGACTGCTTCGGGGAGTACGCCGGCCTGCTGGATTGGGATGAGCCCTGGCATACGACGCTGGACACCAGCAACCCGCCGTTCTGGAAGTGGTTCGTGGGGGGCCGGCTGAATGCCTCGTATTAGGGGTCTCCATTTAACCGGCGTAGGCTGGCCGTGTGGACCGTCCTCGTGGGGGCTTGCATTACCCGAGGTCAACGGGCGAGTTCCAGGCGTGGTTCGGCACCGATGCGGACTGCCTGGACTACCTGGAGTGGCTTC
>WNGJ01005391.1_pt1 | contig 13414 bp, 8 predicted proteins | sample 5400611 | NCBI WGS metagenome assembly WNGJ01 (sample SAMN13153375, study PRJNA577476) | soil metagenome | isolation source: 40 cm soil or saprolite under Garry oak tree replicate 1 | place: USA:California | collected 2016-06-15 | reverse complement strand
GATCGGCTTCTCCAGCGGGTACGCCGAGCCGAGAGAGATCTTGATCTGCTCCGCCGTCCGCTCGCCAATGAGAAGGTTGTACTTCCGCTTCAAGTAGGTCATCACGGCCTCGTCCATTTGGTTCCCGGCCATGCGCACGGAACGCGAATAGACAATGCCCGCCAGCGAAATCACCGCAATATCGGTCGTTCCACCGCCTATATCGACCACCATGTTTCCGCCCGGCTCCGTAATCGGCAGCCCGGCGCCAATCGCGGCCACCATAGCCTGCTCGACCAGATGCACTTCAGAGGCCTTGGCCCGGTAGGCCGAGTCCATAACCGCACGTTTTTCAACCTGAGTAATCTCGGAAGGGACACCAATCACGATCCGCGGATGCACCATCATCTTCCGGTTATGCGCCTTCTGGATGAAGTAGTTCAGCATCTTCTCGGTGTGCCGGAAGTCAGCGATCACGCCGTCCTTCATCGGTTTGATCGCGACGATGTTGCCCGGAGTACGGCCAAGCATGTCCTTGGCCTCCTTGCCCACCGCCTCCACCTCGTTGGTGATCTTGTTCACCGCGATAATCGAAGGCTCGTTGACGATGATCCCCTTACCATGCGCGAAGACAAGCGTATTCGCCGTGCCCAGATCGATGGCAAGGTCGCTGGAGAAGAGGCTGAAAAGAGACCGCATATTGTGAATGCGGGAGTAACGCATCTGAAAAGTGTTCGAAGACATAGGTATTTGCAGTCGTTTCCTGAGCAGTCGTTTACTGAAAAGAGACTCCCACTAGTGTATCTCTTTCGCAAGTGCTAATTCAGGCCCTCACCTAACCAGTCATCACTCCTTGGTTGTAGCTCCCATCCGGCTCGCACAACATACGACAGCAAAACAGCGCCGCCGGATAGATCAGGACACTAACATGCCTCGTATAAGCAAAGCCCGCAACGTAGGGAAGCGCACAAGCTGCGACCACCGCAAGAAACACGCCCGAAGCCACGCGCAAGGGTCTCCGCTCCACACCGCGCGCGCGAAACACCAGATAGATCGCACACAGAATCGCGGTCCACAGCACCAGTCGGAAGACCAACATCCCCGCGTCCTCGACCATCCTCGTGATGCCACGGCTCGCAGTCCCTCCATATTTCTCCAGGGAGAAGAAGAGAACGTAAACCTTTCGCAGATCACATGCCATCGTCTCTCGCGGATGAGCCCGCAGATAGTCCAGAGCAGCTCTCTGGTGATAGTCGTTGAAGCTCCATTCGTCGCTGAAGTAGAGACCGCGGTTCAACTCGAAGTCATACCAGTCCATCGAGTCCCCATGGGACGGTGGATAGTGCTCCAGAAACCCCGCATTATTTCCCTTATGCAGATTGATTCCGTCGAAGCTAGTGCCGACACTGTACCGTCCGCTGGCATGATGCTGATGCACCGCCCATCCCAGCGGAGCAGCAGCAACCAGCACCACAACCAGCCATCGCAATCCTGCGCGCCGCTCCACCATGAGAATGCCAACCGTCAACACAACCACAACCGGCAACACCCCACTCTTCGAAAGGTAAACCCCGTCCAGAGCAAACGCGAACAGTACAGCGCGCCTCCAACCACCCACCGCCAGCCGCGTCTGCACATCGAAGAACAACAGCGCCACAGCGACGGCCAGGAAGCTGTACAAATACCCTTCATCCACCAATATGTTGGTCACATCCGCGAGGAATGGCGTCATCGCAAACGGCGCCAGAAGCAGCAGAGCAACCAACAGCATGCGACCTCCAGAACGCGGCAGGCATCGCCAAACCAGATAAATGCACACTCCGACCGGCAGCAACAGCAACAGCGTCTTGAAGCAAGCCACGCGCAGATAGTGGTCACCAAACAGCCGCATCCCCAGCGCCACCACAAGCGCAGACATCGGCATCCGCGCCGCGTGAAAGCAGATCGGGTTGCCGCGCGTGCCCATATCCTCGGTGCAAGCCGTCAAGCCCTCGCCCGCGAGCAGGCTACGCGTCGTCGGGCCTACCAGATTCGTCATCGAAAACAGAGGCTTATTCGCTTTGGTGTGGTCGAGGATCCATACCCCGCTCAGCGCCATGATGACCGGCAAAAATAAGAGCAGCCACAATAGACGACGGTCTTGCGTTGTCCGATTCGGCCCGGCCGAATAAATCTCTGGCATCTGCCCAATCTAATTCAAGACCGCGATAGCACAACCTTGCATCTTGAATATTCATTCGCGCCGGTTCGCATTCGGGAACTCTTCCCGATTAGCGCTCCGATTTCCAGGTTGACCTCTTGCGCCGCGCGAATAGATACAATCGGAATCAGCTTTGTTTATGTGGAGATAAAGAATGATTATTGGTGTGCCCAAGGAAGTGAAGGATCACGAGAGCCGCGTAGGCGTAACCCCAGCTGGCGTCAAGGCCCTGGTCGAAGCCGGACACAAGGTTCTCGTCGAGCAAAAGGCAGGCGCACTCTCCGCCATGCCCGACGACGAGTACCAGGCCGCAGGCGCGGAGATCGTAGGCTCGGCCCACGACGTCTGGCGTCTCGCCGAGATGGTCGTCAAGGTCAAGGAGCCCGTCGAAAAGGAGTACAAGCACTTCCGCGAAGGTCTCGTTCTCTTCACCTATCTCCACCTCGCCCCGCTCACGGAACTCACCAACGCGCTTCTAGCCTCCAAGGTCACAGGCATCGCCTACGAGACCGTCCGCGACCGTGCCAATACCCTTCCGCTGCTTACCCCCATGAGCGAAGTAGCTGGCCGCATGAGCGTCCAGGTTGGCGCAGCCTACCTCGAGAAAGAGCATGGTGGCCGCGGTGTTCTGCTCGGCGGCGTCCCTGGCGTTGCACCCGGCAACGTCTGCATCATCGGCGGCGGCATCGTCGGCACCAACGCCGCGAAGATCGCCCTCGGCATGGGCGCGAAGGTCACGCTCATCGACCTCAACCTCAACCGCCTCCGCGAACTCGACGACATCTTTGGCGGACGCCTCCATACCGTCGCCTCGAACAGCTACAACATTGAACACGCCGTCCGCGAAGCCGACCTCGTTATCGGAGGAGTCTTGATTCCCGGTGCCGCTGCTCCCAAGATCGTCACCAAGGCCATGGTCGCCAAAATGAAAAAGGGTGCGGTCATCGTCGACGTTGCCATCGATCAGGGCGGCTGCATTGAAACGGCTCACCCGACCACGCACTCAAACCCATCGTACGAAGTCGACGGCGTTGTTCACTATTGCGTCACCAATATGCCCGCCGCGGTGCCCAACACCTCGACCCTCGCATTGACCAACGCAACCTTTCCCTACGTGTTGAAGCTTGCCCGTCTGGGAGCCAATGCCGCCATCAGCGAAGACAAGGGCATCGCCGAGGGCGTCAACACCTTCAACGGTATCCTGACTTACGGGGCCGTGGCTGGGGCGCAGAAACGGGAGTGGCAGGCCGTGGCAAAGCTCGTATGATCGCCGCATCCGGGCGCCAATTGAGCGAGGAAGAGAGCCCCCAACGCCTATAATCAGGTGACGGAGGAGGGCACAGCCATGGCCACACCTGCGAGCCGGCGAAAGGTCTGGATCGTCGCACTCGGCGCGTCCCTTCTCGTCCTGTTCGTCGCTCTAGCCACTCTCAACGCCTTCAATACGCAGCTTCCTGCACCCGCGACGACCCAGCAGATCGTCGTCTTCACCGGCCTGTCGATCGTGGCCTTCCTCCTCTTCGTTACCGTGCTGATCCTGCTGGTCCGTAATGTCCTCAAGCTTTACGCCGATCAGCGCAGCCGCGTTATGGGCACACGGCTCCGCACTCGCATGCTCTGGGGCGCTGTTCTGGTCAGTCTGATTCCCATTGCTTCGATGTACGCCTTCAGCTACCTGCTGCTCAACCGTGCCGTAGACCGTTGGTTTTCGCAGCCTGTGACCGAGATGCGCGATGACAGCAACAGCATGGCGCACGAGCTGGCCGGCTACACCAGCGCCAACGCTCGGGCCGAAGCCGACTCGATCGCTTCCAACCTGCCCAACGTTCCCCCGCCAATCCCTCCAGCCAAAGCGCCTTCACCTGCCTCAATTTCAAAGCAGCAGCCTCACCGCTCAATCCACGCTCCGTCCCACAGCTCGGCTCGCACCGCCGCGCTTTCGGCCTCGCGTCTGCGTCGCGAAGCGATCTATGAAGTCCTGCGCCACCATGAGATCACCCTGCAGAATGGCTTTGCCATTGTCTATCACGAGGGGCGTGTCGTCGCATCGTTTCAAATGCCGCAGCGCGCCGGAGCGACCGCGCAGGTTAAGACCTGGCTTCCCGATCAGGCGGCAGAAGAAGACTCCGACGACGCAGCCAGAAAGACCCCCACCGATCCCAACGACGCCGCAATTCTGGCCACTGCCCAACGCAACGACCAGCCCGTCTTCTCTATCGGCACGACCGATTACGCGCTTGGAGCTACACCTGTCAAGCAGGGCAACACCGTGGTCGTCGGCCTGCCCATGCCCTTTGGCATGGCCGCCACCATGATCAATCTGCGCAAAAACGCAGACGGCTACTGGGTTCTCTACAGCGAACGCCGCCAGATCAGAGATCTCTACATGCTTCTGCTTCTGATGATGACAAGCCTTGCCCTGTTCGCCTCCTGCTGGCTCGCGCTCCATCTCTCGAAGCAGGTCACCAAGCCAGTTGAAGCTCTCGCCGACGCCATGGAAGCCATCGCCTCCGGCGACTACGCCCACCGCGTAAAGGAGAGCGCGACCGAAGAGCTGGGTGAACTCGTCCGCAGCTTCAATCACATGGCCGGCGACCTGGAAGACAGCCGCCGCGCTGTAGAGCACTCCACCGTGCAACTGAGTGCAGCCAATACCGCTCTCGAAGCCCGTCGCGGCGAGCTCGAGACCATGCTTGAAACCATCCCCAATGGAGTCGCCACGCTCGACGCGGACCGCCGCATCGTGCTCGCCAACCGCGCTCTCAGCGAGATGATGGATCCCGGCGGCCAGAGTCCCTTCTACGGCCGCGCCATGGAAGAGGTCTTTCCACCGGAAGTTGCCGAGGTCCTCGACCGCCTCATCAAACGCAGCCACCGCATGGGCTCAGCTTCCAGCGAGATCGAGTTCAATGGTCAGCCCTCCGGCTCCATGAACCTTCTCGCCACAGTCGCCCTCCTCGAGATGCCCGCCGCCTCCGAGCGCATGCGCCGCGAACATCAGGGCTACGTTCTCGTCCTCGAAAATGCCACCGAGCTGCTTCGCGCGCAAAAGCAATCCGCCTGGAAGGAGGTTGCCCGCCGCGTAGCCCACGAGATCAAGAATCCTCTTACTCCCATCAGCCTCAGTGCGGAGCAGATTCATCGCCACATCAACCGCATGGCGAACAATCTGGCAGATCGCCAATCCGACATCCCCGAACCACCCTCTGTCGCGGTCATCCGCCGCTGCAGCGAAGTCATCACCTCTTCGGTCGAGAGCATGCGCTCCCTCGTCGACCAGTTTGCTGCTCTCGCCGAGTTCCCGACAGCACGCCCCAAACCCGCAGACCTCAACACCATCGTCGAAAACTCGCTGGCCCTCTTCGCTGGCCGTATGCAGACCATTAAGATCGTCCGCAAGATGACCCCCGGCCTTCCGCTCGTGATGGCCGATCCCGAGGCCCTCAAGCGCGCCCTTGGCAATCTCATCGACAACGCCGCCGAGGCCATGCAGCAGAGCCTCTTCCGCGAGCTTCGCATCTGCACCAACCTCCTCGAAAATGGCATGGTCGAGCTCACCATCGCGGACACCGGCTCCGGCCTCACCGACGAGATGCGCGAGCGCCTCTTCCTCCCTTACTTCTCCACCAAGCAGCGCGGCACCGGTCTCGGCCTCGCCATCGCTGCCAAGATTATCCAGGAACATCAGGGCACCATCCGCGCGGAAAAGAACGAGCCCGCCGGCGCGAAGTTCATCGTCGAACTCCGCCCCGCATCCTCCCCCGACAGCGACCCCGTTATCTCCTCCGCCGCCAGTCCTTTCGCAGCTACACAAAACGGCAACTACCCTGAGCCCAAATCGACCGAAACGCAAGCCGATGGGACTCCCGCTCCCGCAGTTACCGAAGCAGAGGACGATCTCGCCTCCACCATCGCCCGAGGGCCCAAATGAACCACGTACTCATCGTCGACGATGAAGCCGAGATCCGCGAATCGCTTGAGGGCATCCTTCGTGAAGAGGACTACCTCATCACCACGGCCGCTACCGCAGCGGAAGCCCTCGAACTCCTCCGCGACGCCGCCTACGATGTTGTCCTTCTCGACATCTGGCTGCCCGACCGCGACGGCCTCGACACCCTTACCGAGATTCGTCAGATGGAAAGCGAAAACGTCCCCGAGGTCATCATCATCAGCGGCCACGGGACGATCGAAGCGGCAGTGCGCGCCACAAAACTCGGCGCCTACGACTTCCTCGAAAAGCCTCTCTCGCTCGAGCGTACCCTCATCGTTCTCAAGAACGCGATGAAGGCCCGCCAGATGCGCGAGGACAACCAGGAGTTCTCCCGTCAGCTCACGAAGGGAACGGTTACAGGAAACTCCGTTCCCATGAAGGCGCTGCGCCAGCAGATCAAGCTGATGGCACCAACCAACGGACGTGTTCTCATCTATGGCGAATCCGGCGCAGGCAAAGAGCTGGTGGGCCGCGCCATGCACGCCGAAAGCCTCCGAAAAGACCGCCCCTTCGTCGAACTCAACTGCGCCGCCATCCCCGAGGACTACATCGAGTCCGAACTCTTCGGCTACCGCCACGGAGCCGTTCCCGGCGGCCCAACCGAAAAACGCGGAACCTTCGAGCGCGCCGACGGCGGAACTCTCTTCCTCGACGAAGTCGGCGACATGAGCCTCAAGACCCAGGCGAAGGTTTTGCGCGCCCTCGACGAACAGCGCTTCCTTCCCGTCGGTGCATCACACCCCGTCCACGTCGACGTTCGCGTCATCGCTGCCACCAACAAGGATCTTGAGGAAGAGATCGCTCGCGGCAACTTTCGCGAAGATCTCTTCTATCGCCTGAACGTCATCCCGTTTTTCGTTCCTCCACTGCGCGACCGCAAGGAAGACATCCCTCTTCTCGTCAAGGAATTCCTCCAGCAGTTTGGCGCGGAGTACGGTCGCCCCCACGTTGATATGACCGACGACGCCCTCTCCGCCCTCAAGCAGTACCATTGGCCCGGCAACGTTCGCGAGTTGCGCAATCTGGTCGAACGCGTCCTCATCCTCAACCCCAAGACGCTGCGCATCGAGCGCAAGCACCTGCCGATGCTGGTCTACCGAGACTCCGCCCGCGACGCCGGCAAAACCAACGGACGCAATGATGAATTCACCTCTCTCCAGCAGGCACGCGAAGCCTACGAACGCGACTACATCCTCAAAAAACTGGACGAGTTCCACGGCAACATCAGCCGCGCAGCCGAAGGCCTCGGCCTCGAACGCAGCCACCTCTACCGCAAAATGAAGACACTCGGCGTCAGCGTCAAGGAGTAACGTCTTCCAAGCCGTTCTCGTTGAGTGTCACGCAAATCGATAGGTTTTCTCTTTTTCAAATCCGTCTCTGACTAAAACGGCCATTGAAAGAGCCAGCCGATACGCCAGCGATCCTGTTGATACCAGAGGATAGCCGGCAGTAGCGTTGCAAAGAGTGTCGGCAGCAGCAGCTGCAGCCAGAACTCGCGTGTATGAAACACCCTCAGCAGCACCTCGCGCGTCGCTCCTTGAGCAAAAGCACTCAGCAGGAAGACAGCCAGTGACGCCCGCCCAACCCATGCAACGCTGTTACCAAATCGATGCTTCTCAAGCAGCTTCGCCAGCAGAAAAAGCCCCGCCGTCCCTGTAAGTCCAACGGCGATGTAGCTCCATCGTCCCAATACAGCCGCTCCATAAACAGATACGACCGCTATCTGGACCCCGGCAATCAGAACCAGCCCCAAGGCAGCCGCGACCGTTCCTACTCTTTCCAGCCGATAGATCTGAGTCCCCACCCACATTCCGGCGGCTAAAAAACAAAATTCGCGCAGCACGTCCGTGATGATCGGTGGTCCGAACAGCGATGTCATTCCGACCAATGCCGCGACCAGAAAACGCAACCACGCCGGGATCCGCGCTGTCAGCAGCGCCAGCATCAGGCAGAAGAACAGAACGAACAGAAACCAACTCGCCTCCCCGTCTACCAGGTTCAGCAGAAAGACATTCCAATGGAAAGGTTTCGCTTCGGACTTGAAGCGCCCAATCAACGGCTCAAGCGCTACACCGATGATCGCGAACAGAACATACGGGTAAAGAATGGTCTTCAGCTTCTCTAGCGCAAAACCCTTGCCCCCCCGTTTCCTCGCGCTGCCCAGAGCAAAAAGCCCGGCAACAAAGAAAAATGCCGGCATATGAAAACTGTAGATAAACGTGCGAGAAAAAAAAGCTCCCGGACTGACCCACCATCCGCGATGAGTCATCCCCTGGGCCGTATGGCCATAGACAACCAGTATGATCGCAATCCCCTTCACGATGTCGACCATCTTCGAGCGGGTGCCACTCGTGATCGGTTCCAGAGTCTCCAGCCCTCGTCCCTGTCTACTCATTCACCCTGCCGTCGTCCCTCGAATCTGTCGTAGTAGGAATCTACATGCCCTATCGCGAGCCTTATTGCCGAATGTCTCGCAGAGGTAATTGCTTTCGTCGTTCCGAAATCGTCTTCAACAACAGCCATGCAGCCACAACGCTGCACCCGGATAAAATCGCAAGTTCTCGGCCGAGGTCGAAGTGGAAATAGATCAATCGAATCAGATCCGTCCACGCCATGAGCAGGTGCAGCGCGAGCAGGATCGAGACAGTCCAGACCGGCCAGTTGCGCCACAGTCGAGGCACCATCGCCGGCAGATAGACAAGGAACAACGGCCACCCATAGGCGAACAGTCTTGGCACTCCAGCCCCCAGCATCGGTGACAGCAGAAACGTCGCCGCGCCATAGATCGCCGCGATACAAAGATACGGTTCCTTTCCTGGCAGCAAACGCCGAAGAGGCATCCTCCACAGCAGACAAAACACGACGCAGCTTCCCAATCCAAACGATCCCAGAATCAGGCTCCCAGTAAGCAGAGGGTAGACCTTATCAAAGGCGCTATACCCCACCTGGTGAACGCCGCCCAGAGGCAGCCAGTGTGGCACATTCCACACTCGAACCGGAGGCTGGACCTGCAAAGTGTTCGACCACAGGATAATGCCAAACACATTCTTCGCCGCATTCCATGGAACCTTGCCGATCATATAAAGCGTGTCGTTGATATGGTGCTGGTTCGGCAAAGCATGCCGCGCCGCAAAGTGCGATGCGACGATCCCCACCAGCGCTCCTCCCACATGCATCAGTCCGGCTCTCCGACCTGCGAGGCGCCACAGCACCGGCACTGCAATCGCCGCCACCAGTAACGTCGATTCGCGCGCCAGGAACATTGGAACCAGCATCACCGAGGCCCAGCCCCCCCATCGTCTTCGCAGAAGCAGCAGGTACAGCATCACAAGCGCGGCATGCGGCAGATCCGGCAGAAAGTAGTCTCGAAAGCTTTCCAGCCAGAACGGAAGCGGGATCAGCGCAACGACAAGCCAGGCGTCTCGTCGTCGTTGCAGCACCAGCCACAGCACGCCGTAGAGAACCACCCATCCGCTCAGCAGACCTATAACCAGAAAACCATCCGCCGTCGACCTGCCGGTCTCATCCGCAAACCGCCGGGCCATCGCGGGCGCCAGGACCCGGAACGCAAATGGCTTCATCGCGACCTTCCCATCGGCCATGTCACGATAATGAGAGGAGTCCGTATCGACGTACGGATAAGCGGTGGTTAATTTCCAGACTACCAATAGCGTCAATGTTGCCAGCAAGGCAGCCATCCATCGTGCACGCCACTGGCTGCGGCGCATCGGCTGGGGAACGCCGGTCGTAGCGAACTGATCTGTTTCACTATGAGTCTGCATAGATGTTCGCTTGTTCGAATTCAATCCACTACTGCTTTTATACATTCCGCCAAAAGATAAGAGAGCGTTCCCTCTTGGAAGCTCTCTACTCTTCGCGCGCCTGCCTCTCCGCTATCTGCTCCAACTGCCGCCGCCAGTCCAGGTCTTCGACAAACCCACGGCTCGATCGCCACTCCTCCTGCACTTTCACAAACAGCTCCAGAAACACCCGCGTCCCCAGCAGCGATTCGATATCCTTCCGCGCCGCCGTGCCAATCCGCTTCAGCATCTCACCCTGTTTGCCGATCAGGATCGCCTTCTGCCCCGTCCGCTCGCAAAAAATCGCAGCAGAGATCTTCGTCACCGGCAGCTTGCCATCTTTCATCCTCTTCATCGAAGCCGGCTCTTCATATTTTTCGATCACTACTGCCGTCGCATAAGGAACCTCTTCGCCGGTCAGCATCAAAATCTTCTCGCGTATTAGCTCCGCAACCAGAAACCGTTCCGGCTGATCAGTCAACTGATGCTTCGGGAAATATCGCTGCCCCTCCTTCAGTTGGCCAACGATCTTGTCCAGCAGCAGCTCCAGCCCTTCCTTCTTCCGAGCCGAAATCGGAATCACATCCGCAAACGAATGCAATCCGGACCAGTGCGCGATCAACGGCAGCAGGTCCTTCTTCGGAACCGCATCCATCTTGTTCAGCACCAGAATCACCGGACACTCCAGCTTCCTGATCAGCGAGAGCGCAAAGTCATCCTCGGCAGCAGACATCGCCCGCCGCGAAGCGGTGAACTTTTTCCCTTCTTCAATCTGAGGCAGCCGATGCGTAACATCCACGAGAAACAGCACCGCATCGCGCGACTCCAGCGCATCATGCACCTCCTGCATCATGCGCCGGTCAAGCTGCGTATCCGGTCTATGAATCCCCGGCGTATCTACCAGTACAACCTGAGCCGCAGGATGCCCAGGCTCACCTTTACCCTTCTTCTTCAACGGAACCTCAAGCACCCCATGGATCCGTGTTCGTGTCGTCTGCGGTTTATGCGTGACGATAGCGAGCTTCTGCCCCAGAAGAGCATTCAGCAACGTAGACTTGCCCGCATTCGGGCGACCGACGATAGACACGAAACCGGAGCGAAAGGCCATTCCCTTTATTATGCGCTGTCAGCCACGCCGCGATCGCATCGTCTCAGCTAAACTGGCGCATATGAATCTCGTCGCGCCCCGCACCCCTCGTAAATTAGCCCTTCTTCTTGCACTTTCCGCGCCGCTCTCTCTCGCCGCCGAAGCCCCCGCGCGTTTCCATTCCACCGAGATCCACGCCGACCGCAGCGTCACCTTCTTCTACAAAGACGCTGCGGCCACCAAAGTCACGCTCGCCCTCGACGGCGCCGCCAAACCCATCCCCATGGAAAAAGATGCGACCGGCGTCTGGACCGTCACCACTCAGCCGCTCACTCCCGAAATCTACAGCTACCACTTCGAGGCCGACGGCGATCGTCGCCTCGATCCCACCAACCCTCGCACCACGATCAATCTTGTGAGCATCGCCAATCTGATCACCGTACACGGCGACACTCCGCAACCATGGGAAGACAGTAACGTTCCTCACGGCACGCTGTATCATCACATCTACGCCACCGCCACAGTCCTCGGCCTTCCCGAAAACCAGAGCGCCTACTTCGTCTACACGCCCCCTGGCTACGACGAGAAGGCGAAGAAGCCTTACCCGGTCCTCTATCTCCTTCACGGTTGGAGCGACTCCGACGCCGGATGGAGTGCCGTCGGCCGCGCCAATCTCATCCTCGACAATCTACTCGCTGCGGGCAAGATCAAGCCGATGGTCGTCGTCATGCCTCTCGGCTACGGCGACCTGGCCTTCCTCCACACCCACGATGTCTGGGACGACCCAGCCGCCATCGACCACAACACCGATCTCTTCGCCAAGGCGCTGCTTACCGAAGTGCTGCCCCGTGTGGAGTCCGAATATCACGTCTCCAAAGACCGCAACGACCGCGCCATCGCCGGCCTCTCAATGGGCGGCCTTGAAAGTCTCGAGATCGGCCTCACCCACACCGAACAGTTCGCCTGGATCGGCGGCTTCAGCTCCGCGGTCCACAATCTCAACTACACCCAGAAGCTCGCGTCGCTCGACCCCAAAAACGCCAACCTTCGCCTTCTCTGGATCGCCTGCGGAACCGAAGACAATCTCGTCAAGCCCAATCGCAAACTGGTCGACTTCCTCAAGACAAAAGAGATGCCGGTCACGCAGATCGAAACTCCCGGCCTGCACACCTGGCTCGTCTGGCGCGATAACCTGCTTCACTTCACGCCTCTTCTCTTTCAGCAGAAATAACCCGCCGCACGCGTAGCCGAGTCATCGCGTCGCCTCCGACATCCTTCTTGACTAATCCGTTCCATCGCAGACACGAAAGAAAAAGTGGCCTCCGCATCAACCCCGCCAACTGCGCGCACTCCCCGATTCGCAGATAATCATCCCTAGAGCATGGAATCTTTCTTCACACGTTTCAAGAATGTGCTGGTCCTGGTGGCGATTCTGCTCGCCCAGACCATCGGCCTGGCCGTCCAGGTCCGGCGCCCCGTCGAATCCGGCGCCCCCGACGGCAGCAACGTCACTCTTCTGCGCTACTGGACTGTCTCCGCCGTCACCCCATTCGAGCGGTTCTTCCACGGCTTCGGCTACAACCTCCGTCACGTCTGGTCCAACTACATCGATCTTCGTAACACCCGTCAGCAGAATCACGATCTCCAGGAGCAGATCGCCCGCCTCCGCCTCGAGCAGGCCGCGCTCTCCGAAGACGCCATCCAGGGCCATCGTCTCCAGGCATTGCTCGACTTCCAGCAGCACTACGTCACCTCCACCGTCGCCGCCCAGGTCATCGGCACCAGCGGGAACGATCTCTCCCACGTCCTCTACATCGACAAAGGCTCGAAGGACGGCCTCAAGCCTGACCAGGCCGTCATCACGCCCGACGGCATCATCGGCAAGCTCCGCGACGTCTTCCCCCACACCTCTCAGGTATTGCTCATCAACGACCAGACCTCCGGTGCCGGCGTCCTTCTCGCCACCACCCGCCTCCGCGCAATTCTTCACGGCAGCCCCACCGGCCAGATTGTGATCAACAATCTCACCCCCGATTCCCGCATCAAGATCGGCGAGCAGGTCCTCTCCTCTGGCGGCGACCAGGTCTACCCCCGCGGCCTTCCCGTCGGCACCATCGAGTCCATCAAGCCCGACCCCGATCACCAGCCCTACACCCTCATTCAGCTTCGTCCTGCAGCTAACCTCAACCAGCTCGAAGAGGTTCTCGTCATCACCGCGACCCAGCCCACCCTGCCCCTCCCGGCCCAGCACGATCTTGCGGTTGGGGCAGCAACCGCCGAGGCCCAGGCCGCTGCCGCGAAGCAACTCGCCGACCAGCAGGCCGCCGAAGCCGCCGCCAAATCCGCAGCTCAGATCG